>Ga0209050_1002538_pt1 | contig 15264 bp, 11 predicted proteins | sample Araplavi_mTSA_r2_FD_184276 | JGI IMG/M metagenome (GOLD analysis project Ga0209050, IMG submission 184276) | Arabidopsis root microbial communities from North Carolina, USA - plate scrape MF_Cvi_mTSA_r2 (SPAdes) (version 2) | ecosystem: Host-associated > Plants > Roots > Endosphere | place: USA... | reverse complement strand
ACGAACTGGCACCGCAACTCGCGAGCCACGGCACCTTCAACTTCATGCTGTCCAACGGCCAGGCGCTGTGGGCGCACGCCTCCACCCACCTCTGGTACGTGGAGCGGCGCCATCCGTTCGTGACGGCGCAGCTGTCCGACGAAGACCTCGCGATCGATTTTGCGCAGCACACCACGCCCACCGACCGCGTGGCCGTGGTCGTGACCGCGCCGCTCACCACCAACGAAACGTGGACGCAGTTCGCCCCGGGCGAGCTGAATGTCTTCGTGGACGGGCAACGCATGGCGTTCGACGTGTAAACAAAAGTGCGGTCTTTTGGCTGACACTTTTTCGCAACAACGCAAGAAAGTATCGGTGGAACGCGGAAAGCAGATGAACAATAACGGTTCTCATTTGCACTTTTCGGACCGCCCATGCCTGCTCCTTCCTTCTATCTCCGGCCGACCGTGGCTGCATCGCTGCTCGCGCTCCACGCCGTCGCAGCCCTGGCCCAGACCGCCGCGACCGAGCCGGCTGCCGAAGCGTCCGCGAGCGGCACGCTGTCCACCGTCACCGTCGAGGCCAGCGCCGACGCCTCGGCCGAAGGCCTGACCAAGCCCTATTCCGGCGGCCAGGTGGCACGTGGCGGCAGAGTCGGCATCCTGGGCAACCAGGACATGATGAGCACGCCGTTCTCGAGCACCAGCTACACGAACGAACTCATCCAGGACCAGCAGGCCAAGAGCGTGGCCGACGTGCTGCTGAACGATCCTTCGGTGCGCCAGGCCCGCGGCTTCGGCAACTTCCAGGAGCTCTACGTGGTGCGCGGCTTCCCCGTGTACTCGGACGACGTCTCCTACAACGGCCTGTACGGCATGCTGCCGCGCCAGTACATCACCTCCGAATTCTTCGAGCGCGTCGAGGTCTTCCGCGGCGCCAACACCTTCCTGAACGGTGCGGCCCCCGGCGGCTCCGGCATCGGCGGCGCCATCAACCTGCTGCCCAAGCGCGCGCCCAACGAACCCCTCACCCGCGTCGGCTTCGGCGTGCAGACCGGTGGCCAGGGCTACGTCAACCTCGACCTGGCTCGCCGCTTCGGTCCCGACGACAGCCTGGGCGTGCGCGTGAATGCGGTGCGCCGCGATGGCGGCACCGGCATCAGGAACGAGAGCCAGCAGGTCAGCGCCTTCGGCATCGGCCTCGACTGGCACAACCGCAACGTGCGCCTGTCGGCCGACTTCGGCTACCAGGACTTCGACCTGAAGGACGGCCGCCCGAGCCTCACGCCCTCTTCCACGCTGCCGATCCCGCGTGCGCCCGACGCCCGCACCAACTTCGCCCAGCCCTGGTCGTACTCCAAGGAAAAGGACAAGTTCGCCACCTTCCGCGGCGAAGTCGACATCACCGACAACATCACGGCCTGGGCCGCCGGCGGCGTGCGCCGCAGCGACGAGGACAACGTGCTGTCGAACCCGACGCTGACCAACGTCTTCGGCGACACCAGCAACACGCGCTTCAGCAACACCCGCAAGGACCGCATCGGCACTGCCGAGATCGGCGTGCGCGGCAACTTCACCACCGGTCCCGTCAAGCACACGGTGGTGGCCTCGGCGGCCAAGTACAGCAACGACCGCGACAACGCCTACGCCATCTCGGCCAGCAGCGTGCGCAACAACATCTACACGCCGTATCCCTCGCCGTACCCGGTGGCCAACGGCACCGGCGGTTCTGTCGGAAACACGCTCGCAGACCCGCGCCTGACCGACAAGATCGACACCTCGAGCGTGGCCGTCGCCGACACCATGGCCTTCATGGACGACCGCCTGCTCGTCACGCTGGGCGTGCGCCGCCAGACCATCGAGCAGACCAGCTTCGCATACACCACGCTCAGGCAGACCAGCACCTACGACAAGAGCAAGACCACGCCGGTGGCCGGCATCGTGTTCAAGATCACGCCCACGGTGTCGGCGTACGCCAACTACATCGAAGGCCTGGTCAAGGGCAATGTGGCGCCTGGCACTGTGAACAACCGCCCGGTCACCAACAGCGGCGAAATCTTCGCGCCGTACCAGGCCAAGCAGAAGGAAGTCGGCGTCAAGTACGACGGCGGCACGCTCGGCGCGAGCGCTGCTTTCTTCACCACCGACCAGCCCACCTACGCCTACTCGGGCCAGACCTACGGCCTGTACGGCAAGCAGCGCAACCAGGGCCTGGAGTTCTCGGTGTTCGGCCAGCCCGCCAAGGGCCTGCGCCTGCTGGGCGGCCTGACGCTGCTCGACGCCAAGCAGAAGCAGACGCAAGGCGGCGCCACCGACGGCCTCACCGCCATCGGTGTGGCCAAGCAGCAGGCCAACCTGGGCGCCGAATGGGACGTGCCCGGCCTGCGCAACCTCTCGCTGAATGCGCGCGTGCTCTACACCTCGAAGCAGTATGCCAACGCCACCAACACGCAGTCGGTGCCGTCGTGGACGCGCGTGGACATCGGCGCGCGCTACCTGGTCGACTTGGGCAACAGCCGCACGCTGACGCTGCGCGCGCGCATCGACAACCTGTTCAACAAGTCGTACTGGGCCTCGGTAGGCGGCACGCAAGGCTCCAACTACCTCGTGCTGGGTGCACCGCGCACCTTCGCAGTGAGCGGCACGATCGACTTCTGATCCCGCCATGCGCGCCTTCGCGACCGCAGTCCACCGCTGGGCGGGACTCGCGGTCGCGTTGTTTCTGATCGTCTCGGGGCTGACCGGCGCCGTCATCTCGTGGGACCACGAGATCGACGGCTGGCTCAATCGCAAGCTCTACGACACCGCCGCGCGCGGCCCGTTCAAGGACCCCTTCGAACTGGCCGCCGCCGTCGAACGGCACGACCCGCGTGCGCGGGTTGCCTACCTGCCGCTCGGCTTCGAGGAGGGACACGCAGCCGGCTACTTCGTGCAACCGCGCACCGACCCGGCCACCGGCAAGCCCTACAGGCTCGGCTACAACCAGGTCTTCGTCGACCCGGTGACGGCCGAGGTGCGCGGGCAGCGCGACGCGAGCGCCGTGTCGCTCAGGCCCGAGACGCTGATGCCCTTCCTGCGCAAGCTGCACTACATGCTGCACGTGCCGGCGATGTGGGGCAGCGACCGCATCGGCTGGTGGATCATGGGCACGGTGGCGCTGGTATGGCTGCTCGACAGCTTCGTGGCGCTCTACCTGACCATGCCGCGCCGCTTGCGCCGGTCGGTGCAGCCGGAACACCGCCCGCCTGCCGCCTGGTGGCAACGCTGGAAGCCGGCCTGGACCGTGCGCTGGGCCGCCGGCGGCTACAAGCTCAACTTCGATCTGCACCGCGCGGTCGGGCTGTGGATCTGGCTGCTGATCATCGTGATCGCCTTCACCTCGTTCTCGCTGAACCTCTACAAGGAGGTTTTCTATCCGGTGTTGTCGCTGGTCTCGAAGACCACGCCCGGTCCTTCGGCGCTGGTGCCGCTCGCGCCGCTGGGCACGCGCATCGAGCCGACCATCGGGTTCCGCGAGGTGGTGGCGCAGGCCGATGTGCAAGCGCGGCGCCGCGGCTGGACCACGCCGCTGGGCGGCGTGTTCTACAACGCGCGCGGCGGCTTCTACAACGTCTCGTTCTTCGACCACGCCACGCACGACGACAGCGACGGCATGGGTCTTTCGAACCTCTACATCGACGGGCGCGACGGCCACGTCATCAGCAGCAACCGGCCATGGCACGGCACCGCGGCCGACGTGTTCGCGCAGCTGCAACTGCCGCTGCATGGCGGACGCATCCTTGGACTGCCGGGACGCATCCTGATGTCGGTGATGGGCCTGCTGGTGGCGATGCTGTCGGTCACCGGCATCGTCATCTGGGCGCGCAAGCGGCGCTCGCGCGTGCTGCAGCAGCGGCAGCGGCGAATGGCACCGCCGACGGCTGCGAAGGCCTGAGTCAGGCCTTCGCCAGATGCGCCTCCAGCGCATCGATGAACATCTTCGGCACGTCGAAGCCGGTCTGCTCGGTGATTTCCTGGAAGCAGGTCGGGCTGGTCACGTTGATCTCGGTGACCGCGTCGCCGATCACGTCGAGCCCGATCAGCAGCAGTCCGCGCGGCGCCAGGGCGCGGCCCACGGCTTCGGCGATCTCGCGGTTGCGCGGCGTGAGCGGCTGGGCCACGCCCTTGCCACCGGCCGCGAGGTTGCCGCGCACCTCGGTGCCCTGCGGAATGCGCGCCAGCACGAAGGGCGCCGGCTCGCCCGCGATGATCAGGATGCGTTTGTCGCCCTGCACCACCTCCGGCACGAAGCGCTGCACCATGATGGTCTCGGCGCCGTCCTTGTTGAGCGTCTCGACGATGGAGCCGAGGTTCAGCGCGTCCTGCTTCACCCGGAAGATGCCCATGCCGCCCATGCCGTCGAGCGGCTTCAGGATGATGTCGCCGTGCTCCGCGTGGAAGTCGCGCACGGCCCCCGCGCTGCGCGTGACCAGGGTGGGCGTGACGAACTGCGGAAACTCCATGATCGCGAGCTTCTCGGGGTGGTCGCGCAGCGCGCGCGGCGAGTTGACCACCTGCGCGCCCTCGCGCTCGGCCTGCTGCAGCAGGTGCGTCGCGTAGATGTACTCGGCGTCGAAGGGCGGGTCCTTGCGCATCAGCACGGCGTCGAAGTCCTTCAGCGCCTTGGCTTCGGTGATGTCGACCGTGTACCAGTCCGTGGCATCGCCGGTGAGCGTGATCTGCCGGACCGTGGCCGTCACCTGGCCGCCCGACTTCCACTGGATGTCCTGCGGCAGGCAGGCCGCGATGCGATGGCCGCGGCGCTGGGCCTCGCGCATCATCGAGAAGGTCGTGTCCTTGTAGATCTTGAACTGGTCGAGCGGATCGGCGACGAAGAGGATGTTTTTCATCAGATGTTCTTTCCGGCGCCGGGAGCGGCGGCCTCTGGGGTATCGGGCGCGATGTTGCCGGAAGCGGCGATGTCCTTGCCGGCGGGGGCCTTTTCGACGGCCGGCGCCCGGCGCCCGAGTTGCTGCACCGCCAGCGCCACCGCGCCGGCCACCACGCCCCAGAAGGCCGATCCGATGCCTGCCAGCGTGACGCCAGAGAGCGTCACCAGGAAGGTGATGAGCGCCGCCTCGCGGTGCGACTCGTCGCGCACCGCGGCCGCCAGACCGCCGCCGATCGTGCCCAGCAGCGCCAGCCCGGCAATGGCCGCAACCAGTTCCTTGGGAAACGCGGTGAGCAGGCCCGTGACAGCCGCTCCGAACAGCCCGATCACCACGTAGATGGCGCCGCAGCTCACTGCCGCCGTGTAGCGCCGCGCCGGGTCTTCGTGCGCCTCGCGACCCATGCAGATGGCCGCGGTGATGGCGCTCAGGTTGAGCGCGAAGGCGCCGAACGGGGCCAGCACCAGCGTGGTCAGCCCGCTGATGGTGATGAGCTTGCTGACCGGCAGGTCGCCGTAGCCGGCTGCGCGAATGGCGGCCACGCCCGGCAGGTTCTGCGAGGCCATGGTCACAACGAACAGCGGCAGCGCCAGGCTGACGATGGCCTGCCACGTGAAGACCGGCATCGTGAACACCGGCCAGGTCAGCGAGAAATGCACGCCCGACCAGGCCAGCTGGCCGCGCGCCGCCACGAAGACGATGGCCACCAGCAGCGTGAGCGGTACGGCGTAGCGCGGCAGCAGCCGCTTGGTTGCAAGGTAAGTGCCGAGCATCAGCAGCACCAGCGGGAGCGCGGTCTGCGCGGCGATGAATGCGCCGAGCCCGAAGCGCGCCAGCACACCCGCGAGCAGCGCGGAGGCGATGGCCATCGGAATCCGGTTCATCACGCGCTCGAACCAGCCGGTGGCGCCCGCAAGCGCCATCAGCACCGCGCAGACGATGAACGCGCCCACCGCCTCGTTCATGCTGTAGCCCATGCCGGCCACTGCCAGAACGGCCGCGCCGGGCGTGCTCCAGGCGATCATCACCGGCTTGCGCCACCACAGCGACGGCAGCGCGGACGCCAGTCCCATCCCGAGGCCCAGCGCCCACATCCAAGAAGCCGCCAGCTCGGGCGTGGCGCCGAAGGCCTGCGCAGCCTGGAACACGATGGCCACCGAACTCGTAAAACCCACGAGCACGGCGACGAAGCCCGCGGTGAAAGCGGAGAGGCTCAGGTCCTTGAAAAAACGCATCGCGCGATTGTGCCGGGAGGCCGGCACGGCCGCATCCAGCCGCCTCGAAGGTTCAGGCCGCGCCCAGGTAGGCCCTCGCCAGCGCGCCGTCCGCGGCGATCTCCGATGCGCTGCCCTGTGACACGATGCGCCCGCCTTCCATCACATAGGCCCGGTCGCACAGCGCCAGCGCCAGCGCAGCCATCTGGTCGACCAGCAGCACCGTGAGCCCTTCGGCCCTCAAGGTGTCGAGCGCGTCGAACAGCTCCGCGATGATTTTCGGTGCCAGTCCCAGCGAAGGCTCGTCGAGCAGCAGCACGCGCGGCCGCGACATCAGCCCGCGCGCGATGGCCAGCATCTGCTGCTCGCCGCCCGAGAGCAACCCGGCGCGCTGGTGCAGCCGCTCGCGCAGGCGCGGGAAGCGCCCGAGCATGGCTTCGGTGCGCGCGTCGATGTCGCGGCCGTCCAGGAAGGCGCCCAGGCGGATGTTGTCGCGCACGCTGAGCTCGGGGAACACCTGCCGCCCCTCGGGCACCAGCACCAGCCCGCGCGCCACGATGCGCTCGGCCGGCAGGCCCGCGAGCTCCGTGCCTTCGAGATGGATGCCGCCGCGCACCGGCCGGTGCAGTCCGGCCAGCGAGCGCATCAATGTCGACTTGCCCGCGCCGTTGGCGCCCAGCAGCGCCACCAGTTCGCCGCGACGCACGCGCAGGTCGATGCCGTGCAGCACCGGCTCGGCGCCGTAGCCCGCAACCAGTGCGCCGATGCCGAGCACCTCCGGTGCATCCGCCGGCAATGGGGAGCGCGGCGCTTTCGTGGATGAATCGGCTTTCAGCGCTTCGCCCAGGTACGCCTTGCGCACCGCCGGGTCGGCCTGGATCGCGGTGACATCGCCCACCGCCAGCCGCTGTCCCGCATCGAGCACCACGAGGTGGTCGGAGATGCCCATCACCAGTTCCATGTCGTGCTCGACCAGCAGCACGCCGATGCCCGCCGCCGCGATGCGCTGCAGCAGCGCCGCGAGCCGCGTCTTGTCTTCGCGCGACAGGCCGGCGGCGGGCTCGTCGAGCAGCAGCGCCTGCGGTGATGTGGCCAGCGCGCGTGCGATTTCGACGAGGCGGCGGTCGACGTGTGCGAGGCCGTCGGCCGGCGTGTCGGGTGAGCCCGCATAACCGCAGAAGGCCAGCAGCCGGCGGGCCTGCGCGCGCGCTTCGCCCGACCGGTAGCGCCGCGCGGCCAGCAACGGCCCGAGCGTGCCGCGCCCCAGCGCGAGCGCCACGTTGTCTTCCACGCTCAGGCTGCCGAAGAGTTGCGAGGTCTGGTAGGTGCGCGCCACCCCGGCGCGCGCGATGCGAAAGGCGCGCAGCCCCTGCAGCGGCTCGTCTCCCAGGCGGAAGCCGCCACCCGTGGGCCTGTAGAAGCCGCTGAGCATGTTGAGAACGGTCGTCTTGCCCGCGCCGTTCGGCCCGATCAGGCTGGTGATGCCGCCCGCGTGCGTGCCGAAGGCCAGGCCGCTCACGGCGCGCACGCCGCCGAACTGCATCGTGAGGCCGTCGGTGCGGATCGGTGCGCCGACCTTGCGCGGTGCCAGGCCCGCGCCGTCGCGTTGCAGCGGCGGCGCCATCGGCCGCACGGCGAAGCGCCCCATCGCGCGGCGCCACAAACCCGCGGCACCGTCGGGCGCCGCCCACAGCACGACCAGCAACAGCACGCCGAAGAACAGCAGCCGGTACTCCTCGAGACTCGCGAGCACCTCGGGCAGCAGCGCCACCACGAGCGCGCCGACCAACGGCCCCGCGACCGAACCCGCGCCGCCGATCATCACCACCAGCACGAAAAGAATCGACTGGCCGAAGCCGAAGGTGTGCGGCGTGACAAAGCCGGACAGCGGCGCGAACAGCCCGCCCGCTGCGCCCGCGCACAGCGCCGACAGCGCGAAGGCCACGGTCTTGATGCGCAGCGGATCGAGCCCGATCGACTCGGCCGCCGTCTCGCTGTCGCGCACCGCGCGCATTGCAGCGCCCCAGCCGCCGCGCGACAGCAGGGCGAAGGCCACGAGCGCCACGCCGGCCGTGAGCACCGCCAGCATGGCCGCCGCGCGCTCACCCTGCGCCAGGCCGAAGAGCGAAGGGCCCGCGATGCCCATGATGCCGTTCTGCCCGCCCGTGAGGTCGCGCGCCTCGACGATGGCGTGCTCCACGATGAAGCCGAAGGCGATGGTGATCATCGCCAGGTACGGCCCCTTCGCGCGCAGCGCGGGCAATGCGAGCAGGGCGCCCATCGCACCCGCGACGAGCGCGCCCACCGGCCATGCGGCCCAGAAGCTCCAGCCCGCCTTGCTCGTGAGGATCGCGACCGCATAGGCGCCGATCGCATAGAAGCCGACGTGCCCGAACGACATCTGGCCCGTGAGCCCGAGCAGCACGTTGAGACCGATGCCCACGATCGCGAACAGCGCGACGTTGGCAAGCACGAAGACGTAGTAGCCGTTGACCGTGGCCGCGAGCGCGACGCCCACCACCATCGCAACCACGAGCCCGAGAAGCGCGGGCCAGCGCAGGCCTGCCGCGCTCATACCTTCTTCACCGCCGCGCGGCCGAAGAGCCCCTGCGGCCGCAGCGCGAGCACCACGATCACCAGGCCGAAAGTCAGGATCTGCGTGTAGCCCGAACCCAGCGTGGCGGTGACGAGCGCCTCGGCCAGGCCGAAGAGCAGCCCCGCGCCCATCACGCCCCAGGCGCTGGTGATGCCGCCGAGGATCGCGACCGCGAAGGCCTTCAGGCCGAAGAGCGTGCCCATGTCGGCCTGCACGTTGAACAGCGGCGCAATCAGCACGCCCGCCACGCCCGCGAACACCGCCGACAGCGCAAAGGCCGCGGCCACCGCGCGCCGGATCGGGATGCCCATGAGCCGCGCAGCCGCCGGGTTCTGCACCACGGCCAGCATGCCCACGCCCCAGCGCGTGCGCCGCGCCACCACATGCAGCGCCGCGGCCAACGCGAGGCCGGCCAGGGGGATCAGCAACTGCAGCGGGTACACGCCCAGCCTCACGTCGCCGACCTGCAGCGGCGTGAGCGCCAGCGGCGACGGCAGGCTGCGCGGTTCCTTGCCGAAGGTGAACATCACGAGGTTGTCGACCACGATGCCCAGCGCCACGGTGGCCATCAGCCAGCTCTCGGACCCGCGGCTCGCGAAGGGCCGCACCGCCGCGAACTCGACCACCAGCCCGTACACGCCGCACAGCGCCAGCGCGAGCACGATGGCCAGCGGCATCGGCCAGCCCAGCGTCTGGGCGAACCAGAACGTGAAGACCGCGCCCAGCATCATCGCGCTGCCCTGCGCGAAGTTGACAGTGCCCGAAACGGCGAAGGTGACGTAGAAGCCCAGGGCGATCAGCCCGTACATGCTCCCCAGCCCCAACCCGCTGATCCATGCGGAAAGCAGCATTGCGCGCGGTCCTTTTCGTTCGTCCCTGTCGTGCTTACTTCGACGCGACCAGGCCCACGGGCAGGATGCGGTTGTCGATGAACTGCGCCCACACGTAGTCGCCGGCGGTGACGGCGTCGTGCACCGCGGGCGAGAAAGGCTTGTCGTAGGTCTTGATGAGGCCTTCGTACCTGCCGATCTTGTAGAACCCCTGGCGCACCGCATCGCCGTCGGTCGAGCCGGCCGCGGCAATGGCCAGCGCGGCCAGCTGCATGCCGTCGTAGGCGTTGGCCACGCCCACCGCGGGCGTGATGTCGTCCGGGCCCTTGATGGCCGGGTACTTGGCCTTGAGCGCGGCGATCACCTTCTCGCCCACCGGCGACTGCTTGCCGAAGAAGCTGTAGGTCTGCACGAAGTGCACGTTCTTGCCGTTGGGGCCGGCCAGCTCGGTGAATCGGCCGCCCGCGGGCCCCCAGTGGGACACGATGGGCACCTGCCAGCCCATGCGGTCGAGCGACTTCACCACCTGCGCCGAAGGACCGACGTTGCCGACCATGAAGAGCGTGTCGGCGCCAGCGGCCTTCAGGCGCGTGAGCTGCGGCACCACGTCGACGTCGTTGCCGTCGAACTTCTCCACGCCCACGGCCTTCAGGCCCTTGGCGGCGAGTGCCGCATGCAGGCCCTTCTCGTTCGATTCGCCCCACGGGTTGTTCACCAGGATCATGCCGAACCTGCTGGCCTTGAAGGTCTTCTGGGCGTAGTCGAGCATGCCCACGTTGACGATCTCGTCGACCGCCGACACGCGGAAGGCGTAGTTGGGACTGGCGCCGTTCTTCGTGATCGGCGTGCCCGCGGCCCAGGGGCCCATGAAGGGGGTCTTCTCATGGTTGGCGATGGGCACGATGGCCATCGACACCGGCGTGTCGAGCCCGCCGAAGAGCACCGCCACCTTCTCCTTGAAGATCAGTTCGCGCGCGGCCACCACGCCCTTGGCGGGGTTGGCCTCGTCGTCGCGGCGCACCAGCTCGAGCTTGCGCCCGCCCAGCAGGCCGCCCTTGGCGTTGATCTCGTCGATGGCCACGGTAAGGCCGCGCGTGATGGCTTCGCCGGCCAGCGCCGACTGGCCCGACAGCGCCGTCACCAGGCCGATCCTGATCGGCTCGGCGGCGAAGGCCGCACCGTGGGAAAGGCAGGCAGCGGCAACGGCTGCAAGGCACAACGTGCGGCGGTTGAAGCGAGGCGAAAGGGACATGGCGGACTCCTGGGTCGAAGAGAAGCAGGGGATGGACAGGGATGAGGCACCCAACAAGGTGCATCGAAATGCGCCGAAGCGACTGGCCAGCCCGGATGCAAGCGGCATGCCAAGTTGACAATTCATCGATCAGATTGTCGACAATTTAGATTCGAGCGTGTCAACGATCGGGCACAAGAATTGCACGATTCCGCCACGACATACCGCCGTGCACCGCCATGGCTCACAACGACTGGAGAACCGCATGACCACACCCGCCGCACCAGCACCCCACACGCTCGACCCCGCCGCGGTGGTCGACGAATTCCTTCGCCTCGTGATGATTCCCGACCCGCAGTCGGCCTCGCGCTTCACCGCTCCCGACATCCGCATCCGCTTCACCGGCAACCGCCCGATGAACGCGCCCGGCGACACCTCGGCCTTCAATGCGAAGCGCTATGCGTGGGTCAAGAAGAAGATCGAGCGCACCGAAACGGTGGCCGGCGGCACGCCCGAGGACACCGTGGTCTACAGCCTCGGCACGCTGTATGGCGCATGGCCCGACGGCACCGCGTTCGAAGGCAACCGCTATGTCGACCGCTACGTGGTTCGCCACGGGCTCATCGTGCAGATGGATGTGTGGAACGACAGCGCGGAATGGCTGCTGGTGCGCGCCGGTCTCGCCGTGCTGTGAGGCTGCGGGCATGACGACGCGCTGGCCCGACCGGCTCCCTTCGCACGACCGCTTCGACTACCGCCCCATCACGCGGCGGCCCGACTACGTGTGGCCCAACGGCGCGAGGCTGGCGGTGTACCTGGGCTTCAACGTGGAGCACTTCGCCTTTGGCGACGGGCTGGGCGCGTGCATCGGCCCGGCCTCGCCGCAGCCCGACGTGCTCAACCACGGCTGGCGCGAGTACGGCAACCGCGTGGGTGCCTGGCGCTGCCTCGAACTCTTCGACGCGCTCGCGCTGCCGACCGGTGCGCTCATCAACACCGCGCTGTACGACCACTGCCCCGAGCTGGTGCAGGCATTGGTGGCACGCGGCGACGAACTGATCGGCCACGGCCACAGCAACGCCGAGCGCCAGGGCGTGCTCGACGAGGAACACGAGCGCGCGTTGCTGCTGCGCTGCCGCGAGCGCATGGCGCGCGAAAGCGGGCAGGCGCCCGCGGGGTGGCTGTCGCCGTGGATCTCGGAGAGCGCGGTCACGCCCGACCTGCTGGCCGAGACAGGCTACGGCTACACACTCAACTGGTGCCACGACGACCAGCCGGTTCGCATGCGCACGCGTGGCGGCGGTGCGCTGTGGTCGGTGCCGTATCCGCAGGAACTCAACGACATCCCGATGATCGTCGGCCGCATGATGGACGCGAAGGACTTCAGCGCGATGGTGATCGACAACTTCGAGGAGATGCTCGGGCAGTCGCGCGCACAGCCGCTGGTGATGGGCCTTGCGCTGCACCCGTACATCGTGGGCCAGCCCTATCGCCTGCGGCACCTGCGCACCGCACTGGCCCACCTGGCGCATGCGCGCGACCGCGGCGACATCTGGTTCACCACGCCCGGCGCCGTCGCCTCGCACATGACGAAGCTCGCAACGCAGCGGCCGGCAGAATTCGACTGAGATCACGGGTTCGGCGGGCCCGTTCGATAATCGGCCGCGTTGCCCCACACCGCGCCGTCCGCCGTTCACTCCATGGCCCGTTCTCCCTCGCCGCCCAAGCCAGCCGCCCGGCGCAAGCCATCGCCCCCAGCCGAAGCCTCCGCACCGGCAGCCGAGGATGGCGACATCGAGGAACGCATCTACCGATCGGTCTTCGAGGGCGTGACCGGGCAGCGCCTGGCGCCGGGCACCAAGCTGCCCGAAGCCTCGCTGTGCGAGCTGTTCGGCGTGAGCCGCGCGCTGGTGCGCAAGGTGCTGCAGCGCCTGGCGCACGACCACATCGTCGAACTCCGGCCCAACCGCGGCGCCATCGTCGCGATGCCCTCGCCGGATGAGACCCGGCAGATCTTCGAGGCGCGCCGCGCGCTCGAGGCCGCATTGGTGCGCATGGCGGTGCGCAACGCCACGAAGTCCGAAGTGGCCGAGCTGCGCCGGCACCTGAAGGAAGAGCATGCGGCCATGCACCGCTACACGCAGCCCGACTGGGCACGGCTCGCGAGCTCGTTCCACCTGCGGGTGGCGCGGCTGGCGCGCAATCCCATTCTGGAGCGCTACCTGAGCGAACTCATGTCGCGCTGCTCGCTGATCGTGGCGCTGTACGAGCCGCCCGGCAATGCGTCGTGCGAGCACGACGAGCACGCGGCGGTGGTCGATGCGATCGCACGCGGGGACGAGGACACCGCGGTGCGCGCGATGGAAGAGCACCTGCTGGTGCTCGAGCGGAACATCGCGCTGGACCGGCCGGCGTCGCAGCGCAGCCTGGGCCAGATGCTGGGGCTGGGCTGAGCCCTGGGCCCAGGGCCCCAGCGGCCCCGTCAAATCTCGATCTTCGACCCCAGCTCCACCACCGCGTTGTTCGGCAGGCCGAGGAAGGCCGCCGCGCCGCTGGCGTTGTGGTGCATCTGCGCGAACAGCTTCTCTCGCCACGGCGCCATGCCGCTGCCGAGCGTGGGAATGACGACGTCGCGCGACAGGAAGTAGCTGGTGGTCATGGGCTCCAGCTGGCAGCCGCGCATGCGTGCGTTCTCGAGCGCGCGCGGCAGTTCGACGTCGTTCTTGAAACCGTAGTGGACGATGATCTGCCAGCAGTGGTTGCCGAGCGGCTCGATCTCGATGCGCTTGTCCATCGGGATCCACGGCACCTCGTGGTTGCGCACGGTGACGAACATGTTCTGCTCGTGCAGCACCTTGTTGTGCTTGAGGTTGTGCAACAGCGCATTGGGCACGGTGCCCGGCTCGGCGGTGAGGAACACGGCGGTGCCCTCCACGCGCACCGGCGGGCTCACGAACACCGAATCGAGGAACGACTTCAGGTCGATCGCGTCGGCATGCTGCGCCTCGCCCATCAGGCGACGGCCTTCCTTCCAGGTGATCATCAGCGTGAACACGAAGCCGCCGATCAGCAGCGGGAACCAGCCGCCTTCGAACAGCTTGAGCAGGTTGGACGCGAAGAACAGGAAGTCGACGATGAAGAAGGCCGCAGTCGACACGATGCACAGCGCCAGCGGCAGCTTCCATGCGTAGCGGATCACGAAGAAGGTCAGGATCGTGGTGATCAGCATGTCCGTGGTCACAGCGATGCCGTAGGCCGCGGCAAGGCTGCTCGACGAGCGGAACATCACCACCGCCAGCACGATGGCCACGAACAGGCCCCAGTTGACCAGCGGGATGTAGATTTGCCCGGCCGTGCGCACGCTGGTGTGCTCGATGTTCAGGCGCGGCAGGTAGCCCAGCTGGATCACCTGGCGCGTGACGCTGAAGGCGCCGGTGATGAGGGCCTGCGACGCGATCACCGTGGCTGCGGTGGCCAGCAGCACCAGCGGCACGAGCGCCCACTCGGGGGCCATCATGAAGAACGGGTTCTTCACTGCCTCGGGGTTCTCCAGCAGCAGCGCGCCCTGGCCGAAGTAGTTGAGCGTGAGCGCCGGCATGACGACAGAGAACCAAGCGAGCCGGATCGGGCGCTTGCCGAAGTGCCCCAGGTCGGCATACAGCGCCTCGGCGCCTGTCACGCACAGCACGGTGGCGCCCAGCAGGATGAAGCTGGTGCCCGGGTTGTCCCACATGAACTTCAGCGCATAGAACGGATTCAGCGCCTTCAGGATCTCGGGGTGATGCACGATCTGCGACACGCCGAGTACCGCGATCGCCATGAACCACGCGAGCGTGACGGGACCGAAGAACTTGCCGATGCCCGCCGTGCCGCGCTTCTGCACCACGAACAGGCAGAACAGCACCACCAGCGTGAGCGGAATGACGTAGTGCGTGAAGTGCGGCGACACCACTTCCAGGCCCTCGACCGCCGAGAGCACGGAGATTGCGGGGGTGATGACGCCGTCACCGTAGAAGAGCGAGGTGCCGAAGATGCCCACCACCAGCAGCAGGTGGCGCAGCCTGGGCTTGTCGGCCACCGCGCGCGACGCCAGCGCGAGCATGGCCACGAGGCCGCCCTCGCCTTCGTTGTCCGCGCGCAGCACCAGCACCACGTACTTGATGGAGACGATGACGGTGAGCGTCCAGAAGAACATCGACAGGATGCCGTAGACGTTCTCGACGGTGAAAGGCACATGGCCGTGGCCGAACACTTCCTTGACGGCGTACAGCACGCTGGTGCCGATGTCGCCATAGACGACGCCGATGGCGCCGACGATCAGGCCGGCTGAGAGAGATTTGGGGGCTGACACGAAGTCGATGGGAAAAGGACAGGCTGCTGGTATCGGCGCGTCAGACACGCCGGGGTGCGATGGATGCGAACTTTAGTACACCAGCGTGCGCTCGCATCACCCCTCCCGCCCTTTTGTTTCCGTTGATGTGGGCCGC
>Ga0209050_1002536_pt1 | contig 15271 bp, 25 predicted proteins | sample Araplavi_mTSA_r2_FD_184276 | JGI IMG/M metagenome (GOLD analysis project Ga0209050, IMG submission 184276) | Arabidopsis root microbial communities from North Carolina, USA - plate scrape MF_Cvi_mTSA_r2 (SPAdes) (version 2) | ecosystem: Host-associated > Plants > Roots > Endosphere | place: USA... | reverse complement strand
TCGCGCGGATGGAGGCGGACAAGCAGCAGTACCGCACCTACATGGACGCCTATGCCAGCCGATTGACTTACCTGCAGGCACTGCGCGAGTCGTTGGGGCAGCAGGCCATCAATGGAAGCAGCAAGAACACGCTGGGCCAGATTGCGGTGGGTGCGGGCGCGCTGGCTGCCTTGAGGGTGACGCTGGATGGGCAGAAGACGAGCCAGAAGTCCGTCCGCTTCAAATGAGCGCTATCAAATACCCCCGCCCAACGTAGGGACAAGCCGTGCGAGAACTACTGAACTTCTTCAGCCCAAGCGTGCAATGGGAAAGCGCGGCCCAGTGGGCGTTCTTCAAGGTCATCTTCGATTTCATCGACGATGAGATCAAGGCGTTTCAAGTCAACGTGCTCGACTCGATGCTGATCTGGGCGAGTGGCATTGCGCTGACGCTGGTCACCCTATGGTTGTTGTGGCAAGGCTATCGCGTAATGCAGGGCCAGACCCGCAACGCGATGGAGCTTGTTGTGGACGGCGCCCGTGCGGCGTTCATCGCGACTATGGCGATGACATTCACGCTCGGGCACTCGAACCTCTACGACTATCTGGCGAACAAGCTGCCCGCTGAAATCAGCGAGATCATGACGGGAGAGAGGAAGAGCGCAGGTGATCAGATCGACGATTCCATGAACCAGATGGAAGCGGTGATGGCTGCCATCAATGCGCTGGATGTAGGCGAAGGCAGTCCGAACCTGAAGGCGGACAAGGACCGGGCGATGTGGATGGCGGGCATCGGCGTGGCTGGCCCGTCGATGGTCGGCGGCGCGCTGCAGGTCATGTACAAGGTCGCGCTGGCGTTGTTCATCGGCCTGGCGCCTTTGTTCATCCTGTGTCTGCTGTTCAAACAGACCGCATCGCTGTTTCAGAAGTGGCTGCTGTACGGCATAGGCACGATGTTCGCGCAGGCCGTGATGGCGTTCATGGCAGTGATGGTGGCGAAGATCGTGGTGGCCGTGGGGGCAGCGTTCGCGGCGCAATACCTGATCGCGGCCGCCACTCCAAACGTGAATCCGATGAGCGTGAGCGGCATGGCGATGCTGCAAGGTGGCATTGGCCTGTTGTTGACCCTGACGCTGGTGACGATACCGCCGATGGCGGCGAGCTTCTTCCAGGGCACGTTGGGCAGCTACATGGCGTACTCGGTGTTTGGTGGTAATGCCGGTGCGCAGGCGGGGCAGCGACCGGGTGAGCAAGGATACCGCGGGCCGACGTCTGTGCAGCAGCAGGCGTCAGACCGCGAACAGCAGCCAAGTTCTGGCAGCCATGGCGCGCGTTTCACTGCAACTAGCAGTCGAGGTCAATGAATGAAGAGACAGTTTCTGATTTGCATGATGACGCTGATGGTTACCGGCTATGCCCAAGCAGAAGGGGGGTGTCCACCAGGCCAATATCCCTATGACACGCCGCAAGCTAGGCAGTGCGTGCCAATTCCAGGTGGCGGTGCCGCTGCGCCCTCGCAGCCTGCTGCGATCTGGGAGGACCGTTACGGGGCGATTGCGACGGACCCCACTACTGGTGAAGTTGGAGTTTCATCGAAGCAGGCGAGCCGAAGAAAGGCCAGGAAAGAAGCGCTGCAGCAATGCTCGGTAGATGGTGCGAAGAACTGCAAGATCAAGCGCGATTTCCTCAATCAGTGCGCCGCCATTGCGTGGGGTAATGGCTTTCGTGGGTACGGGTTTGGCTTCAATCAGAAGGCGGCGGAACAGGAGGCCGTTTCGGCTTGCGCAAATGGCGAGCATGTTGAATGCGAGGTGAAGTGGTCAGATTGCAGCCTGCCGGCACGAGTGCAGTGAAGGAGAAGAGCATGATCCGGATTCCGATATCTATGGTGTTGGTGGCTGCACTGGGTGGCTGCACCAATCCGACATCACCTGGAGAAGCTAAGCCGAAGGTGGCTCCCACGAGTCCGAGCTCCATCCAGGAAGTGAATACTCCAAAGACATCACAGTCCACAGGAGATTCATCCGTGTTGCGAGATTCGTATGACAACTGCATCAGCGCTGCGGGGGTGTGACGCCGGACATGCAGGAGTGCATCGACGCCGAACACGAATATCAGGATGGTCGCCTCAATAAGGTGTGCCAGGCGGTAATGGCAAAGCTGAGCGAAGAGAACAAGACCAGGCTTCGTACCGAGCAGAGGCAATGGATTACCAATCGCGACGAACGCTGCTTCTACGACCCGCAAAGCGGGCAGGCGGGACGTCTGGACGCCGCTGAGTGCCGCCTCGAAATGACTGCGAGTCGGGCTGCCGAGATTGAATCGCGTTGACTGATGCATGTCCACTGGCACAACTGCAATGTTCTCGCAGTGAGAACGGACGTTGGCCATCGTTTGTGACTATTTATGAGGGAATCAAGATGCTTCGTGAAGCGATTCTTCTTGTGCTGGTAAGTTTCACTATTACGTCTTGTCAGATGGCAAATAAGTCGTCTAACGCAGATACAAGTGCGGTTCCCAAGCAGCAGAACGCCGCAGTGCAGGAGGAAGTCATGACATCGAAGCTGGAAGCGTCATTCAAGAAGGATATGGCGTATGCCGACCTTCGCAAGGTCGTGCTGTCGGAAGGATGGGCACCGATGCCTACCGCAGAGTGCAAGAAGAACGTAGGTGGCGAGGCGCTTGTCTGTGCCAAGTTGCCGGAATTGGAGTCGTGCAGCGGCGACGGCTACTGCATAAGCCATTTCGTGAGTAGTTCGGGCGAACGACTCGACGTGACAAGTTACGGAATGTCTGAGGATTGGAATGTTCCGGGTGAAGAATCTCGGTTCAATGTCATCGAATGGAGCTTCGCTAAATAGCCAGGAGCTGCATAACACCTTGGCCGATGCGCCGATGCATCGGTCGCGTGCGGGGGTGGGTCTGCAAGTTCCCATTTCCGTTTACGGTCCCTTGTGAATTCAGGACGAATCCGGCGAGGAGCCGTCAATTCAACTTGCTTGAGCTGGAGGTTCAGTAATCATGAGTAACAGGCTGGGCGATCTCATAAGTCGCGGCGAAGGCGGCTACAACTCGTTCAATCGTGGAAGCGCGGGTGATGCGCGCGGAGCGACGATCGATTTCTCGCGAATGACGCTGGGTGAAGTGCTGGACGCACAGCATCTCCCACGGCGCGACCCTGATCGGCTGTTCGCAGTTGGCAAGTACCAGGTCATTCCTGGGACGATGGATGGTGCGGTATCCGCGCTGCGGCTTGACCGCGATCAGCGATTCACGCCGGAACTGCAGGAACGCATCTTCTCCGACTACCTCATCGTAACCAAGAGGCCGGACATTCACGGGTACGTTACCGGCAAGCCGGATGTGTCGTTGCATGACGCACAGGAAGCAGCGGCGGCCGAGTGGGCAAGCGTGGCCGACCCCGATACGGGGCGCAGCAAGTACGGTGGTATCGGGAACAATCGAGCCTCCATCTCCGCCGAACAGGTGGCGGGCGCACTTAACGGCATGCGTCAGGACTATCAAGAGGCAATCCGTCAGGGCAAGTCCCCTGCTGAGGCGTGGCGGGAGGTTGCGCCACACGAAGTCAGCCTTCCCCAGCGTGAGGCGACACGTGGGACGAGGGCCGACGGTCTGCTCCGCTATGGCGAGCATGGCCTCGCAGTGCAGCTACTGCAGGAGTCGCTGACCAAGCTCGATTACCGTGATGCAGAGGGCCGAGCATTGAATGCCGATGGCAAGTTCGGCGCCCGTACAGAAGAAGCGCTGCGATCGTTTCAGCGGGACCACGGGTTGAGGGAGGACGGCATCGCCGGCTTGAACACGCTGCAGGCGCTGAAGCGCGCAGAACACACTCCGCAGTTGACCGACGTCTGCCACCGTGACCACGCCATGTTCCTGCAGGCGCAATCAGGTGTGCATAAGCTCGACGCGCACCATAAGCGCACGCCCGACATCCTCAGCGATCAGTTGGCGGCGGCATTGGTGGTGGAAGCCAAGCGCGAGGGCCTGACCCGGATCGACGAAGTCATCCTGGGGATAGGGAACGAGACCGTGATCGCGAAGCAGGGCGAGCGGTTTGCGGTCTTCGACAAGTACGCGCACGTGAACGCGGTTGCCGGGTTGAATCAGCCGATTGCCAATAGCAGCGAGCAGTTGGTGCAGGTCAGTCTGGACCTGGCGCAGAAAGCGAAGCAGTCGGAGATGCAGCAGCAATCGGCCCAGGAGCGCTCGCATGGGCGCTCGTTGTAGGGAGGCATGATGTCACGTTGGGTTCTGACGTTGTTGCTTTGGTGCGGTTCGGTCGACGCCCAATCGTCAGGGTATTACGAAACGCTTCGCTACCGGCGGGACGATCCATTCCTGTTCTGCACGCAGGGGCAAGATCCGCAACGGTACCCGGAGCGATGCTGGATCCCACTGCCGCCGTACACGGGCAACTACATGATGATGCCGTACTGCGATCCACCGAACACGTATGGCAAGTCCTGGACTCAGGCTGACTGGGATTCAATGTCACAGTATCAGCGCGTGTGCCCGCAGGCGCGGACCAGCGGGGGATGGGACGGGGGTGGGCGCCCAGAGCAGATACCGTTTACTCATTAGTGCTTCCAGTTTGTCAGTGACTTTGAATCTGCGACGTATCGTGCAGGCAGTGCGCTATCGCCCAGCGTAGTACTGGCATCGAAACGATGCATACGCGGGGGGGCAATCCGCGGATGGGCTATCAGCACAGCCAGTTCGAGACACTCGCTCTACGGTCTGTCGGGAAAGCGAGCGAGTGGGTGTCAGGATTCTCTTCTTGGGGGGCGACGATTTCGCATTGCGCGTGCAGTCCTCGCTGCACTGCTGTCCTACGAGGACGGATGCTAATGTCCGCTTCCATAGCGGATATTTCGGGGCCTCGGCTGAATGATGAGATTCGTCACTGCGATGTTCCTGACGTTCCTTTCCACTGCGTGTTCCGCACAAGATCCGAACCAGAGGGCAGTCGAAGGACGGCTGACGCAACTTGCCGGTGAGAATGCGGTTGCCTGTGGTCTCGTTAGGCAAGGCCAAGACCCGACGTCGGCATGGCGTTGTGCCCAGGAGAGCGATGCGGCCCGGAAGCCGTTCTGGCTTGCCGTGGAAGAGCGCCCCACGGATTCGGCGGTATGGCACGCGGTCACCAGAACTGCGTCGGGCAGTCGGCTCGTCATCTTCTACACCAGCAACAACTACGGTCGCCGGGAGTTCGAACCGCACTTCAGCGAGCACGAGTGCTCGGAGCCGTTCCAGTTCTTCGAGAGACAGATGTTCACCCTGCGATGTGGGCCGGACGTGCCGTAGCGGCTGAATCAGAGCCATCGCGCCAGGAATCACCGCTCCTGGCCGATAGCGGACACTACGACGACGAGAGCACATTGGTTCAGTGACGGCCAGTGCCCCCACCAGTGCGCGTACCAACTGGGAGAATTCCTGATGAGCATTCTTGTGGCTGGCTTGATGATTGCTGGGCTTTTCGGAGTGCTTGCTTTCCCGGCGTTGCATTACGCCAAGCGCGCTGGGGTGTTGTCGTTCTCCGAGCTCGCACTTCCAATCGCCCCAGCCATTTGCTTCCTCATCGGACTCCAGGCTCTCAACGCTCCGGCGCAGGTTGGGTACGCATTTGTCATCGGCCCGATTCTTTGCAGCGTTATTTCGCTGATACTGCTTTACGTGCGAGTCTTCGCGTTCGGCTCATTGAAAGCTCAGCCAAGGCTGGCTGGCTTCATCCTGGTTGCAGCTTGCCTCGCAGCATTGATTCTTGGGGTGACTGCGCCCCCCCTGGTACGACTAAACCCAGGCTTCGCACTGCGGCGAGTCCACCGCCCGGCGGCTACGGGCCGATAGCGGTCATATGGCCAGGCGGTGCTAATGTCCGCTTGCGACCCAAAGCAGACGTGCGGGGGCTTGGCACGTGCTGGTCGTCCGCCTATCAGGTAGCCAGATTCCATGAACGCTCGCGCGCTATCCCTTCTGCTCTTTGCGCTTCTGCCGATGTCGGCACTCGCCGAAGTTTCCGACAAGGCCGCATCGATTCCGCAACTGTGGCTTACCGGCTTGATCGCTGGTGCGATCGCATTTCTGATCGGACGCTATCGCGTCACGCTTGGGGCCATCCTGCTTCCCGTCTCTGCCTTGATTGTTCTTGCCGGGCTTGAGCCGGTTCGCGATCCTTTCGTGGGCCCTGCCGTCATTGCCGAGCAGGGTGGGGGATACCTGGTGGCCGCTTACGGATCAGCCTTCATGTTGCTGGGGCTGCATTTGGCTGGCCTGTGGCTGGGCTGGCATCGCAGGCATAAGTCCGTGGCCTAGCACTGTTCAAGCCGAATCGGATGCTAATGTCCGCTTTCGACCCGAAGCGGACACAAGGCAACACGCATGGCGATACAGCCGATGGGCAAATGGCTGCTCCGTTGGGGATTGCTGGCACTCGCCGTCGCACCCACGCTGATGGTGCTGATGATGTTCCTGCGCGCGTATGTAACGGGGCAGGACATTGCCATGGATCGCCCTATCTGGACCGTCGTGGCTCTGCAGTTGGGGGCCATTGCTACATTCTGCTGGCACGCGCTTGGCAACAAGCGGCTCGAGGATGACGGCCCGGCTGGATGGATCCTTCGCTTCGTGGTGCTCACCCCGTTCGGCACGCTTGAGTACTGGTGGAAGTACCTGCGGCCTGGCATCGGTTGACGCTTACGTCCCGCACAACGCACCTACTCACCCAAGGGAGCAACAAACATGCGCTTGATCGTTCTGGCCCTTGCGCTGCTGGTCAGCCAGGATGCTTTCGCAAAGTCGTGCTTCGAGTCGTTTCGTCTGGTGTCGGGGAGCGTGACGGACTCGCAAGGCAATCCGCTGCCCAATGTCGCGGTCGGAATCTCATGGGCGATCGGCCGAAAGCCGGGCGGTCCGGCCATCGGTCACACCGACGCAGATGGCCGGTATTCCATCCCCATTCGTTTCCGCCCCATGTGTCGTGATCCGGCTCCCAGGTACTCGGTGAGGGCGTACACCACTACGCAGCACTCGCAGGAGGAGCAGTTGCAAGATGCTCCCGGCCAGCTCGTAGTGCCGACGCTTCGCGTCACGGAAGAGATTCAATTCGAACCGTCGTGGGCGGACGAGGCAACATGAGACGGCGATGCGAATGTTCGTGTCTGGCCCGTGGCGGACGCTCGGGCCGGGACGGCCGGGGCGCGGGACCGATGATGTCCGCTTTCGACCCAAAGCGGACATTGGAATGTTGCTGACACTTGAAGACATTCAGGCCCGCATGGACAAGAAGGTCGATGCGATGGAACTGGAGATTCGCAGACTGCGGCTGATCACCGGCGGTTTGGCGGACCACGAAATCTCCGCGCTTGAGAAGCAGGCCGGGCATCGCTTGTCAAATGATTACGAGGCGCTGATCAGGCGATACGACTTCACCGATCTCAGCATCGGGCCGGTCGACTTCTCGTTCACAAGAGTCTTTCCGTACGAGATCTCAGGCTTCACGACAGACCCGCAACTTCCCGAAGGGATGCTTCTTATCGCCGGTTCTGATCCGCACGATTTCGCCATCGATGTCACGACCGGGGAGATACGCCTGCTCAACAGCGAACTGCGACAGATCCGTTACGTTGTGGCCCGGTCGTTCGAACTGTTCGTGAGGGGCGTGGCAACCGTCATGCTGATGCGCGAAGGCACCGAACGAACTGCATTGGCTGCTTCGGTCGCTTTCGCAGTGGGCGCCCAAAGCGGGGAGTTCTGGGAGTGGTTAGCGGGTTGACCCTTCTATTGCGAGTGCCCGGACTACGGGACTCGTAACGTCCGCTTCTGGGCGATAGCGGACATTGGATGAGTGAGGGCGTCCTAGCCCATGCTGCGATAAGAATTCAATCAGGCATCAGGCCCGCATGAAGACACCGATCGTTGAAGTGAACGAACAGCATCGTCGTATTGGCTGAGTTTGATGGAACCTTTGATGGCGCCATCATGCAAACGCGCCACAACCTGCGGAACAACAAGATACGTCATGTGATCGATTCAAATGGAGATCTATGGTCGTTCACGTTTACCCGAACCAACCATACTGGTCTCCGGAAGCTCTTCAGCGCCACGATCTGGAACATCTCGTACGACCTGTACGCCTACTCCAAGGAAGCCAATATTTCAGTGGGCCGGTTTCGGTCAATTGTTGATGCGCATCAGCGGGATTTGAACCCTGACTTCCGTGAAATGGCAACGGCTCTGTTTGAGTCGGTCGCGTCGTGCAACGCCTCTGATCCACTGCGCAGCCACATCCACCTTCTGAATCTGTAAGGCGCCCCATGTCCGCTTCTGGCCGGTAGCGGACGTCGGCTAGGCGCGGTCGCGGCGCCCCTGCTAATGTCCGCTTCCGACTCAAGGCAGTCATCAGCGCATCGATGTGCGCTCAATCAAGGTGCAGGGAGCAAGGATGAAACTCGTTTATTTGGTCGGCTTGGTCCTGGCATGTATCGGCCTGTTGACCCAATGCGCGATCCTTTGGTTGCAGGCGAATGCGCTGCGCCGTCACGGGCATTCGTTCTTTCGACTGCTTGTCGCAGGGAGTGTGCTTGGCGTTCTGTACTGCGTTCTGGCGCTCGTCCTGTACACCGTCCGGCTCCCAGTGCCCGTGTACTGGATAGTGTTGTACATGTCATCGGTGCTCCTGGTGGTTGCGTCGGTACTAGCGGTGGTTGGCAGCCGGCGATTGTTCCGCTCGTACGCAAGCTATGTCGAACAAAGTGAATCGGCCACCGGTGACCACTAGTGGCCGAGCGGACATTGCACTTCGAGTGATGGTCATGCAGTCGTTGGAAGAGTGCCGCCGGCAGATAGCAGGGCTGTTCCCGGAGCAGCGCGAAGCGATCCCATCACTGGGACTGATCGACCTTTCTTATCTGATCTCGGGCCGAGTCGTTGAAGCGCTAGGGGCTGGCCAGCACGCGGTTCCAGTCCGCGCTGCGAGGCTCGCGAGTTGGGCATGGGGACGTGGCTCCCAGGACGAGTCGCTGATGCACTTCGCAATGGACGTACTGTCTGAGTCGGTGTGTCGAGAGTCGCTCCGCCGTGAACTATGGCGCGCGCTCCCGGAGGATCTTTTCCGGATGCTGCTGCCGGCGTTCTGCGCAGCCCTGCGGCGTGACGCCGTGGCTGAACTGGAGCGCGAGTATCGCCACGTCGTCCGCTGATCTCGGCGAACGTCCGCTTCTGGCCGATAGCGGACATTGGGGCAGGGCGGAAGACCGGGCTGATGCTAATGTCCGCTTCCGACCCTAAGCGGTCAAAGGGATGATGTAGTGGGGAAACAACACACCAACGACGAGATCCTCATGGCGCTCGCTCAGGCTCGGTATTTCGACTCGCCGTCATCCATGCGGGACGTCTTTCGAGCAGTCGTCGAGGATCATCTGTCCATCAGTGTGGAGCGAGCTATACGTCAGCTTTCCCAAAGTGGTCTGGCAGAGTTCCGTTACTCGAGTGACGTTGGCCTGCATCCATTCGATCAGGTAGACACGTGGGAGATCCCCCTGACTGAAGCCGGTCGGGATGCACTGAAGCGGCTAGGTTTCCAATGACCGCTTCTGGCCGATAGCGGACATTCGGCCGCGTGAACCTGGCTCAGCAGTGCTAATGTCCGCACCGACCCATGAGGGTGGTCGCACGGGGCTGGCGCATGAGGCGGTGGACGTTCCTCCTTCTGGTAGGTGTATTCGCCATGTATTCGCTCGTGGCGATCGGGCAGGAAGCGCGATTCAAGTCGGTGGCGCCATCACCACTCAAACGCTCCGTGTTTGTGGCACCGAATGAAACGCGATTTGCGGGTAGTGCTGAGGTAGCCGGTGTTTTCGAAGTTCTCTGGGAGCCGGAGAGCGAAGGCTTTGGAGGGGGCTTTCGTGTGGTATTCAAGCCGGACGCGCGGAGCCGTCGCATACTTCCGCACGACGTCGAGCGCGGGGCCGTGCGCGAGGTCTGGCTCAGAAACACGGAAAAGGCCATCAGTGCCTTGATATCGCCAGCGCAGAGGAAGGCGATTATCGCTAGGCGGCAGGGGCTCACCGGCCAGGCCACCATCGTCATCACGTCCTATCGCACCGGAATCGATTGTGACCAGCGCGACTACAACGCGCTGCTCGTGTCGGTCGTCCGGCCGGCGACGGACGTGAGCAATGCTGCGCGCGCGGACGACGCGTTCACTTGTTGAACGGCTTGGCAGTCGTGCCATGTCCGCTTCTGGCCGATAGCGGACGTTCTCTGAGCGCAACCGTGCCGTTCGATGCGAATGACCGCCTTCGGCCGCAGCCGAAAGCGGACATTCGCAGATCCAAGGCGGTGTTCCGAATCGCCGGGACGAATCGGGAGGGTTATCGCCTAGATCGGGTTTCCACTGTCAGGACTGGATAAGGGGCGCCGTGCTAGCGGCTCTCCCGCAGTTGCAGCCGGTTGCCGTCGGGATCCTGGAATACCGCAACGTAGCCCCACGGATACTCAAGCACTCCTGTCTCGAACTTCACGCCGCGCGATGTCAACGCCTCGACCGCCTCCCGGCAATCCCGCGTCTCGATGGTATACGCCGCCGGAATGCGGCCTTGTACCGGATGGCCCTGCCCGGGCGTTCCCGGCCAGAGGACCAGCAGGAAGTCCTGATCCTTCACGCCGACAGCCAGGAACCGCGGGCTGTCGGCTGTCGATACATCCGCGGTCGGGTTGTCCGCCCGCTTTCTGAAGCCGAGGATGTTCGTGTAGAAATCGAGGGCTCTGTCCTGATCGTTGACGAACACGGTTGTGTATACGACCTTCTCAAGCATTGTTCTTACTCCTTCGTGCGCGATCGCGTTGGTTGGTCTGCTCGTGCCAAGTCGCCAGAGGCCTGGCATCCATGAGACACGCGGAGGGCTTTGGATGTGACGGGCCGCGAACCCGGCCGTCACATCCGTCGTGCGTGGCGGGTCTTTACAGGCATGACACCGCACGGCAGAGGAACTTGATCGATGGATGAGCGCGAATGGCTGGGGGAAAGGTTCGAAGCGCAACGGCCCCGTCTGCGGGCCATCGCGTACCGCATGCTTGGCTCGCTAAGCGAAGCGGAGGACGCCGTACAGGAAACCTGGCTCCGGCTTGGTGGAACTGCCCACCGCGAGGTCGACGATCTTGGCGCGTGGTTGACGACCGTCGTCGCACGCATCTCGCTGAACATGCTGCGCTCTCGCAAGACTCGCGCTGAGGCGAGCCTGCCCGATCTGATCATCGACCGCGCCGATGGGGCGAGTCCGGAGCACGGAGTACTGCTGGCGGACGGAGTCGGCCTTGCGCTGCTGGTGGTGCTCGAGACCCTCGCGCCGGCGGAACGCGTTGCTTTCGTGCTGCACGACATCTTCGGCATGCCCTTCGAGGAAATCGCGCCGATCGTCGAGCGTACCCCCGCTGCGGCTCGCCAGCTTGCCAGCCGCGCACGCCGGCGCCTTCAGGCCCGGAACACGACTCCCGATGTCGATATGCAGGCTCAACGAAACCTGGTCGACGCCTTCATCGCGGCTGCGCAGGACGGTGACTTCCACAGGCTTGTCGCCATCCTCGACCCGGAGGTGCTCCTTCGAGCTGACGTTGTATCCATCGAGGTGCGCGGTGCGGAGCAGGTGGCTCGCCAAGCGCAGACCTTCTCGCGCCCTGGCCTGCTCAGGCGCCCCGTGCTCGTCAATGGCGCTGCGGGGCTCATCGCCATGTTCGAAGGAAAGCCGCTCGCGATCATGGCTTTCTCGGTCGGGGGTGGGAAGATCACCGAGATCGACATCGTGCGCAACCCTGAGCGGCTGAGCCAGCTAGATCTGACTGTCCTTGACAGTTAGCAAGGCCGCGCGTCGCGACCGTCGAGGTGGTGGTAATGTCCGCTATCGACCCAAAGCCGACATTCAAGGACGAGGTGGAATGAGTCGTTCAGTGCACGTGGCAGTCGCAATCAAAATGCTCACCGTGACGTCCTGCTCGGGATCAGGCACTGCGGATAGAGCGGCCCCGACGGGCGTGGATCTTCCTGCATCGGTTTCCGCCGAGGCATTGCTATCGCCGTCCTCGCAGTTTGCTTCCCAACCAATCACGCTAACGATCGAGGGGGAGTACGCCAACTTCTCGAAACGGTGTAGCCAGACGAAGGCGCTCATCGGCGCAGTGGGCTATCCACGGCAGGTAGTCGCTTTCGACGAAGCGGGACGTAGGCGCATTCCAAGCAGCATCCCTGGGCCTGACGATGACTGCCCACTGCGCCTCACTAGCATTCAGACAGAGCTGCGTACAGGCAACGGTAGTCCGTTAGCGCGCGGTGCAGCCCACATCGGTGCGCGCAGCGGAAGGCAGGACCTTCAGTGCTTTGTTTCCACGATGGGGCCCGGAACGTGCATTGAAGTGCGGCCGGAGTCGATGGGGGTTCGAGAAGCGAACAAAGTCCGGCTAATCGGAAATCTCACGATACAGTGGAGATGAGCCCGTGGAGTCTATGACCGCTCCTGGCCGATAGGGGACATCGAGGCGGTGCGGGCTCGTCGGCAGCGCCGGTGTTCTTTGCGCCGGACGTCCGATGCTCCCTTCTTTGATGTTCCCAAGCCAGGTTCAAGACGAGGAACATATCGATGATGAGCTTCGACGAGATGCGCGCAGACTTCATCATCCGCCGTAAAGGTCTGCTGGCGTTACCAATGACGGGGGTGGTCGTGTACTCGGCTGCCGCGCTGCTCAGCGTGCTTGTCGATGTCAGACTTCACAACCTGGTGCTGACCTTGTGCTTCTGGTCGATCATGCCGGTCGCCGTTGCAATCGGGCGCGCGCGCGGAGAGGACTTGAGCACGCCTCGTGAGAACCCCCTTCTACGTCTTTCGGCGATGGCGCGGCTAATGGTGCTGGCGACGTGGGCAATACACATACCGATCTGGATACACGCGCCGGCCCTGTTCCCGATCAGCGTTGGCATCGGATTCGCACTGCACTGGGTCGTCTTCTCATGGACCATCGGACATCCGCTCGGATTCGTGCATCTGGGCATGCGAATTGCTTTCGTGCTTGCGGCATGGCATCTGTGCCCGAGCAACCGGATGGGGGCCGTGAGCCTCGGTATCGCACTCGCTTACACGATCTCCTTGTTCCAGCTGCGGCGGGTCGACTGGCAAAGCCGGCTTGGGCTGACCTTCAATCCGCGTGGAGCATAACCCCGGCGAGGGCCGAGATCGGATTTGGAAGAATCGAAAATGTCCGCTCCTGGCCGATAGCGGACGTTTGGTTATACCGAACGGTCGTGCACATCATCGGGATGCACCCGATACAGATGCGCCGGGCACGAGAAGGCAGGCTCGCGATCCCGCGGCAACGTATCCCAGTGGCCCTGCGCGGAATTGCTCGCGCTCTGGTCCAGATGCCAGGCTTGGATGCGTGCGCCCGCGGCGAATGCGGCGCGTAGCGTGGCGTATTCATCGATGCGGTTCATGTGGGCCTCGTGGTGCCTGGAGCGATGCGGCTGCATCGTCAGGGCACACGATGACCCCGGCGCGTCCCAGAGGTTGAGACGTCCGCGCCATGGCGTTGGAAGAAGTTCATCTGCGGCGGAAAGGCCACGCCGGCAGGAAGAATGACGATGCATGCGGCGGTCAGCGCCGCATGCATCGCGAAGGCGCGCTTACTTCAGCGCGTCCTTGAGGGCCTTGCCCGGCTTGAACGCCGGCACGATGGTGGCCGGGATCACGATGTCCTCGCCCGTCTTCGGGTTGCGGCCGGTACGGCCGGCGCGGTTGCGCGCCTCGAAGGTGCCGAAGCCCACCAGCGTCACGGCTTCGCCGTTCTTCAGGGTGGCGGTCACGGACTCGACCAGCGCGTTCAGCGCGGCTTCGGCCTGGGTCTTCGTGAGCTGCGAACGCTCGGCGATGGATTCGACCAGCTGTGCCTTGTTCATGCGGATTCCTGGTTGGAAGGGCCGCGTAGCATACAGGCAAGCCGCCGGTGACGCCCCCTCAGCCCGGCCGCCGCTGGGGCCAGGGCGCAATTTTCCAGTCGATGCACAGCATCGGGTGCCGGTCCTCGAACACCGGCCGGCGGGCGCGGCCACGGGTCGAAATCCGGTATCAGAACTCCAGCGTCATCCCGGTCACGCGCATCCGGTGGGCGTACGCGCCGATGTAGACGGGCGGGTGGCCGGCATGGATGGCCCCGTCGAAAGCGGCCTTCGGCGCCTTGAACCGCGGCCGCCGCGGCTGTCGCGCTGACGATGGAACCGGTGCCTCCATAAGGGCTGCACATGCACCTGCTCCATGCTCCGCGCCACGCGAGCGCGACGGTTGCGGGCGGGCAGCAGCGAAAGCAGCCGTCGCGGCTCACCGCGGTGGCCGTGCACGATCTGCAACGTCAGTCGTCGCCGCTCGCCAGGCTCGCCACCGCCGTGCTGCTTCGTTCGAAACGCGGGAGCGCATCGCGTGTATCGAACCAGGGCACGCGCGAGCCGGTCCACACATGGTCGTCGATGCGCACGCGTGCCGGTTCGTCCAGGCTGCCGATGCACACCTGCACGCGATCGGCCAGCACGTCCTCGCGCATGCCCAACGTGCTGCCGCACCGCGAGCAGAAACCGCGTTCGGCGTTGGCCGAAGAACGGAACCACGAAGGCATTTCGCCCAGCCATTGGAATGATTCGATGGGGAAATGCACGAACGCCAGCGCCGGCGCGCCCGAATGACGGCGGCACATGCGGCAATGACACATCACGCCGCGCACCGGCTGTGCCTGCGCACGGTAGCGGACCGCGCCGCACAGGCAACCCCCTTCGAAAACCGATTCATCCGACATGACGCTGCTCCGTTGAGGCGTACGGACCAGCCCTTGTCGGCTCATCCCGTACTGGTCCGGGGGTAGTGCCGCATCGCCTCGTTGGCGCGTTCCCACGGCAGCTTGTGTTCGATCCAGATTTCCTTGGTCGGCGGGAACTGTTCCGGCGCATCCAGCGTGGCGGTGGTGATGTCGATGCTGTCCACGTCGTCGTCGTGCCGGTAGGTCAGTTGCGTGCCGCACACGCCGCAGAACGTGCGCATCACCTGGGGCGAGGAACGGTAACGCACCGGCATGCCGCGGCTGAAGACCAGGCTGTTGACGTGGAAGGTCGACCACGCAACGGACGGTGCGCCGCTCGCCCGCCGGCAGCTGCGGCAGTGGCAGATGCTGCGCGACACCGGTGGCGCCGTGGCGCGGTAGCGCACGGCTCCGCACAGGCAGCCGCCTTCGATGGACATTCC
>Ga0209050_1002530_pt1 | contig 15315 bp, 14 predicted proteins | sample Araplavi_mTSA_r2_FD_184276 | JGI IMG/M metagenome (GOLD analysis project Ga0209050, IMG submission 184276) | Arabidopsis root microbial communities from North Carolina, USA - plate scrape MF_Cvi_mTSA_r2 (SPAdes) (version 2) | ecosystem: Host-associated > Plants > Roots > Endosphere | place: USA... | reverse complement strand
ACTGGAGAATGCCATCCTCCCCCCACTGGGAGTAGACCTTGAACTCGTGCTCCGCCAACCCGGGCGTCGGTGGCGCGAGCCGATCGAGACGGCCCTCCACCCGGCCGAGGCCTTCGCGGAGATAGGTGAGCGTTTTCTGGATGCGTACCAGATCGTCGGGCAACGACGCGAGCAGCTGAAATAAACGCCGGAGCGACGGCCCGCTCATGGGGTGACCACCGCCTCCTTCGGCTGCAAGGTAGCAGTATCCACCGGGCGCAACGTCCATTCACCCGGCACGAGGCAGACGCCGTTGCGCAACTCGGGAAGTTTGCCCGTGCCGAAGAAATCGCCGGGTTCGACGTGGAGTTCGAAGGCGTTTTCGATGCCGTCGATGATTTCCTTGCTGCGGATGCGGGTCCGCAATTCGAAGCCCATGTGAAAATGTCCCACGGGCAGCGGCAGCTTCGGAATCGAGCAGACGAAAACACCGCGCTCCGGCAGATCGCCAAACTCCACACCGCCAAGCCAGTTCGCCTGTAGGAAGATCGGAGTACCGAGATGGCTCGTGACCATGAGATCGACCGCGAGGCCGGGCAGAATGGTCGCGGCGTTGCGCACATAGTGCAGGCCGACTTCGACCGCATCGCCGGCGCGAGCAGCCGGGATGACCTGGCCGCGGGCATTGCGCAGTTCGACTGCGGTGATGCGGATCGAGCCATCACCGGACCGATCGGTGCGTTTGCTCAGATCGGTTTCGCGGACTTCGCGGCTGGTGCCGTAGTATTCGATGGCCTGTGTCGCAGTACCGTCGAATTCGCAGCGACCATCCACGAGAACGACCCCTCGGGTGCAGAGGGCTTCGACGGTCGCGGTACTGTGGCTGACAAACAGCACGGTGCGGCCGGAGCGGGCCACGTCGCCGATTTTGCCCAGGCAGCGCTGCTGGAAGACCGAATCGCCCACAGCGAGGACTTCATCGACGAGAAGCAATTCCGCTTCGAGGTGGGCCGCGACGGCGAAAGCCAGACGCACGCGCATCCCGACCGAGTAGCGCTTCACCGGCGTATCGATGAAGGCTTCCACGCCCGAAAACTCGATGATTTCGTCGAGCTTCGAAGCGATCTCGCGACGGGTCATGCCGAGGATCACGCCGTTGAGGAAGATATTGTCCCGGCCGGTGAGATCAGGATGAAAGCCGGTGCCGAGTTCGAGGAGGGAGGCGATGCGGCCTTTCATCTTCACACAGCCGCGGGTCGGCGCGGTGATCTGCGAGACGATCTTGAGCAAGGTCGATTTACCGGCGCCGTTGCGACCGAGCAGACCGACGACTTCGCCCTCCTGGACGTCGAAGGAGATATCGCGCAAGGCCCAGAAAAGGCTCGCGTCATCCTCGGGCGCTTCATGCGTGAAGAGCTTGCGTTTCCAGTCGCGGAAGAAATCCTTCCGATCCAGTTCGCCGAGGCGAAAGGCTTTGCCGAGGTTTTCGAGGCGGAGAACGACCGACATGGCTAGACGGTGTCCATCGCGTCCTGCTCGGCGCGATGGAAGAGGACGAGGCCGATGTAGCAGACCGCGAAACTGACCACGGCACTCACGGCGAGATGCCAGGGTTCGACGAGGGAGCGGCCGACGAACGCGTAGCGGAAGTACTCGATCGGCGGGACGACGGGATTGAGGAAAAAGAGGAGCCGATCGGCGGGATCCTTCACCCGGGAGAGCGGAAACACGATGGCGCTGCCAAACATGAGCAACTGCATGCCGATCTTCACACCATAAGCCAGATCGCGAAAGCGGCGCGAAAGGGCGGATACGGCACAACCAATGCCCAACCCCAGGGCGCCGAGTTGGACGAAAAGCAGCGGCGTCGCCAGGATCCACCACGTGGGTTTGGTCCACGGATCGCCGATAACGAGGTAATAAATCAACCCGATGAGGAAGAGGCCAAACTGCACGGCCATCGGGACCAGATTGGTAAGCACCCCAGCGATCGGTACCGCGAGTTGCGGGAAGTAGACCTTGGAAAAGAGCTGCGCGTTCTGCACGAACACGTTCGCGTTCTTGTTCACCGACTCGGAGAAAAAGAGCCACGGCACCAGCCCCCCCATGTAGAAGAGGTAGTGTGGGATGCCGTCGGACTGGAAATTTGCCATCCGGCCGAAAAGGTAGCTGAACACCACAGTCACCATCAGGGGCTGCAGGATGAACCACGCCGGACCCAGAACGGTCTGGTGGTAGCTGGTGGAAACGTCGCGGACAGTCAACAGCCAGACCAGATCGCGATAGCGCCAGAGCTCACGCCATGGGATGGAAAACAGGCTGCGCCCGGGACGCAGCACCCGGGTCCAGGCTTCATCGTCCTGAAGAGACTCCACCGCTACTGAACCATCGGCCGGCGACTCCTTCATGCGCGAGGGTGGTTTTCTCCCAGCTGGAGAAAAGCGGAGGAGGAGAAGGCTTGAAGAGGCAATTTATTCGGCAAAATGGCGGTTTAACGAGAGTCGGGGAGGCTCGCAAAGGCCCCCGGAGGGCGCAAGGATTTTGTCCAGCCGCAGCGGTAACGAATGCGCTGCCTTTTCGACGGGCGGGCCAATTCCGGGCGTCAGGACGGTGACAGCAGTTGTTTGACGACCACCGCCGGATTCCCAGCCACCACCGTTCCGGGCGGGACGTCGCGGGTGACCACACTCCCAGCACCGACCACGCTGCCTTCGCCGATGCTGACCCCTTTGAGAATGGTCGCGCCGAAACCGATCCACGCGTGGGCGCCGATTTTAACCGCGGCCGCAGCGATGGGCTGCCGCGGACCTCCACTCAGGATGGCGGCATAGTCCTGTTTGCGGGCCTCGAGATCGACCGGGTGGCTGTCGTTGTCGAAAATCTGCACGCCGTGGGCGATCAGCGTATCGGCACCGATTTCGATGGCCGCCGAGGAGCTGAGGAGGCAATCGTCGCCAAGATAAACACGGGGCCCCAGGGAAATGCGGCCATCGCCAAAGGTCTCCACCCGGAGAATGCCCCGGCAAATTGCGCCAGCTTCCAGCGTGATCCGGGCAAGTTCCCTTCGTCCGTTGAAACACCAGGCATTCGGCCCCAGCAAACAGCCCGGGGCGACTTGCGCATGCATGGCAAATTGCTGCCAGGCGCGAGCGGCGCGACGCGCCGTGGGCGAACGAAGCTGGTCCCACCAGCCCAGCGCGGGTCCATAGGCCGGGCCGCCGGCAAAAGCGTGATGGCGATCAATTGGCATAGTCCGACCAGAGTCGCCGATGGCGCAGCCACGCCAGGCATTGGCGGGTGGAAAGAGCCGTCCGCAAGTCCTCCATCTCCGGGCGGGCCCAGAGGTCACCGGGAGCCTCTTTGCTCCAGCGGAGAAAGTCCGGAGGCTGCGGAGTAAAGGCGGTATAGACCGTCCGGCACTTGAGCATGAGGTACAGGGCCAGCGCCGCTTGCTCGCGCGAGGTTTCATCGCTGGCCAGATCGCCATTCAGAGCCCGGTCGATCAGGGCGAAATAGTTTTCGGGATCCCCGGCTGCATGCACAAAGCCGAGGGATTCGTAATAGACATGGGAACCGACAATCACCGGCTTGCCCAGCAGGGCCGATTCGATGCCCACCGTGGAGGTAAACGGCAAAACGATGCGGGTGGTATTGAGCAGATCGTAGGAGCTGATGGGCGCGTCGGCGGCTACCCAGCGGGAAAAACGCCCTTCCGGATCACGTTGCTTGACCGCTTCCTCCAGCCGATCCGTCGACCGCACGTGGGCCTGCCGGGTGACCGGATGGGGGCGGATGTTGACGCGCAGGTTACCCCGGCGTTCAGCGTAATCGAGCACGGCGAGCACCCATTCCTTGATGCTGCCAAAAGCGCGGGTGCGAAAAAGGGCCGCGGTGTCGGCGCGGTAGTTCAGGCAGACGAGCAGATCTGAGGAAAAATCAGTCCGCCCCGTCGGCGCGACCGCCTGAAATTTGAAAGGATCCCGCAGTTCCTGCCGATCGCGGACGGTCTCCTCCACGATGGCGTGAATCTTCGGTCGAAGGCCGGAGCGAGTCGCCAGATCCTTCCGCAAAAGGGCATGGGCGACCGGGATATCAGCCGAGTGGGCCGCGATGCCACGATGAGCCGCAAACAGACGCCCAGGACCGCTGTCGTAGGTCGTGAAATCCAGCCCTAGCGCGGTTGCTGCGCGTAGATAAAGCCCCGAAACGCCGAAGACCCCACCGGGCAGGAGCAGCCAATCGACGGCGGCCCGAGCCAGGGCACCCGCCACGCGGGACGCGTGTGCCGCATAGCTGGCATGCAGACCGGGCTGCTCCTCGACAAAGTCTGCCGCCAATTCCTCGCCTTTGGTTTTCCAGATGGCGTTTTCCTGGATCAAGCGATCCAGATCGCCGGGGAGAGTTCCGGTGGTTGTGGCCACTTCCTTCGCGACCAGGATGACCTCGCCAAAGCGAGGCAACTCCCGCGCGAAGGATTCGAGGGTGCTCAAGACATGAGGAGCAACCTCATTGAACGCCAGTTGGGAAAAATCGCAGAGAAAAACCGGGTCCCAGCCTTCGCTGCGCAAAGCGAGCGCGATTTCGAGGCTAAAGAGAGGAACCGGCGTCTCCAGCCAGGGCGTGAACAGAATGCCCACCCGGCCCCGCTGGCTGGCCTTCCGCGGGATCGCCTCCCACGCCGCAAGCCGGCGGCGAAACGCAGCGAACTCGTGCCGAAACGAATAAACGCCCTTCCGCGGAGGAAGGCGGCGCTGAATGGCTTGGGCGAGATCGGTAAAAAGGCGGGTCATGGAGCGCACCGGCGACCGGGCCACGCGGCAAACGACGTTCGCCGACCAAAGCCCGGACAGGCGCAACCCTCCTCTTCTCCGACCGACTTCGGCTTGGCAAGGGTTTTGCCGATCGCCCCAGACACGGTTTCGCAATTTTTCATTTACGCCCACGAAATTCAGCCGCCCCGAAGCCCGGCAACGACTACGTAACAATTTGGTTATAAACCCACTTTGGATGTAGCGTTTTCAGCCACATTCTTGGGGAGAATAATCCAAGAACACCCTTGGTTTTCAGCGAGTTCCCTAACATATCGAAATCATAGCAACTCGCCCCGGATTTCCGGTGTTTTTATTTCGATAGACTTCGAACAACCACAAAGCTAACAGCGCGCCGGCTTCCCGCGGCGAACCCAGGGTTTCTGCAAACATGGTGGCCACCGACCGACTCCTCCACCGGTCGCGCGCCTCATGCCCATCCTGGCAACACCGCGTCGCCATCCGAAATGGCTCATCAACTCGTCTTTGTCACCGGTCAGGGAAAAACTGGAACATCCAGCCTGGTCGGAATGCTCAACACCCATCCTGAAGTTTGCATTCTCTACGAGGCAAACCTGGCCAACCGCCCACTTTCACCGCGGGGCGCCCAATTCATGGCCGCATTTCCGGAATTCCAGCCGCATCTCGACGCGAACATCGACTTCCCACAAGTCTATCATGCTCTCGCTGAATTCCTTGCAGAGAACGGGCATCCCTATCACTTCGTCGGCGATAAAATCCTAACATCGACACTGGACCACACATCCGCCGAAGCTCTCGCTGATCACCGGGTGATTTTTACCGTCCGGGATCTGCGCACCTGGCTGTGCAAAAATGTGGTGATCAGCAATTTCGTGAAAGGTCGCTCAATCGCCGAGACCGCCTGCACCTACCTCGATCAATACCTCGCTTCGTTTTTGCTGCCCCACTGCCTCCACATCACGATGGAGGAACTGGTCGAGCGGAACACCGAGGTGATCACGCTGCTCTCCGGCTTTCTCCAACTCGACTTCCGGGAGCACGCCCAGGAGTGGTGGAAAAAAGTAGGGCAATGGCCCGCCGGCGACCCCAAGGCCGCAGTCAACTGGTGGCAGGGTCACGACTCCTCCCAACTTGCCCCTCGCCGGCTCGACACCAAGGCCGTACTCCGGGCGCACCCTTTTTGGGAGGAAGTGCTGCCGATCTTCGATCGCTACTATCACGGTCGGCTGACGCATTTCGAGCCCAGCCAGATCGCCCAGGACCGGGCGGCACTCGCGCAGATCAAGCAACACGAGATCGACCTGAAGGATCTCTACAAACGCAGCCGCAGCGTTTCTTTCGGCGGAGGCTGGTTTGGCTCGTGGGGGCACCGCAGCAAGAATCCCAACGTAAAACCGTATGAGACCTGAAGCAGCTCAACCACCCGCCGTTTTCTACTCCGGTCCTTTTCGTTCGAAACGGCCCCGGCAGAGAATCAGTGTGCGCCAGGCGTGTTCCTTGTTGTCGGCCACGACTTCAGCCGTCGCAAACCGCTCCCGGAGGTGAACGAGGAAATTTTCCAAGGTGTACCCGGCAGGCAGCGGATCGGGCTTCGGCTTGGTCCCGCCACGTCCGCAAGGCATGTATTCCACCAACGCCGCATCGGTGGTGTAGCTGGCGAGCAGATCGGCGATGAATTTGAACGTGTAACCCTCGGTGAGGTTGAGGTGATGCATCAGCGCCAGGGCCATCACCAAATCGGCACTGCGCTCCACGCGAATGGCGCGCCCACCGATCAAAGGAGCCGTCACGTCGCGCACCGCACACGTCACCTTCCAATTGGGCTGCTCCTTTTTCAGGAAGCTATAAAGTTTCTCGATCGAAGGCTCATCGAAATCGACTGCCAGCACTTCCGCTCCGCGCGCGGCGGCAAAGAAACTGAAATAACCGGCGTTGCTCGCGAGATCGATCACCCGTTTCGGTTTCAGCGCTCCGATCTCCTTGAGAATCGCCGCCGTCCGCTGATCCGGCGGTGGTGCTTCCAGGTCACCATGGGTGAGGCGCACCCGCTGATGATAGCCGCCCCAAAAGCTGTACACGCCACCGAAGTCCATCTCGTTCAATTCCTCTTTCCACGCTTCGAGCTGCCGCGCCCGGCGGGTCGGCTCGATCGTGGAATCGGGCGTCAACTTCAGCGCTTCGCCTCCGCGCCGGATCGCTTCCGATTTCCAGCGCCGCAGCTTGACGACCGCTCGGCCCAGCCAGCGCCAGGGGCGCGGGATCACCGCCGCCGGAAACGCCTGCAACTCCAGTTTCGTGATGCCGCCATCGCGAATCATCGAATGGACTACTTTGCCGAGCTCCGGGGCGCGCGACACGATGCGCAGCGGGGTCAGGAAATTCTGCTCGAAAGGAACGAAGGCTTGCTCCGTGGAGGTGATCTTCCGCAACGACCCGAAATCCAGCCAGACCGGGCGGGACGCCCCCACCTGGCCGAAGTTGTAGGCGTGCGCATCGCTGATCGCCATGCTGCGCTTGAGCAGGAGCAGGTTCAGATCGATCCAAGCCATCGCGGTGTCGCGAAGCAGGCTGTAGCACCACTCGTTGCCCTCCGTGAAAAAAGCGACCTTCTCATGCTCCAGCACGAGATTGAACCCTGGGAAACGTTCTTCGCTGATCCAGGTGCGGATCAAATGCCCCGACTCGACCAACTGCTGCACCAATCCGTTGGTAAACAGCTCGCGAACCCGTTCCTCTGATTCCGGATAAATGCCTCGAAAGACACGTCCACCCGCAATGAACACCCGGCCAGTGGAGTCGCCGATCTTTTCGTTAATCCAAACCATGGGGTCCGGAGAGGATGCCTGCTCTGCGTTCGTTGTATTCGTCACTTTCTCGGTAGAAATTGACGAGATTGTGACAAACCGGATGCCTCGTCCATGAGTTTCGTCGGGTTCTCCAATCTCCAATAGGAAGCCAGCCCAGGCTCAAAGCGGACGGCAAACCATCCAAAGCGTATCGCAGGCGAAGCTTCGGCAGAGATCGTCGGAGTAGGCCCGCAGCGTCGCTTCGGAAACGAACGAGGTATCGGCCGTTTTCCCACCGGGACGCCGGTCACGCAGCCAGGAGAGGTGATTGGCGAGCGTGTAACGCTGTACGCCGGTCACTTCGGCCTGCAGCTTCGCCCGCTCCGCCACCGCCTTGAGCGTGGCGGCGGAGAAATAGTAGCTGTGAGCCGGGTGCCAGTAAAACTGGGCAAACTCGTCGATGTGAAAGCGTCCGAGCAAAGCGTCGTCGACATTTGGCACTTCGACGACCAAGGCCCCACCGGGAGCCAGGCGCCCGGCGAGATCAGCCAGGAAGGCCGAAGGATCGCGGATGTGCTCGAGCACATGGAAAACGGTGATGAGGTCGAACTTCCCGTCGCCGAGGAGAGAAACATCGGACTCCACCGGGATGCCGCGTTGCTGCGCAAACGCGCGCTGGCGGGCATCCGGCTCGACTCCACGCACTCCGGCGATTTCCGGGCGGATGGTCGCGAGGAAATTGCCGGTGGAGCATCCCACATCGAGCGCCTGGCCGCGGAGCAAACCGCTGGTCCGCAGACGATCCACGCGAAGATTCGAATCGGCCTGGCGCGCACGATCAAAGCTCTCCAGATCGTATTCTCCACCGTGGTAGATCCGGCGGTACTCGTTCTCGTAAAAGGCGGATTCCTCCGCGGGAGACATGAGCGGATGCAGGAAAACCAAGCTGCACTTCCGGCAGCGATAGGGACGCAAGGCAAAGCGAGTTTCCAGCCCGGCGCGCAGACAGTCGCTGATCCTTTCGCAATCCTCGGAGCCGCAGAGATAACAAACAGCCGGCGCCTGAGGAGCGTTTGCTGCGGTTCGAGCCTCACGCGTCGCCGCATTCCGGGCGAGCTGTTCCTCCCAATCCTGGGTAAAAACCACCGAGCGATCGTCGATAAGGACTTCGTAAGGCGGCTTGCCGAAAATGAGCTGATCGAAGGGCACCTGCCAGGCGGTCAATTGCTCCCGGGTGACCTGCCCCCAACGAGCATCGGCCGCTTCAGCGGACCCGAGGGAGGAACCCCGAGCAGTGTAGATCCAGATCTGTTCGCCGCGATCTTTCAGACGGCGAATCGCCGCGCACTTTTCGGGAAAGGGCTGGGCCTTGTCGTACTCGCCCGGAATCCACGAGCAGAGCGTGCCATCGAGATCGACTGCGACGATCATTTATGGGAACGCAATTTCGCGCGGACCGGGAGTTCGGAATCGTACACTCGCTTGACCCCATCGCCCATGACCGTGCGGGCGGTCTTGATCTGGGCGACGAGTTTCATCAAGCCGACCGGCTCGACGGAGGCGAGATGGTCCGACCCAATCATCGTGCGATTGAGCGTGATGTGGCGTTCGACGGCCACAGCCCCGAGGACCACCGCCAGCACCGTGGGAAGCAGGCCAAATTCGTGGCCGCTGTACCCCACCGGGCATTTATAGCGTTCGCGCAGGAAGGAAATGCAGTTCAGGTTCAGCTCTTCGTTCTTCGCCGGGTAGGTCGAGACCGTGTGCATGAGCGTATAGGCCGCTCCACGTGCCTTGAAAATCTCGACGGCTTTATCGACCTCTTCGAGCGAACTCATCCCGGTGCCGACGAAGGTGTGCGCGCCGGTCTGGGCCATGGCGTCGAGCATTTCGTGATGCGTGAGCATCGCGGAAGCGACCTTCCAGTGCTTGGTCTTGTAGGGCACGAGGAACTCCAGGCTATCCATGTCCCACGGCGAAGCATACCAATCGATGCCGCGCTCTTTGCAGTAAACGTCGATCGCGTCGTACTCTTCTTTCCCGAATTCGATCCGATGACGGTACTCGATGTAGGTCATCTCGCCCCAAGGAGTCTGGCGGCGGATATCGCGCTGATCCGGTGGCACGCATTTCTCCGGGTTGCGCTTTTGAAACTTCACGGCGTCCGCACCGGCCACTGCAGCCACATCGATCAACTTGCGGGCGTTCTGGATATCGCCGTTGTGATTGATTCCGATTTCACCGGTCACGTACACATTTTCAGCGGGATGAATTTCACTCATAAACAGGGCAGATGGAGACGGTGCGAGAACAGACGATCTACAAAACAGGTTAGCTCAAGCCGGGCAGTTACTTTTTCCCGGGACGATCCAGCAGGGCGACGACATCGCGATTCCAGGCGTCGAATTCCGCGCGGGCGGCTTCGAGCGTGGTGATCTGGCGGCTGCGCGCTTCCTTGTCATGCAAGGCTTCGGTGATGATGCTCGCGGCCTCGGTGGCGGTGAGCTCGCCGGAGAGCGCGCGATCGGTGGAAAGCTGGCGCCCGGGCAAGCCAATGTCCTCGAGCAAAAAGCTCGTCTTGGCGTGGCCGCCGAGCGCCAGGAACGGAACCCCGCGGCCGTAGGCCAGCAGGCAGGCGTGCCCGCGCATGCCGAGGACGAGATTGCACTGATCGTAGGCGCCCACGAGGAAGCTGGCCGTAATGGCTGCCGGCGGATAGAGCTGAGGCAGCGCTTCCTTGAAGCAGATCATGTTATCGCCGAGGCGTGAGCGGAAGAGCGGACGCGCTTCCTCGTCGATCTCAAGGATGTGCGGAAGAAAGAGGACCTGAGCGTTTTGCTCTTTCACGAGCAGGGCCAGGGCGTCGGCGAGCACTTCGTAATATTTGCGCTCTTCATCGGCGGGAGCGGCGGTCCGGCCGGGGAAACGATGGTGCGGACGATCGCCGGCGACATTGATGCCGATGACCGGACGCTGCGGATCGAGACCGGGGATTTTCAGCGCGGTGCTGGGAGCGAACACGCCCGCATCCGAGACAACCCGGATCTTCTGCGGGTCGAGCCCACGGCGCTCGATTTCGCGCCGCGTCCCGCGATTGCGCACGGAGAAAAGCGCCGAGAGGTCCTGCACCTTCTTCAGGTGGGTATTGAGAACGGGCGGGAAGTCGTTCCCATCGAAGGGGAATCGGTTGTAGCCGATGCCGTAAACGACGAGCGGGACCTTGATTTTTTCAATGTCCTCGGGCCGGATATTAAACTGCCAACCGGAGACCGAATTATCTTCCGGACGGTTGAAAATGAGCCCGCCACCACCGACGACAAGGAGGTCGGCCTCGGCGTTGAGCTTGGCGATCAATTCATCGCGGTAAGCCGTACGCTGGCTGTCCACAGGGACAAAGTGGACGTCGCGTCCGGCAGCTTGCCGGAGATGATGCTGGATCGAATCGAAAAGAACCCAGTCGCCAAAGTTACGGTTCCAGGCGCCGTGGTGCCAAATTACGGACATGAGGGGAGATCGGAGGACGGAGTTTGGTTCAAATAAAAGGCTGCCAGGAGCAGGTCTTCGGGTGAATTGATATCAATCGAGCGAGCGGGCAGCATTGGGTAGCCAGCTGCACCTCGCAAGTGGAATGTGCCATGCTCGAGGAGCGTGGCGGGCGTGGTGACGTAAATGGAGCCGTTCAGGACGTAAAGCGGCTCAAGGCCCTGACGCTGAACATTGAGCTGATCGAACGGGATGAGCGGTTCGAGCCGGCCATCGACGAGGCGCCGCAAATGCGGTAGCTGTTTATCCATCGGCTCCACGGAGACCACGGAAGGCGCGCCGCTGGCGGCGAAAAGTTCGATCGCACCATCGATGTCCTCCGCCTGCCGGAGTGGCGAAGTCGGCAGGAGCATCAGCACCCGAGCGGGTTCATAGCCTTCGTTTTCGCGCAGCCATTTCAGGGCATGCACCGGCACCGCGACGGAAAAAACTTCGCCGCCGGAAATCTCAGCCGGCCGCAAAAAGGGCGTCTCCGCACCGAACTGCCGGGAAACTTCGGCGATCTCCGGATCGTCAGTCGAGACAATCACGCGAGTCACGTGCCGGGCCGCCTTGGCCGCCTGAATAGTCCAAGCGATGAGCGGTTTGCCTTCGAGCAGGACGAGATTTTTCCGCGGAATACCGCGCGACCCGCCCCGGGCGGGAATCACGACCAAGGTTTCCGGGTTCACGATGCAGGAAAAAGAATCGGATCCCATGGAATTCCGAGGGATCCGTCAGTGCGCAAACGGGCCGCCGAAATGGCGGCCCGGATCGGAAGCGCGCGATTACTCGGCGCTCTTATGGCCGTTCGAGGAAGATTCCGGGCCCGATTTGATGGAACTCGTCTCGGGAAGAGCGACGACAGTCTGGCCACCGCCGAAGAGGCGGGAGAAGAGGCGCTTCGGCGCGCTGCGGCCGGATTCTTCTTCGGCGAGCTCGGTGTGAGCGGCGCTCTTGGCCGTTTCCCACGCGGGGGCGAAACCGGGCACCTGAATGAGCATCTGCTTCTCAGCGCGGGCGTAAATCTCCAGATCGCGCTGGAGCTTGCGCTCAGGGATCTCGTTCAGCGCGTTCACCTTCACCCGGAGGCTCTCGTTTTCCTTTTTCAGGCTCTCCATCTCAGTCTTCATCTTGCGCATCGATTCCGACTCGATCTCCAGACGATCACTCAGATGGCGGCGGAAGCGGGCCAACTCACCCTTGGCGCGAAACAGATGGTAGACCGCGATGATGGTGAAAATCGTCGCCAGATAGAATCCGAGCGCGAAGGGGCTGAGAAGAAGGTCGGGGTTAAATTTCACAGAGTAGAGATTAGCTCGTTACCATGGATGGAAACCGGGGGAATGCAAGACCCTGAAGGTTACGACGGTGCGCCAGCGGAAGGCGACTGCAGGGTATATTTTCGCCCCTTCCAGACCACCCCACCCCGGCTCGAACGCAGGCCGGAATTGAAGCCGATGGCGATGGCCAGCAGAACGCCAACCGGATGCAAAAGCGCACCCACCCAGGAGGTGCGAAAGCGCAGAGCCAAAATGATCCGCAGGGTGTAAATCAGCCCGATTTCTCCAGCGATCAGGCGATACGGCGCACCCGGGATCAGCAGCGAAAGGAAGGGCACGACGAATAGCACAAACAAACCGATGCCTAGGGCGAGAAACGCACCGTGCTGATCCTCAAAAACGGCTCGGGCGTTTTTGGTGAAGCCGGACCACGTCTCGGCCAAGGAGTGGTACATCCGGCAGGAAGAAAATTTCAGCGCCTCGCAATTGATCAACCTCATCCCCTCCCCCATACGCTCGGCCACCGCCCGACCGAAAGCGACGTCTTCCACCAGGTGATCACGCAAAGCAGCGTGCCCACCGATCCGGTCGTACGCCGTACGGCGGAAAAAGAGCATTTGTCCATTCGCGGCGCCGAGAGCCCGCAACCAGCGGTGCGGCCACTCCGCTACTCGGGCCGGATTCTTTTGCAGCGCGGTCACGAGCGCGTGTGGATAAAAAACCATGCCGATGAAGAGGACCATGGGCACGATGAGTTTTTCCCCCAGAGTGCCGGTGACCAGACGTGGCCAGGAGGAGACCAAATCAGCCCGTTCCCGCAGCGCATGTGCATAGACCGCGGAAACCGCTCTGGGCGCGTGCTCGGTGTCCGCATCGATAAAAAGCAGCCACTCGCCTCGGGCGGCTTGAGAGAGCTGGTGACACGCCCAGTTTTTGCCGACCCATCCGTCCGGCAGCGGCGTGCCGGAAATCACCCGTAGACGGGGATCGGAGATCGCTTGCAGGATTTCGTCGGTGCCATCGGTGGACCCATCATCGAGCACGATTACCTCCAGATTCGGCCAGTCCTGGGCCAGCGCCGATCCCGCGCACCGGGCGATTTGCCGGGCTTCGTTCCGCGCGGGAATGAGGATGGAAACCAAGGGGCCGTTGGGTTGCGGCTCGGCGGCTTCGAGGCCGCGGAAACAGTAGAGATTGGCCAGCAAACTACCGAGTGCGATGAACAGACCGAGGAGGAGCAGGCAGTGAAAGGCGGTGATCACAGTGAGGGCCAGGTGAATGGGTCAGAAGAGTGCGGGGAAACCGGGCTGCGGGATGCAACCACTTTCACCCACAGCTTGGCGCGACCGCAAATCGTGTTTACCTTGGCGTTTCATGAGCCAGACCCGACCGGCTCGCCACCATCGCTTTTCGTGACTGCTTTACCTGCCACCATCCCGGATATCATCCGGCCCGATCCCCGCTCCGCGGCGCTCCGCCGTTTTGTGAGCCTGCTCGCGCCACACGATGACGCCGCCCTCAACCGTCTCGCGGCAGAATCCGCCGCAGTCACTCGGCGCCATTTCGGTCGAACGATCCGTCTTTTCGCCCCGCTCTACGTTTCCAACGAGTGCATCAACAATTGCGCCTACTGCGGCTTTTCGCGAGACAACGCCATCCTTCGTGTGACGCTCGATGTCGCCAAGGTGGTCAGCGAAGCACGGCACTTGGTGAAGGAAGGCTTCCGCAACGTCCTGCTGGTAGCGGGTGAGCACCCGAAATTTGTCAGCAACGGCTACCTCGAATCCTGCATCCGAGCGCTCGCGCCTGAAGTACCGACCATTGCCCTCGAAGTCGCTCCCATGGAGGCCGAGGAATACGCTCCGCTGGTTCGGGCCGGGGCCGAAGGGCTCGTCGTCTACCAGGAGACTTACGATCGTGAAGCTTACGTCCGGTTGCACACGGCTGGGCCAAAGCGTGATTTCGACTGGCGCCTCGCTTGTCCGGAACGGGCCTACGAAGGCGGGTTCCGGCGTATCGGTATCGGCGCTTTGTTTGGCCTCGCCGATTGGCGCACGGAAGCGCTCGCCCTCGCTTCGCACCTCGACCATTTGCTGCGTCGGTGCTGGAAGGCCCAATTCACCGTGAGTCTGCCGCGGCTCCGCCCGTGCGCTGGGGGTTTTCAACCCACGCATCCCTTTACCGATCGCGATTTCATCCAGCTCCTCTGCGCGTTTCGCGTTTGTTTTCCGCAGGTCGGCCTGGTCTTGAGCACGCGTGAGCCCGCGCCTTTGCGCGACGCGCTTTTGCCCTTGGGCATCACCATGATGAGTGCGGGCAGCCACACCGAACCCGGCGGGTACACTGGCCAGGGAAAAGAGGATCTCCATCTCACGGTTCGCGGTCGAATGGTGGCTCCGGAAGGCGAAGCCGAAGCGGCCACTGGGCAGTTCGAAATTTCCGACGATCGTTCGCCGGCCCAGATCGCCGAACTCCTGCGCGCCCGAGGCTTCGACCCGGTGTGGAAGGATTGGGATTCCGCGATTCTTACGCCGTGAAAAAAATCCTGCTCAATGGGGAACCCCACCAGACCAGCGCCGCGACCATCACCGAGCTCGTCGCCAGCTTGGGTTTGCCTGCCCCTACCCTCTTAATCGAGCACAATGGCGAGGCCGTCCGCCGCAATGAGTGGCCCACCCGGCCGATCTCCGAAGACGACCGCGTCGAACTTCTTCGCATCGCCGCCGGCGGTTAAAGGCAGATAGATGCCCTCGTCGCATGGGGCCCGGTTGGGGCAGGAGCCCTTGATCCTGGTCATTTGACCAGCATTTGACCAGCATTTGGGAACGATTGAGAGGCCGGTCCGGTCCCGCTTCCGCCTCCTTGCCTTCCGCAATCCGGGCAAAAAGAAACCCGCCCTCCGGCATTGCGGCCGTGGGCGGGTGATTCTGAAGCGGAGGCTTCGGGTTCTAAACT
>Ga0209050_1002529_pt1 | contig 15337 bp, 10 predicted proteins | sample Araplavi_mTSA_r2_FD_184276 | JGI IMG/M metagenome (GOLD analysis project Ga0209050, IMG submission 184276) | Arabidopsis root microbial communities from North Carolina, USA - plate scrape MF_Cvi_mTSA_r2 (SPAdes) (version 2) | ecosystem: Host-associated > Plants > Roots > Endosphere | place: USA... | reverse complement strand
TGGCGTTGGAGAACGATGCGCGGGCAGCGCTGGTAGGGGAGTGGCAATACGGCGCCGGGAAAAATTGTGACAACCTGGTGTTGATCACGCTGGGCACGGGCGTGGGATCGGCTGCGCTGATCCATGGAAAATTGTTAAAAGGCAAACACTACCATGCCGGCAACTTGGGGGGGCACATCGCCATCAACTTGCACGGCGAAGAATGCAATTGCGGAAGCGTTGGTTGTGTGGAGTCGGAAGCTTCCACGTGGGCATTGGAAAAACAAGTGACCCGGTCGCCCCATTATAAGGCCAGCGCCTTAGCGTTAGAAAAAGAGATCAATTTCAATACCGTCTTTAACGCTGCGGCGAACGGCGACGCACTGGCCATCCAAATCCAGGAAAATTGTTTAAAGGCCTGGGCGACGGGCATCCTCAACCTCATCCTTTCCTATGATCCCGAACGCGTCGTGATCGGCGGGGGCATCATGACGGGAAAGAATTTGCTCATTCCATATGTCCGCCGCATGATCGACCGAGACTCGTGGATAAACGACATACCCATCGAGCTGGTGGTGGCCGAACAGGTGGAGTACGCAGGAATTTTAGGCATGTATTATTTACTATCCCTTTTGCAAAAGGATTACAAACCGGTTTTATGAAGTCAAATTTTGATAAATGCCCATCCATTGAAGTCAGTCCGGAGAGCCGCGATTGCGTCACCGGTTGGGAAAGCATCTGTAAACGTCTCCACGAATTTATCGCCACCCGCGGAAAGAGCCGCGTGGTGGTGGCCATTGATTGCTATCATGGTGTGTTGCATCAGGAAACAGAAGCCGCACTGAGAGCAGGTTTACAACCTCACCCGTTCTTCAACAGCGCAGCTGCGTTTCTCCCGGCAATGGACGTTTCACGCATGGTCTATCCCGACGTTACCGACGACCGGATCTTTGGCTTCATGACACGCCTAACCCTGGAAAAATTTTTTGATGCCCGGAAATTAGAGACCCTGCGCAAAGATATCGATGCGATCACCAACGGGGTGATCATTGTCTATGGCGAAGGCGCAGCCTACGTGGCGCAGCAGGCCGACGTGTTGGTGTATCTCGACATGGCGCGCTGGGAGATCCAATTGCGCATGCGGCGCAACGAGGTGGGCAACCTGGGCGTGAACAATACCGATGCTGAGTTTTCTCTCAAATATAAGCAAGCCTATTTCGTGGACTGGCGCGTGCTCGACAAGCACAAGGTGGCGTTGATGGAGCGTTGGGATTTTGTGATCGACACCAATAAACCGGGGCACCCCAAGATGATCACGGGAGCTGCCTTATTGAAAGGACTTGAGATAGCGACACGCACCCCTTTTCGGGTTGTTCCGTTTTTTGATCCCGGGCCCTGGGGTGGTCAGTGGTTGAAGGAAGTGGCTGACCTCGACCGGTCGGCCGTGAACTTCGCCTGGGGATTCGATTGCGTTCCGGAGGAGAACAGCTTGCTCTTGAAATTTGGAAATGAGACCGTGGAAATTCCGTCCATCAACCTGGTTTTCAATCAGCCGCAGGCCTTGTTGGGAAAACGCGTATACGAAAAGTTTGGCGCGGAATTTCCTATCCGCTTCGACTTCCTCGACACAATGGATGGCGGCAACCTGAGCTTGCAAGTGCATCCCACCACGCAATACATCCGGGAGCATTTTGGAATGGACTACACGCAGGATGAAAGCTACTACATGCTCGATACGCGCGATGGCGCATTTGTTTATCTCGGCCTGAACGAAGAGGCTGACCCGAAGCAAATGATCACGGAGCTCAAGGAGGCGCAAAATGAAGGCGCGACCTTTGATGCGGAAAAATATGTGCAGAAGTGGCCCATCAAAAAACACGACCACGTGCTGATCCCCGCCGGCACCGTGCATTGTTCGGGTAAGGATAGCGTTGTGCTGGAGATCAGTGCCACGCCCTATATCTTCACCTTCAAACTTTGGGATTGGGGCAGACTTGGGTTGGACGGAAAGCCGCGCCCCATCAACATCGAGCATGGCGAAAAAGTGATCCAATGGGACCGGCGAGAGGCCTGGACACGAAAAAATCTACTGAACCGCGTAGAGAAAGTCGCTTCCGGTGACGGGTGGATTGAAGAACGTACCGGTCTGCATGAGTTTCAGTTTATCGAAACGCGCCGGCATTGGTTTACCAAGAAAGTGCTCCACAACACCCACGGTGGCGTCAATGTCATCAACCTCGTGGAAGGAAGAGAAGTTATCGTTGAAAGTCCAAACGGTCTTTTCAAACCCTATGTGATCCACTATGCCGAAACGTTTATTGTGCCGGCAGCTGTAGGCGAATACACCATTACCCCCCATGGCGAATCGGCAGGGAAAGAATGTGCGACACTAAAAGCATTTGTGCGCACGGAAGATATTATTAACGGCTATCATAGTTTGGTGTGATTTCGATCCAGGCCTGCGGCATTCCCTCGCCGCGGGCCGGTCGAATTTCACGGCCTGTCAAATCGAAAGAAGTAAAGAAACGCTAACGGTCTAATGAGCAATCACAAAAATCGTTTTTTGATCTTGTTTTTAATGTTGTTGGCAGCAGCACCTTTGTGCAGGGCGGAGGTACGCTTGCCAAAGATCTTTGGCAACAACATGGTGTTGCAACGCGACCTGCCGTTACATTTTTGGGGATGGGCTTTGCCAGGCGAAGCGGTGAAAGTAGCGATGGGTGTAAGGACCGTCAGCGTGAAAAGCAATCCACAAGGCAAATGGTCATGCACGCTTCCTGCCCTGCCGGCCGGAGGGCCTTATGAGGTGGTGATCAATGGAGCAAATAAGATCGAGCTAAAAAATGTTCTCGTCGGTGATGTGTGGATTTGCGGTGGGCAGTCGAACATGCAGTGGCGACTGGATCAAACACCGTACGAAGAAAAAGATTCTGTCCTGCTAAAACGCGCGAACATCCGCTTGTTCACCGTACCGTTCGACATGGACTATCAGCCCCGCGATGACGTGAAAGGAAATGGTTGGCAGACCCTGAGTCTGCCGGCTATACATGAATTCTCCGCGGTGGGCTATCACTTTGGAAAATACCTGTATGAACATCTCGATGTTCCCATCGGCCTGGTGAGCGACAACCTCGGGGCGACAGCAGCCGAGGCCTGGATGAGCAACGAGGCCCTTTTGCAGTTCCCTCAGTTTGGAAGCCTCATTCAACCGGTGGTGAAGCACGGTAAAAGCTTTGATGCTCTGACGGCTGAATTCGAGAAGAACAAAGCCGCTTGGTTCAAGAAATATTATTTCAAAAGCGTTGGTGCAAACGAAGCCTGGTTCAAACCGGAAACAAATGTTTCGGACTGGAAGCCGATCAATGCTTCGGGCAACACCTGGGAAAACGAACCCGATCTCAAAGACCACGACGGAGAAGTGTGGTTCCGCACCACGTTCGATCTTCCTGAAAATTATCGCGACGAAAATTTCAACATCGCCCTTTCGCAGATCGACGACTATGATATGGCCTGGGTGAATGGCGTGAAGATCGGGGAGACCTATGGCAAACATAACCACCGGAACTACGGCGTCCCCACACGTTCGCTGAAACCCAAGGGCAACGTGCTCGTGGTGCGCATATTCGATGTCGGCGGCATCGGGGGCTTCACGACGAGTCCGTTTTGGGGGAGCAAGATCCTGTTGGGCAACTGGGTGTACAAAAAAGGCGAGGCCATCGACGCTGCAAAATTTCCAAAAGTAGAAATGCCGAATGCGACACCCTTTTCGTCGCCGGGTGTTTTATACAATGGCAGCATCGCACCCCTTACGCCCTTTCCGATCAAGGGTGCGATTTGGTACCAGGGTGAATCCAACGTCGACCGTGCCTACGAATACCGCGCGTTGTTTCCGGCATTGATCCGTGATTGGAGAAACCATTGGAATCAAGGCGACTTTCCCTTCTTGTTTGTGCAGCTGGCAAACTACATGGACGAATCAAAGGACCCCGGCGAGAGCCACTGGGCGGAACTCCGTGAAGCGCAGACCATGACGCTTTCATTACCCCACACCGGCATGGCTTCTGCCATTGACATCGGCGAAGCGCAAGACATTCATCCCAAGAACAAACGGGAGGTAGGCAACCGCCTGGGGCTTGCCGCCATGAAGGTGGCTTATGGAAAGGACGTTGTAGCGTCGGGCCCATCGTTCAAAAGTATGCGCGTTGACGGCGAACGGCTGATCCTTTCCTATGACAACACCGGAGGCGGGCTGCTGTCGAAGGACAAGTATGGCTACCTCCGAGGCTTTCAAGTGGCGGGAGCCGACAAAAAGTTTTACTGGGCACAAGCCCGGATCGTCGATGGCAAGGTGGAAGTGGTCTGCGACAAGGTGAAGCAACCTGTCGCTGTGCGATACGCCTGGGATAACAACCCCGGAGCCCTCGATCTATACAATGCCGAAGGGTTACCCGCCCTTCCCTTTCGCACCGACACCTTCAGAGGCAGCACCGAAGGACAAGTATTTGTGGAGGGCCCGCGATTCTGAAAACCGGATTCATACGTGTGCGGACGAACGGGCAGTTTAATATGTAGGCACATTAGTACATAAATTTGTGCTTTCCCTGATAACCCGTAAATTTAACTATTACTTCTTATTCGTATGGCCGTAAAAGCAAAACCGTCAAAAGAGACGGTAGAGTTCAAAATAGATCACGACAGTCCGATCCCGTTACACGTGCAGGTGGAAACGTTGATGCGTCAGCTGATCGGCAGTCCGCAGTATCAAAACGGCAAGATGCTCCCCAAGGAAATTGAACTGGCGAAGCGGCTGGGCATCTCGCGCAACACCATACGGCAAGCCACCAACAAACTCGAGCACGAAAACCTGCTGGTTCGTAAAAAAGGCGTAGGAACACGGGCGGTGAAAAACGCTGTGAGCACGCGGCTCAACAACTGGCTTAGCTTTAGCGAAGAGATGCACAGCAAAGGCGTGGAGTTTGTCAACTTCGATATCAAAGTCAGTTGGATCACCGCCGATGCCGACGTGGCCAATACATTACAAATCGATGAAGGCAAAAAGGTGTTAAAGCTGGAGCGCTTGCGCGGTGTGGCAAAAGGGCCGTTTGTATATTTCATTTCCTATTTTCATCCCCGTGTCGGCCTTACCGGTAAGGAAGATTTCACCCGCCATCTCTATGAGATCATGGAGCAAGAACACGCCACCATTGCTTCGATATCCAAGGAAAAAATAAATGCCATCGGCGCCCCGACCGATGTAGCAAAAAAGCTAAGCATAAAAAAAGGCGATCCTGTATTGTTCCGCAAGCGCATCGTCTGCGACCCCGGCGACCGCCCGGTGGAATACAACCTCGGCTATTATCGCGGCGATAGTTTCACGTACGAGATCGACATCAAACGCTAGCTGTTCAAACGCCCCCAAAACGCCGGGCACGGAGGCCCGGGTTGTGGAAGGGGCTTCTATTCAATGTATTTTACGAGCATACCTCGTGATGCTGGTATTCACTATTTGGAACCTACTGGTGTTGTCTTACTCTTGAAAAGCGGAGACTCGCGAAAGTACGGCTGGGCACCCTCAAAGCGGATCACATAGTCGGAATTGAAATGTGTGCTCTGCTGATAATAGTCAGTGGTGATGATCTGTGCACCCGACTGTTGTGCTGCTTCAAAGCTGCTCTTGTCGTTGGCGCGTGCTTCGTCTGTGTCGGAGTCGGCGCGCGTGCGAACGATGTAACCTTTTCTCACGAGGTCTTTAATCGCTTCCTGGTCGCGCTTTGCACTGTTCATGATGAGAATAGCGGCTTCAGGCGTTCCCACCGCGGCGTTGGCGAAAAGTATTCTGCCTTTTAACGAGGGATGGCCGGCGGCGTAGAGATCAACTTTTGGTCCTTTTTCATCCAGGATGAAGATGAATTTTCCCCTCGCTTCTTTCAGGCTAGGCCAATGGTTGGCGAGTACGGCGCTTTCCAGCGTTTTATATTTGCCTCGCACTTGGTCTGGGGTGATGACATACCTCGTGCCCAGGTAGTCGGCTATTTCTTTGTCCAGGGCATCATACGTTGCAGCCGTAAATTTTTCAACCTCCGTAAACCCCGGCCGTGTAATGCTTTCATCTTTGGCATTCATGGTGATGAAAACAGGAGGGTGTGTGGGGTGCGCGTCTGACCATTTTTTCAGGTCTCGCAGACATTGTTGAAACGTGGGGCAGTGGCTTCTGAAATCTATGTCGGTGATATGAAAAACTTTAAAGCCAGGGTTCTTCATAACGCCTTCCGTATCGAACGGCGGTTGACCAGGAGCCCAATCCAATCCATTGGGGTGAGCATAACGCCCGCCCTGCGTGTCGGCATATACGTCGATCTCCAGGTTTAAAAGTCCAAGATTCAATTGGTCGGTTATGCTGATGTGACTGTAGTCGATTTTACTCATCGCCACCGAATCGCGCGCCTTCAGGATCTTGAACAACGCTGGATCGATGGCCTTTTTATAGCTGTTGTGCGAGCCGATCACCTGAATGTGATTGATCGGCAGATTATCCGCTTGGCCGCTGGCCTTCAAAATCGAGATCAATACGATCAGAACGATACTGATTTGTTTTTTCATGGTGTAGTGGTTTTAAAAAAGGCAGCATAACACATCCCTGCTGCCATTTTGAAATTTATAAATTAATAGCCGGGAGTAGGCCTCAGGTTAGGATTAGTTTTTATTTCCGTGGACGGGGCAGGATACAATCTCCGGGTGATGTCTTTGTTCCTGGTAAGAACACCGTTCGGTAAGGGGTATTCCTTGTGCGCCGTCGGGCGCAGGTTTAGGTTGAACCACTTCCACAACCAGAACAGTTCATCCTGCGCAGCCAGCAGGTGTTGAAGTTGTTCCAGCAGTCGTTGTTCCATTTCCTGCCGATCGCCCAGGATCTCGGTGTCCCAAGCGTGATCTTTCAGATGGAAGTCATCGTGAAGATCTTTTAAGACCTTTTCTTCTTCCGGCGCGCATTGACCGGCCCGGTGTTTTTCGTAGCACTTGATGTATTCGTCTTTCGTCATGCATGCACGAGTTTGTTATCTTCATAGAGTATATTTCACGCGGTCACACACAGACCGCGCAATATTTTCTTTTTGTGAAAAAGGTTAAAGTTTAGTTAATGTGGAGAGGCATGTGTTTCTGAGGTTCACCAATTACATTTGGGCGTTTTTTTTAATAGACGAGGAATGCTCACTGAACAAACACCGGATTCAGTACTGTGGAAAGAAGTGCAAAAAAACAACTCAAAAGCCTTTACCCTTCTTTTCAAACGTTATTGGTCGGCCGCCTTCACGTCTGCATTCGTGTATTTGAAAGATAAAGGAGCTTGCGCCGACCTGGTGCAGGACCTATTTTTGGGTATTTGGGAAAAGCGTCACCGTCTGACGATAGATGCCTTCAAGCCTTATCTCCAGGCTTCCGCGCGTTATCATGTCTATCGGTTCGTGCGCGCAAAAAAAGTGAGTCCCATGTTTTACACGGATGACTTTTCGAAGATCACCCTGGATACGGGCTACATGATCCAATCTCCCGAAGTGTCAACTTTTGAGTTACAAAAGGAGATCGATCAATTCCTGGTCAAACTTCCCAAGCGATGCCAGGAAATATTTTGTTTGAGCCGCCGTGAAAACCTTTCCAACAACGAGATCGCTGAACGACTCGAGATCTCAAAGCGGACGGTTGAAAATCAGCTCACCTATGCCCTCCGCGAGATCCGGCTTCTGCTAAAGGAAGTGCCGGGGGATTTTGTTCAATAGAAAAAAAACGGTGCAAGCGTTCGCACGTGTATCCCGAATAGCCCATTTCTCAGACGGCAAAAAAAAGAGTAACCGGATAATCCGGTTACTCTTTTTTTAAGTGTCGTTATGAGACTACTCCTTCAACGTAGCAATAAAGCTCAACACATCCCTGATCTCTTTCTTCGTCAGCAATAATCGCATCGGCGGCATGCTAGATGCAGCGTCTGTCCGCTTCGCAATGGCTGTTTTTTGTACGAGTGTATCAGGCCGGTTGCCGATCTTCAGTTTCAGGTAATCCGGTTTTTCTTCTTGCAGGATGCCGCTTATGGTTTTGCCGTCTTTTGTTTCAACGGTCACTATACCGTAACCCGGTGCAAGTCTCGCACTGGGATTGATAAGGGCTTCCAGCAATTGTTCGCGTGTCAGGCGTGTGGCAACACCGTTAAGACGTGGCCCGGCGGTGCCGCCCATGTCGCCATACGAGTGGCAACGGATACACTGCGCCGTTTGGTGACCATAAAAGATCTGCGCCCCACGGGAAGGATTTCCCCCCAGCAACGCGCCGGCATAAGCAGCCTTCAACGTATCGGTAGACATCGATGCGCTGATCTTTTTAAAGCGTGCGTCCAGGTCCTTGTTGTGTGTGTTGCCGATGGCCTCGGCGAGTTCCAGGTTGATTTCAACCGGCAGTTTTTTCTGTTCGAGTTGTGTCAGGAGTTTATCGAAGACCGGTTGCGTGTTTTCCAGCGGGAGCGTACCCAGCGTTGTCAGCGCCGCTTGTTTCTCTTCCACCGTGCGCGTGTTGATCACATCCCCGAGGAGCGTCACCATCAGCGGCTTGTCGATATTCATCTTGGGCAAGAGATCCAGGGCTGTCACGCGAACTTCTTTTTCTTTATCCGCCAATGCCGTCTTGATAGCGTCACCTATTTTAGGATCGGCGATGGACGCCAGTGCTTTTAGCGATTCCTCGCGTACAGGAGCGCTGGGATCGCTTTTCAAACGGGCGAATAGTTGCGGCGAGGCGGAGGCGATCTTCAGTTTGCCGAGGGCCTTCACAGCAGCCAACCGCACAGCAGCGTCCTTGTTGCTGGTCAATGTGGTCAGCATAGCGGCCGATTTTTCTTTCACGGATTTATCATCGCGGGTAATCTTGCCGCGGAAACGTCCATCCACACGATCCAACACCGATGGTTTTGCCCACGTGCTCAGGGCCGCCAGGGCTTCCGAGCGCATGGCCACGGGAGCCTTTTCGTTGGCGGCATAGTCGATCAGGTTTTGCATCGATGCGTCGGTGCCCACGCGAAGGTTGGCGTTGATAGAGCGGCGCAGCAAGGCCTCTGCGGTGAACTTGGTATCCTTCAACACATCGCCCAATGCGGGCAGCGCACCTTCGATAGAGAGATCGTCGTTGATGCCGCGTGCAGCTTCGGTCACGACAAATTCATCGCTGTCTTTTAAAAAGGCGGCAATGCCGGGATCGCTCATACGACGCAGCGCCAGCACAGCGCCGATGCGCACGGCACGCGAGGGATTGTTCGCCAGGGCAACAAGCGGCTCGGCCTTTCCGATGCGGGCCAGGGCGAGACTCGCGCCGTGGCGGATATAGGCATCTTCGTCATTGTTGGCTTTGAGCAATTCGACGAGGTCGCCAATGGCGGGCTCATAGGCCGTGCGCCCCAGCGCTTCGGCAGCAAAGAAACGGGCACGGCTGTAGTCATCTTTCAACAAGGGAATCAAGGCAGCGCCAGCGTCTTTGTAACGTACGTCACCGATCCACTTGGCGGCTTGGGCGCGAATTTCGGGATCACTATCCTGGAGCAGGGGTACGAGTACCGCCGCATTCTTCAGATCTTTCCGCGCCAATTGGCTGATGCCCCAGATGGCATGCACGCGTGCGAGCTGATGCTCTTTCTGTGTGATGCTTCTTTTGAAAACTTCCATGCCTTTGTCGCCGCGGGTGGCCAATTCAAATTGTGCCTTCTGGCGTACGCGCATGTCGGCATGCGCCAACAGTTGCTCCAATTTGGCGGCATCGAATGTTGCGAAGTCGCTGCGGATAAGGGTCTCGGTGTCTTTCCGTTCTGCCGCATCGGGATTGGCTACATCGAGTTTCCACACACGACCGTGGTCTTTGGTGCCCCAACCATCGATCCAGTCGGCCACATACATGGCGCCGTCGGGACCGAAATCAATGCCGGTGGCCAATACGCCACCGAGGATCTTTTTGTTTTCGCCTAGCTCGAACGTTGCGCCTTTTGGATTCAGCTTAAACGCATGGATACCCGATTGTGATGGGTTACCCACAAACTCGGCAATGAAAAATGTCTTCTGCCATTCCTTGCCCAGCGCCGTGCCGGGGTTGTATAACATCCCGGTGGGGCCGTTCACGTAGTTGGCGATGGCAGGTGTGATGTAGGCCGGTTGACCTTCCCAACGCGGTGTGTACATTTTTTCGTCCATCCATACTTTATACGTATTGTTTTCGGGATCGCGGTATTTTCCAAACTGCCAGTTCGTCCGCCAGCCGATGTCGGCGCCGTTCACTACATAAACGATGCGCTCGCTTTCACCGGGGTGATCGCCGTCGTTGTCTTCGCTGATGAGGTTGCCGTATTCGTCGAACACAAATTCATGCGTGTTGCGATTGCCATAAGAGAATACTTCAAAGTCGCTGCCATCGGGATTGGCCCGTACAATGACGCCGCTGTTAGGATGTTCCCATGCTTTGCCGGTTTGGTCTTTGCCGCTAAAACCAATATCGCCGATCTGCCAATAGATCTTTCCTTCCGGACCGATCTCGACTCCCGACATGCCGTGGCCGCTAAAGCCCACGTGGATGCCATAGCCGTGCGAAAGTGAAACCTTGTCATCCATCGCGCCGTCGCCATTGGTGTCGTTCAGGCGCCACAGGTCGGGGCCAATGGCAACGAAGAGGTCCTTGCCATGCTTGAGCACACCACCGGAAGCGTCGGTCACTTCATCGTGGAAATCTTCGATCACCACTTGTGACTTGTCCGCTACGCCGTCGCCAGAAAGGTCTTCTACGCTATAGACCTGTTCTTTCTCCACGGTCATGTCGCGCCAGTCGTGTGAGCCGTCGTGGTTCAGGTCTTCCAGCCACTTGTTTTTTTCGCTGTTTTCGGGAGAGAGGGTGCGGTGTAGGAAGTCGCGTTTCTCTTCGATGTTTTTCAGTGAAATGGATTCGATCTCCCAGTCCTGGTGTCCGCGGATATCGAATTCCGAATGCTTTTGGCGGATGGTGCGGGTGTAATAGAGTTTGCCGTCATCGTCGATATCGATCGACACCGGGTCGGCGATCAGCGAATCGACGCCCCAGACTTTGAGCGTGAGGCCTTCAGCAAGCTGGGGCGTGACAACACCCTCCACTGCACGGGCCATGTCGGCCGATTGTTTGGGTTCCAGTTGCTTGACCTGGAGATTCACGGCCTTCTCTTTTTGCTGACACGACGCCAAAAGCCCGAGGGCTAACGCGACCGTTGAAAGACGTTTTAGAGTGTACCGGTTTGAAAAAGATTCGGTGTTCATGAATTGCTTGGCTAGATTAAATGTGTCGTAGGTAAGTATCTTTTAATATCCGTCTCGTGGCAATGACGAACGAAATCATAGGAATTCAATATTGAAAATCAGGGGGTCAATGTAGCAAAAAAGGGGATGCTGAGGGAGAAAGCGGGCTGCGCCGAGAACGTTATTTTGATGGAAGGCCGCACTTTTAGGGTAACGGGGAATAGAATGTATCATACCCGACAGTCCTATTTTCATGATCGAACGAAACGAGGATTTATTTAACGCCAAAAAAGCGATCTCCGGGAGGAGATCGCTGTTCACCTGAAGCGAGGATATTTGCTTATTTCGCCATCAACACTTTATCAATCACCTCGATCACCCCGTTGCTCTGATAAACATCCTTGACCGTGACCCACGCGGCATTGTTTTTCTCGTCCCATATCTTGAGGCGATTGCCCTCCATGCCGGCCCAAAGTTTTCCTCCCGCGACGGTGGTGAGTTCCGCTTTGCCGCCGCCAGCCTGGATCCGCTTCATGAGCTCCTGGCTATCCACTTTGCCGGCAACGACGTGGTAAGTAAGCACACCCCTCAGCATCGCTTTGTTCTCTGGTTTCAACAAAGTTTCTACCGTGCCGGCAGGCAAGACATCAAAGGCAGCATTGGTGGGAGCAAAGACGGTAAAGGGTCCCTTGCCTTGCAGCGTCTCAACGAGCCCGGCAGCTTTCACGGCGGCCACCAGCGTGGTGTGATCCTTCGAGTTCATGGCGTTCTCGATGATGTTCTTCGACGGATACATCTGCGCGCCACCGACCATCACGGTTTTTTCTTGTGCAGTCGCCAGGGTCAGGGCGAATACAAACATACATGCGGTTAGTACAACCGAATTCATTCTTTTCAATTTCATAGGGTTTGTTTTTTAAAGTCTGCACCTCACATACGGATGAACGCCGATCATTGGATCTCACACCTGCCTTCTTTTTTGATTCACAGGACGATGGATTCATTCGTGCGATCATCCTGAACATAAAGCATGCTTCAGGGGGGCGTTGGGCTCACGCCGGTCAACCGGAATTCGACACGGCGATTCATCTTTCGTCCCAGGCTGTTGTCTCTCCCTTCCTGCGTCACGTTGGGTTGAGCGGGCACGCGCTCCCCAAAGCCCACCACGGTAAGCCGGTTCGCGCCCACGCCTTTTGTGATCAGGTAGTCCCTGACGCGGTTCGCGCGGCGAATGGATAGGGGGTGGTTATACAGGTCGGTTCCTTTGGCGTCGGTATGGCCGAGCAGTTCCACCGTGATGTTTTGTTTCACGATGTAGGCCGCGATACGATCCAGGTAGTCGGAAAATTCCGGTTTCAGGTCGCTCTTGTCAAAATCGAAGTAAACGATCTCCAGATCCATCATTTCGCGGAAGCTTTCCTCCAGGGGCCGGAGTTTCAACTCCACCTCCGCTTGTTCGTGTTTTTTGGTAAAGATCGTATCGCGAGTGCTGACCTCATAGCCCGGCAACCGGGCCGTAATGGAGTAGCGAACGTTTGCCGAGAAGTCCAGATCAAGTATGCCGCGTGTATCCGTCAGGTTGGTTTTTATGTCGATCAACGGGACAATGTCGATCACGCTGTGCGGTAAAGGGAGTCCATCCGGTGTAACGGTCTTGATGCGCACGTTGAGCGAATAATGTTCCGGCGCAAAGAGCGGTTCGTACACTTCCCAGATGTCGGTATTGTCTTGTGTGCCGCGAATAAAATGAAGTTTACCATCAGACAAGGTCAACCCGAATTCGTCCGCGGGGCTGTTGAGTTTGGGACCCAGGTGTTGAGGCATGCTCCAGTGTTGCCAGGTGTTGTCCAGGCGATGGGACACAAACAAATCCGCACCACCCAACCCCGGGTGACCGTTGGATGCAAAGAAAAGGGTTTTGTTGTCGTCCATCAAAAAAGGCGTAGACTCCTGGCTGGCGCTGTTGACGACGGGCCCCAGGTTTAACGGCTCGGTCCAGGTTGCGCCGTTGGCGAAGGTTACATACAAGTCGTTGCCGCCGTGGGTATCTTCGCGCATCACCGACATTACGACGATCGAGTCGTTTTGCGCGAGATGGAAATTTCCTCTGCTGCTGAGGTTGTAGAACCCGTGCACATCCATGTTGATGGGGTCGGACCATTGCCGGTTGGCATACTGAAACAGGGTTAGGCCCTCCGTCACTTTTTTGCGACCATACTTGTTTGCCATCAGAAAGACCAACGTGTCGTTGCGCGCATGAATAGACGAGACATAATTCGGACCTGGCGTGTTGAGCACGGAGTCCATGTGCTGCGCCGGTTGCCATTTTCCGGTAAGGGGATCACGGCGCGTAACCCAAACATCTTCGGGGTCGTATTCCCCTTTTGCATTTTCGGGGTGAAAGGCACGGCTGAAGAAAAGCAGGTCCTGATCGGGGGTCATCACCGGGTTGAGCTCGCGGACATTGGTGTTTACTTCACGGGAAAGCGGCACGGGATTCATTTGTGGGTTAAGGCCGGACACTAAATTCAGGTTAACCGGGTAGGGCAGGTCCGAGTCGCATATGCCGATGGCGTCGATACCGATTTGTCCGTCAGACAAGCTGGTTTGAAACGTGATCTTCAAACGGCCGAACGCCATGGTTTGACCGGGGAAGAAAACGCGCTGCACGCGTGCGGGCTGCGGCACGCTTTCCGGTGTAAATCGCCCGAGATCATATTCTTTCCCCGCCAGGTCATAGCCGTGAATCCGCATCAGGGCACCGGGGTGAAAGGTCTCCACGAGAAGGATTTGCCTTACCGGCAACGTGTCGCAAAAGGAGACGATGATAAATACTTCGTCAACGTCTTTTTTTGTGGTCCATGCACCTGGGTTAAGGCCACCTGCAGGAAAAATGTTGGGCGGCCCCAGCACCTGTGTGGCAGCATACTGCTTTGCTTGCAGGGCGGCGTATGGATCTTCTTTATCATAATAAGAAGACGACGACCGTATCACCTGGCATGCCCAGGCCACGCGTTGACCAAACGTCGTCACGCTGTGCAGGGCCATCAGAAGAAATACGAGCGGGACGGTGTTGGAACGCATCGGAATTTTGTTTTGATTATTTTGAAATTTCCAGGAAGCCGGTGAAGGCCTTCAGTTCGTTGTCAGGTACGGTGGTGAGGTGATAAAAATAAGTGCCGTCCGGCAACAGTCGACTGCCCTTGTAGAAGCCGCGGTTGCCTTCGCCCCTGAACACGGTGTTCTCATTGTCGTAGTCGTCGCCTTGATACACCAGGTCGCCATTGCGATTGTAGATCTTCACATCGGCACGGTCGAAGTACTCCAGTCCGTGAAGCACCCAGGCGTCGTTCAGACCATCGCCATTGGGACTGATGCCCGTAGGGATTTTGAGTTTCGTCGGGGCGACGGTGATCTGGACACCACTGCAAAGGGTAGTGTTGCCGTGTATGTCGGTGATGGTGAACTCAACATCCGTGTCGCCCACCGGGAAGGTGCCGCTGGCGTCGCCGGTGCCGTTGAGATTGTTGACAATGCTTTTGATCCCGCAGTTGTCTTGCGCAATGACTTTTTCAACGGCGATGGTTTTCTCGGTCGATCCATCCGGAACGTAAAAGAGCGTCGAGGGAGGACATTGCACTACCGGAGGCTGCGCATCCACCACCGTGATGGTTGACGTGCAGGTTTGCATTACACCATACTTGTCGGTAAGCGTCCAGGTCACGGTGTGCTCTCCCACGGCGTATTCCTGGAGGCCTACCGCTGTACCCGTTAAACTGCTGGACAACACATAGTCCGGGATGGGGTCGGGTTGAATCCAGTCGGCGTCAACATCCATGTTGATAAGTTCCGCAGCGCCGAAGAGGCTGGTGGCCGCAGACTTGCCTGGACCTTCGTTGAAATGATAATACCCCTTCAACCCGGACTCCGTGCCCGACACCTCGGCGTTCATGTCCTTCAGAATTTGTTCGGGCGTGCGTGCATAGTTCCAAAGCCGTATCTCATCGAGGCTGCCTTGGTAATGACCATAGAGTCCACCCCCAAGTCCGCCGCCACCTCCGGGTATGCCGAAG
>Ga0209050_1002527_pt1 | contig 15340 bp, 8 predicted proteins | sample Araplavi_mTSA_r2_FD_184276 | JGI IMG/M metagenome (GOLD analysis project Ga0209050, IMG submission 184276) | Arabidopsis root microbial communities from North Carolina, USA - plate scrape MF_Cvi_mTSA_r2 (SPAdes) (version 2) | ecosystem: Host-associated > Plants > Roots > Endosphere | place: USA... | reverse complement strand
ATCGATATCGAGACCTCGTTCCTGAACGAGGAGGAGATCCGCGCGATGTTCGAGGGCATGATCCGCCACGTCTTCCGCAAGGCGCTGAACGTCGAGCTGGGCGACTACCCGGTCATGAAGTACGCCGAGGCGATGCACCGCTTCGGTTCGGACAAGCCCGACCTGCGCGTCAAGCTCGAGTTCACCGAGCTGACCGACGTGATGGGCGACGTGGACTTCAAGGTCTTCTCCGGTCCGGCCACGACGCCGGGCGGCCGCGTGGTCGCGCTGCGCGTGCCGGGCGGCGCCCAGCTGAGCCGCGGCGAGATCGACTCGTACACCGAGTTCGTGAAGATCTACGGCGCCAAGGGCCTGGCCTGGATCAAGGTCAATGAAGTGGCCAAGGGCCGCGAGGGCCTGCAGTCGCCCATCGTCAAGAACCTGCACGACAAGGCGGTGGCGGACATCCTCGCGCGCACTGGCGCGCAGGATGGCGACCTGATCTTCTTCGGCGCGGACAAGGCCAAGATCGTCAACGACGCGATCGGCGCACTGCGCCTGAAGGTCGGTCACAGCGAGTTCGGCAAGGCGGGCGGCCTGTTCGAGGACAAGTGGGCGCCGCTGTGGGTGGTCGACTTCCCGATGTTCGAGGAGGACGAGGAGAACAAGCGCTGGGCGGCCGTGCACCACCCGTTCACCGCGCCCAAGGACGGCCACGAGGACCTGATGGTTTCGGACCCGGGCAAGTGCATCGCCAAGGCCTACGACATGGTGCTCAACGGCTGGGAACTGGGCGGCGGCTCGGTGCGTATCCACCGCGCCGACGTGCAGGCCAAGGTCTTCGAGGCGCTGAACATCAGCCCCGAGGAGCAGCGCGTGAAATTCGGCTTCCTGCTGGATGCGCTGCAGTACGGCGCGCCGCCGCACGGTGGTCTGGCCTTCGGCCTGGACCGTCTGGTGACGCTGATGACCAAGGCCGAATCCATCCGTGACGTGATCGCCTTCCCGAAGACGCAGCGCGCGCAATGCCTGCTGACCGGCGCGCCGTCGTACGTCGACGAGAAGCAGCTGCGCGAGCTGCACATCCGTCTGCGCAACCCGGGCGCGGCGGCCTGAACGGCTGACGCGCTGAACCCATCGAGGGCGCCGTCCTGACGCCGCCCTCGAGAGAACGCCCCGGTGGAGCGATCCACCGGGGCGTTCCTGCTCATAGCACCTGGTTGCCGCCCGGCGTCATCAAGCCGGCGAGCGGATCGGCGCTGATGGCCAGCGCAGCCTCGCCGGGATCGATGACGATGGTGACGACGCCCGGCGCGCCAAGGTTGCCGGCAATGTCCTCGGCAGTGATCGTGAAGGTGCGCTCGCCGATGCGCGGATTCTCCTGGTGGTTGTGCAGCACCATCTTGTTGACCACCGTGGCGGCATCGAGTCCGGAGAGCGCGCCGCCGTCCTCGCGCCAGATTGACAGGCTGAAAGTGGCAAGGTCCCAGGTGTAGCGCATCCCTTCGGGCTGGAAGTCCACAACGTCGCTGGCCGGGTCCAGCCCGTCGCCGCCGAAGACCATGTGCAGGACGTGGGCGGAACCCTCGAACAGCGGCGCCGTGGTCTCCGTGAGGGGCACGCCGGCGGAGCTTTGCGCGCGATCAGCCACGACACGGCGCGCTTCCTGGATGCCCGGTTGTTCGCTCAGGTCGATCGCCGGTCCCTGGGTGTCGAGCGTGAAGGTCAGCGTCGTGACCGGACTTGCGCGGCCGACAACGTCGATCTGGCGCAGCTCCACGGTGTAGGCGTCGTCGGCACCGAACAGCGCATGGACATCGCCTTCCAGCCAAGCTTGCGAGCCGGCCAGGCGGAATTGAGTCCGCGCGCTGGCCTCGACGCCGCTGATCGTCAGCGAGGCGTCCCGGGTGATCTGATCCTGCGCCGACGCGCCGGTGTCGTTTGCCAAGCTCGCCGTCAGCGCGGGCAGCGCCTTGAGCAGAGTGAACGCCAGCGATGCGCTGGCACTGGTATTGCCCACGGCGTCGGTCTGGCGCACCTGCACCTGCACCTCCCGGTCGCGGTCGGCGGCGGGGCCCAGGTCGCTGGCGGGAATCCGATCATCACGGCCGTCCATCCAGGTGGCGCCGCCGTCCAGGCTGTAGGACCACGCCGCGCCAGGTTCGATGCCAGCGACGATCACCGTACCGTCGGCCGTGAGGAGGTCGCCCGCCAGGCCGGTGTCATGCAGGAGCGTGACCTGCGGCCGCACGGCGACGGTGTCCAGACTTACGGCAGCGGTGCTGAGTCCACCCGCATGTCCGAGATCGTCGATTTGCCGGACCAGGACCGTGTTGTCGCCTTCCCGGAGCACGTTCGTCTCGATGCGCGAGCCGTGGCCCGGCTGCCAGACCTGGCCCCCGTCGAGGCTGTACTCCCAGCGCATGGCCCCGTCGAGTCCGGTCGGCGAGATCCAGTCGCTGGCGGAGATGATGGCCTGGCCGGTGCTGGTTGCCACATGTGCCGGCGCATCGGGCACGATCCTCAGCTCGAAGTCCTGGGTCCCGATCCGCCCGTCCCGGCCATCTGGCCCCAGCTGTCTGAGCAAGACGTGCTTCGCACCCGACTCGCCGAGCGCCTTCACGGGCAGGGAATCGCCGTCGCCTGCATGCCAGGTGTTGCCTCCGTCCAGGCTGTAGGACCACGAGGCGCCCGCGCGCAGTCCTTCCAGGGCCACGCGGCCGGTGATGAACAGGGCATGAGGACCTTGACCGGCCGGCAGCGTCAAGTGGGGAGGCGGAGCGTCGACCGGAGTTGGAGTTGGCGCTGGCGTTGGAGCGGGCGCGAGCGCGGGCGGCAGGGGGGCTGGCTGCTGCAGCAGCGGCTGACGTTGCTCACTGGTGGTGTGCTTGTCCAACGCCCATGCTGCGCCCAAGGCGACGCTCCCGAGGAGCGCGAGAGGCACAAGCGGCTTGTCCACCTCGTCCTCGCAGATGGATGGCGGGATGGATGGATCGTCGATCGGATGATCCGCGCGCGATTCCGTCAGGGCGCGGCGTTCGGACTCTGCGCTGGTGGTGCAGGGCGGCGTACCGCTCTCCTGCGCGTGCGGCTCCTCCAGCGTCTCGCCGTCGCGCCGGCGGCGGGCGGAGTGATCGGAAGATCGTGGAGGAGCGGACTCTGGCGTGGCGGTGGGCGGCAGCCCCGGATCCGAGGGCGAGGAGGCGATTGCCTCGGATGCGGAAGCTGTGATGCCGAGGCGAAGGGGGGCGGTGGGGTTCATGTTCGGCGATGGCCTTTGGAGCAGCTTGTGATCAGCAAGTGTCTGCAGTGGTCATCAATCGGCGAACAACAAGTTCTTCGCAACATTGGAGAGAAGCTGGCACAAAGAGGCTGGTGGCATAGCAAATATCTGGTGTTTGAACCCTTGGAGCGACTGACACGCTCTGGGAGCCTGCTCCTCGTTCGCTCCCTCCCGAACTCGGTATGCTCCCCCGCTGGAGAGGGATGACGTCGAATGGGGCATGCATGACGACAGGCGAGCGAATCGAACTCGGGGGCAGGGATGGCGAGAAGCGCGCGCGACGTAGCGCGGCGCGAAGCGCGGGCAATGCCACGCGGGCGGCGTTGACGCCGCAGGCGCGCTGGGAGCGGCTGGTGATGCGCCGCCCCGGCCTGGCGCTGCCGCGGCTGCAGCGCCTGATCGCCCGTGAGGACGAACCGCCTTTCCAGGCCTTGCTCGGCGCGTTCTTCATCCTCGAGCGCTGGGGCCGCGGGCCCGAGCTCCAGGCCGAACTGGAACGCGCGCTGGCGCGCGCGCTGCAGCACCGGCTGCTGGAGGAAGCGGCGGAGCTCAGCGAGGCGCTGGGCCGCATGCACTACCAGCGCGGCGACTATGTCCAGGCCTGCAACGCCTGGAGCCAGACGCTGGAACTGGCCGACGACGAGACCCGCTGGGCCTGTCTCGCGCGCATCGGCCTGGCGCATCTGTGCTTCGCGCTGGGCGACTGGGCGCGCGGCGGGCGGGTGCTGGACCAGGCCGAACTGCACTATCCACGGCTCGGCGACGACCCCTACATGCGCTCGAAGATCGCGTTGAATCGCGCGGTGTCATTGCGGGCGACGCAGGGTCCGCAGGCCGCGCTGCCGCGTCTGGACGAGGCCCGTGCCGACGCGCGCGCGGTCGGCCACCGCGACTACGAGGCCGAAGCGATGTGGCACCACGCGCGCTGCGCCCGCGACAGCGGCGCCCTCGATCACGCGCTGGCACTGGCGCTCGAAGCCGAGGATCTGTCCCGCCGCAGCCGCTATCGCTGGCTGCAGGCGCAGACGCTGCTGCTGATCAGCGAGCTGCGTCGCGGCGCCGAGGCCGTGGCGTCGGCGCAGCAGGCGCTGGCGCTCGGTGAAGCGATCCAGTCGCGTTCGCTGCAGGCGGCGGCGCATGGACGGCTCGGTCAGCTGATGGCGGAGCAGGAGCAGCTCGGACCGAGCTGGTACCACCAGCAGCAGCGGCAGCGGCTCGAGGCCACGCTGGGTCAGACGGAGCTGCCGGCGCGGCTCGAGCAACTGGCGCGCTTCGATACCGATCCGCATGGCGCTGAAGGCCTGTTGCTGGCGCTGGGGCGAGCCAGTCTGGCCGTGGCGACGAGGGCCGATGTCGAATCCCATTGGCAACAGGCCCGGCAGCGGCTGCTGGAAGGCCTGGCGCTGACGGATCTCAGTCTGCGCTGGGCGGGCGCACCGGCGTCCACGCCGGCGCGAGCCGGCCGCTCCGTGCAGACCCAGGCCGTGCGCGACGCCTCGGGCGCGGTGGTCGCGGAACTGCAGCTGGAGCGCGCCGCGGGCGCGGTCTGGTCGCGCGCCGACCGCAGCCGTGCCGAGCGGCTCGCCGGCTGGCTGCAGCAGTTGCTGGCGCAATTGCCGCCGGGGGAGGCCGCCGGGGTTGGCGGCGAGTCGGCCGAGGATCCGGCCGCTCAAGCGCATGCGCTGGTCGCGATGCTCGAGCGGCTGGCCGCGGACGCGGGCGGCCCGCCGTCCGCTTCGCGCCTGACGCAGGCGCTGCAGCTCGCGCGGCGACTCGCCGCGCGGCTGTCCTGAGCGATCCGGCGGCAGGCGTCAGATCACCGCGCCGCCGAACGGGAGGAGCCCGCCCGGCGCCGGCACCATCGCGATGGCCAGCGGCGCCAGGTCCGCTCCCGTGTGAAGCAGGCCGATGCCCAGTCCATCCTCGATGCTTCCGCGAGCCGCGTCCTCGAGGCGCACCACGAATGTCGCCTCCTCGCTGGCGTCACGGCCTCCGAGCACGGCGAACCGGAGCGCCTTGCTGGACTCGCCGGGCGCGAAGGCGATCTCGCCCGCGCTCGCGCCGGTGACTGCGAGGCCGGCATTCAGCGCGTCGTCGCCGGCGCCGGCCGTGCTCGCGTCGCGATCCACCGCGTAGCGGACGCTGCCCGCCTCGCTCAGGTTGCCGCCCCGCGTGACGGTGAAAACCAGCTCGCGCGCGCCGCCGGCCGCTTCGGACGACTGCGCATCGGAGATCGCGTAGGTCGTGGCCTCGACAACCGCGCTGGCAGTGCTGACGCCAACGTTGCCTGCCAGGTCCCGGGCCGAGATCTGGACGTGGACGCGATCGCCGCCGTTGAACAGCCACGCCGTGCCGCCGTCCGGCCTCGCCGTCGAGGTGTCCAGCGTCCAGTGGCCGGTGTCATCGGCGCGGACCGCATACAGCGCGTCGTGCCCGTTGTCGAACACGCCGTCGGCATTGATCTTCACCGTCACGGTCATGCCCGGATCGGTCATGCCGGACAGCACCGGACGCGGATTCACATGGCCGCCGAACACCGGCGCCGTCGCGGGCGCCTGGGTGTCGACGGTCAACTCCAGGATCGCCGCGTTCAGCCCATCGGCGGTCGCGCCGAAGCGGTGGACGCCGTCGGCCAGCGGCTCGCCCGACAGCGACAAGGTCCAGCGGCCGCCACTGTCCGCGACGGCCGTTCCCACCGCCTCTCCCGCACCGGCCCGGCCGTCGCCATCGAGGTCGTGGAACACGGTCACCGTCGATCCCGCCTTGGCGAAGCCGGTCAGCGCCAGCGGCGATGCGCTGCTCCCGTCGGCCGAGGTGACGGCGTCATCGGACCGCCCGCCCGTGTCGCTGCCCGTGGCCAGCCGCACGACCGGCGTATCGGGCGCCCGCACGTCGATGAAGGTCCGGGCGACGACCGCGCTCGTGTTGCCCGCGATGTCGGTCGCCGAGATCTCCATCGTGCGCAGTCCCGGCACGGTGTCCGCGCCACAGGTGTAGTACAGACCGTCGAGCAGTTCACGGGCCTGCTCCGGCGTGATCGGCACATGCGGCTCGTAGTCGATGGTCTGGTCCTTGCCGGGGCCGCCCCGGAAGGTCACCGTGAAGGATTGGCCCTTGAACACGGAGAAGGCCTCCAGGTTGGCGCCCCGCTCGCCCAGACGGAACATGTTGTAGAAGATCGTGGGCTCGGACGGACGGTAGAAGCCGAACCATTCCTGATGACCCGGATCGCTGCTGTCGAACGCCCCTGGCACCGCACTGCTGAGGACCACCCGGAACGAGGCGATGAGGTTGTCGTCGCGCACCGCGCCCCGGGACGCCTGGTCGATGTGGAAGGCGAAAGGCAGGCCCGGCGTCACGGCGACGCGCTGGTCCAGTCCGGCGAGCGGACCGTTCAGGTCGACCTCCGGCCCGGTGTGGTCGATGTGAAGCGTCAGCGTGGCGGTGGCGCTGCGTTCGAGGTGATCCACCACCGTGACCGTGAGGCGCCGCGATCCCTCCGCTGGCGCCGCCTGCGCGTTCTGGAGGGCCAGCGAGCCCAGCACCGCCTCGGTCTCCGCCAGGCTCGCGGGCAGGCCGTCCGCCCGCTGCAGCTCGACGTGACCGGCCGTTCGCGTCGCGCGCCAGGCCGTGCCGGCCACGCTGAAGACCGTCGCCCCGTCCGCCAGCGCGGTCGAGCGGCCGGCCTCGCTGCTGACGAGCAGGTCCTCGGCGCTGAGGGCCGAGCCGCCCAGGTCGATGCGCACCTGCTGGAAGCTCGCGTCCGGATTGGCATGGGTCAGCCGGCCGCCGGAAGAGAACAGGCCGACCGGCGCCGCCATCGAGGCGTTGACGACCGTGAGGTCCACGCCGCCGGCATTGCCGTTGAGATCGAGCTGCGGCCCGCGCGCATCCACGTTGAGCGTGACCACCGAATCGGCGCTGACGTTGCCCGCCACGTCAAGCGCGCCGATGCGCAGCTCGAGCGTGCCGGCGCGGGGCTGGTTCTGCGTGTCGATGATCCGGATCGCGTTCGTCAGCGCGGCGGCGTCGGAGCCGCTCAGCGCCGAGTCATCGGCGCGCCAGATCGAGAGCGCGCGGGTCGCGCTGTCGTAGCGATAGGAGAGGTGGGCCAATCCGCCGATCCGCACGTCGTGCGCCTGGGCGTCCTGATCCAGGGCCAGGATCCGGTCGAGCGCGAGCCGGTCGCTGGCGGGCGCCAGACCGTCTCCGCCCAGGCGCAGCCGCAGCTCCTGGATGTCGTGGGCGGTGGCGGCCAGCGGCATCGCGGTGAGCGCGACGCCCGGCGCCATCGCGGCGGGATCGACGGTCACGCTCAACGCGTCCTGCAGCCCTGCGGCGGGAGACAGATCCAGGGCCTCGCCGCGCGAGCGCAGCGTGAAGTCCAGGCGGGCTCCCTCGCTGGTGCCGCCGGCCGTGGTCTGGCGGACCAGCAGCGAGGTCCGGCCTTCCGTGAAGGCCGACGTGGGGATCGCGGCGCCCTGTCCGGCTCGCCAGGTCAGGCCGTCGTCCAGGCTGTACGCCCACGCCGCGCCGTCAACAAGACCGGTGACGCTCACGGTCGCGTCGCGGGTGAGGCGGTCGGTCGAGGAATGCCCCGTGTCATGCGCGAGCGCGAGGCTCGGAGGGGGCGGCGCGGGGACGGCGGGGTGGTCAGGGGGCGAGGGCTCCGCTGGCGTGGAAGGATCACTCGCGGAATCACTCGGGGCCTCATTCGGGGAATCGCTCTCGGCCGGCTCGACGGTCGGCGTCAATGGCGTCTCGGCGTGATCGCCGCCCGTCTGCGGGGGAATGGGGGATGCGGGCTCCAACGTGGCGGGGGGCTGCGGAGGGAGGCCACCCCCTTGGAGGGAAGGCGGCAGCGACCCACCGCTCGAACCCCCTTGGGCATCGCCGCCGATGATCGCGAGGCTGGTGCCCAGCACGGCCCAACCCAGCAGGGCATGGTCGCGATCGTCGTCCTGAGGCGCGTCGGCGGCGGCCGCTGCTTCCGGAGCGTCGCCTTCGATCAGCGGCGCTTGATCTTCGTCAGCTCTGTCGCGGGCGGTTCGAGCGGTGGGCACCGTTGCCGCCTTGGTCTTGGGCATGGGCTGGAGCGAGACGGGCGCGGGCGCGGGCGCGGGAGCGGGGAGGGGAGCGGGGGAGCCGGAGACCACCGGCGACGGATGCGCGGACATGAGGACTGACTCGGACGAGTTGGAAACCTCGCAGTCTCGGGAGATCGGTTCGTTCGATACATGACTGGAACCGACGCCGAGCAGTCGTTGAATAGCAAAAGCTTGCTAGGCGCTCCCCAAGGTGGAGGGCCCGCAGCGCACCGGGCACCGCGCTGCGCCCGGCCCCCGCCCATGCCTTGTCCGGCCGGCGGGTGTCCCTGTCGTCTGCGTGCCGGCGCCGGCACACGGGCGGCGCGACATGACGCTGGGATATGCTTGCCCGCTATGAGCGAAGTGCCCCTCGCCCCCGCCGCCACGCCGCTGCCGGCCGCCGCCGAGCCGGCCGCGCGGTCCTACAAGATTCCCGAGTCGGTCCTCGTCGTGATCCACACCGAGGCGCTGGACGTGCTGATGCTGGAGCGGGCCGATCGGCCCGGCTTCTGGCAGTGCGTGACCGGATCCAAGGACACGGACGGCGAAGCGCTGGACGAGACCGCGCGCCGCGAGGTGTTCGAGGAAACCGGCATCCGCGTGCAAGACCTGGCCCCGGCGGCGCTGCACGACTGGGGCCTGGCCAACGTCTACGAGATCTACCCGGTCTGGCGCCACCGCTACGCGCCGGGCGTGACCCGCAACACCGAGCATGTGTTCGGCCTGACCGTGCCGGCCGGCACCCCGGTCACGCTGGCGCCGCGCGAGCACCTGCAGTACCGCTGGCTGCCCTGGCGCGAGGCGGCGGACCTGTGCTTCTCGCCGTCCAACGCGGAAGCCATCCTGCAGCTGCCGCGCCAGCGCGCACGGGCCGGCGGGTCTGACGGGAGCGCCGCATGATCCGCCGCACGCCCCGTCACGCGGCCGTGGCCAATTCCGCGACCACCGACACCTCGCCGGCGGACAGCGTCGGGCGGCTGCGCGTGGCGACCTACAACATCCACAAGGGCGTGCGCGGCATGGGGCCGGGCAAGCGGCTGGAGATCCACAACCTGGGCATGGGCGTGCAGGCGCTCGATGCGGACCTCGTGTTCCTGCAGGAGGTCCGGCTCTTCCACCACCGCGAGGCGCGCCAGTTCGAGCGCACCTGGTTCGGCTGGCCGGAGCAGGGCCAGGCGGAGTTCCTCGCGCCCGAGGGCTATGAGGTGGCCTACCGCACGAACGCCGTGACGCGCCACGGCGAGCATGGCAATGCGCTGCTGTCGCGCTACCCGATCGGCGACATCGGCCACCATGACGTCTCCGACCACCGCTTCGAGCAGCGCGGCCTGCTGCACGTGCCGGTGCGCTGGCAGGACACCGAGGTGCACGCGGTGGTCGCGCACCTGGGACTGATCCACGGCAGCCGGGTGCGGCAGGTGCAGCGGCTGGCCGCGTTCATCGAGGACCACGTGCCGCGCGGCGCGCCGCTGGTGGTGGCCGGCGACTTCAACGACTGGGGCGAGCGGCTGGACGAGCCGATGCGCGCCGGCGGCCTGAGCCGCGCGGTGCTGCCGGGGTCCAGGCGCTCGCTGCCGACCTTCCCGTCGCGGGTGCCGGTGTTCTCGCTGGACCGCATCTACACGCGCGGGCTGCGCTGCGTCGACATGAAGGTCCCGCGCGGACCCGCATGGGCGCGGATGTCCGATCACCTGCCCTTGCTGGCCGAACTCGTCCTGGAATCTTGAAGCGGACGCAGGAACCCCTCTTCCCCTGGACCCTCGGGTCGCAGCCCGCCTTCACGGGCGGCAACGCGGTGGGCCTGCTGTGCGGCGGCGATGCGCTGTTCCCGGCGCAGATCGAGGCGATCGAGCGCGCCGAGCACGAGGTCTGGCTCGCGACCTACATCTTTCACGATGACGAGGCGGGTGCCGCCACCGTCGGCGCGCTGCGGCGGGCGGCGCTGCGCGGCGTGCGGGTGCGGGTGGTGGTGGATGGCTTCGGATCGAAGGGCAGCCTGGGCTGGCTGCGCGAGCAGCTGCGGGATGCGCCGGTCGCGCTGGCGGTGTTCCGGCCGATCGACCGCTGGTGGAACTGGCTGCATCCCGGGCAGTTGCGCCGGCTGCATCAGAAGCTGTGCGTGGTGGACGGGCGCATCGCCTTCGTCGGCGGCATCAACGTGATCGACGATCGCGTCGACCTGCATCACGGACGGACAGACACGCCGCGGCTGGACTTCGCGGTGAGCGTGGGCGGGCCGGCGGTCCGCGCGATCGAGCAGGCGGCCCGCGCGGTGTGGACGCGGGCGTGGCTGGGACACGATTTCGGCGATGAGATGCGCGCGATGATCCGCAGCGCCTCGCCGGCGCGGCGGGCCAAGCGGCTGATGCGGCGCATCCGCATGCCGCGCGGCGAGCACCGCCGCCGCGACCCCGACCGCCTGCCGCCAGTGCGCGCGGCCTTCGTGCTGCGCGACAACCTGCGCCAGCGCCGCACGATCGAGCGCGCCTACGTCGACGCCATCCGCGGCGCAACCCAGCGCGTGGATCTGATCACGCCCTACTTCTATCCCGGGCAGCGCTTTCGCAGAGCGCTCAAGGACGCCGCCAAGCGCGGCGTGCAGGTGCGGTTGCTGCTGCAGGGCAAGGTCGACTACAAGATCGCGGCCATGGCGGCGCGCGCGCTGTATGACGAGCTGCTCGGGCATGGCGTGCAGATCTACGAGTACACGCCGGCGTTCCTGCATGCGAAGGTCTGCGTGGTGGACAACGACTGGGCGACGGTGGGAAGCTCCAACATCGATCCGTTGTCGCTGCTGCTCAATCTGGAGGCCAACGTCGTGGTGCGCGATGCGGCGTTCGCGGGAGACGTCGCGCGGGAGTTCGACGCGGCCGTGGCACTGTCGCGCAAGGTGGAACGGCCCGATAGCCAGGGACTGCGCGGGTTCCTGGGACGGGCGCTGGTGGCCTGGGTCGCGTATGTCTACCTGCGGGTGGCGGGGGCGACGGGACGGTATTGAGCGTTCGTGCGGGAGGCCAAGCGCGGGCTCTCCACGATGCAGGGGGCATCGCGTCCGCGAACCCCCAGCATCATTCCGGCCCCACTCGCAGCCGTGGGATACGACGATCCTCGGACCGAGGACTGAATCAATAGCTGCCTTGGCCCTTGGGCATCGGAGGACGGACATCCACAGGGAACGGATCCCGCTGTTGACGATTCCCGTCGCGCGGCTTGGCGTTGAACTGCCGGTCGACGAAACGCAGCATCGGCTCCACACGCGCCGCCCAACTCGCTTCATCGTGCGTCGCGCCCTCCGCCTCGAGGTAGGCGATGTCTCCGCTGGCCCATCCGCGCGCGTACAGCACGCCACGCAGCTTGCGCAGTTGCCGGATCGCCTCAACCCCTTCGCCGGTCCCCATGTCCAGCCACAGCTTCGGACGCGGCACCGACATCGGCAGCGGCGTCTTCTGCGCATCGCGGATCGGGAATTCGTTGTCCCACCACAGCGACGGCGACACCACCAGCGCGGTGCCGAACACGTCGCCGTGATGCACCGCCAGCCACAGGCTCATGATCCCGCCCAGCGATGACCCGCCCACCGCCGTGTGCGCCACGTCCGGCAGCGTGCGATAGCGCGCATCGATCGCCGGCTTGAGCTGCTCGATCAGATAGCGCGCATACGCCGCGCCCTGGCCGCCCTGCGTGTGGCCGTCGCGGCTCATCGCTGTCGCGGTGTACTCGTCGACGCGGCGCGCGGTGTTGTTCACCGCCACGATGATCAGCGGCTGGATCTGCCCATCGACGACCAGGCGCTGCGCCGTTTCGTCGACCTGCCACTCCGCGCCGGCCGCCGCCGCGTCGAAGACGTTCTGCCCGTCATGCAGATACAGCACCGGATAGCGCCGCTGCGTGTCGCGTTCATAGTTCGGCGGCAGCCAGACCTGCACCGGGCGTTCACCGACCCAGGTGCCGGGCAGCGGGTCCAGCCGCTCGATGGTGCCGGCGCGGCTCAGCGATACCGGCGCGCCCGGCGCATTGAACGCGCGCGTCACGCGCACCTCGTCGGCGACGAGCTCGATGGCACGGTTGCCGCCGGTCTCCCAGCCCTCGTCGCCCTCGCCCTGTCCCGGACGCTCGATGCGGAACTTGTAGGGCACGGTGCCGCCAGGCGGAATGCGCTCGAACAGCGCGGTGGCGCGATACCAGCCCTCCTTGCCGAGCCCCGCGGCCGGCGCGATCAGCGAGCGCGTCCAGCTCAGCGGCGCCGCGCCGCCGCGCACGCCGACCATGTCCCTGGCCGGATCGAAGCGGCCGGCGGCGATCTCCTCGCGCAGGTCGATGTCGAACACCACCCGCGTCGCCGCGAACGCGCGCGGCGCGACGGCCATCGCCGCGATCAGCAGCAACAGCGCCGCCATGAAGCGGACAAACAGGGGCGAGGAGCGTTCCGGCGCGCCGCGGACCGAGGCGCTGATGGACGCGAAAACGGCGCGCTCCGGGCGCGCCGTCGAGGCGGAAGAGGTCATGCGGGACTCGCGGCGAGGGGGCGGGCCGCGCCCGCCGAGGTCCCGGATATTAGTCCAGCACGGCCATCTCGGTGCACCGGCGCAGCAGCGCCGCGGGGCCGTGCGGGCCGTCGTCGTTGACCATCGCGAAGGCACGCTCGATGTCCGGCGCCAGGTAGTGGTCGCTGGGCATGGCCGGGCAGCGCGCGCGCAGCAGCGCATGCATGTCCTCCAGCGGCGCCGAGCTGCGCAGCGGCCGCAGGAACTCGATGCCCTGTCCCGCGGCCAGCAGCTCGATGGCGACGATGTGGGCGGTGTTGTCCAGCATCGCGCCCAGGCGGCGCGCGCCGAAGGTGGCCATCGAGACGTGGTCCTCCTGGTTGGCCGAGGTCGGCAGGCTGTCGACGCTGGCCGGATGCGCGAGCGACTTGTTCTCGCTGGCCAGCGCCGCGGCGGTGACGTGCGCGATCATGAAGCCGGAGTTGAGTCCCGCGTTCTCGGTGAGGAAGGGTGGCAGCCGCGAGACGCCGGTGTCGATCAGCATGGCGATGCGGCGCTCGGCGATGGCGCCGACCTCCGCGATCGAGCAGGCCAGCGCATCGGCCGCCAGCGCGACCGGCTCGGCGTGGAAGTTGCCGCCCGAGATCATCGCGGCCGGGCCCTGCTCCGGCGCGAAGACCAGCGGGTTGTCGGTGACCGCGTTGGCCTCGCGCAGCAGCACGTCGCGGACGTAGCGCGACTGATCCAGGCAGGCGCCCATCACCTGCGGCTGGCAGCGCAGGCAGTAGGGGTCCTGGACGCGATCGTCGCCATCGCGATGCGACTGGCGGATCGCGCTGCCCGCGAGCAGCGCGCGATACGCGGCGGCCGCCTCGATCTGGCCGGGCTGACCGCGCACCTCATGGATGCGCGGATCGAAGGGGCCGTCGCTGCCGCGCGCGGCGTCCAGGCTCAGCGCGCCGCTGACGACGGCCGCCGCGTAGACGGTCTCGAAGCGCAGCAGCGCGTCCAGCGCCAGCGCGGTCGAGGTCTGCGTGCCGTTGATCAGCGCCAGGCCTTCCTTGGCCTCGAGCACCAGCGGCTTGAGGCCCGCTTTCTCCAGCTCGGCGAGCGCCGGCCGGCGCTGGCCGTCGACCAGCATCTCGCCTTCGCCCATCAGCGCCAGCGTCATGTGGGAGAGCGGCGCCAGGTCGCCCGAGGCGCCGACCGAGCCCTGCGCCGGCACGTAAGGGACGAGGCCGGCGTTGAACGCATCGAGGATGCTCTGCACGACGGACTCGCGCACGCCCGAGAAGCCGCGCGCCAGCGAGGCCGCCTTGGTCGCCAGCATCAGCCGCACGACCGGGGGCGCCAGTGGCGCGCCGACGCCGACGCAATGCGAGCGGATCAGGTTGCGCTGCAGCGCGGCCAGCTCGTCCTTGCCGATGCGCTTGGAGGCCAGCTTGCCGAAGCCGGTGTTGACGCCGTAGACCGGGTCGTCGCCGGCCGCCGCGGCCTGCACGACGGCGGCGCCGCGTCGGATCGCCGGCCACGCGCCGGCATGCAGCGCCAGCGTCACGCCGCCGGCGCGGATGCGGCGCAGCTGGTCCAGCGTCAGGCCGCCAGGGGTGAGTTCGAGGGAAGTCGTCATGGGAGCTCGTGTCGGATTCAGGGTCGAGGTCGGGATCGAGTGCGCAGCCAGGGCGCTCAGCGGCCCAGCATCGGCATCTTCAGGCCGCGTTCCTGCGCGGTCTTGCGCGCGATGTCGTAGCCCGCGTCGGCGTGGCGCATGACGCCGGTGCCGGGGTCGTTCCACAGCACGCGCGACAGGCGCTTGTCCGCCGCCTCGCTGCCATCGCACACGATGACGACGCCGCTGTGCTGCGAATAGCCCATGCCCACGCCGCCGCCGTGGTGCAGCGAGACCCAGGTCGCGCCGCCCGCCGTGTTGAGCATCGCGTTGAGCAGCGGCCAGTCGGAGACGGCATCGGAGCCGTCCATCATCGATTCGGTCTCGCGGTTCGGGCTCGCCACCGAGCCGGAGTCGAGGTGGTCGCGGCCGATGACGATGGGCGCCTTCAGCTCGCCGGTGCGGACCATCTCGTTGAAGGCCAGGCCGGCCTGGTGGCGCTCGCCCAGGCCCAGCCAGCAGATGCGCGCCGGCAGGCCCTGGAAGGCGATGCGCTCGCGCGCCATGTCCAGCCAGCGGTGCACGCCGGCGTGGTGGGGGAAGAGCGCCTTGATCTTGGCGTCGGTCTTGTAGATGTCCTCCGGATCGCCGGACAGCGCGACCCAGCGGAACGGGCCGCGGCCTTCGCAGAACTGCGGGCGCACGTAGGCCGGGACGAAGCCGGGGAAGTCGAAGGCGTTCTTCACGCCCTGGTCGAACGCGACCTGGCGGATGTTGTTGCCGTAGTCGACGGTGGGGATGCCCATCGCCTGGAAGTCCAGCATCGCCTGCACATGCACCGCGCAGCCGCGCGCGGCGGCGGCCTTCAGGTCGGCATGCCTGGACGCGATGCATGTGC
>Ga0209050_1002520_pt1 | contig 15407 bp, 13 predicted proteins | sample Araplavi_mTSA_r2_FD_184276 | JGI IMG/M metagenome (GOLD analysis project Ga0209050, IMG submission 184276) | Arabidopsis root microbial communities from North Carolina, USA - plate scrape MF_Cvi_mTSA_r2 (SPAdes) (version 2) | ecosystem: Host-associated > Plants > Roots > Endosphere | place: USA... | reverse complement strand
GAGCATCATCGAGGCCTTCGACGACGCCAACCCGCGCCTCACCGCCAGCCAGGCCGGCCAGCGCACGAACATGACCCGCACCGCCGCGCGGCGCTACCTGCTGACCCTGCAGCACATGGGCTACGTGGCGAGCGACGGCAAGCTGTTCTGGCTCACGCCGCGCGTGCTGCGGCTGGGCCAGTCGTACCTGGAGTCGGCCCGGCTGCCGCGCGTGGTGCAGCCCTTTCTGCAGCGGGTGGCCGCCGGCACCAACGAGATCGCCTATCTCAGCGTGATGGACGGCGACGAGGTGGTCTACATCGCGCGCAACGGCCCCAACCGCAGCATGAGCACGGGCTACGTGCTCGGCGCGCGCGTGCCGGCGCAGGTCACGGCCTCGGGCATGCTGATGCTGTCTCTGCGCAGCGATGCCGAGCTGAACGAATGGCTGACGACACGGCAGCTCACGGTGTTCACCTCGCACACGATTGCGAGCATGGAGCGCATGAAGCTCGAGCTGGCGCGCATCCGGGCGCAGGGCTGGGCCCTTTCCGAGCAGCAGCTCGACCTGAACTCGCGCGGCATCGCGGTGCCGCTGCGCGACCGGCACGGCACGCTGGTCGGGGCGCTGAACATCACGATGCCGATGGGGCATGAAAGCTCGGAAGACGCGGTGGCGCGCGTGCTGCCGGTGCTGCGGGAGACGGCGCAGGCGATGCGCAACCTGATCTGACTGACAGCATTCCGACAGCAACCGTCGGGCACGATGTGCGCTTTCAATCCAAAAGCGCTGGAGACAAACCATGTCCGACCTCTTCGTTCCTGACGACGCCCGCCTGAACCGCCGCGGCCTGCTGCAAGCCGGCGGCGCCGCAGCCCTCGGCGGCCTGCTCCCCTCCCTGGCCTCGGCGCAGGACACCTGGCCCAGCAAGTCGATCCGCTTCGTCGTGCCCTTCGCGCCGGGCGGCAGCTCGGAGATCGTCGCGCGCTCGACCGCCGCCGAACTCTCGCGCACGCTGGGCCAGAGCGTGTTCGTCGACAACAAGCCGGGCGCCGCAGGCAACATCGCGATGAGCGAGGTCGCGCGCAGCACCGACCAGCACACGATCATCCTGGGCCACATCGGCACGCTGGCGGTCAACCCGTACATCTTCGCCAAGCTGCCCTACGACGCGAACAAGGACTTCAAGCCCCTGAGCCTGCTGGCCAAGGTGCCCAGCCTCTACGTGGTGCACCCCGACGTGCCGGCGAAGAACCTCAAGGAGTTCATCGCCTACGCCAAGTCGAAGCCCGGCAAGCTCAGCTACGGCTCGGCGGGCAACGGCAGCGCGGGCCACCTCGCTTTCGAGTACCTGAAGATGACGGCCGAGGTGTTCATGCTGCACGTGCCCTACCGCGGCACTGGCCCGATGGTGACCGACCTGCTCTCGGGCCGGCTCGACGCCTCGGCCATCGGTGCTGCGGCGATCATTCCGTTCATCAAGGCGGGCAAGGTGCGCTGCATCGCGACCGGCTCGGCCAAGCGCCTCGCGCAGCTGCCCGACGTGCCGACTGTGGCCGAGCAGGGCTTTCCGGGTTTTGAGATGACGCAGTGGTACGGCATGCTGGCGCCGGCCAACATCGCGCCTGCCAACCTGGCCAAGCTTTCCGCCGAGACGATGAAGGCCGTGAAGTCGCCCGATTCGATGCAGCGCCTGACGGCCGATGCCGCTGAGGCCATCGGCGGCACGCCCGAGCAGTTCGCGCAGTTCATCGCCTCCGAGCAGGCTCGTTGGCAGAAGGTGATTGCAAGGGCAAACATCAAGCCAGATTGAGCCCTGCCGGCCCTAGCATCGGCCCATGCGCATCCTCCTGGCCGAAGACGAACACACCCTGGGCACCTGGCTGTGCAAGGCGCTGGAGCACGCGGGCATCCAGGTCGAATGGGTGGACGACGGGCGCCTGGCCGACCGGGCGCTGCAGCAGCGCGACCACGACGCGCTGGTGCTCGACCTGGGCCTGCCCGGGCTCGACGGGCACACGGTGCTGCAGCGGCTGCGCGAACGCGACCAGCGGCTGCCGGCGCTGATCCTCACGGCGCGCGACTCGCTGAATGAACGCGTCGCCTCGCTCAACGCGGGCGCCGACGATTTCCTCGCCAAGCCCTTCGCGCTGGCCGAACTCGAGGCGCGGCTGCACGCACTGGTGCGGCGTGCGCGCGGCATCGAGCATCCGCGGCTGGCCTGCGGCCCGCTGGTGTACGACGGCGCGCGCCGGCACTTCACGCTGAACGGCGAGGCACTGGCGCTCTCGCCGCGCGAACTGGCCGTGCTGCGCGTGCTGGTGCAGCGCAGCGGCGAGCCGCTGTCGAAGCAGCAGATCCTCGAGCGCGTGTTCTCCGATGACGAAGACGTGCACCCCGAGGCGGTAGAGGTTTTCATCTACCGGCTGCGCAAGCGGCTCGACGGCACCGGGGTTCGCATCGTCACGCTGCGCGGGCTGGGCTATGTACTGGAAGCGGACTGAGTGAGCGTGGTGTCCGGCCTGGCAAACCGCCTGCGACGCGCGAGCCTGTGGCAGCGGCTCGCGTTGCTGCTGTTCCCCGCCCTCCTCATCGTTACGGGCATCGAGCTGTGGATGACCCGGCACGACGCGCTCGCCGCCGCCAACGCGGCCTACGACCGCTCGCTGCTGGGCGCGCTCAAGTCCATCGATGCCAACATCTCGACCGCCTCGGGCGGCCTGTCGGTCGAGCTGCCGTACACGATGTTCGAGTTCTTCGAGCTCACGGCGAGCGGGCAGGTGTTCTTTCGCGTGTCCACGTCCGACGGGCTGGTCGAACTCGGCAGCGCGGACCTGCCCGCGCCGCCGGCCGAACTGGCGATGGGCGTGCCGGCCTTCTACGACGCGGCCTACTTCGGAGAATCGGTACGGCTCGCGGCCTACCGGCGCGACCTCGATCGCGCGCCGGCCGGCAGCACCGGGCGCAGCGTGCTGATCCAGGTGGGCGAGAGCACTCGCTCGCGGCAGGAGTTCAGCGCGCGCTTCGTGCGCAGCGCGGCGCTGCGCGATGCACTGGTGCTGGCGATATTGCTGTGCGGCACCGCCATTGCGCTGGCGGCGGCGCTGCGGCCGCTGTTGCGGCTGGCGCGCGAAGTCCAGGCGCGCACACCGGACGACCTCACGCGCATCGCAGAAACGGATTTGCCCGCCGAGGTGCGACCGCTGGTGGCGGCGGTCAACCAGCAGATGTCGCGCACGCAGGAACTCGTCACGCAGCAGCGCCAGTTCCTGGACGACGCCTCGCACCAGCTGCGCACGCACCTGACCACGCTGCAGATGCAGGCCGACTACGCGCGGCGCGAGCAGGACCCGGCGCAGGTGCAAGTGGCGCTCGACGCGCTCGGCACCGAGATCGGCCGCGCGACGCGCAGCGCGCAGCAGCTGCTGGCGCTGGGCCGCAGCGACACGGTGTCGGTGGAGCCCGCCGAGTTCGACGTGGCGGCATTGCTGCGCGAAGTGGCGGTCGACCTGCTGCCGCTGGCGCGCGCCAAGCGCATCGACCTAGGCATTCATTCGCCGACGCCGGAGTTCGTTGCGGTGGCAGACCGATCGCTGATGCGCGAGGCGCTGGGCAACCTGGTGGCCAACGCAATCACCTACACGCCCGCCGAAGGCACGATCACGCTCTTTGCCGCAGGCGACGCGGCGGGCTGGAGCCTGAACGTGGAGGACAACGGGCCCGGCCTCGGCGAAGAGGAGCGCGCCGCGCTGGGCCAGCGCTTCCGGCGCGGCGCGCGCGCCGGCAAGGGCGGCTTCGGGCTCGGGCTGGCCATTGCGCGCTCCATCGCGCAGCGGCACCGGGGCGAGCTGCGGCTCGAAGCGCGCGAGGCGGGCACGGGGCTGCATGCGATCATCTGGTGGCCCCGCACCCAAGCTGCGGCGGCCACCTGACAAGCCCGCCGCCACGCCCATGCGACCTACCCGCCGCCACGCACTTCGCGCACTGTCCGCGCTGCTGATGCCATTCGGCGCGGGCGCGAAGGCTGCTGCCAACGATCCCTCCGAAGACGCTGCCGACTGCGTGATCCCCGCCAAGGCCGGCGGCGGCTTCGCACTGACCTGTGCGCTCGCGCGCGATGCGCTGCAGGCCGTGCGCCCCGCACGCCCGCCGCTCGCCCAGCGCTACCTGCCGGGCGGCATCGGCGCCGTGGCCTTCGACCGCATCGCCACCGGCAAGCTCGGCGGGCCGGGCACGCTGGTGGCGTTTTCGAGCGGCTCGCTGCTCAACCTTGCGCAGGGCCGCTTTGGACCGCATTCGCCCTCGGCTGTGCGCTGGATCGCGACGCTCGGAACCGACTACGGCGTGATCGCCGTGCATCGCGATTCGCCCTACAAGCGCCTGCAGGACCTCGTCGCGGCGCTGCGGCAGGACCCGTCGCGCATCGCCTTCGGCGCCGGTGGCACGGTCGGCAGCCAGGACTGGGTGAAGGCCGCGCTGCTGGTGCGCGCCGCGGGGCGCGACCACAAGGCCATGCGCTTCGTGTCGTTCGAGGGCGGCGGCGATGCGCTCGGCGCGCTGCAGGGCAAGCATGTCGACGCCTTTCCGGGCGATGCGGCCGAGGCGCTGCAGGCCATTGCCGGCGGCGCGGCCGTGCGCCTGCTCGCCGTGCTGTCGGAAAACCGGCTCGGCGGCGCACTCACCGGCGTGCCGACCGCGCGCGAGCAAGGCGTCGATGTGGTGTGGCCCACCGTGCGCGGCCTTTACCTGAGCGCGGCCGTGCCGGAATCGGCCGTGCGCGCGTGGACCGCGGCCTTTCGCGAGGCGAGCGCGGCGCCCGGCTTTGCTGCCTTGCGCGAACAGCACGGCCTGTACCCCTTTGCGCTCACCGGCGCCGCGCTCGACGACTACGTGCAGGCGCAGATCAAGAGTTATCGGCGGCTGGCGGACGAACTGGGCCTGCGGCGCTGGCCCTCCTGAACGCCGGGCAGTCCGATCAGGCCGCCTTCAGGAACACGTCGTGGTCGGGCGCGAAGTTGGCGTGCAGCGGCAGCATCGCGCCGCCCAGCGCACACGCTTGCGCACCTGCCTTGCCGCCATGCAGCCGAGGCTGCCAGAGGCCTTCCCAGTTGCAGCCGTCCAGCGCGGCGCGGGTCTGGTCGAGCAGCGCCTGCAGCAGCGGGCGCGACATTGAGCCGTCCACCACCACGTCGGGCAGGTCGAGCATGGCGGTACCGCTCACGATGGCATGCGCCAGCGCCTGCGATGCGCTTTCCAGCCAGGCTTGCGTGGTGGCGGCATAGGGCGGCTGCAGGGCGCGGTCGTCATACGCGGCCATGGCGTCGAGGCCCTTGCCGGCCAGCCGCTGCTCCAGCTCCCAGAGCGACGCCTGCGCAACCAGCTGCGGCGGCAGTGCGCCGCGGCTGCCCGGAGGCTGCATCGGCAATGAGGCGAGCGCGCCTGCGTTGCCGTGCGCACCGGTGTGCAGGTGCGAGTTGATGACCAGTCCGCCGCCCACGAAGGTGTCGACGAAGATGTAGAGAAAGCTCTTCAGGTCGTGCCCTCGCCCGCCTACTAGCTCGGCCACGCAGGCGGCCACCGTATCGCGCGCGAAGCTCACCGGCACGTCGGTGCGCGCGCGCACCTCGGCGGCCAGGTCCATCTGGTTCCACAGATCGGACTGCGCTTTCGACAACCCCAGCGTGCGGTGCCAGCCGCCGAGCTGGAACGGCGCGGCCAGCCCCGCGCCCACGTTGCGCACGGCCAGCGGCCCCAGCCCGTCGCGCAGCCGGTGGATGTGCTGCGCGATGGCGGGCAGCAGCTCGTCCGCATCGGGAAAGTCGTAGCTGATCGCGTGGCGCTCGCGCACCTGCGCGGCGAAGTCGATCAGCAGCCATTCGGCGCCGCGCCGCCCCACCTTGATGCCGATGGCGAAGGCGCCGTCGGGGTTCAGCGCCAGCGGCACCGAAGGCTGCCCGATGCGCCCGCGCACGCGGCTCTGCTTGACGATGAGCCCGTCTTCCTCGAGCCGCGCGGTGATGAGCCCGATGGTCTGCGCGCTGAGCCCCGTCAGCCGCGCGAGGTCGGCCTTCGGCAGGCTGCCGTGGACGCGCAGCGCCTGAAGCACCGTGCGCTCGTTGAACTGGCGCATGCCGACCTGGTTGGAGCCGCGGGGCCGCAACAGGTCGGACGTGCGTGCAGGCATGTCCGCATCAGGCATGCGCCTCCGCGGGCAACTGGTCGGCCGTCATGGCGCCGGTCATCACGGCGACCGTGTCGCTCATGCTGATCTTCTTCGGGTTGAGCACGGCCGCGCGACGGCCAAGGCGCGCCACGTGGATGCGGTCGGCCACCTCGAACACGTGCGGCATGTTGTGGCTGATGAGCACCACGGGCAGGCCGCGATCGCGCACGCGGCGGATCAGCTCCAGCACCATGTTGCCCTCCTTCACGCCGAGGGCGGCGGTCGGCTCGTCCATGATGACCACGTGCCGCGCGAAGGCCGCGCTGCGCGCCACGGCCACGCACTGGCGCTGGCCGCCCGAGAGCGTCTCGACCGCCTGCGTCATCGACTGGATGCCGACCTTCAGGTCGGCCATGCGGGCGGTGCTTTCCTTCAGCATCTGCTTCTTGTCGAGCATGCGCAGCACGTTGCCCAGGAAGCCGGGGCGGCGCAGTTCGCGGCCGAGGAACAGGTTCTCGTAGATGGTCATGGCCGGGGCCACGGCGAGATCTTGATAGACCGTCTCGATGCCGGCGCGGCGCGCATCCAGCGGATTGCGGAAATGCACTGCCTTGCCGTCGAGCAGGATCTGCCCTTCGTCGGGCACCACCGCGCCCGACAGCGCCTTGATGAGCGAGGACTTGCCCGCGCCGTTGTCGCCGATCACCGCAAGGATCTCTCCTTCGCGCAGCTCGAAGTCGACACCGTCGAGCGCCGTGACCTGGCCGTAGCGCTTCACCAGGCCCTTGGCCTGCATCACGATCTTGGGGTTGGCGATGATGTTCATCAGCGGGCTCCCCTGCGCGAGAGTTGATCGGCCGCTACCGCAAGAATCACGAGCACGCCCGTCACCAGCACCTGGTAGATCGACGACACGCCCATCAGCGTGAGCCCGTTGCGGAACACGCCCACGATCAGCACGCCGATCAGCGAGCCCAGCACGATGCCGCGGCCACCGAACAGGCTGGTGCCACCGAGCACGACGGCCGTGATGGCGTCGAGGTTCTCGGTCTGCCCCGCGTTCGGGTCGCCCACGCCGGTGCGCGCCACCGACAGCAGCGAGGCAACGCCGTACAGCACGCCCGCCGCCACGTACACGCCCAGCAGCACGCGCTGCGTCGGAATGCCGACCAGCCGCGTGGCCTCGGCGTTGTTGCCCACCGCATAGATGTGCCGGCCGGCCCCCGTCTCGCGCAGCACGAACCAGGCGAGCAGGTACAGCACGAGCATCAGCACCGAACCCCACGCCACTTCGGCATTGCCGATGGCGAAGGTGGTGCCCAGGCCCGTGAGGCCGCCGGGCAAATCAGTGATGGTCTGCGACGACGAATACAGCTGCGTGATCGCGAAGGCGATGTTCAGCGTGCCCAGCGTCACGATGAAGGGCGGCAGCTTGATGCGCGTGACCAGCAGCCCGTTGAGCAGGCCGAACAGCGTCGTCACGCCGACGCCGCAAAGGATGGCCACCGGCGCGGGCATGCCCAGTTCGGTGGCGAACTTGCTCATGATGATCCCGCCCAGCGCCATCACCATGCCGCACGACAGGTCGATGCCCGCCGTGAGGATGATCAGCGTCTGGCCGATGGCGATCACGCCGACCACCATCACCTGCTGCAGGATCAGCGAGAGGTTGCCGCCGGTGAGAAAGCGATCCGACTGGGTCGCAAAGAAGATGCACGCGCCGAGAAGAGCCAGCCACGGCCCGAGGGCGCCCCACGGAATGTGGTGCGTTGGAGACTTCGCCATGGCTTCGTCCTGATGCTTCCGATTACTTCTTGCCCCAGCACAGCTCGGTGCCGGTCTTGGTGTCCTTGCTGTCGACGCCGGCCACGCTCTTGCCGGCAATCAGCGTCACGCCCGTGTCGACGTAGCCCGAGGCCTTCTTGCCGGTCTTGGCGAATTCCACGCCCGCGGCCACGCCCATGGCGGCCATCTTCAGCGGGTACTGCTGCGAGGTCGCGGCGATGATGCCGGCGGCCGTGTCCTTGATGCCCTGGCAGCCGCCGTCGACCGAGACGATCATCACGCCCTTCTCCTTGCCCGCGCGCTTCAGTGCGTTGTAGGCACCGGCCGCGGCGGGCTCGTTGATGGTGTAGACCAGGTTCACGTCAGGTGCCTTCTGCAGGCAGTTTTCCATCACCGTCTGCGCCTTGGCCTGGTCGCCATAGCTGTCGGCCATGCAGACGATCTCTGGCGTCTTCGACAGTTCGTTCGACTTGGCGTCGTTGGCGGCAAGCCCGAAGCCCTTCATGAAGCCGTTGTGGCGCTGCGCGCCCACCGGGTGGCCCGGCAGCAGGTCGAGCGCGATGATCTTCGCCGGCTTGCCGGCCATCGCGGCCTTGGCGTATTCGCCGATCAGCACGCCGGCCGTGTAGTTGTTGGTGGCGAAGAGCGCGTCGGTCGCGTCCGGCGGATCGGCCGGGCTGTCGAGCGCGATCACCATCACGCCCTTGTCGCGCGCCTTCTTGATGGCCGGCACGATGGCCTTGGCGTCGCTCGGCGTGATCAGGATGGTCTTGGCGCCGGCAGCGATCATGTTTTCCATTGCCGTGATCTGGCCCGCGTTGTCGCCGTCGGCCTTGCCAGCGCCCGAGAGCAGCTTGGCGCCGAGCTTCTTGGCCTCTTCCTGCGCGCCTTCCTTCATTTTGACGAAGAAGGGGTTGGTTTCGGTCTTGGTGACGAGGCCGATAACGGGCTGGTCGGCGGCGAAGGCGGTGGATGCGGCCACTGCGGTGAGGGACATGGCCGCCATGGCCAGGATAGAGCGGGAGCTGAACATGGTTTGTCTCCGTGGGCAGGCGGCGAAGCGCCTGCGGTCTTGTGGAACCGGATCGCTCGGGCCTTGAGGGCTCGGTGTCCGGGCGCAGGGAGACTATCGGCCAGCGGAGGGACTAAATCAAGTGGATTTAGTTATCGAAAACCCGGGGTTGCGGCGAAGGGGCGGGACGGTTCGGATCAGTGCGACGATCCGTTCTCGAAGTGCATGTGCTCCTGGGCGGCACTCGAAAATCTGGCGACGAATTCCGGCGTCACATCCTTTGCCGATTGCGGCTTGTGATGACCGCGCTCGACAGCCCATTCATAGACTGAAATACCGACCGGATATTTCGTCAGAACCCCCGTCAGGCCACCTTCTTCGATCCACCTCACGGCCTCGGCTTTGTCCCGAAAAACACCCGAAGCGAACTTCGCATTCGCACCGTGAAAAATCCAGACTTCCTGAATCTCAGCCATTTGGGGTCCTTCGGTTTTTACGGCAAAGCCGTGGCTTGCTAGATCGATGCTTCCGTGCCGTGCAACTTCGGATTGAGTCATCAAACTAACTCGCGCCTCCTGGTTTCCAGAATTCAAGCCCCTCCAAAGCACGTTCGATGTCTGTCAGGTCATCGACACCCCGCGTTTCGTCGAAAGCTCCGGACAAGATGGCTCGAATCCTGGCGAGCCGTGCGGTTACTTCTCCGTCATCAATGAATTTGGTCGTTTCTGCGTGGTATTCCGATTTTTCCCCGGGAAGATCGGGCGCGTAATAGGAGCCGATCTTGTGCAGGGAAATGAGCATGTACTCGATGTCTCGCAGGACGTGCAATAGCCTCTCCCCATCGATCCGCAATTCCTTGTTCTTGTCGATCATCTACGCTCCCCTAAAACTTGAGATTGCGTGTCAGAGCGTCACCCTTAACCGCTAGCTCCTGGCCGTGATACCGAGGATTCTTGACCCCAAATTCTCTAGATGACATTTTAATTAAGCTTGTCGCATCTTCTCGGCCGCAAGGGGAAATGAATCCAAAACAAACCGCAAAGCCATTTCGATATTCGAAAACTCATTTCGCACACAAGCATCATACAAATCAACGGCATCCTCGTACTTCTCTAGATACTCGTCAAATCCGACCACAATCGTTTTTTTCCATAGCTTGACAAAGCACTCCCAGCGAACCCTTTCGCCGCCTCGCAAATACTCACCTTCAACCCAAAAAACCTTTTTGGATCGCAAAATCGAACCAATTTTTGAAATTATTTCTACGTCATTCATTTCTTTTGGACCAAAGGACGCCCAGGAGAGAGATCAACCCAAATATCAATCGTCTTCCGATGTGACACCCCACCAATCCGATTGGATTTATTTATACCAGTCAATTCAGCCGTCGCGAAAATTCAAATTCGAATTAATTTCATCTAGATTCATTTTCGATATGCATTCGAGGTCCTCTGAATCCAGTACATCAGAAAATCTAGGCACCCCATTCAACGCCCACACGCCGTTTGTTTGGTAGTGCTCTCCTACGAAATAACGAATATTCTGCCGCAGAACTTCGGTACTCAACCCATCATAAACGGTCCGAAGAATCTTCAAAATTCTGGATGCATTGCCAGATGAAATCAAATCCAGGTCGCCGTAAAATCCATGTGCAGGAAGTGAACTCCCCCATTTCACCATGATATAAACACAAGCGCCAACGACGTCATCGACAGTGATTTCCGAATGCTCCGGCCTGTGTCTTACACAAGACTCGAGGTAACTGCAAACAGATGCCTCGGGTGAAATATCCTCATCATCAAAATAAGAATTCAAACTCTTTCTTGATTTCAAATTTCCAGCAAGAATCTTCGAAGCGTCTATGCCTATCACATCTTGAGGCCGCACCCATACAAATGGCCCAGCGCCCTCGTCTCGCGCCACCAATTCTTCGATAGAAATTCGAGTCGATGGAGTCGCAAAAAGAAATCCGTATTCATTTTTCACTTCACATCACCTTCATCGGGAGCGTAGAGCATCTTTAACAAGGAACGCAAGGTTGCTCAATTTTTTCTTGTCGCAATTCAACATACACAAGATTTATCAGTATCCCTGCGGCGCCCCAAGTGAGCGCACGGGCAAACGCCATCTCCTTTGCGGTGAACGCGCGTGACGTCGCGCGCGCCGCCGTTCCCCCACCAGACCTGCTCGAAATGTCGTAGACAGCGCCTTTGGCCTCCATGAGTCGCCTTCACATCCCGTCGCCTCTTTCAGGCCACGCGGGTGTCTAGCGTATTTGCATCAGCGGCAGGAACGAACCGGCTTCATGGATGTAGTGCACGCTCCAGCCGTGCTCGCCGCCCTCTTCCACCACTGACTTGCTCTGCGTGCTCTCGAACGCGAGCACGTCCCCATCCCAGCCGAAGAGCGTCGTGCTCTCGCCCGAACGCTTGGACAGCCGACGCCCCAGCGCGTCGTAGCTGGAGGCGGTGGTGATGCCGCTCTGATCAGTCGCCGCCTTCATCCGGTTAAAGCCGTCCCAGGCGAAGACGGTGCACCAGCCGTTGCGCACGCGTTCGGTCATGTTGCCGCGTTCGTCGTAGCGGTAGCTGGTGCCCGCGGTTGCTCAGCAGCTTGCAGGCGGGTGCCTAAGAGCGTCGTTGGTTGCCAGAGGGTCAATGATGCTGGTCGCCAGATGAAAGGCGGAGATCTCGCGGCCGACGCGACTGTTCGTCTTCACCAAGCGTCCCACCGGGTCATACCTGATTCAATCTAAATCGTGCGACTCGGGCAACATCATCGTCACCATCCTCAGCTAGATTTTTCACAATATCGGCAGGCGCCTTCTTGTTTGCTGCTATTTTTTTTCGAACCAATGAACTGGAATCTTTCGACAAGAAATCAAAAAGATCAACCGGCAGCCTTCTCTTTTCGGCCAAGATTGACCGAACAAGCTCATCCCCTTGAGTAGCCAAAACCTTCATCACTTCATAAGGAATAGTTCTATTTTGCGCCACATCAATTTGATGAGATCTAAAATTAAGGATCAAATCCTCCCAAACATTCAGAGGCGCCTCATCAGCAAACGATCTGGCAATATCCGATTCGTCCTTCGAATTGCACAGCGATATAAATTCATCAGCAGATTTGATCATGGGCTGGCAGGCCGAGCAGAATCAATTCCACCGCCTTAAAACTAAGAATCAAAAGAGGAAAAATTCAAAAAGAAAACCTGAGTATCGTATCGCCTGCCTTTTCTTGAAACCTCCCAAAACTCCGAGGGACTAAAATCTCCCTCTTTAAGAAATTTTTCCAGCATAAATTCCGCATACTCCAAAGCATCATCGGACATACAAAGAAGGAGTTCATTCCCTTTTATCTCAAGGCTATCTTGGCCATCTCTTTTCATTTTTATTCTTGCCGCATCGACGGAATTACTTGAACGCTTAAAACAATCCAGCACCTCCTCACCATTTTTGCCATCAAAAAGATGAAGGATTGCCGATATGAATTCACGAGCCCCTTTTGCGTCAAATCTAATCGCAAGCTCATCCTTGGACAGTGGGCCAAACTTAAAAACAATCATCAGCGCCCTAAGGAAACGCGCACGTTTTTTGCGACCAAAAAATTTCCCAACGGCTGACTTTTATTTATTTTTTGAGAAAACTTCAGAATGAACATGTGGCACATCCGGGAAATTTTGGACTCCATAAAATGCCTGCTAGATTAATTGCCAAGACTCATTCCGAATTGACGAAATCCATCAATCCCGCTAGAGCATTATTTTCAAGAAAACTCAAAATCCAAACTTGGGAAGCGACACTCCGTGAGTTCGTAAAATCCCAACAGCATCATTCAAAAATTTCAGCGGCAACATCGAATCCTCCCCGTAAGAATCAACGATGCCAATTTCCACCACAAAATCGATCAGCTTAAAAAAATCCTGCCGAATATTCATAGGCACCTTTTCATTTAGTTCCAAAGGCCCAGCATCCCCTCGCCCATTCAAAGGCAAAAGAGCCCCTTCCCTCTCCCATTTTCCAAAATCCGATTGACCCATTTTTCTCAAATGAGCCAACAACATCTCAATTGAAATATCTTCAATTCCAAAATGCCGAATAAAAGCCTCCAAGCAATCCGCTCCATAGATCTGCTTTTCAGATGTCGACAAATCAGAAAAATCATCTCCACTCATAAATCACCTCTCAACCTTTAGTCCAAATTTTTTCACCAATGGATTGCATACACAGCAGGGCGGCTTGTTACTTCCATGAACCCCACACACACTATTTCGCCCACGAACATTGGCAACCGAAATTGTTGCGCCCGTTAGATCAATCCCCTTATTAAGAGCGCGAGATATTGCATTAACCTCGGCACACTCTCCGTTGAATTGATTTGGAGGGATTTCCGCCAGAGCGTCTTGAACCTCCTTATTTTGAACGCCCCCTTGATTCCTACCTACAATGACCCGCCCATCCGAGGCCCTTATTACCGCCACAGTATTTGGCCGTTTGTCTGCCGTCAACGATTGAGCTTTATCCGCCAACCGCTGTGCAGGGTTTTTACCGCTAGATGAAAGTCCTAGGGGATCGATCCATTCAACGGCATTCGGCGCATAGGCATGCAAATTCATGCCTCCCTCCAATGCGATCGGGTCGCTGGATGCGAATCTTCCGCTGGCTGGGTCGTAATATCGATAGCGGTTGTAATGCAGCCCCGTTTCCTCATCGAAATACTGCCCCTGGAACCGAATCGGATTCCTGAACCCCGCCCTTCTCCCAGCCTCGCTGATCGCCTCCCGCGCCTCCCCCCAGGCTTTGTACTGCGCCGACCAGGCCACGCTGCCTTCATGGTCCGTCAGCTCCTGCGGCGTTCCCAGGTGATCGCATTGGTAGAACGCCATTTCCCTCCTGTCGAACGCGCGCGGCGCGCTGCGTCCCTCACCGTTCCACAGCGGATCCTGCTCGATGTCGTAGACGCCGCCATTGGCTTCCATCAACGCCTTCGCATCCGTCGTCTCGCTCAACCCCACCGCCTGCGCCTGACGCACCTGCACCAGCGGCACGAACGAACCGGCCTCATGGATGTAATGCACGCTCCAGCCGCGCTCGCCGCCCTCTTCCACCGCTGACTTGCTCTGCGTGCTCTCGAACGCAAGCACGTCCCCATCCCAGCCGAACAGCGTCGTGCTTTCGCCCGAACGCTTGGACAGCCGACGCCCCAGCGCGTCGTAGCTGAAGGTGGTGGTGATGCCGCTCTGGTCGGTCGCCGCCTTCTTGCGGTTGAAGCCATCCCAGGCGAAGACGGTGCGCCAGCCCTTGCGCACGCGTTCGGTCATGTTGCCGTGCTCGTCGTAGCGGTAGCTCGTGCCCGCCTAGCTGCTCAGCAGGTGCTATGCCTGATCAGGGATAAGCAGGTAGCTACGCGCGTACGCCAAAAATTCCGCTCCCATATCAGAATCGAGTCGCTTGAGGAGAAAAAGGTAGAGAGGAATAGGTGTTCGATCTTCTTCTTTATCGGGCTCCCAACCCTCCTCCTCATAGAAGCAACATACAGCACATCGAACCAGCGCAAACAGAAATGGCTGCTCATATTCGAAACGACTGCAAAGTTTCAGCAACTCTATTCTGCTTGATTTTCTTATCTCATTGCTGTCACTGGTACCAAAATTGGTGATTGCTGTCCGTAGATGCCGAACCAGAAGAGTCACCCCATCAGTCGAATCTACTTTTCGTTCAAACCGCCCGTTCTCGATAAACGCGAGCAAGAACTCCGCATACATTTTCATCATTCGACCATAAGAAACCTCAGCGTCCGTCAACTCCTGCTCAAGTTCTTCGAGATCGTTCTCTTCAGCTTCACTGAATGGCGCATTCATTTTTTTACTCCATCACAAATGCCGAGTCTGTCCATTACATGCCCGCAAGAACTACAAAATGGCAGAGCCATTCCATCGTTTCGCACCGTGGTTGACGTAGCGCCGCGAACTACTTTACTGAGTTCCTCAACATTTGACACATTGTGCTGATTGGCAATTCCGCTAAGTGCATCAGGCTCACCACACCACGAATGTGTTTTTGATTGCTGATCTTCCGGCACAGCGTCGTAGAGTTCTTTGACCACCGGATTGTGTACCCCCTTACCGCCGGCCCGTCCGCTGTACCCGACTGCGGGCTCCGCAAGCTCTCCTCCCTCAATCGTGGTCCGAGTACCCTTATTGTTTGGCGTGATACCTTTTTGTCGCGCTAAGCCAAGTGGATCGATCCATTCCACCGGATTGGGAACGAATCCGTGGAGATTGACCCCCCCGACTAATCCGATCGGATCCTTCGAGACGAACCGTCCCGCCTGCGGGTCGTAATACCGATAGCGGTTGTAATGCAGCCCCGTTTCCTCATCGAAATACTGCCCCTGGAACCGAATCGGATTCCTGAACCCCGCCCTTCTCCCAGCCTCGCTGATCGCCTCCCGCGCCTCCCCCCAGG
>Ga0209050_1002518_pt1 | contig 15410 bp, 14 predicted proteins | sample Araplavi_mTSA_r2_FD_184276 | JGI IMG/M metagenome (GOLD analysis project Ga0209050, IMG submission 184276) | Arabidopsis root microbial communities from North Carolina, USA - plate scrape MF_Cvi_mTSA_r2 (SPAdes) (version 2) | ecosystem: Host-associated > Plants > Roots > Endosphere | place: USA... | reverse complement strand
CGCTCCGTGATCTGCTTGACCGCCTCGATCTTGAATTCTTCTGGATAGGGTTGCTTGCTTGGCATGGCACCTCCGATTGGGCCTCAGTTTGAGGCTCGAAGGTGTCTACTGAACCCGGGGCGATTCACTGCGCCGTCTGCAGGCGCTCGTTCTTGGAGTTCATTGCCCCTCCCTCTGCTGTTCTTGATCCTTCACACATCGCCGGACTCGCGTCCGCGCGGACACGTACGGTGAACTGTGAAGTTGGGCTGAAGCGTAGCCGCTTGCGGAGTGGGTTCGCAGGTCCACGCCCCACCGAGGTGGGCGGGGTGGATCGCGGCATCAGCCAGCACGCAGGGCGGCTGCAGCTCTACACCTCGAAGTACCTCGTGTGGTCGCGTGGGTCGACCAGGATGATCCGGTCCCAATCGTGGTGGACGACGACCTCTTCGCGGAACAGCTCCCGCTCCTCCTCGTCGAGCGCATACCCGATGTGGTCCACCAGGATCAGCCACCAGTGAGGGTACTTCTGGCGCCGGGCAGCAATCTTCTGCGCCTTCTCGTCGACACAGCGCTGGATGTTGTTCTCCAACTCTTCGAAGAGCCAGCCACAGGCTTGCTGGTCGTCCAGACTCCCCAGTAGGAAGAGGTCGGCCTGCGCGGTGCCAGCCTGCCCGATTACCTCGAGCTCGACCCCTTGCCCGCACGCGACGGACCTCGGCCGCTTCGAGCTTGATGCTGCGAATTCGCGCAGCCCCTTTTCCAGCTTCGGCTGAAGCAACTTCCATTGCTCGACAGGACGAGACAGTCGGATGCGGATGTACCAGCTGGCTTCGGAGGCGGGTCGTTCGAACTTGCCCAAGAGGCGCTTGACGCCTTGCCACGTGGAGATGTTCGCATCCTCTAGCCCGCATGCCACGCCATCCTTGAGGTAGGTCTGGTTGAGCCTTCGGACCTCCACGGCGATAGCGTCGTCGACCAAGAAGTCTGGTGGTACGTTCCCGTCCGGTTCGAAGGTGACCTTGCGGTGGCCGCGATGAAGAAGGTGGCGCTCGGCGAGCTGCTCAGAGGAGTCCATTTAGCTTAGTGGTGGCAGTTGATGAGCAACGACTCGCCGGGCCAGCCGTTGAGGCTTCACCCTTGGACTCATCCCTTATTGACCTCGGCACAGTTGTGAGACGCCGGTAGTCAGCAGCTGCCATCGTCACTCGTAACCTTCCTGCCGACATGTGCCCCGCGCGTGGTGGACCTCCTAGCGCGGGCCATCTGAGGTGGAGCGCGCCCCAGTTATTGCTGGGGACTCGGTTCGGGGCGCGCGGAGGGGCCGGGGTCTGGGATGTCATCGCCGGAGAAATACGTGATCGTCCGTGTCTTCACAGCGTAAACCTCGACGTAGTTCCAGGTTCCGCCGATGAGTCCTCCAACAATCGGAAGCGACTTGGCAATCAACCCCTTCTGCGTCACCTTGATCCCGAAATACTCAGCATGATCTTCTGGAACGACTTCAGCGTTTCCTTGGAGAGGTATTTGCGGATGGCGGCTCGAGTCGCGCCCATGCCACCGAGCACCCCCAACTTTCGCACCGCTTGACTACCAATGTTCAGACCAAAAACTGGCACTAGAAGTTCCCACTTCGCATCCTCGTCGTCGAAGAACTGCGGGTCGTAGATGACTGCCACTCTCGCTGCGGCCTGAACCTCGAGTCTCAACGTCGCCGCCACGTCGACCGCCGCAGTCGGGACGGCCGTCCAAGGGTTCGCTGGCAAGCCGGTGACCACGCCCGTCGCCGCGGCTTTCCAGCGTGCTTTGGAGAACGCGCTCTCAGCGAGCTGCAGGTTGGTGGCGCTTGGGCGTCGCTGCCTCTCAGCAGCCACCGACGCAATGATTGCTGGTACATCAAGCTCGACAACCCACTCGAGGGTAGCCATCAGCGCTCTGTTTTCTCCACCCATCTTCTTCCTTCCCAATGCGCCTACCGGCGCAACGATTGCGGCGGTTTCCCCGTAATCGAAAGTTTCACCGCTATGCACAAGCATCGGCGCCGTGAGGCGCTCCACACCCGAGCTGTAGCTGTGAATTAGTGCTGTCCGGCAGTTGCTGGGGCAGCTTAGGCGGAGCCACTCCACCCTAGGGGGACGCTTTCAGAACGCGGGCAAAGGTCCCGAAGGAAGCTGCGAATCCGGGACAATTGCCGCACCCTCGCTCGCCGCTTCCAACGGTATGGCGGTGGCGTTGCGGTGGTGGAGCACTGAAGATGAAGCTGCCACTCCCCGATCCCAAGAAGGTCAAGGAATTGCTCATGGTTCTCGAGCAACACCCTCTTGGAGCTCTCCTGCTGGTCATCCTGGTGGGAGTGACTGGGTACTTCTGGAGGAAGTAATGCTTGTGTGGGAAGAAGACAGGCACTCGACCAGCCCGTTGCGAGCAGCAGCGCGGCTGATCGTGGATCGCCTGTACGCTGGACTCGCCGAGGAAGTGAGCCTGGAGGTGGAACCTCCGGCTCACGCCTGCTTGATGATCGACTGCCCCCCGCGGCAGCTCTCGGAGCTCCATGCGAGCTTCGCGGCCACACCGGCGCTGAAGGCGCGTGCGCGGTACCGCCACATGCCCAAGGGGCGTTACGACGTGCCCAATCGCGAGCGGAGCCAGGCACCCCCCCGCCATCTTCGATGAGCTACTGAACTGCACGCAGGGACCTCTCGAGGTCCCTTTTTCATACCCATGATTTCACCTGCGTCTCCATCGAGCGTCGCACCGGAGTGTGAAGAGCGGGGCGCCACGACAGCCGGCGCCGGGTCTGCGAAGAACCTTGTCCCGTGGCCAGACCAGATGAGCAATGTCACCGCGTTGCGCCAGACCAATCCGTTTGTCAGCGCGATTCGGCGCGTGCTGCAGGAAGTCCTTGAGACGCACAGCGTTTTGAGGATGCCCGTGAGTTCGCGCCGCGCCAGACCAAGGGGTAGCCCACGAGAAACAGGGCTGAAACGGGAGGCGGGATTTCAGGCCGAGGGGATGAAAACTCCCAGCGCATCAAGGAGGTTCGAGGACATCAACGAGGAATCATTCATCCCCCATTGAGGAGTGGAGACGCCGGCCTGTCTGAGGCATGAGGGTACGGCGCGCGCAGGTGGGTTGCCTAAACACAGAAGACGCTCGAGAGGGAATCTGCGCGGTTTGAGCGGAGTTCTCGCTGCGCCACTGAAACGGCCCAGAGCCATGGGTCGGAGCCGGCACTACACCGTCTATAAAGCTGGCTCGGGCCGGCCGTTCCCCCACCCCGCAAGAACATGACTCTCCTGACCAAGGCCGCTCCGGCCGCCGCCATCTACCGCCTCATCGCCGATACCCCCGAGCGATTCAACCTCGGCCACGCTCGCGCGCTGGTCAAGATGAGTTCTGACGCCAGTCTGGTCGCGATGCTGAACTATGTGCGTCCGTTGCTCGGACCGGCGGAGCTCATCCAGGTGACGAAGGAGCAGATGCTGCGACTCGACCGGCCCGCCGTTGACCTCGATGGGTGGCTCGACATCATGAGCGACGCTACCGACGACGACATCTGGGACGCGATGTGCACCGAGGAGAAGCTCATCCACGCAGACCTGGACGAAGACCTGGAGCTCTACGCCGGACCGGTTAGGTTCGGCGGAGTCATGACCTGGTACCTGAGTGAGGACGAAGCGCTCGCCGCTCTCCCGGGACAGCGCAACGTTGCGACGTGCCGCGCGGAACGCCGGCGATGCCTTCTTCAGTTGTGCCCTACGGGGGTGTTCCTCATCCCGTTCGAAGCGTAGCGAACCCCACACGGGGCTTTCGCTTCTAAGGTGTGCCACCGTCGCGAAGTGGCGCGGAATCGCTGAACATCGCCCTCTGGCAAGCCCGATTGGCCGAGCCGCGTCGTAGTCAGATACTCGCGACCTTGAAGATTCCGCCAGTTTAGGCGAAACGGGGCTTGCGCGTCCTGACTCAAGGCACGAAGTGATTGAACGACCCGGCCGCAATGGACCGCTTGCTGCCTGCTCTCGAGGTCAACTTCGGTCTCCGCGACAGGCCAGGAGGGACGGATGCCTGACGATTGCGCCACCTTGCGTCGGGACCTCGATTCGGACAAGGCCGCTTAAAGCTATATGAGGCGCCGCCTGGTCCCAGACCGCGCACACGCCGGCAGCCGACTCAGCGTTGGGTCATGCATGCCTGGACCGAGCTTCTGTGCTTTGTTGTGCGACAGCTGAATATCGCTCGTCCAGCAGGGGGTGGGCCAAGCTGCCCTGGGGGCGCTAGAGTGGCCTGACGGCAATTCCGCTCTCCAGCATGACCAGCGCCCCTCCCATCCGGTGGAAATTCAGCATCGACCCTAATTATTCTTGGTTCGGGTCATTCGCGGATGACTTCCGAAGCCCCGATGTCACGTTCATCCCCGAGTATGAAGATGACCGCCCGACTTGGTACTGGTTTTCCAGTCGCCACTTCACGGAACTTGATGACCCGTCTGAGGTTCGGGATCGTGCATGCGCCTTGAAGGCCATCCTCGACGGGGCTTTCTACTTGAACTACTCGCCGGTGCGGAACGAGATTTTTCACCCTTTCGGCCTGGGCGAACTTTTCTCTACGTCGGAGTCTGGCGGTCCCGATGTACCGCAAGTCGGCGGGCTGACTTCCCCTAATGTTCTGGTCGCGCCCTTTTCGTCGACATGGAGCTCGTGGGTCGCTGACTGGGAGAGCTTCGGAAACCCGTTCAGGCGCTTCGAGTCGGCCATGCTTTGGTTGTCGCGCACCGATGCAACAGTTCTGGGGATGCTGCAGTTCCTTGGCGTAAACGGCCCGACCTGGATCACTCTCTACGGCCTCATGGACTTCATGAGGACCGCAGGGGTGGGGTTCAAGGATATGGCGCAGATCGGTGGCACCTCTCAGGCAGAAATCGGTCGCTTCACAGGGACTGCCAACAACTTTGCCGCAATCGGACCTTTCTGTCGGCACGGCGATCAAGGAAATACACCGCCAAAGAATCCAATGCTGCTCGCAGAAGCCCAAGTGCTCGTCCTCCGAATCGCCCGGGCGTTCTTGGTAGACAGGCTCAACAGCACTGGTCTGCCGCGGACCTACAAGCCCAAGGCCAGGTTCGTTGATGATGATTAGGCTAGCTCTAGCTAAGTGGCAGTTATGAGGAAAGCGGCGCGACCGCGGCATTCAGGGACTCGCAACGACATCTTGCACTGCATGCCCCCGTGAGGAGCGGGCAATCCGTAATCGTCTGAACGTCCACCAGACCCGGAGCGAACACCAAGGTGGAGTGGCAGCGCTTGGTGGCAACACCTGGCCCTGATGGCTTAAGTGTCGGCGCCGCTTCGCGGATGGATGTTCCATGATCCGCCGCGGTGCCGGAACTCCCCTGCGAGCAGGGCCTGCAGCCATTCGGATACGGACGATGCAGCGCCAAGACCGAACTGCACAGGACGCAGCGCTTCAGGAACGAGCATGGCGACGGGGAGTTCCGGAAGCATCCCGGTGCCGATCCCGGACTCGGGCCACTTGTTGCCGAAGTCTCGCTTCAACACCAGCCTGCTGGTCGACTTCGCAAGTGGGAAGTAGACCTCCCGCCGCAGCAGCCAGTAGCACTCCACATTCGACACCCGATAGCGCTCCTGCCGCTGCAGAAATCTGGCCATGGTCTGAGGCGAGCGCTGAAGCTCCACTGCGATGGTTCGGCCAGGCAGTTCAATGAGGACGTCCGCCTCCCATTTCTCGCCCGCTGGCGACCTGCCAGACACCTCTTCACGCCCTGGCACAGCCATGCTGTGAAGCGCAGCGAGCACCGCCGCCTTCCCTTCGCGATGCCACACGGTCTCCGGCGCGGTCGCGCACTCGTCGGTGAGGTGGGCGAAGAACTGCACCCCGTTGATGCTGGTCTTCAGCACTGCAGGAGCCTTGCAACACGGGAGCACGTAGGCGCCGGGATGCCAGGCCGCTTTCATGCTGTCCCAGTCCTCCCGAGAGAAGTGCGTCGCATCCACCGGTGTGCCGTCGCTTGTCCAAGCCGCGTGCGTCATCTATCCCCCAGGGCACTGGCCGTCGGGGCCAGTGCATGATTCTCCGGGCATCCATCGTAATGGTGGCGGCTCGGTGACGGGCGCTCCGCGACCGCCTGGTCGGCCTCATTCCAAGCGGTGCATTCGCAGCCCCCCACCCCGCTGCCGGTCAGTGCCACGACGCTGAAGGTAAGCCATTTCCCCCCGCCCTCCTTGAGCACCAAGAGCAGCAACGAAGCCAGAAAGAGCCAAGGACGATTGTCAGGTACTAGGATCAGGACTTCGGCGATGTGAGAAGGCGTATGTTTCCTCGCGTGGCGCTGCGGCCGCACTCGTCGGCGCTTGTTGGAGGTCTGGACCACTCCTGCGGCGGCATTCGCCTGAGTGTTGACCCAGTAGAGCTCCTTCGGCTCGACATCATGAGCGCCGCTACCGACGACGACATCTGGGACGCGATGTGCACCGAGGAGAAGCTCATCCACGCAGACCTGGACGAGGACCTGGAGCTCTACCTCGGACCGGCCCGGTTCGGCGGCGTCATCACCTGGTACCTGAGCAAGGACGAAGCGCTCGTGGCTCTACCGGGGCAGCGCAACGTTGCGACGTGCCGCGCGGAACGCCGGCGATGCCTTCTTCAGTTGTGCCCGACGGGAGTGTTTGTCATCCCACTGGGGTCCGAGGCGTGATGCGCGCAGCTGCTTAGGAAGCCTACTGCGCCACTAAAAGAGTAGGTCTTGATCCGAGACCTCGCTCCATAGCTTGTCCAAGTCCACATCCTCACTTGCCGGCTGCTTGTCGCTGGGTAGCTTGTCCACCTGGATGACCATGGGAAGTTCGAACGCTGTTCCCGTGACGACGCAGCAGCCCTGCGAAAGACCGGGGATCAAGCCTCGAGAGAGCGCATCCAACGTTGAGATTGTGTTGTCGATAAGGAAGAGGTCTCGGTCATTCACCAAGCGATGGATGAAAAAGTTGTGGAGCTGCGAGACGATGGTTGGCGAAATGTCGGCCGGACGCTGGCTAGCGATGGTCACAAACATGCCGAACTTTCGACCCTCCTTGATGATTTCCTCGAAGAGCTCAAGTCGGTAGTCCTTCCAGCTCTCGCTCTCACGGCTGGACTGATCGGACAGGATGTTGTGGGCCTCGTCAACGATGAGGTGGACGGTCCGGTCCGGAGGGGTCGCTACCTTCACCTTGTGGTCGTTGTAATAGTGCTTCGCGAAGAGCAGCGGGAGAACCTTCTTGACCTCGTTGTTGCATCGCCGAAGCGAAATGACGGTCAGGACCTTTTCCTCCTCGCCCGGATTTCCGATGCTCAGCACGCGTCGCATGTTCTTCAACGAGGACTCCACGCGCTTGAGTAGCGGCTGGATGAACTCGAACTGGACGAACCCGCTGTTCAAGTCGGTGAGCAGTTGCAGGTTGACGCGCGCGATCAACTGGTCGAAGTCATCGAGTTGCGACAGGTCCAGCTCCTCCACCGTCGGGGCGATGTGCACGTCGTAGTTATCGCCATTAGCGTTGAAGTGCACGGTACCAATGTGAAACCGGGTGCCTGACTTGTGCCAGCTAACCTTTCGAAGGAGGACCTCAAGGTCTTCATGCCCTACGAGTCGGGCGATGGCCCGCATCAGGTCGAGCGTCGCCGGTCTCACTTCACCGGCGCAGAAAGATTGGCGAAAAGAACTCTTTGCGTAGTTGGTAAGGGAGCCCGGCGTCTTGTCGTACTTCGCCTTTCCGGTGAGAACACGGTTCAAGAACGGCCGCTGAGTATTCGCCGTAGCCTGGAACAGAAGGGCAAGCGTTTCTAGCTCCCAAAACTCCGCAGGTGCGAGAGGAAACTTGTCCCCCTCGTTCGCACCGCCCGGCTGCCCGTGAGTCGACAGTTGATACACCCGCTTCTGCGCGGCAGGCGCGAGTTGACCGCCAACGTACTCGCCGTTGAAATCCAGGATGACGAACTGGCTCTTGCCCGCGATGCGGTCGAGCTTCTGCTCGAACAGGACCGTGTAGAGCTTGGCGAGCGTGTTGGACTTCCCACTGCCCGTGTTGCCGAAGATGCCGATGTGGCTGTTGAAGAGCCGCTTCCAGGGCAGTCCGACGGCGATCTCTTCCTTGAGCATCTGCCCGATCTTGAAACTGCTGTCCCCCTTCCGGTCGAAGATGGACCGAATGCGCTCCTCGGGCAACAAGTAGGCAGCGTCCTGGATCATCGGCAGAAACTTGATGCCCTGCGTGAAGCCGCTACGGTCAAAGAAGCCGATGGGACGGGCTTCCACTTTCCTCACCCAAGTGGTCCGCCCGTCGTTCGACTCGACACGACTCTCGTCGAGGTACTCGCCCTCGATCATGCAGATGATGTCGCGAAACCCTCGCTGGATAGACAGGTACTCACGGATCGAAACGCCCTTGTACTTTTCACCGCGGTGAAACAACGTCTCCTTGCTGGACTGCTCGTCGATCTTCAGAACCACCCTGGTGCCATGGACCGCGATGACTTGGCCTACTCGGATACTCATCAGAACAAGTCCGAGTTGTCGGCCGGGGGGGCAGGGACGGATGGCGCGGCTGCGGAAGGGTGAGGGGCAGCCTCAGTCGAAACCGACGGAAGGCCCTCCGGCCAGACCAGAACCTTCTCGTTGAATGCCGTGAAGTCCATGGGGCCGTCGTCCAGCGCCAGACACTTGACGTTGCGATGCCCTTTGAACTTCTCCTGCATGGCGGCGCATCCGGCTTGGCTGTAGCAGCAGATGAAGACCTGGAGGCCAGGATTCGACAAGGAGCGCATCACCAAGTTGAGGATGTGCTCGTCGGCGAAGGAGAAGCCAAAAGTGATGAGCACCGCATTGCGCTTCTCCAGTTCATAGCTGAGCAGCCGCAGCATCTGGTAGTAGTGCTCCTCGTAGACGGTCTCCTTGAACTTCCACTTGGTCGGATTGACGATGGGCATGCGCTCATATGCATCCCAAAACTTGTTCATGGTGACTTCGTTAAGCCCCGCAGGCGGCAAGTCTGCAAGCACAGCTTCAGGATTGTTCAGCGTGGCGAAGAAGGGCCAAGCGTTCTGAACCACCTCATCGTCCAGAAGGTCCTTTCGATGCGACGTGTCGTAGGAGACCTCAATGCCCGTCCCGGCCTTGTTCCAGTACACAGAGCCGTGCAGGTGGATCAAATTCACCTGCGGAATGCTGCTCTGATACCTGCCTAGCACCCCGGACTGGCAGAGGTATGAACCGAAGTTGCGGGCCTGCAGGATGCGCTTGGTGAATCCTCGAGCCCCGTCGTTCAAGACGAAGTCGACGTTTCCCTCCTGAATGAGCTGGTCCGCAACAAGGGGGAGGCAGCCGTCGTAGTTCGTCGTAAACAGATTGCATCGGCGGTCGAGACCCCTGCGTCGACCCATCATTCCCAAAACGGTAGAGAGGAACGTTCGGTAGCTCCGGATAACGGTTGCACCCGGCTCGCTCGCAGTGGCCTGTTGGAGCGTTAACAACTCTGCTGGTCTGATGCACGATGAGTAGTAATGCATGAACAGCGGGACGAGGCGGCGACGGTCCGCATCGTGCTGCTCAAACTCGGTCGCTAGGTCCTCTAGTGAGTAGCGGGCGTCGCCGTCGCCTGTTCGCATCTGGAGCTGCAACGTCGGCAAGAGTCCAGACGATGCGCCAGAACCGATGAGGAAGTTGAGGTCCTTGTCGTAAATGTCGTCGATGGAGATCACAAGGCGGTTCCCACTAGTTTGTGCATTGTTGTCAGGACGAGCTCTTGACCTCGTGCTCCGTCAACCGGTCACTTCTCTTGCCAAGGTACATCGGCTTCTCCAGCGCGCGGTACGACGGAAGCCACCGCTTGTCCTTCTCCGCCGTGGGGTGGTCGTACTCCGTCGAGGAGAGGATGAGCTGCGCGTCGTTCGCCTCTTGTTTTGCTCCCGCTGAAATGCGCCCGCACGTTTTGTATCAGGTTTGGGCGCAGCCGCCGCGCATCGACTATCCGATGGGGGTGTTGCGAGGAAGGGAAGGAAGAGCTGAAGCCCAGCCGGCCGCGGACATGGCCTGAGGCGCGTTCGTCGCGGCTGCACTCACCGAGGTTCTCGGCCTGCATGGCTGGAAAAATCTACGGCTCTTGAGTGTCCGTTTAAGGGTTGATCGGCCGACCCCAATTGAGGTGGGGACACGTTGCAGTTGGGAACACGAGAAGTTTCCGACCAGGGCGCCGAGCGCCATTCCGGTGGGCAAAGCTAGTTTGGGCCGCCGCTGGTGGGAAACTTGGGTTGAACCACCGCCTTCCATATGCCTGTAGACCGCGAACTCGCCTCTGCCCCGTTCACCAAGAAGAACGTCCCGAAGTGGATGTGTCCCACCTGCCACGCTGGCGTATTCCGTCATGTGAAGGACAGCCTGCACTTCGGGTGGACCGCCACCACCACGTCGATCAGCAACGAAGACTTCTTCGGACCTGAGAACGTTGAACTCCGCTTCTCAGCGTTGTTTCGCTGCTCAAACGACGGATGCAAGGAGGTCGCCGCAGTCGCGGGAACCGGCGAAGTGGAAGAAGACCCGGACCTGGAACGGCACGTGATGGAATACAGCGAGCTGCTCTACCCGACGTACTTCAATCCGTCGCCGCCGCTCATCAACATCCCGTTCGGCTGCCCAGCGGACGTCACCGAACAGTTGAAGCGCGCCTTTATCGCCTCATGGGATGAGCCCGGGGCGGCCGCGGGGCGAGTCCGAATCGCGACGGAGCTCGTGCTGACCCACCTAAAGGTGCCGAAGACACGGGCCAAGCCGAAGGGCGGCAGGACCCGGCTAAACCTGCACCAGCGGATCGAAGCACTGCCGGCGAAGCATGCGGAGATAAGTGACGCGCTGCTGGCAATCAAGTGGCTCGGGAACGCCGGTGCTCATGAGGCGGAAATGTCGAGGGACACCATCTACGACGCGCTGGACATACTTGAGTTCGTGCTGAAGAGGCTGTACGAGGCGGACCACCGCGCGGTGGAGCGCTTGGTCAAGAAGGTGAATCAGCGCAAGGGCCCCGCGGTGAAGAGGGGCAAGAAGACGAACTGGTGAGGTCCGTAGGCTGCGCCTGGTGGGAGAGAGACGCTCCAAACCGGGATAAGCCCACAGCTCGCCATGCCGGCGAATCCGGATGCCCAAAAAATGAGCAACGCCGGATTTAATGAGGTTGTTTCTCCATTATTTTCTTACCAATCAACAACTTACCGATCATTGAGAATTTGGAAAGTCGTTGCCGGACGGAAGAGAAAGAGGAACGCAGTTGCCGGACGCGCGAAGGCTCTGACAGCCAAAAAGGATGAGAACTACGGCAATTAGATGCCGAACAGATGGCCGTTTAGATGCTGGATTTCTCACGCGTGTGGCAACCGGCTTCTGTCTTTCCAGCCTCGGCGGCGATGAGGACCTGGGTCCCCACCGGCCGCCGTCAATGGCGGGACGTCACTTCGACTCGGGCATCGCCGAGGAGTGGTGATGGGCGATCAGCCACTGGCCGTTCTTCCATTCGTACACATAGGTGTAGCGCGCCTTGACCACGTTGCCGTTGTCGAAGCGGAAGGTGTAGGTGCCGACGTCCTGCGCGACGTTGCAGCCCAGCTTGATCGTGCGCTTGTCGATGGTGCCTTGCGGGCTGTTCTTCAGGAACTTGACGAAGTAGTCGCGGATCTCGGCGGGCGAGGTGCGCGGCTCGTTGGTGACCGTGGGCAGCAGCACCGCGTCGGCGGCGTAGTTGGCGACGACCTTGTCCGGATCCTTGGTCGCGAGCGACGCGTTCCAGCGGTCGAAGAGCGCGGCGATCTGCGCCCTGTCCGCGGCCGCGCACTGCGCAGGGCCCGCGGCGACGCGGTCCTGCGCGAAGGCCGGCGCGGCGGCGGCAAGGGCGATCGCGGCCAGCGCGCCACCGAGGGCGCGGCGGCCGATGGTGGTGGAGAGTTCGCCGGAGCGGACGGAAGCAGTCATGGTCGGGTTCCAGTTCAATCGTTGACGAAGGCGCCTGAGGGCGCCGCACAAGAGGTGCTTCTTGTGTGTGATCGATTCTGGAAAGCGCGCATGAACCGGCGCGTCGAACGTGATGAACTGCCGATGAGCGCCAGATGAACCGAGGATGAACAGCGCCGCCGGCGTCAGATCAAGCCGGTCAAGCCGGAGCGTCGTCGAGCCGGTAGCCCAGTCCCCGCACCGTCTTGAGCAGGGGCAGGCCGTGCCCCTCGTCGATCTTGGCGCGCAGCCGGCGCACGTAGACGTCGACGATGTTGGTCAGCGGATCGACGTTGACGCCCCAGACGTTGGACAGGATGCGCTCGCGGCTGAAGAGCCGGCCGGGCGCGCTCATCAGCAGCTCCAGGAAAGCGAGTTCCTTGGCGGTCAGCGTCAGCGGCCGCCCGGCGCGGCTGGCCTGCATCCGTTCGCGGTCGAGCACCAGGTCCGCGACCTGGAGCGTGGCCGCCTCGACGCGCTGCTCGCGGCCGCGCCGCTGCAGCGCGACGATGCGGGCCAGCAGTTCCTCGAAGTCGAAGGGCTTGGTCAGGTAGTCGTCGGCGCCCAGGCGCAGGCCGCGGACCTTGTCGCCGGTGCTGTCCATCGCGGTCAGCATCAGGATGGGCACGTGACAGCCCTCGGCGCGCACGGTCTGGCACAGGTCCAGGCCGTTGAGCCCCGGCAGCATCAGGTCGAGGATGACCAGCCCGTGGTCCCCGCCGCGCACGCGCGCGAGGCCGTCGGGGCCGGTCGCGGCGACCTCCACCGTGAAGCCCTCGGCGGTCAGGCCGCGCGAGAGGAAGTCGGCGATGCGGGGATCGTCCTCGATGACGAGCAGGTGTCGGTTCATTGGGGGAGCTCGGAACGACGTGGAGGTCGGGGGGGGCGAAGTGTCAGGCGGGCTGGGAGAACGGCAGCAGCAGGCGCACGGTGGTGCCGATGTCGACGCGGCTGTCGATCTCGATGTGGCCGCCATGCGCGTCGAGAATCGCCTTGGCGATGGACAGGCCGATGCCGGTGCCGTCGGCGCGGTGCCGGCGCGCGCGCTCGCCGCGGACGAAGCGCTCGAAGACCTGGCTGATCTCCTCCGGCGCGATGCCGATGCCTTCGTCGCGCACGCTCAGCGCGATGTCGTCGCCGCGCAGGTCCCAGGCCACGCGCACGGTGCCCTGCGGGCGCGAGTAGCGGATCGCGTTGTCGATGACGATGAGCAGCGCCTGGCGCAGGCGGATCGGATCGGCGTGGATCTCCAGGCCGTCGGGAATGGGGGCCGCCTCGATCCGCTGCCGGTGCGTGGCGGCCAGGGTCTGGGCCTGCGCGATCGCCTCCTCCATCAGCGTGGCGAGCGCGACGCGCTGCGGCGCGATGTCGAGCTCATCGGCTTCGGCCCGCGCGACCAGCATCAGGTCGTCGACGAGCCCGGTGAGCTGCTTCACCGCCGAGACGATGCGGCCGAGCGCGAGCCGGTAGTCCTGCGCCGGCAGCGCGGCGGCGCGCAGCGCGATGTCGGCCTCGCCGCGGATCACGGTGGCCGGCGTGCGCAGTTCATGACCCAGGTCGGCGAAGAGCTGCCGCCGGCGCTGGTCCAGCCGCTGCAGCCGCTGATGCGCCTCCTCGAGTTCGTGGGTGCGCGCGCGCACTTGTTCCTCGAGTTGACGGCGCACCGCCTCGGCGGCCTCGCGATGCAGCTGGAGCTCGTGCGCCATCGCGTTGAAGTGCGCGGCGACGCGGCCGAACTCGTCGCTCGACCGGACGGGGATGCGATGTTCGAGCCGTCCGGCCTGCAGCGCCTGGGTGCCTTCGAGCAGCGCGTCGAGCGGCCGCTTGAGCCGCCGGCTCAGGTGCAGGTACAGGCCGGTGGCCAGCACGAAGGTCAGGCCCACCATCACCACCGCTCTCAGGCGCAGGCGGCGGATGCCGTCCTCGGTGGCCGCGCGGGCGATGGGCACGGCGCGGCGCTGGCCCTCGATGGCGCCATTGAGCAGGTCGCGCAGATCGCGGCCGTGGGCCATGTCGAAGACCTGGTTGAGTTCGCGCCAGACCGCGTCGAAGCCGGTGCCGTCGGCATGGGGCTGGAGCTGGCGCAGCTGGCTGCGCAGCTGCGCGATGTGGGCGCCGAGCAGATCGCTGATGTCGACCAGGCGTGTGACCCCGTCGGGGATGGCGCCGCCATCGCGCGCGGAGATCTCCTGCCAGGACTCCAGGTGGCGCCGCGACATCTGCGCCAGCCGCCGGGCGCTGGCGTCCATGGCGTCGAGCAGGCGTTCGCGCGTGGCGTCCTGGGCGCCGGCGCCCATGACCTGCTGGGCGGCCCAGTTGCGCAGGCGCTGCTTGTTGGCGGACAGGTCGAGCAGCTCGGAGAGCAGGTCGCTGGTCAGGCGGCTGTGGGCGGCATAGCTGTCGACGCGGATGGCGCCCCAATGGACGAAGGCCGCCTGCGCGCAGACCAGCGCCAGCATGGCGGCCAGGGCCAGCGTCAGGCGGAGTCGGTACATGCGGCGCGATTCTAGAAAGCCTGGCCGCGACACCGGCGCTGTTCATCTGCGGTTCATGTCGGCGCGCCCAGGGGGACCATCGCGGAGCCCTCCGTTGGGGGAGAGAAATCGCAGATTCGCTCATTCGAATGCCGTCATTTGTGCGATTGATTCGCGAGGCCATATGCCTAGAGTGCCTCACCCCGTTCGCGCAGCCACGCCTTGACGTTGGCGCCCGGCAATGCAATCGACGACCAAGCTCAGAAGGACTGCCTCCGATGTTTCCTGAAAAGATTCGACGCTTCGTGTCCCAACTCACCCAGCGGACGGAGTCCGGCGAGCTGGTATGGCGATACGACTACTACGACGCCGTCTTCTGCACCGGGCCCGACTTCTCCGCCAAGCTCCTGTACGCCATGAACGCGCGCGACTCCTGCACGCAATTCACATTCTTCTATCGGGACGCGGAGGACAACGACTACGAATTCATCGCGCAGAGCGATGCCCGTGACCCGACCGACTACCAGCTCGCAGGTCAGCTCTTCGATACGGCCCGCGCGAGCGGGCTCGCGCTCCCTTACTCCTACTGAATGGGCGCGGCTGCCCAAAGGGGAAACGCCGGCTTCAAGCCAACCTGAACACCGCGATCGCCGCCGACAGCCGCTGCGACTGGTCCTTGAGGCTCTCCGCCGCGGAGGCGGCCTGCTCGACCAGCGCGGCGTTCTGCTGCGTCATCTGGTCCAGGTGCCCCACCGCCGCGTTGACCTGGTTGATGCCGTCGCTCTGCTCCTGCGACGCCGCCCGGATCTCGGCAATGATGTCCGTCACCCGCTGCACGCTGGTGACGATGTCCGTCATCGTCGTGCCGGCATCGCTCACCAGCCGCGAGCCCGATTCCACCCGGTCCACGCTCGTCGCGATCAGCCCCTTGA
>Ga0209050_1002517_pt1 | contig 15414 bp, 13 predicted proteins | sample Araplavi_mTSA_r2_FD_184276 | JGI IMG/M metagenome (GOLD analysis project Ga0209050, IMG submission 184276) | Arabidopsis root microbial communities from North Carolina, USA - plate scrape MF_Cvi_mTSA_r2 (SPAdes) (version 2) | ecosystem: Host-associated > Plants > Roots > Endosphere | place: USA... | reverse complement strand
TGCGGGCAGCATTTGCGTGGCGGAAATGGGCCGGTCAATAAATTCCCATTTGGGACCATCATGGTTTTGGTTGAATGCCCCGATGGGGTTCATGATCACCCCACCGCGAAGATTGAGCAGGGGATGGAATTCAAAATCAACCGAAGCAAATTCAATGTTGATTTCCTTTGTTCCGTCTTCGAATTCGATTTCCGACAGAAATTTTATTCGCCTGTAGATGCTGGAGGCAATGAACAGCGTAAGGCGTCGCATTTGAAATTGGTGTCCTTCCGAAACGCCGTCGGTCCCGAGGTGTTGCCAGTTTGCTTCCACGTAGCCGCCCACGGCAACCGGCAATTTGCCCACGGTGAGAAATGGACGGTTATAGACGGCGTCCATGTTGAGCAGCAATTTTGTGGTGTCCTTTGGCGCACGTCGCAGCAGGGTAGAGTCGATCTGGCCACTCGCGCGAAAATTTAAAAGCAGCAAAAGGAATATCCCGAAGAGTAAAAGTCTTTTCATGATTGTCGCAGGTCTATTTTGATCTTGCCATCACCCACCGTGACCGGGAACGATCTTAAATTTTTTTCGGCCGGACCCTGGCTTACGATTCCCTTGTTGTTGAATTCACTTCCGTGACTGGGGCAATGCAAGTGATCGCCCGAGGCTTGCAGTTCTGAACCCTGGTGTGTACACTTCATCCACAGGGCGCTGTATTCATTTTCCGAAAACCGGTACAAATAGATGGGAAACTCCAGCGTGTCGTTTTGCACGAGGATGTAAGGGCGTACGGCGGTCTGCTCTTTTTTGAGATAGGTGAATTCAGAAAGCGGTACAACGATCCCATTGGCGTCGACGGTGCCGGTAGCATAATGCGTGCTCTGGCAGTTTGTTAATACCAGGGGCACGAGGCCGCCGCCGAGGCAGCCCAGACAGGTTTGCCGGATGAATTTTCTTCTGTTCATAATTTTGCGCTTATAAGCATTCCAGGAATTCAATCAATTTGTTTTTGTCGTCGGCAGAAAGACTCACGTACCGGTCTTTCGCTTGTGTGGCCTCTCCACCATGCAATAGGATGGCCTCTTCAATGCTTCGTGCACGGCCATCGTGCAACAGAAAATATTTTCCGCCTTGAGAATTCTTTGAGAGTCCCAAGCCCCACAGCGGTGGTGTGCGCCATTCGTAGGTTTTTGCCGATCCCTCCGTATAGCCATCGTCCAATCCGGGACCCATGTCGTGGAGCAACAAGTCGCTGTAGGGGGTAAATACTTTATGCGCCAAGGCGCTGATGGAAGAACTTCCGGTTTTCATTTCGGGGCGGTGACATTTGGCGCAACCCGTTGTGCTAAAGATCTGCGCGCCCGAAACGAGTTCCTCCTTTCCTCCCCGCGAGATGGGCGCTTTTAAGGTCTTCAAATAGAACACCACGTCGTTGATCCGTTGATTGGAAATTTCTGGGTCGATCTCGAGCCCTGAATACGTGTCGTATGGTTCGTAGGTGGTCGTTATGCCGATGTCTTGGTTGTATGCCGTCACGGTCTGTTGCAGCAGGTCATAGGTGGCGCCCTTTTTGCCGAAGCGGCCGATGTACTTTTCATCCTTTTCAACACTGCCTTCCCGGGGAGTAACGTATCCCTTTAAAGCGATCCAGTTTGCCACGCCGCTGATGCCGTCACCATCCTGGTCGTCAGGGTCGGCCCAGCTTAAAATTTCTTCGTCGGCAACGGCGTCCAGGAAGCCCAGGCCGGTTGTTGGCGGGTGGTGTAAACTTGAGTAGGGAGCGCCGGCGGGAATGTTTTCCGGAGCATATCCCGGAATGGCGCGATGCTGCAGTTGGGGACCGCCCATATTTAAAAAGAGATTGCCCCTTTCGTCGCTTTGCCCAAACCGGGTGAGGGTGGTGAAGGGGTGACCCTTGCCATCGCCGGCGTGGCAACTGCCGCAAGACGTTGCCACAAACAAGGGCCCTAAGCCATTTTCGGACGTGAAGATGTCTGTATTAAAAGCGGCATCTCCGTTTAGAAAATGTTGATTCTCAGCCGCTGACAGGCCATCTACCGGCCCATCCAAGAGCGAATCGCTTTCGCGTGCACCGGGCTCAAATTCGGAACAGGCCGCGCCCAATATTACAAATGTAAAAAGACTCAGCCGGGAAAATATTCGGGTATTCATTGAACAAAAGTACGAATGTTAGAATTAAAATGTTAGACTAATCTAATAAAATAAATTTTAATATTCTTACCTAGAAATTGCGATTTTTGGGATAAATCGGGGCTATGGGGTCATTAACGGAAGAAAATTATATCAAATCGATCTACTCCTTATCCGGGGAAACCGGCGAAGTTTCGTTTACTGACCTCGCCCGGAAACTGGAGGTAAAACTCCCGACGGTCAACAGCATGGTAAAAAAGCTGGCGGTTAAAAAAATGATCGTGTATGCACCATATAAAGGTGTGAAGCTGACCGAAAGAGGAAAAAAGGAAGCGTTGTCGATCATCCGGAAACATCGCCTGGCGGAGTTGTTCCTGGTGAAGGTGATGGGACTGGGATGGGAAGAAGTGCACGACATCGCCGAACAACTCGAGCACGTGAACTCGCCGCGCTTTTATGACCGGATGGACGAATTGTTAAACTTTCCCAAGGCCGATCCACACGGCGAGCCCATCCCGGACACGGATGGAAAACTCCCGGCAAAAAAGCACGTCGCCCTGAGCGAGGTGGCGGAGGGAAAAACCGTAAAGATCATTGCCGTATCGGTCGACGAAAAACCTTTTCTCGATCTGCTCAATATAAAACGCATTCACATCGGCGACACCATCACCATCCAAAAGCGCGAACCCTTCGACGGGTCCCTGGCGATTCTGAAATCCGGCCACGAGATCATCCTAAGCCAGCAGGTAACGGAGCGGCTGTTTGTCGAATGACCACACTCACCGGAAAAGGCTCAAACGATTTTCCGGCAAGCCCGTCTTCTGCAGGGCGCAGGGCTTCGCCGGTGTCACACGTGTTCAAGGAAGCCAGAGGACAGCACACTGGAACAGCGTCGTGATGCGTGACGCTTTGGTGTTCGTCATGTTTTGTTTTATTCGTGTGAAGCCTGCCGCTGAGCATTCGAAATCCCGGATGTCTTTGAACTCTGGGGCACAGGTTTCTAAAGGGCGTGACGGTGGCCTGACAGGAACTTTCCTTAAAAAAAGATTATCTTTAATCACATGCATCACTTGGCGGTCCCTATGGCCGGTTAGCTGTAGTCATCCGTCTAAATGAAAAATAAAATATGTCCGATTTCTTTCAGTGGTTGCCCGGGCTCTTCGCGGTGGTTGATGCGAATTTCAAGATCGTGTCGGCCAATAAGGCGTTCGTAGCGCAGGTTTCGCCGGCTCAGGGCGAACGTCATCGGCAAAGAAATAGTTGTGCAAACGCATTAAAAAAAAAGAACCATGAACGTCCATCAACAAAATTACAAGGGATGTCAAAAAAAATAGATTATACCGCCACGGCGCAGCGATTTTTCGCCCGGTTCCCTTTCCTCACGTTTCTGAGCATTCAAATAAATTTCTGGGTAATCGCCAACGTTTTGCTCGGGACGATCATGCACTTGCAAGCGCGGGCGGTTGGCGAAACGTTTCATCTGACGGGATTAGGTCGCTTGACTCCGGTTATTTTGGTTTGCGTTACGATTGGGATTTTGAATGGCATATGTCTCGGGTCGGCCGACTATTATTTCGACCGGAAAATGCTGAGAAAGCAATCCTTGGGGCGGTTGCTCTTGTTCAAGACCTTTATATCCGTCAGTGTTTTGCTTCTTTTTTTTGCGCTCCTTCGGTTTGTATTATTCGATTGGGTGCGTTCCCCACAAATGACCTCCGGCCTGAGTCCTAAATCATGGGAGTATATATTTTACATCCTGGCACTCTATTATTTCTTTATGACCTTGTTGATCAACTTTATCAACCAGGTGAATAAGAAATATGGTCCCGGCGTGTTGGTGCCGCTGCTGCTGGGAAAATACAGCGTTCCGCAAGAAGAGGAGCGGATCTTTATGTTCATGGACCTGAGATCCTCCACCACCATCGCGGAGAAATTGGGTCACATAAAATACAGCGAATTCATCCGGGACAGTTTTATGGATATCAACCGGGAGCTGTTGCCCTTTCGCGCGGAAGTGTACCAATATGTAGGCGATGAAATTGTGGTGACCTGGCGAGTGCCCGACGGACTAAGGGATTTTTCGTGTATACGATTCTTTTTTGCTACGGAAAAGCATTTTCTGGAAAAGGCGGAATACTATACGAAGAACTATGGTTTTCTTCCGCATTTCAAGGCGGGACTTCACATGGGAAAGGTGACGGTTGTGGAAATTGGCGACATCAAAAGAGACATCGCTTATCATGGCGACACCCTGAACACCGCGGCCAGGATCCAAAGTGTCTGTAACGAATACAATAAGAAATTTCTTATTTCGGAATATTTACTGGATAAAATTGACGCTAATCATCATCTGAAAACGGAAGCCCTGGGCATGATCCAGCTGAGAGGCAAAACTTCGACGATCGGGATAGCAAGCCTGGACTATGGAATGTTATAAAATGAGATCATCCCGGTCTGCGGGATGATCCTCTTGTATCATGGAATAATTTATTACGGGTGGTCTCATTCCTCCGGGTCATTCATATTTCAATTTGTCGACCGGATTGGCATTTGCCGTACGCGCCGATTTCGTGCTCACGATCACCAGCGCGATCACCAACACCAACACTCCGGGCAAAACAAACCTCCACCACGACAGTGGAATATGATGTGCAAAGTTACTGAGCCAACTGTCCACCACATAATAGGCGACGGGCACGGCCAGCACAAAAGAGATCGCCACCAACTGCACATACTCGCGCGAGAACATCACCAGGATCTGGCTCACCTTCGCGCCCAGTACTTTGCGGATGGCCACTTCTTTGCCTTTGCGATTCACGACGAAGGTGATCAATCCGTACAATCCCAGGCACCCGATGAGCAGGAACAACAAGGCGAACAATTGAAAGAGCTGCGCATATTTGGTTTCCTGTACATAGAAGGCCCGGATGTTTTCGTCGAAGAATTGATAGGAGAACAAGTGGTCCGGGAAATTATCTTTCCATATTTTTTCGATGTCCTTCACCGCCGCCGTCAGGCTTTTCCCTCCGTGGGTTTGGAGCTTGATGCTCACCGTGGAGTACGAATCCGGCTCGGCCCGCATGGCGATGTTGTCGTATCCTTCTTTCAGGGAGTTCATAAAATAATTGTTCACCACGCCGACAACGGTCATGAGCTGGCCATTCCATTTCAGTTGCTGACCGAGGGCTTCTTCCGGTGTGCCCAGGTTGAGGGAGTTGACCAGTTGTTGATTGATAAGGATGTTCTGCGACGAGTCGGCGGCGTTCAGGTTTCGACCTGCCAATAATTTGAGTTCAAACAGGTCGAGGTAAGCGCTATCGATGGAGCCATATTCGAACACCACATAATCTTTCATCTCCTTCGCTTCCGGTTTCCCGATGTCCTGGTAGCTGTGGCTGCGGTTTACTCCCGAAGGCAGCGTGTAACTAAAACTCACCCTCGCCACCGACGACAGCGCCCGGAGTTTGTCGGCCAGCACTTTTATGCCCGTCGTGCTGCGGTCGGGCACGCGCACGCTGATGATGGCGTCGCGGTTGAATCCCATATCCACATTTTGAAAGAATTGCATCTGGCTCACCACGATGAAGGTGCCTACCACCAGCACTTGCGTAATCGTAAATTGAAACACCACCAACACCTTGCGCAAGCTGATGCCCCCTAGCCGCTCCGTGGCAAACGTGTTTCTCAAGGCGTCGATCGGATGGAAACGGGAGATGGTCCATGCGGGATAAAATCCGGAAACCAGCGTGAGCACGACGATGATGGCCAGGAGCAGGAGAATGACCGCCGGGTCTGTAAAATTATAATGGGTGAGCCTCAGGTTTAGGATGGGCTGCAGCGCGATGATCAAGGCTTCCGACAACCCGAGTGCGATCACGCCGGCGACAAATACGACCACAAACGTTTCGAGCAGAAACTGGATGACGAGGTTCTTGCGATTGCTGCCCATCACCTTGCGCAGCCCGATCTCTTTCGACCGGAGCACCGATTGTGCCGTGGCCAGGTTGATGTAGTTGATGCAGCCCGTCAGCAAAAGAAACAAAGCCACCAGCTCCAGGGCCAGGATGGTCTCGCGGCTGATGGTGCGGCCACTGAACGTACCAAAGCGCGCGTCGAAGTGCACGTCGCTTAACGACTGCAGCAGGTAGTGCCGTGAGCTCGACAGTTCTTTCGGGGCGTGCGCGGCATGAACCCGGGCGATCTGTTTTTCTGCATCGGCTTTTGTCATGCCTTCGGGCAGGCGGATGTAGACACTGTGGCCGTCATTCACACCGACCCATTCATTCAAAGCGCCCGGGTTCAGGGTCGTCAGGGTGGGATAGGAGAGGAGGATCGAGAAGGGGAAATCGGTGTTGGGGGGGAAGTCTTCAATCACGCCGGTCACCTTGGCATCGTACCGTTTCTGAAGACGCAACGTTTGACCGAGTGGATTTTCGTCGCCGAAATATTTTTTAGCAAACGACTTTGTCAGCACGATACTGAGGGGTTCGGCCAGCGCCTTGTCCGGATTGCCGGCCAGCCAGGCGAGCCCACCCTTGCCATAATCGAAAATTTTAAAGAACGACGCGTCCACCAACACGGCGCCGGTTTCTTCCCGGAACCTTCGAATGGCGTTGCCCGATGGGTCGATCACGTCCACGTTGGCACCACCGAAATATTCCATGACCGCCATGTCGGCCAAGCCCGGGACCTCTTCTTTTATGGCCACGGGCACCGGGTAAGAGATGCCCGTCCGGAACTCGGACAGGTCGTCGCCGCTCACACGCACCATGCGGTAGATCCGGTCGGCGCCGGCGTGCGACGTGTCAAAGCTTAGTTCAAACCGCACCACCGCCAGGATCACCAGCGTGGCCGCGATGCCCGCGACGAGACCGAGAACATTGATGACGGTGTTGCCTTTTTGCGTGGCAAGACTGCGGCGGGCCATTTTAAAATGTGTGCTGATCATAGGCGTGGGTTTGAGGTGATCGGGAGATTTTTTCCAGAAGAAACTTTTGAAAAGAAAGCCCATGCCGTTCAGCACATATCTTCTCCGGGCATGTTGGATATTTTTGTTGAGGATGTCTTTCACAAACATCTCGTAGAGATCGCCGCGGATCTCCTCGGAGAGATCGGGTGGCGACACCGAATCGATGAGCGAGTCAACCCAGGCCGGCGGTTTGAGGCGGTGATTCATGACACAGAGGTTTTAGAGATGAGGGTCCAGATCAGGTCACGGGTGTCGCGCAATTCTTCCAGCGCGTTGCGGCCATGCGCCGTGATGCTGAAGAGTCGTTTTCTCCGACCCCCGCGCTCGGCGGAAGCGCCGCCCATTTTTGACTTCACAAATCCTTTTTCTTCCAGGCGGTGGAGCACGGCATGGATGGCGCTGATGCTGAGTTCGCGGTTGGCCTGCGCTTTCAATTCTTCGGCCACGGTCACGCCATAAGCCTCCTTGTTCAGGAGGGCGACCATCAGCAAAATCAATTCCTCCAACTCTCCGAGATAAATGCGAGACGACATAGCGTTATTATTTCAATGTTTGTAGAGCAAATATGCGACCAAGGCCCTGCAGCTTCAAAAGGCCAGATTTATCCCGTTAAACTGTACGAAAAGCATTTCTTTTCGCCCGTTTCCGGACGGAGGTTTTGCGGGTAATGTAGTAGCTTTACATACGATAATAAGAGGCTTTATTCGGATGTCTGCATGCTTTAAATACGTGGCCTTGTGTCTGTTGTTTGTTGTGCCCAGCAGTGTGGTTCGCGCGCAATACGAGGCTGCCCACTGGGCCTTTGGAACCTATGTCGGCCTGGATTTTACCTGCGCCAATACGCGGCTGGCCATTTCACCTTTTTTTGGCCTGGAAGGTGGATCAACCATGTCCACTCCCGACGGCAAGCTTCTTTTTATAACGAACGGGGACCAGGTCTGGAACAAAGACTTCCGGATCATGCCCAACGGCAGCGACCTCGGCGCCCAATGCCTCGGGTTTGGCGATAACCCTTCGTCTACGCAAAGCGCGCTCATCGTTCCTCATCCCGGAAACTCAAATCAATATTATATTTTCTCGACCGACTGTGCGGAAGACTACTTTGCCGACGGGCTTCGCTATTCCATCGTAGACATGTCGCTCAACAATGGACTCGGCGACGTGATCCTAAAAAAACAATTGCTCCGCGCGCCGGTGGCCGAGAAAATGGCAGCCGTCTTTCAGCCAAACGGCAAAGATGTGTGGTTGGTGGCGCACGGCATTCAGAACAATGAGTTCTATACCTACTCCATCACCAGCACAGGGCTCAACCCCATACCCATCGTCTCGGCCACGGGCCAGGTGCACACGGGTGGACGGGGTTATCTCAAGTTCTCACCGAACGGCGAGCGCCTGGTGGCCAACAGTTTTGAGATCGGATACTACAATACCGATGGCCTCTATCCCGAGCTTTTCAAATTCGACAAAAACACCGGCAAGGTCACGTCCGATTTTGTGATCACCTCCTCCCTGCGGGGCATGTACGGCGCCTCCTTTTCGCCCAACAGCAACGTACTCTACATCTCTTGCGCGTGGTTGTGCATTGAGCAAAACATCGTGCAATACGACCTCAGCCTCGGCACACCGGAATTGATCATGGCCAAAAAAAATACGATGTCGGTCTGGGCGGAGGTGGGCGCATTGCAACTCGGGATCGATGGCAAATTATATTTCCAGCTCTACAACGGCGACGGTGGATTGGGTGTTTTTACAAATCCCAATGGCATCGGCGCAGCGTCGGGCATGATCCGCGACTACATCAAATACCCCTGCCCCATGGGGCAGGGCTACGGACTTCCCAATTACATTGAGTCTTACTTTAAAACGCCGCTCGTTCGCTCGGGTACGTGCCCCGCGTTGCCCGTAAGTTTTTTTAAGAGCGTTGACTTTACCGCGAAAAGTGTTTGCGAAAACCTGACCGTGGAGTTTGCGATCCAGGCCGACTACCTTCAATTTGATCATGCCCATGGCGATTATTTTGGCTGGGGTGGCACGCCTTCTTATGCGTGGGATTTTGAAAATCAGGGCTATTTTGTCAATCCGGGTACGGACCCGATCACGCACTACTATCCGGCCCCCGGAAAATACACCGTGACGCTAAGAGCCTACGACTATTTTTGTTTTGGTACGACCGTTCAAAAAGATATCGGCGTATCCATTCTCGAAGCGAACTTCAGCTACACCGTTGCGTGCGTAGGCCATGCGGTGAACTTCAAAAATGAATCGCTGGATTGTGACGATGGCACCACCTGGGCATGGGACTTTGGCGATCCGGGCCCCGGCAACACCAGCGCGCTATCCGACCCCGTCCATGTTTACCCCAGAGCCGGCACGTATGAAGTCACGCTTACAGCGAACGGGACGTCCGTAAAAAAAATGAATGTCGAAGTGCCGGAAGATCTTCCGGTGTTGCAGGAAGACATCGACTTTTGTTTTGCCTCACCCGTCACCTTTGGACCGGCATCCGACATTCCCGGCGCCACCTACCAATGGAGCGATGGTTCTTCCCATCGTCAACTCACAGCGGGCGATCCCGGGCAGTATTCACTCGTGATCGTTCGCAACCAATGCCTGGCCGAAAGCAAATTCAATCTGCGCTATCGCAATTGCGCGCAATGCGACGCGCTGATAAAAAGCATCTCGCTGGGCCAGGACACCGTGATCTGCGACGGCGATTCGTTTTCGATGGGTCTTCCAACATCCCTACCGGGCACCTTTCAATGGAGCAACGGAGCCGCTACTCCCAGCATCGACGTTGGCGAGGCAGGAACGTATTCATTGACACTCATCCAGGGGAGCTGCGTCTCTTCCGCATCCCGGGTCGTGGACGTAAAGAACTGTGAGACGTGCAACGATTTTATTCCAAACATCATCACACCAAACGGTGACGGGAAGAACGATACATTCATTTTTACGTCCGACTGTGACTACGATCAATTCCGGATGCAAATCGTCAACCGGTGGGGAAAAACCATCTACACGTCCTCAACGCCTTCCTGGAACGGCATCACCGGAACCGAACCCAACGCCCCGGGCGTTTATTATTATTCGATCGAATATTCCCACCCCGGTGCGCGTGGCAAAAAAATAGCGGAACGCCGGAAGGGTTGGGTACATGTTGTGAAGTGAAGGGAATTTTACAGGAAGCGATGTTCATTGCTTCGGGAATGTTAGCAGAAGCGATGCTTGTTGGTGAAGAACACCAACAAGAGCCATTTTCGTTATTTTTACTACCTGAAATACGAAGGCATACAAGTCGTCGTTAAGGTCTTAGCCAAAACCTCAATTAGCCGCCATGAGATCAACCCAGGCCTGCCGTTACTATGTTCTAGCCTTGCTGGCTGCGCTATTTTCATGTAAAAATTCCGATCCCGGACCACAACTGGATTTAGACAGCCTCCTCGTGGTCGTCACACCCAAGTATGACTCCTCGTCCAAATACCACGGGCAGTTGCTTTCCCTGAAACTCGGTTCCGGCAACCTCACCAAGCTTGCTGAGATCAAAGGCTTGCCGGTAGCGGTGAGCAAGGTGGACGATAAGCTTCTGGTGCTGGCGAAGGATAACTTTTTTTGGAACTACCACTGGCTGAACCGCATCAATTTAGCGACCGATAGTCTCGAAAAAACGACGACCTATACACCCTTGGAGTTCTATGATCCGCCGTCGCGCATAGGCTTGTATAACCACAAACTTTACATACCCGGCATCAATTCTTATGAACTGAGGGACATCGTAAACATTGTGAATCCGGAAACCCTGCTTGCGGAAGATACGCTGCGCATGCCGCCCACTGAATATCTGACCGATGTGGTGGTGGTGGGAAATCAGTTGTTTGCCAAGCTTACCGATAAAATTAGAGTGTACAATAGCACCACCCTCGAGCACACCGCCACCATCGCGCTCCGGGCAAAGAGTTGGGCAGGGATGATCGTGGACAAAAACAACCATATCCTTATTCCCGACGGACAAATTCAGTCCATCAATCCAGACGACCTTTCCATCACGACGACGTCGGCAAAAGTAGATGTCTTCGATCGTCCGGGTGGCCTGCAACCGGCCCTGGACAGGGATGCGAACGTATTGTATTTTATCAGCAAGGACGACGACGATGCGTTTTCTGCTTTAAAGAAGATAGACTTGACCACCGGAGAAGCCACGATCCTAAGCAAGAGCAATGCACCTTCCTTTCCAAAGGGCGTCATTTTCATACGGTACGACAAATCCCGGAACATGCTCATCGTTGGTGGCACCGAAAATATTGGCACGGTGACCACGTTAAGCACCAGCGGCGCCGTTATAAAACAGTATAAAATTTATATACAACCGTTGGATGTCGTTTTGGAATGATCCTTCTTGTTCGTGACGAACAGACAACGCGGTAGGGTGATCGGACCGTTACAACTTCAAATAAAAGTCACGCGTCAATTCAACATAGCGGTCAGACCATTCCAGTTTCTCTCTATATAATAAGATCTCCCCGGTTTCTGTAGCCCCTGCCTTTCGTGAAAATTCCAGCAACCACCGCTCGATGGGCTTTCCTTCGCGCGTCCGGAAACTGTATTGCCGGGTGCAGAAAAAGCGCTGCTGTTTTGCGAGGGAAATAAATTGAAGGCCTTCGGTATAAGGCAACACCACGTTGAGCGTTCCTTGCGGCTGCAACAGGCGGTCGACTGCAGTGAGCAGGGTGGCATGGTCCAGCGTTATGGTGTGGCGTGCTTCGTGACGGCGTTTGTTTGGCGGCTCTTGGCTGTTGACAAAGTACGGCGGGTTGCTGACAATGACATCGTAGGGTTGGGATGGCGCGAAATCCTGGATGGGGGTGATGTGAATGTGCAGGCGGTCGCCCCAGGGTGAAGCGGAAAAATTGTCGGCGGCTTGAGCGGCATCCTGGCTTTCAATTTCCACCGCGTCGATCTGGGTGGCGGGTGCGGTCCGTTGGGCGGCCATCAACGCAATGATGCCGGAACCCGTGCCGATGTCGAGGATGCGGCTGGCGTTTGCAACGTGGGCCCACGCGCCAAGCAGGACGGCGTCGGTGCCTACCTTCATGGTGCTGCGGTCGTGCTGCACTTCAAATTGTTTGAACTGAAAATGCGTTTTCCTTTTCATACCTTCACGGCCCGGGTTCGCGGGACGGCTTTCTTTCCATGATCTCCGTTAAGAAGAAGGAAAGGAGTGTTGGTCCTTTTTATAACTCTACACCGTAAGTATATGGAAAAAATTCGCTGGGGTATTTTAGGATGTGGCAAAATTGCCAACAAGTTCGCCGCCGACCTGCGGCTGGTCAAGGATGCGGAACTGGTTGCCATTGCCTCGCGCAACCCAAAAAAGATCGCTGCCTTCACCACGGAGTTTCCCGTGCCCCTCGTGTTTCATACCTACGAAGAACTGGCGGCCTCGCCCGATGTGGATGTGATCTACGTCGCCACGCCCCACGGCTTTCACCGCGATCATACGCTGCTTTGCCTGCAACATAAAAAAGCCGTGCTGTGCGAAAAAGCCTTCGCCCTCAACACCTACCAGGTGCAGGACATGATCGCCTCCGCCCGCAAACACAACACCTTTTTGATGGAGGCCTTCTGGACAAAGTTCCTTCCCCAATATCAAAAGGTGAGCACGCTCATCCGGTCAGGCGACATCGGCGAAGTGAGGCTGGTCCAGGCCGACTTTGGCTTTCGCGCCGAAAAGCCAACGCCACAACGACTCCACGACCCGGTCTTGGGTGGGGGATCGCTGCTGGACATCGGCATCTACCCCGTTTTTCTCGCCTTGTCGTTCCTGGGCAAACCCGTGGAGGTAAAGGCCGTCATGAAACCCTATCCCTCCGGCGTCGACGAGCAGATCGCCATGACGCTGGCATTCGAGAACGGCGCGCTGGCCAACCTCAGCGCCACCTTCGCTGCCGACACGCCCGTGGAAGCCACCATCGTGGGCACGACGGGATACATTCGCATGAGCAATCGCTTTCACAATGCCACCTCGCACATCACGATGGTCAAGGATAAGCAACCACCCCAAACCATCGAAGTGCACCGCGAAGAGGGCTATGGCTACCAGTTCGAGGCGCGTCACGTGAACAGCTGTCTCCACAAAGGCCTGACCGAAAGCCCCGTGATGTGCCACGCCGACTCGCTGTTATTAATAGAGACCTTGGACCGCATCCGCAAGAGCTGTGGTATCCGGTACAAAGCTGACCTGCAATGATGGGAGTCGACTTCCATGGCGAGTGGCGCAATCGTTCAGAATTTGCTACGGCCACCACTCAATAGGGATAGGCTTCGCTGCTCTTCCAGTCTTTTACAGGACAGTAGACACAACGTTGTCGACAGCGCGGCCAAACCGCCTCGATGAGGATTCATAGTTCGTAGAATAAAATAAGGACGGAGCCAAAAAAACGACATGGCCTCATCTCGCTCTGACCAAAACATAAAGTATAGATTTTCGGTGCACCCAAGGTTTAATCCTGAAATAATTTCCCTTAATTTTCCGCCCCCATAACGATAACGAGATGAATGAAGCTCTGAATTTGACCGGCGATAAAGCCGCCGTATTTGCTACCGTTGAGCACTATTTAGCCAACGCCGGCTTTAAAGTAGCCGCCAAGGACTTTAACCGCCCCTGGGGAGGTTTCTTCGTGCTGGACGAAACACAGGCCCAGGCTTTCGCCGATCTGTATTTTCCCGGCATCAACCTGGATACATTGCGCATCAGCGGCAAGCTCAGTCCGAAGATATTGATGGTGCAGCCGCAGACGCGCTTGTCGTGGCAGTATCACCACCGTCGCGCCGAGATCTGGAAACTGGTGGCCGGCACCGCCGGTGTGGTGACCAGTGAAACGGATACGGAGGGCGTTGTGAAGAGCCTCGCGCTTGGCGAGATCATCCGCCTCCGCCAGGGACAGCGCCATCGCCTGGTGGGCCTCGACGGCTGGGGCATGATTGCCGAGATCTGGCAACACACCGACGCCAACCATCCTTCCGACGAGAGCGACATCGTGCGGGTGCAGGATGACTTCGGACGGTGACCGGTTTACAATAACCATTAAATAGGGGAGTGTGGCCAAGAAGTTGAAGGATGCCGAACTGAAAGCGTTCCTGGACGAGAAGGTGGACCGCTACAATCAACCCGGGTTCATCGAACTGGATCCCATCTCCATTCCCCATGCTTTCACCAAGCCACAAGATATCGAGATCGCCGGCCTCTTTGCCGCCGTGCTGGCGTGGGGACAGCGCGTGACCATCGTGCGCAAATGCCAGGAGCTCTTAAGCCTGATGGACAACGATCCGCACCAGTTTATCCTCCACCACCGGCCGCGCGACCTGAAGGCGCTGGAAACTTTTAAACACCGCACGTTCAACGCCACGGATACGCTCTATTTCGTAGCATTCTTGAAATGGTTCTATCAAAAACACGCGTCGTTGGAAGAGGCTTTTGTGGTCGATCCGGCAGCGAAGACCATAGAAGGAGGGTTGATCCATTTCCACGATCTTTTCTTTAGTCTCGACGATTATCCGCATCGCACGCGAAAACACATCTCCACGCCGGAACGGAAGTCGACCTGTAAGCGCCTCAGCATGTATCTCCGCTGGATGGTCCGCGACGACAACAAGGGTGTTGACTTCGGGTTGTGGAAAAACATTTCGCCGGCACAGCTCGTGTGTCCGTGCGACCTGCACGTGGACAGGGTAGGGCGGAGGCTGAAACTGATCCGCCGCAAACAAACCGACTGGCAAACCGCACTGGAACTCACCTCCAATTTATCCCGGCTTGATCCTGCCGATCCGGTGAAGTATGACTTCGCCCTGTTTGGTCTGGGCATCGAAGAAGGACGGCAGAAGAAGAAAAACTGACATCGTGCGGAGAGGGTGTGCCCGGTTGGCGGCCACCGATCGGAGCCGTTGAGCCTTGAAAAAGACAGGGACAAAGGAGTGATTTACCACACGTCCTTTCTGCCATCGTTAGCAAAATAGAAAAGTTCCCGTCTTTCTTTCGAAGGCACTCAAAACATACATGAGAAGTACGGATTTACACCGGTGAAATGTGCTCTTTTCAATTTAAAATCATTCTAAATTACACTGATATTGTTCGAAATTGACCCCATCTAAGCATTCCGTAATTACCTTTCGCAGGTTTTGATATGGGGCGCGAAAACCCCATAATTTATTGCGCAACGGCCTAAATAAATTTGAAAAAATGAGTTCCGATAGTAGATTTGTGCCGCTTGTTTTGAAAACGGACACTGAACCAAACATGAATAGAAATTTTATCTCCTCCG
>Ga0209050_1002516_pt1 | contig 15418 bp, 17 predicted proteins | sample Araplavi_mTSA_r2_FD_184276 | JGI IMG/M metagenome (GOLD analysis project Ga0209050, IMG submission 184276) | Arabidopsis root microbial communities from North Carolina, USA - plate scrape MF_Cvi_mTSA_r2 (SPAdes) (version 2) | ecosystem: Host-associated > Plants > Roots > Endosphere | place: USA... | reverse complement strand
AAGTCGCGGCACACCAGCACTTCGCGTTTGCCGAAGCGAACCAGGAAAGACATAGGGGCATATTCCAGGCCAAAGCGGGAGCCGAAGGTGCTGTGCATAGTGGTCATGACGAATTCCTTTTGCTGTGTTGTGTGTTTAACGAGTGATTAGAATAACACAAATACTGTATGAATCAACAGTACTGGATGAAAAATCAGGTTTTTTTGTTAAGCGTTGTATGAGAGATACGATCCGCCTTCCCTTACACCTTGTGGCCGGGCTGGCCCTGCTGATCGTGGCCGTCGCCGTGTTCGACGCCATTGCCGGGGCCGCGGTAGGGCCGGGCGCCCGCCTGGCAGCCCTCGATATCAGCGTGTCGCAATGGCTGCACGCCCGCGCCCGCGAACCGTGGACAACACTGATGCTGGCGCTCAGCCACCTGCATAGCGTGGCCGGCATCGCCTTCCTGTCGCTGCTGTTTGCCTGGCAGCTCTGGCGCCGGCAAGCGCATTACTGGCTGCTGACCCTGCTGCTCTCGGTGCCGCCGGGCATGGTGCTGAATGTGCTGCTCAAGCACAGCTACCAGCGCGTGCGGCCCAGCTTTGAAGCCCCGCTGCTGACTTTGCCGACTTTCAGCTTCCCCAGCGGCCACGCCCTGGCTGCGACGGTGTTCTACGGCGTATTGGCCAGCTATCTGTGGACGCGCGCCCGCGGCGCCGGCCAGCACGCGGCCGTGGTCGCTATTGCCGTGCTGATGGTCACACTGGTTGCGTTCAGCCGCGTCTATCTTGGCGTGCATTACTTAACTGACGTGCTGGCGGCCGTCGCGGAGGGACTGGGCTGGCTGGCCATCTGCGTGACGGCGGTGTCCAGCCTGCGCCGCCACCGGGAGCGCCCGTGAGCCGCATGGCCGTCATCATCAACGCCGGTGCCGGCCTGGGATACGCCCCGCCGTGGCGCGAGTCGCTGGCCGCGCGCCTTGCCAGCCATGGCCTGGAGGCGGACGTCACGCTCGCCGCCGACGTCAATCATTTGATGGAGGCCGCACGCTCGGCCCTGGCTGCCGGCGCCGGGATCGTGGTGGCCGGTGGCGGCGACGGCACCGTCAATGCCGTCGCCTCGGTCGTCCTGGATAGCGGCGCCGTGTTCGGCGTACTGCCCATGGGAACGCTCAACCACTTTGCGCGCGACCTGCGCATCCCGCCGCAACTCGATGCCGCCATCGCCACGCTGGCTGCCGGCCATGTGGCGCAGGTTGACGTAGGGGAGGTTAACGGGCGCATCTTCCTGAACAACTCCAGCCTCGGCCTCTACCCGGACATCGTACGCGACCGCCAGCGGCAGCAGCGCCGGCTCGGCCGCGGCAAGTGGACCGCGTTCGGCTGGGCGGCCCTGGCCGCGCTGCGGCGTTATCCATTCCTCCGCGTGCGCCTGACGCTTGGCGAGCAAGGCCATGCGCGGCGCACGCCCTTCGTTTTTATCGGCAATAATGAATACCATATGCAAGGTTTCAATATCGGCGAGCGGGCACGCATCGATGGCGGCATGCTGAGCGTCTACGTGGCGCAGCGGCCGACCCGCTTTGGCTTGCTGAAGCTGGCCTTGCGCGCGCTGTTCGGACGCTTGCGCCAGTCGCGCGAATTCCATGTATTCCAGGCCGGCGAGATGGTGATTGAAACCCGTCACCGCCGCCTGCGGGTGGCGACCGATGGCGAAGTAACGGTCATGGCGCCGCCTTTGCGTTACCGGATCCGGCCGGCCGCCTTGCCGGTGATCGTGCCGCGTCCACAGGAGGATTGATGCGAACCCTGGTCCATATCTCCGATCTGCATTTCGGCCGCGTCGATAATGCCTTGCTGGCGCCCTTGCGCGAGTTGATCGGCGATATGCGGCCGGATGCGGTGGTCGTTTCCGGCGACCTCACGCAGCGTGCCCGCAGCGCGCAATTCCGCCAGGCACGGCATTACCTGGATACCTTGCCCAAGCCGCAGATCGTGGTGCCCGGCAACCACGACATTCCCTTGTATAACGTGGCGGCGCGCTTCTTCCAGCCGCTGGTCAAATATCGACGCTACATCACGCGCGACCTGGCGCCGGAGTTCGTCGACGATGAAATTGCCGTTTTGGGCCTGAACACGGCGCGCTCGCTGACCTTCAAGGATGGGCGCGTCAACCGCCGCCAGGTCGAATATTTGCGCCAGCGCTTTGCCCGTTTGCCACGCAGCGTTACGCGCGTCGTGGTGACCCACCATCCCTTCGACCTGCCGCCGCATAAGGACAATGACGACATCGTCGACCGCGCACCGATGGCGATGGAGGCGTTTGCACGTTGCGGCGTGGACCTGCTGCTGGCGGGACACCTGCACACCAGCCACAGCCACAACACTTCCGAGCGCTATGAGATCGATGGCTACGCTGCGCTGGTAGTGCAGGCCGGTACTGCGACCTCCACCCGTAGCCGTGGCGAGACCAATTCATTCAACGTGCTCCGCGTGCAGCACGACGAGATCCAGGTTGAGCGTTATAGCTGGCTCGAAGGAAGCGGCTTCACGCTTGCCGCTACCGACATCTTCTGCCGTAAGGGGGATGTCTGGCATCCTGCTAACTAGAGCACGCCGATTACTCTGGCGAGTAAGGTAAGCAGGCCGCCAATCAGTGCGGATAAAAATGCGATCAAGGTGTAATGGAGTTTGTTAAAGCGGCTGTTCCACTCTTGCTGGGACGCGTCGATCTTGTCGTAAAGCCGATTGAAACTCTGGTCGAGCCTATCGTTGAACTTCTCCTGGCTGGCGTCTAGTCTATTATTGAAGTTCTTTTCAGTTGCATCGAGCCTATTGTTGAAGTTCTTCTGTGTTGCATCGAGCCTGTCGTTGAAATTGCTTTGTGTTGCGTCGAGCCTGTCGTTGAAGTTGCTTTGTGTCGCGTCGAGCCTGTCGTTGAAGTTCTTTTGCGTCGCGTCGAGCCTGCTGTTGAAGCTTTCCTTTGTTGCGTCAAGCCTCTGATTGAAGTTTTCCTGACTGGTGTCGAGTCTGTCGCTGAAATTTTCCTGACTGGCATCGATCTTTTGATTCAGCTTCTCGAGCCCGTCGTCGAGCTTCTTGTCCAGCTTGTCCACTTTGAGATCGAGCTTGTCGAGCCGCAGAATTACTTCTTCCACCATCACCTCCAGCCTGGTTACGCGCGTGGGGATACCTGCATGGTCATCGCCAGGTGGAGGCTTGTCAAGCGAGTTGGGTGGTTTGCGATCGTTCATGGCCCTTTCAGCCTAGGCTGAAAGAGGTGGCGCGGTTTGAGGCATATCAATCCTCAGAGCCAGTAGTCCCACACGCGGGCAAGCCATTCTTTCAGGCGGTTGGAAACAGGGCGCTTGTTCCATTCCACCAGGGTGACTTCCTTCGAGTTGCTCAGGTCCTCCTTGAAGGCCTTCTCCATTTCCAGCCCAAACACATCGCCCATCACGATCACGTTGACTTCGCTGTTGTGCAGGAAGCTGCGGCGATCGAGGTTGGTTGATCCGACAGTGGACCACACGCCGTCAATGACCACCGTCTTCGCGTGCAGTACCGACAGCTTGAGTTCGTAAATCTTCACGCCAGCCTCAAGCAAAGGCTGGTAGAACGCCCGTCCCGCATGAAATACCAGTCCGCTGTCGGACACGCTCGGCAAGACCAGCTGTACCTGGACGCCGCGCCGCGCCGCCTCGGTCAATGCCTCCATGGTCTGGTCGTCCGGCACGAAATAAGCGCACGTGATATGGATCGATTTCTTCGCCTCCTGCATTGCCAGCAGCAAGGCCTTATAGATCTCGAAATGCCCGTCGGGCCGCGAGCCCAGTACCCGCACGACCTTGTCGCCCGCTGGCGCTACCTGGCTGAAGTACCTGGCATCACGCAGGTCGTCCGCATCCTGTTCGATCCAGGCCTGGACGAACAGCCATTGCATGGCCTGCACGGCCGGGCCTTCGATGCGCACATGCGTGTCGCGCCAGCCGACGTCATTCTCATTCTTCTCGCGGGCAGGACTCGAGCCTCCGCCCGAGCCAGAGCCTATTCCTCCCGATCCTCCGCCCGAGCCGCCCCGGAATGGCGAGCTCTTTGCATAGGTGTCGCTGATATTGATCCCTCCCGTGAAGCCAACTTTGCCATCCACGATCAGCATCTTGCGATGGTCACGGGCATTCAGTTTCCATCCATTTCCGCGCGTTTTGGCGGGATTGACCGGATTGAAGGCAATCAGCTTTACGCCGCCTTCCTTCATATGGTCGAAGAACTCCTGCGGCACACCGATGGTGCCGACGCTGTCGTAGATCACATTGACCACCACGCCTTCGCGCTGCTTCTTGATCAGCAGTTCGGCGAACTTCATGCCCAGTTCGTCCTGGTCGAAGATGTAGGTCTCGAAATTGATGTGGTCCTTGGCTGCTGCGATGGCCTTCATCATTTCCGCCATCGTTTGCGGCCCATCGAACAGCAGCTGCACCTTGTTGCCGGCAATAAGCGGCACGCCGGTGGCCGCTTCTTCCAGCGCGGCCTGGGCCTTCAGGTCCAGCGTCGACTTGGCCCAGCGCTTTTTCAGCAGCTGCTCGGTGGTTTGTCGCGGCAATTTGCCATGGGCGCTGACGACTTCCGGCACCGCGCTGGCGCGTGCCTTGGCCCGGTCGGCATCGACCTCGGGCAACGAAGCGCAGGCCAGCAGCGTCCAGCCCGCGAGGATAAAAGCCAGCCAACGACTTGCCTTCATGGATCACCTCCGAAGGCCAGTCTAAGACAGCAGCGAACGGTTGAATGTTCGCTGCCGAACATAGTCAGCTGTAGTTCAGCCGGGCTGCCTCGCGCCGCAATTCGCCGCGAAAATCGGGATGAGCGATGGCAATCAACGCCTCGGCGCGCTGCTTGGCCGACTTGCCGCGCAGTTGCGCCACGCCGTATTCGGTGACCACGTAATTGATGTCATTCTTGCTGGTGGTCACATGTGTACCGGCGCAAAGCGTGGGCACGATGCGCGAGATGCTGCCTTCCCTGGCGGTCGATGGCAGCACGATAAAGGATTTGCCGCCGCGTGAACGATTGGCCGCGCGCACGAAATCCGCCTGGCCGCCGGTACCGGAGTAGGGCAGGTGGGCCAGGCTTTCCGAGCCGCATTGCCCCAGCAGGTCAATCTGCAGGCTGGCGTTGATCGACACCAGCTTGTCGTTCTGCCCGGCGATATATGGGTCGTTGGTAAAGCTGACCGGGTGCATTTCCAGCATCGGGTTGTTGTGCATGAAGTCGTACAGCTTGCGCGAACCCAGCGCGAAGGTGGCCACCATGCGGCCCGGCATGAAGGTCTTGCGGCGGTTAGTCACGGCGCCGCATTCCACCAGCTTGAGGATGCCATCGCCAATCATTTCCGTATGGATGCCAAGGTCCTGCTTGCTGGTGAGCTGCATCACCACGGCATCGGGAATGCCGCCATAGCCGATCTGCAAGGTCGAGCCATCTTCGATCATTGGCGCCACATGGGCGGCGATCGCTTCCTGTACCGGGCCGATCTGCGGCAAGCCGACTTCGATCACCGGCTCATTGCTCTCCACCACCGCGGTCACCTGCGAAATATGGATGTGGCATTGGCCATGCGCAAATGGCACGTTGGGATTGGATTCCAGCACGATCACGCGGGCTTTCTTCAGCGCTGCCATGGTGTAGTCGGCACCCAGGCTGAGCGAGAAATTGCCGTGATGGTCCATTTCAGAGGCCAAGGCAAACACCACGTCGGCGGGCATCTGCCCGTGTTCGATCAAGGTAGGGATCTCGGAGAAATAGGCCGGGATGAAATCGGCCCAGCCAGCCTGTCCCGCCGGCCGCGACGCGCCGCCGAAGAACAGCGCGCAATGCCGCACATGATGCGCCGTTTCCTGGTCGAAGTAGTCGTATTTGCGCATGGCCAGGATTTGCGCCACCTGCACGCCTTTGAAATTGCGGCGCTGGGCCGACAGTTCCTTCAACAGGGCCGGCGGCTCGCCCGCGCCGGTGGGAACAATGATCATGTCGCCATCACGCACGAGGCGGATGGCGTCGGCGGCGCTGCAACGCTTGCTGGACATGCTGGGTCTCCGGATAGTTTTGTTTGTGTGCGCACAGATTGCATGACCGTGCTTACCCTAAGCTGACAAGCATGAAAGCTCTTGTCATCCTGCTCACAATGCCCGCACTGGCGCTGGCGCAGACCAGGGAACCGCCGGCGGGACAAGGCGTCCAGCCTTACGGCGTGCTTGATGCCGGTGTCGTGCTCGAGCGCGGCTGCAAACAGGACTGCGCGAACAGCAAGGTTTCTGCCGGTATATCGGAGGGCTCGCGCATCGGCATCACCGGACGTGAACCCTTGGGCAGCAGTGGCAACTCGGCCGTCTTCACGCTGGAAGGCGGTGTCGAGAACGATACCGGCCGCTCGGAAGAGGGGCGGCTGCTGGGCCGCCAGGCCTGGGTCGGTCTCGATGGCAACTGGGGCATGCTGACGCTCGGGCGCCAGTACAACCTGCAATACGAGACACTGGCCGAGGTGGCAGATCCTTTCCACGGCGGCCTCGCCGGTACCGCTACCAACCTGATGGGCTTCACCACCAGGCGTTACGACAATGCGATCAAGTACCGCACGCCATCCGGGCATCAGTGGAGTGCCGGCGCCATCTACAGCTTCGGCGAGTCCGAATTCAGTACCTCGCGCAACCGGGCGTACGGCGCGACGCTGGGCTTTGCCAACGGCATGTTCAACATCCGCATTGCCCACCAGCGCAAGCGCAATCCGATCGAGGCGGTGGGCACCACGCAGCCAGTCGATCTTTCCTCGCGCAATACGCTGGTGGCGGCCAACCTGAACTTTGGCGCAGCAACGGTATTTGCCGCCTACGGCATCAACCGGGGCCTCGGGAGCTCGCCGTGGGATCCGGCGAATCCCTATGGCGCCCTGGCACTGTCCACGCCTTCGCTCTATAGCCACGACATGCTGGCCGGCCTGTCGTACACCAGCGGCCGCGCCACTTACATGGTGTCCTTCATTCACAAGGATGACCGCAGCCCGCCCAACCAGGATGCCGACCAGGCAGCCGTTGGCATGGTGTATTCCCTGTCCAAACGCACCGCGGTGCACGCCTCGTTCGCCCATATCCGCAACCGCAACGGCGCGCCCTATACGGCCGGCACCGCCACCGACATGGGCAAGGGCAACCGCGCCATCACCTTCGGCCTGCGCCACGCATTCTGATGTGCTACATTCCCAAGCTGGAACTTTCAGCGGGGAATATATGTATCTGACTTACTTCAATGGGAACTGGGCCGAAGGCAATGCGCCACTGTTCGGTGCAATGGACCACAGTGTCTGGCTCGGATCGTCCGTATTTGACGGCGCGCGCGCCATGCGCGGCAAGCTGCCGGACCTGCGCCCGCACCTGGAGCGCGTGATCCGCTCGGCGCGCAGCCTGGGCCTGGAATGCCCGCTCAGCGTGGATGAAATGGAAAAGCTGGTGAAGGAGGGCGTGGCCCGCTTCCCGGCCGACGCCGAGCTGTACATCCGCCCGCTGGTATTTGCCACCGATGGCCTGCTGATCCCGGTCGCTGAAAAATCCGCCTTTGCGCTGACCCTGTTTGACGCACCGGTACCGCCATTCACCGGCTTCTCTGCCTGCCTGTCGGCCATGCGCCGCCCGGACGCGGACATGGCGCCGACCGATGCCAAGGCGTCCGCCCTGTACGCCAATTCAACGCGCGTGCTGCGCGAAGCAAAAGAGCGCGGCTGCGACAACGCCGTGGTCTGCGACAGCCAGGGCAATGTAGCCGAGTTCGCTACCGCCAACCTGTTCTTCGTCACACCCGAGGGCAAGGTGGTCACGCCGGCCTTGAACGGCACTTTTCTGGCCGGCATTACCCGCGCCCGCGTGATCAAGCTGCTGGCCGAGGCCGGTATTGAAGTGGAGCAGCGCACCGTCAAGCCGGACGAACTGGATCGCGCCAGCGAGATCTTCAACACCGGCAACTTCGGCAAGGTCATGCCTTGCGTGCGCTATAACGGCCGCGAACTGCCGGCCGGTCCGATTGCCGCCAAAGCCCGCGAGCTGTACTGGGCCTTTATTGCGCGCGGCGAGTAGGCGCCTGCAGGTCGGGCCCTGGCTTGCTGGGCGGCGCGGCCGGTGCCGGGGCTGCCACGCTGCCGCAATCCGCGCTGAGCCAGCGGCCGCTGCCTTCCACCACCATGTTTTGCGGCTTGCCCTGCGCTGAACTGTTCACGTTCATGCGCATGCTGTAGGCGGTGTTGCCGTTGAAAATCACCTGGCCGTTGCCGCTCGACGGCGGCCGGGTGCAATTGAAGGTCACGTTCAAGCCGCCGGGCACCGGCGTGCGCGTGGTCGTGCACTGGCCGGGCTGGCCGGCCGGCAAGTCCTGTTTTTCGGCCATGTCCTTGGTCAGGCAGTACGTCAGCTTGACGCCGCCGTTATCGCCGAGCCCCAAGTTGACGCCGTGGCGCGCCATCATCTGTTCCATTGCCTTGCGCTGTTCCGGCGCCATATTCGCCATCTGCTGCTGGGCGGCCGCCATGACCGCCATCATTTCGGGGCTGGCGGAGGCAATGCGGTTATCCAGTTCCCACAGCCCTGGTTTCAAGGTCTGCGCCATCGCTGGCGCTGCCGCCAGGCAAAGCAGGAAGAAGGATCGGATTTTCATGGGGGCTCCAGGGTATGTGAAGCACGGCCCGGCACACCATGCGCCGGGCCGTGCAGGCTTGCTTAACCTTGTGGCTGGCGTGGCTCGGCCACGAAGATTTCCACGCGGCGGTTGCGGGCGCGGCCGGCGGCATCGTCGTTCGAGGCAATGGGCTCTTGCTCGCCGCGGCCTTCGATCACGATGCGGGTTGGCGATACGCCGCGCGTGGCCAGGTAGTCGCGCGTATGGGCCGCGCGATCGACCGACAGCGGCTGGTTGACGCCAGGGCTGCCGGTGCTGTCGGTGTGGCCGACGATGCTCACGGTGGTGGCCGGGTTTTCATTCAGGGTCGTGGCAAAGCGGTCCAGCACCGGGCGGAAGTCCGGCTTGATATCGGAGCGGCCGGTATCGAACGAAATATCGCTCGGGATTTCCAGCTTCAGGCGGTTGTCGCCGGTTTGGGTGACTTGCACGCCAGTGCCCTTGGTGGCTTGTTCCATCTGCTGCTTTTGCGCTTCCATGCGCTTGGACCAGACGTTGCCGACCACGGCGCCAACTGCCGCGCCGATGGCCGCGCCGCCGGCAGCCCGTTTGCCGCCGCCAGGGCCAGTCGCTGCGCCGAGTACGGCGCCGATGCCGGCGCCGACACCTGCGCCGGTGGCAGTGCCGCGCTGGGTCGCAGACATATCCGCACAGCCGGTCGTGGCGAGCACGGCAATCAACAGGGCAGCAAGGGTTTTATTGGGCATGAGCTTCTCCTTCTTTAAAAATGCTCGAAAAAAAGCGGGACGGGTCCTGCGCCGCAGTCCCCGCCCCGCTAGTGTACGCCGGCTTGGCCGGCTTAACTAAATGCCGCGCCCGCTGATCAGGCGCAACAGGATCATGATAATGGCCACCACCAGCAAAATATGGATGAAACCGCCCACAGTGTAGGAGGTCACCAGGCCGAGCAGCCACAAGATGATGAGTACGACAGCGATCGTATAGAGCATGATGTTTTCCTCTCATATTCCGTAATCCTGGATGCATTATTGCTGCGCCAGACGCCGTCATCTGTACGTTGTCGAACTATCAGCGTCGTTGCAGATGTCCCTTGACGACTTTTACATGGTCGCCGGCCTGCCAGTTGCCCGAGCCGCTGCTGACAGTGCGCACCTTGCCGTCATCCATGCGCACGCGCACCTGGTAGGTGGTGGTGGACTTCATATTGCCTTCCACCTGGTTGCCGACCACGGCGCCACCCACGGCGCCGGCGACGGTGGCCAGCTTGCGGCCGGAGCCGCCGCCGACCTGGTTGCCCAGCAGGCCGCCGACAATGGCGCCGCCTGCCGCGCCCAGGCCGCTGCCCTGGCCGCGCTGGGTCACCGCATGCACCGATTCCACCACGCCGCAGCTATGGCAGACGGCTGGCGCCGGCGCGGCCATCTGGGCCGCGGCGCGTGGCGGCGGGGCCTCCGCGTAGCGTGCATCGGGGGCATTGCGTTCGGCAGGCGCAGCAGCGCCGCCATAGCTGCCGCCACCGCCGCCGCTGCCCGAATAGCCGGACGTATCGGCCACGCGGTTGACCGGGGCATAACCGGCTGGCGCCGGTGGCGGGCCCATGTCGCGCGTATCGACCTGGACCGGCGCCTCGGCCACCGGTGGCCCCATCTTCGCGCCCGATTGCGGCAGCCAGCCCATCACGGCGGCAATGCCGACGCCGCAGAACAGCACCACGGCAATGGCTGCAATCAGCAGCATCGGGTGGGTGGTATAGCTCATATTCCTGGTTTCTCGTTCCATGCTGTAATTCCTTTCCTGTTGGATAGTCGCATTGTGGCGGCCGAGGTGGCTAGCTTCCGTGCGTCAGCGTACATACAGTCTTTTTAATTGCCGATACGCTCCGCCTAAACTCCACCAGGCTGACGGCAATGACCCTGAATCTTCATACCGTTCCAAGCAGTGAATCGCCACCACCCCGCATTGGCAATCGCCTGCTGGCAAACCTGCCGGAAGACGACCTCGAGCACCTCGAGGGCTTGTGCGAACTGGTGGACCTCGAGGCCGGCGACATCCTGTTCGAAGCCGGCCAGCCCATCGACTACATCTACTTCCCGCTTGACACACTGATCTCGCTGCTGGCGGTGGCCGAAGGCCGCATGACGCTGGAGGTCGGCTCGGCCGGGCGTGAAGGCATGGTCGGTGCGTCGGTCGCCCTCGGCCAGCGTTTGGCCCAGGTACGCGCCGTGGTCCAGCGCAGCGGCCATGCCTTGCGGATGGAAGCGGAAGACTTCATCGCCGAATTCGCGGAACTGGAGTCGCTGCAGCACTTGCTGCACCGCTATACCGACAGCTTGCTGGCGCAAGCGATCCAGATCGCCGTGTGCAGCCGCTTCCACGTGCTGGAAGCGCGCCTGGCGCGCTCGCTGCTGGTGACGCGTAACCGCCTGCAATCCGATCGCTTCCACATGACCCACGAATTCCTGGCCCATGCGCTGGGCGTGCGCCGCGTTGGCGTGACCAAGGCCGCCAGTGCCCTGCAGGGCCAGGGCTTGATCAGCTACAGCCGGGGCAATATCGAAATATTGGACCCGGCCGGGCTGGAAGCGGTGTCCTGCCATTGCTACCAGCAGGTCCGCACGCCGTCTTAGCGGCGTGGTTTGTCGACCTGGTTACCGATTACGCCGCCAACCACGGCGCCGCCCACCGTACCGGTGGTGGAGCCGCCCGTCAGCACGGAACCGGCGACAGCGCCGACACCGGCGCCAATGGCCGTGTTCTTATCCTGTTGCGACATCGAGGAGCATGCACCCAGGCCCAGCATGGCGGTGGCGATGGCAAGGCGGGCTGCGATCTGTTTGGTTTTCATGATGTTTCCTCCGTAACTTGGAATACTGTGTCCAGCTTACGGAGGCAGGCCAATGTGATCTGTTCGCTATTTCACGGTGTAACGGTTTGTTACCTTTGCTTCTTGCCGGGCGGCGGTGCTTTGGGCTTTTCACGGGCCGCCGCCAGCAGGGCGGCACACTGGTTTTCGCCTTCGCCGCCGGCGCTGATCAGGGGCACCAGGGCCGCCGGCGCGGCCAGGGCGCCCAGTGCCAGCGCGCCGCCGGCGCGCATCGCAATCACGCCCTTGTCGATATCGACGTCGGGCTGCTTGAGCGTGCCGCGCACATAGATCGGGGCGCGCAGCGAAATGATGCGCAAGCCCTTGGTTTCCGGCTTCAGCGTCAGGTCGATTTTTTCGCTGGCCAGGTTGACCGCGCCGTTGATGTGCACGGTGGCATCATTGGTGTCGGCAATGAAGTAGCGCGTTTGCGCCAGGCCGTCGCGCACGCCGAAGTCGCCGGCCAGGCAGTTCAGGTGCACCGGCTTGTCGCCGAACAGCTTGGTCAGCACGATGTTGCCGATATTCAGGCCCATCTGTTCCAGCAGCAGCTTGCTGACGGTGCCGTCGTTGACCAGGGTTTTCAGCTCGCCATTCGAGTGGGCCAGCATGGCGGCCACCGAATTGCCCTTGGCCGTCAGCTTGGCGTCGGCGTTGATTTCGCCGATGGTGGCTTGCTTGAGTTCGGGCAGCTTGGGCAGCAGTTGCCTGAGCTTGATGTGCCGCGCGCTGGCATCGAGCGTGGCGGCCACCGCTTCGCCGCTACTGCCGTCCAGCGTGGCCTTGGAGGCGACCTGGCCGCCGGCAAAGTCGAAGTTGAGCGGGGTCAGCCGCAGCACCCCGTCTTTTAGGTGGAATTCCGTCTGCAGTTTGCTGAGCGGCAGTTCCTTGGTACGCACGATGCGCTCGGCGCGGAAGCTGACGTCGGCATCGATGGCTGTCCAGCGCTCGGTCTTGAAGGTTTCCACTGGCAGCAGCTTGCCGGCAGGCTGTACGGCGGCCACGCCGCGCTCTTCCTTCTTCGCGTTGGAGTCGGCGCCGATCAGCGGGCCGAGGTCGGCAAATTGCAGCAGGCGCGAATGCACGGAACCGGTCAGCAGGCCGCGCGGCTGGCGCTGCTGGAAGGACAGGGTGCCGGCAATATCGCTGTCGCCGACGCGGCCGGTGAATTTCTCATAAGTCCATTGGCTGGCGCCCTCGGCCAGGTGGCCACTCAGGCGGCCGGCAGTGGTGAAGGGCGGGGTTTCCGGCAGCAGCAGCCCGGTCAGCGCATACAGGCGCGCGGCCGAAGCGCCGGCTACCTTGAGCTGCAGGTCGATGGCGGCCAGCTGGGCCGGATTGGTCAGGGTGCCTTCCGCTGCCACGCTGACCAGGCCGACCCTCGCATCGGCCTGGATCGGGAAGGGCAGGCTGGTGTCGCGCAGCGCCAGTACGGCGCCGGTCTTGCCCTTGCCGCTGATGTCCTGCTTGTTCCACTTGCCGGCCAGCGTCCATTGCACGCCGTAGCGCGGGTCTTTCTCGAGGGTATCGACGTGGGCGGTCGCGCTAATCTTTTGCAGCGCATCGTCCAGCTTGATGGTGCCGCGCGTGAACACCACGCGGTCCAGTTCCATGCGCCATGCGGAGGGCGGGCGCTTGGGCAAGGTCCAGTTGTTCCTGCCGTCGGCCTGGCGCAGCAGGTCGAGCTGGGGCTGGTCGAAACGCAGTTCGGGAATGGCGATCTTGCGGCCCAGCAGGGCAAACGGGCTCAGTGAAAACGCCAGGGTCTGCGCCGCCGCCGTGTCGCCCTGCGGCAGGCCGGCCGGATTACCGACGTGCACGTCCTGCGCTACCAGGTGGGGCCAGGGAATGTGGTCGCGCCAGCTGCGCGCCTGCGGCGGCGGCAGCTGTTTATGCCACGTCAGCGACAAATTGCCGCGCAATTCCACGGGCCTTTGCAGCGCTTCGGTGGCACGCGCACCCAGCCAGGGGCGGGCGCGGTTCCAGTCATAGTTCAACAGGATCACCAGGGCCACCGCCGGAATGGCCAGCAGGAAGCCCAGCACAGCCAGGCTAATCTTTGCGCGGCGAGAAATTGTATGTGCCATGGCGACAGGTTACACCCGGCAGCCCGACTTCAATGTGCGGCACCGTACTGAACCCAGCGGGGACAGCTTATATAACTGGCATACCCCAATCGCTTTGAGGAGAACAACAATGGATTCGCCGAATCGCCTACCACTGTTGACGACTGCCTGCGCTGCATGCGTGATCGCGTTGGCTGGTTGCAGCAGCATGAAGACCCCGGCCACGGCCGAAGTAGCATCGTCGCGCACGGCCGTGGAGGCCGCTGCATCGACTGGCGCGCCGGAACTGGCTCCGGCCGAGATGGCGGCAGCGCGCGACAAGATGCTGCGCGCCAACCAGGCGCTGGCAGCCAAGGATTACCGCACGGCCCAGGACCTGGCACAGCAGGCACAGGCTGACGCCAAGCTGGCACAAAGCAAAGCCAGCAGCGCGAAAGCTACCGAGGCCGCCAATCAACTGCAAGAAGACATCCGCGTGCTGCGCGAAGAGCTGGACCGCGCCAACAGCACCATGACTCGCTGAGGAAGGAGCCATCATGTTCAAGCCATTCCTGAAACCTGTTGCCCTGGCCGCGGCCCTGGCCCTGGCAGCCTGCAGCACCACCCCGACCACCACCGGCGAGCTGGAAACGGCGCGCGCCAACTATGCGCAAGCACAAGGCGATCCGATGGTGGCCAAATATGCCAGCGCCGAGCTGGCCGCCGCCACCCGCGCCATGGACCATGCCAACACTGCCGCGGCCCGCAACGAAAGCCTGGCCGAGATCGACAAGCTGGCCTATATCGCCAAGCAGAAAGTCGCCAGCGCCCAGGAAATTGCGCGCGCCAAGTCGGCTGAAGACCAGTTGAAAGACGCCGCCAGCCAGCGCGACCAGGTGCGCCTGCAAGCGCGCACCGCCGAAGCGGAAGCGGCCCAGCGCCGTGCCGACCAGGCCCGCATCGATGCCGAGAATGCGCAGAACCAGGCCGCCAGTGCCGAAGCCGCCACGCGCGATGCCCAGGCCCGCGCCGCCGCCCTGGCTGCGGCCCTGTCCGAATTGCAGGCCAAGCAGACCGAGCGCGGCATCGTGATCACCTTTGGCGATGTGCTGTTCAATGTCGACCAGGCCAACCTGACTTCGCAAGGCATGGCGGTGGCCCAGCGCCTGGCCGATGTGCTGCGCGATAACCCGGACCGTACCGTGCTGGTCGAAGGCTTCACCGACAGTACCGGCAGCGACGCCTACAACCTGCAATTGTCGCAGCGGCGCGCCGAGGCCATCCGCACGGCCCTGGGCCAGATGGGCATTGCGCGCGCGCGCATCGAAACCCGCGGCTATGGCGAAGCCTATCCGGTGGCCAGCAATTCCACCGCCGGCGAGCGCCAGATGAACCGCCGTGTCGAGATCGTGCTGTCCGAAGCGGGCCGCCCGATCACCTACCGCCGCTAACAAGGAGTTTCCATGATCGATAAAAATGCGATCCGCGCGGCAGCCCGCAACATGGCCGACGGTCCGGTGACCGAAGGCTACAAGGGTAACCGCGCGCTGGTGCTGCAAATGCTGAACGATGCACTGGCCACCGAGCTGGTCTGCATCAACCGCTACAAGCGCCACTACTACATGGTGACCGGCCTGTCGAATGCCTCGATCAAGGCCGAGTTCCTGGAACATGCGACGCAGGAGCAGCAGCATGCCGACTGGCTGGCCGAGCGCATCGTCCAGCTGAACGGCGCACCCGATTTCAATCCAGCAACGTTGCTCGAACGGAGCCATGCCGAGTATGATGACTCAAGGGAGGTGCAAGCGATGGTGCGGGCCAACCTGATTGCAGAACGGGTGGCCATCGAGAGCTAT
>Ga0209050_1002513_pt1 | contig 15427 bp, 14 predicted proteins | sample Araplavi_mTSA_r2_FD_184276 | JGI IMG/M metagenome (GOLD analysis project Ga0209050, IMG submission 184276) | Arabidopsis root microbial communities from North Carolina, USA - plate scrape MF_Cvi_mTSA_r2 (SPAdes) (version 2) | ecosystem: Host-associated > Plants > Roots > Endosphere | place: USA... | reverse complement strand
TTCCTGGCACTGGAAGCCTATCGCTTCGTGCTTTTCATCATTACGATGTATACGATTTAAGCGTCCCTGCTGAATAGCGGGTTACCGCGCTTCCTGGAACTTACGGATCAGGTCGTCGGCCTGTTGCTGGTTTTCAGGGGCGGTGAGCTGGCGGTATTGGTAGAGGGCCTTCACGGCCGCATCAAATTCTTTGTTCATGGCCAGCGTGAGGGCCAGGTTGAAATAGCTGTTGGGGAATGTGGGCTCCACTTCGATCGACACACCGTAGTGTACTTTGGCCAACGGGAAATTGCCGATCTCGCCATAGAGATTGGCCAGGTTGTAGTGGGCCTCAAAGTGGCGTGGCTCGTTCTTGAGACTCAGGGTGAAGCTGTCGATGGCTTTCGTGGTGTTGCCCTCCTGCCATTCGATGATGCCCAGGTTGCAATAGGCATCGGCCAGGGCTTCGCCTTCCTCGATGGCTTTGAGGTAGAGCTTGCGGGCACCGGCGGTGTCGCCTTGGTTGTCGGTGATGAGCGCCTCTTCGAACTCGGTGAGCTGGTGCAGGCGTACGATCTTGGCGCCGGTAAAAAGGTTGAGCTGGCCCGCCTTATTTTCCGAGGGCACATCCTTCTTCTTTTCGACCCTTACGGGACCGAATTTCTCGGGAGTGGGTAATGGAAATTTTACAACCTTTGCCATTCCCGCAAAGGTAGTGGGTTTTTCTCAATGTTCACGCTTTCGCGTAGGCTGTTACCGATTTTCGGCGGGTGAAATGTGGATACAGCGAGGGCCCTGAGCACGCCGGCTCAACAAAAAATCAGCTGGCTTTGCGGCTCTTGGTCTTTGTCTTTTCGGCGGCTTTCTCGGAAGCTTTCTCGGCTTTGGCAGCCGTTGTTCCCTTGGCTTTCTCCATGGGTTTTTTCGCGGCGTCGATGCTGGCCTTGAGGGCCGTCATAATGTCGACTACCTTCGGTTCTTCCTCCTCTACGATCACCACTTCCTTGCCGGCGATCTTGGCGTCGATGATGTTCATCAGCGCGCTGTAGTAGTGGTCCTTCATTTCGATGTTGGCAAACTTGGTGGTCATGGAGTCCACCAGGGTCTTGGCCAGTTTGAGCTGCTCTTTGTCGGCTTTCACTTCCAGGAGCTGGGGTACCTCGCGCATGCTGCGTACTTCGCTGGGATAACGGAGCCGGTACATGACAATGCCACCGTCGAAGGGCGCCAGCAACAGGGGTGTTTCGCGGTCGCGGAGCACGACCTTGCCCACGGCGATCTTGCCGGATTGTTTCAGGGTCTCGCTCAGCAGGCCATAGGTCTTGGCGGCAATGTCGCCGTCGGGACCGATATAATAGGGTGTTTCAAATAAAGTGGGATGAACTTCCGTAGCATCTACGAAGCCTTCAATTTCGATCACCTTTTCGCTTTTGAGCTTCACCTTGGCGAAGTCTTCGTTGTCGATGATCACGTATTGGCCGGTCTCGTATTGATAGCCTTTCACGATGTCTTCCTGGCGCAGGGTCTGCCCCGTCACCTTGTCTTTTTTCTCATAGCTCACCGGGTTGTGACCTTCCTTGGAAAGCAGGTTGAAGCTGATGGTTTGACCCGTATCAATGGCGTTGTAGATGCGTACGGGGATGGTGACCAGGGAGAATTGGATGTGTCCTTTCCAGATTGCTCTCATAACAAAGTAGTTAGATTAAAAAATGAATCAGGTGCTGCTAAGTTATTGAAAATGTTAAAGTTTAAAAACTCTATCTCAATTTTTAATTAGCCTCTCCAGGATCTCTTGCTTCTTTTCCCGGCTGATCGGCAACCGCTTATTGCCCACCACCACCTCGTTGCCGTCGATAGCCGAGATGGCCCTCACGGCGACGATATACGACTTGTGGATCCGCAAAAATGCGGGCGACTGGAGAAGCTCTTCCATATTCTTCATACGCAAGAGCGTCATGTAGGTTTGGGCTGGTGTGTGAATGACCACATAGTTTTCCATGCCCTCGACGAAGGTCACGTCCTGGAAGTGGATCTTTTCGTAGCGGTAGTCCACCTTCACAAAGAAGTAGTCCTCTCCTCCCCGGCCATCCTTTCCCCCGCGTTTCAGCTCAAAAAAGTCGCGGGCCTTGTTCACCGATTTCAGGAAGCGTTCGAACGGGAAGGGTTTCACCAGGTAGTCGACCACGTCAAGCTCATAGCCTTGCAGGGCGAAGTTGGGATAGGCCGTGGTCATGATGGCCATGGGAGGTGTTGCCAGGGACTTGAGGAATTCTATGCCGGTGATCTTTGGCATTTGGATATCGAGAAACATGAGGTCGACCGGTGTGGAGCCCAGCACCTTGTTGGCTTCCAGGGCGTCTTCGCATACGGCTTTTACGTCGAGGAAGTCGATCTCGCGGATATAGGAAAGCAACCCTTCACGTGCCAGGGGCTCGTCTTCGACGATGATGGTTTGGATCTTGGTGGTCATAAGGTTAACGTGAGGGTTACGGTGTAGGTGGTGGGAGTCTGTTCGATGCTGAGCGTGTGACGGTTAGGATATAAGAGCTCCAGCCGGCGCTTCACGTTCTTCAGGCCGATGCCTCCCACGGGACCTTTAGGCAGGGCGTCGTGGGTGTTGTAGAAGACGGCCATCAGTCCCTCGTCGGTGCGTGTAAGGCGGAAACGGATCTCGTTAAGCCCGTTGGCGTTGTTGGACACAAACTTGAACGCGTTCTCCAGGAATGGGATAAGCAGGAAGGGCGCGATCTGGAACCCCGAGAGGGTGCCTTCGGGCGTGTATTCCACTTTTATTTTGTCTCCCTTTCTCAGCTTTTCGAGGGCGATGTAGTTCTGCAGATATTCCAACTCCTTTTCGATGGCAATCTCCTCGTCAGAGCAATCATATAACTGGAACCGCAGCAAGTCCGACAATTTGATGAGGGTTTCGGAGGCTTTATCTGGATCTTTTTTGATGAGGAAGTAAACGCTGTTGATGGCGTTGAACAGGAAATGCGGATTGACCTGGGCCTTAAGGTATTGCAGTTCCGACTCCAGCCGCTGATGCTCCACCGCCCGCATGCGCCGTTGGCTATTGATGCGATCAAAGAAAAGCTTGACCGCCCCCAGCCCGGCCAGGACGGTACCGTTGGAGCTTAACGACATCATGAAAATGGGGCCGTAATAATTCGCGTAGGGGTTGTCATGGGCTTTGAAAATAAGGTGGAGGGTCACGGCCAACCCGACGGACATTCCCAGCACGGTGGCAATAAAGGTGATGAAGAAAAGGCCGTAGCGATGGGTATTGAAGTATTTAGGAATGAGGTAGTAGACCACGCTATAGAACGTCCCCGCATTAAATACGAAATAGACAAAGATCACAAAGTACAGGAAGAGCATCGAGGTATACTGATGCTTATAGACGGCGGCCCAGAAATTAAAATACCCTATCCAAAGCAGGACATGGTGGAACTTGAGGCGATAGAACTTCTGCCAGTTGAAGAGAAAGAGCTTTTGCCCTGCGGTACCCATAATGGAGGAGGGATGTGACGGTGTCATGGTTGTATGAAAATCTAAAGTAAAGCATCCTGGGTTAAACCCAATAATCCCGTTGACCAAACGCCGTAATCCATTGACCATCCGTATCCAAAGACATTCTGTTAAGCGATCTTGTCCTGGCGGATGCCTCCGGTGAGCCCAAAGACGGCCCAGCGCTGGTTCGTCAGTTCTTTGGTGCAGTTAGTCAATAAAAATTTACGAGGCGAAGGCGGGGCCGTTCCTTTGGCTTATGAAAACGCAAAACACCAAAACTATGAAACGCATCTACTCCCTCCCCGCCATCGGCCTGCTGTTGTCTTTCCTGTTGGCCAACCTGATCGCTAATGGCCAGACCCATTTTACGGTGAATGTTACCGGCAAGGGCAAACCGATGATCCTCATCCACGGATTGTATTGCACCGGCGAAGTGTGGAAGGAAACTGTCGCACATTACCAGGATCGTTATGAATGCCATGTGGTTACGCTCGCCGGCTTTGGCGGCAACGCCCCTGCCCTGAGCGACCATTTTATGGAAGACGTGAAGAACGACATCGTTGCTTATGTGAAGGATAAGAAATTGAAGAAGCCTGTCATCATGGGCCACAGCATGGGTGGGTTCCTGTCGTTTTGGACCGCCGCCAGCGCGCCGGACATGTTTGAAAAAGTGATCGCCGTGGACGGCCTCCCCTTTCTGAGTGTGCTGCAATCGCCCGGCGCTACCGGCGAGAGCATGAAGCCCATGGCCGAGAACATGAAAGCCGCCATGGCGAAACAAACTCCTGAGCAAATCAAGAACAATCAATTGCGCATCCTGGCCAGCATGATCTCGAGTGCTGATCGTGTGGCCCAGGTCGCCGAGATTGCTTCCAAAGCCGACCCTGCTACGCAGGCGGAAGTGATGTACGAGATGTTCACCACCGACCTGCGCCCGCAAGTGGCGGCCATCCAAAGCCCGGTGCTGTTGATGGGCGCCTGGAGTGCCTACAAGGATTATGGAGCCACCCACGATGGGTCACTGGCGGCCTACCAGGCGCAAGTGTCCAACATAAAAAATGCAAAGGTTGCTATCAACGATACGGCAAAACACTTTATCTTCTACGACGAACCGGCATGGTTCTTTGAAACCGTAGACGGCTTTTTAAAATAACCCCCAAACCCCTCACCCTAAACCACAAAACGCATGGAACTGAAAGAGCTTCTTCGCCTCGAAAAACGAAACGCATTCCTAAACGCCAACGGCGGCCTGGCCCTTCCCGCCGCCGGCTTTCTCTACTGGCTGGTGCTGGGCATTGCCGGTTTCTACTTGTCTCCACGGATGTGGTTTCTGGCTGCGGCATGTTCTTCCGGCCTCATTTTCCCGCTGGGCTTGCTGTTAGCCAAACCGTTGAAATCGGACATCATGAACAAGTCGGCCTTGACTGACCTGTTATTGCCGGCTTTCGTTTCCATGTTGATGTTTTGGCCTTTGGCCTTTGCCGGGGCGCAAACTAACCTCTCTTTTGTTCCGCTGGCTATCGGGGTGGGTATGGGCATTCATTGGCCGGTCGTCGGATGGTTGTATGGGCGCTGGCTGTACCTTGGCCACGCCGTTGTGCGTGCCGTGGGGGCTACGGAGCTGTGGTATGCATTTCCCGACAGCCGGTTTGTGATGGTGCCTCTTTTTGTGTCGGGGGTATATCTGATCACGGTCTTTGTGATCAAGGCGGAGGTGAAGCGGGTGCAGGCCGAGCTTCAGCCTGCAGTTTAGAGCCGTTTTTTTACCAGATCCACCCGCAGATTCTCGCGACGTAAATAGAAATAAAAAGACGCGAGCTCGTGCAAAGATCGCTTTGCGCGGGCTTGCGTCCTTTGTATGTATTGGTTCTAGTAAGCTGTTTTGATCGTGGCCTTCAGGTCGTGAAGAATGGTATACAACCCAAAGTAGGTGCGATTGATATACACGGCATCGCTCACGCCCCTCGCCTTTTTTGAATCGCGCAATTCCTTCATGGTGGAGAGCTTCTCTCCAAAAGAAAACAGTTCATCGAAATAAGCATTGTCGGCAAAGTCGAATTGCTCCGAGCGGAACGGGCGACTGAGAAGTTCTACCAGCTTTACGAAAATGCCGGTGAAAAATTCCTTTTCCTTGGGCGTGTCTTCGGGGTAAACGAAACGCAGGTCGCTGAACACCTTTTTCTGAACGGCGGCGTCTGTTAAAATTTTGCTGTCGAGGAGTTGGAAGTAGGTGCCATAAAAATCTTCCGGGATCTCTTTTACACAGCCAAAGTCGATGATGCCGAGTTTATAGTCCGGGGTGATGATGAAGTTGCCCGGGTGCGGATCGGCGTGGACGGCGCGGAGCGTGTGCATCTGGAAGTGGTAAAAGTCCCACATGGCCTGGCCCAAGGTGTTGCGGGCTTCCTGGGGTATTTCTTCCGTGAGGGCCTGGCCGAGGGGTTTCCCTTCCAACCAGTCCATCGTGAGCACGCGGGGCGACGAGTACGCTGGATAGTATGTGGGGAAGAGGATGTTTTTGATGCCTTTACTCTTCTCCGACAGATCCATCGACCGTTTCAACTCGAGCGTATAGTCCGTTTCTTCCAGCATGCGCGATTCCACTTCCTGGATGAATTCGTTGTATTCTACGGGATTCAATTTGAACATGGTGAGCGCGATGGGCTTCACCATGGCCAGATCCGACTTCACGCTGTCGCCGACGCCCGGATATTGGATCTTGACGGCAAGCTTTTTGCCCTTCAACGTGGCTTGGTGCACCTGCCCCATGGAGGCGGCATTGACCGCTTTGGTGGTGAAGGTGTCGAAGATCTTGTCGGGCGATTTGCCGAAATATTTTTGGAATGTTTTTACGACCAGCGGATACGACAGCGGCGGTGCGCTGTATTGCGCCATGGCAAACTTCTGCTGGTAGGCCGTGGGCAATAGGTTTTTGTCCATGCTCAGCATTTGGGCCACTTTCAGGGCGCCACCTTTCAGTTCGCTGAGGGAGTTGTAGATGTCTTTTGCGTTGTCGGCGTGCAGTTGGTCGCGATCGGTTTCGCCGGTAACGAGTTGTTTGCCGTAGTGTTTGAGATAGTTTGTGCCAATTTTGGCCCCGGCAGACAGGAACTTTGAGGCCCGTTGCACTTTGGTGACGGGTATGCGATCGAATTCTTTCACGTTATCAGGGGTAATGTCACTTCTTGTTCTGGTATAGGAACTTGGCAAAGTCCATGGCAGAGTCTACCGCACCCTTGCCGATGAGATCGAATGCCAGGTTAACGGATTTTTCCACGGCGGCATCCGTCTTTTCAAAGCCGGGGCTATCGTCCTCCTTCCAGAAGATGAGGATAAAGCCCAGGTGCATCCAGAAAAGTTGCGGATAGCGCTTGTCGAGTAAAGGCCGGGTGGCGATTTCGCCATTTCCTTTGCCTTCGTTGAGGAGGGTTTCGAAGAAGGTTTCGAACTCGGTTTTAAAGCCTTTGATATAGTCCGGTATGAGTTCCAGTTTGCGGGAATGCTCCAATTGATAGAGCACGTGGCTGCGGTTGTTTTTCAACTCTTCCAGCAGCGTGTAATAGAATGCCAGGATCTTTTCGCGGGTGCTGAATTCGGCAAAAGCCTGGTCTGCCGTGAGACGCGCGATGGTTTTTTCGATGAAGCCTTTCCAGATTTGCTTTTCCAGGCCGTCGAACGAGCCGAAGTGGGCATAGAACGCGTCTTCTTTGATGCCGAGGTCGAGGCAAAATTTATAGACCGATGCGGGGCGCTGGCCGTGGGTCAATACATATTCCACATATGCGGTTCGGATGCGTGCCCCGGTTTGGGTGTTACCCTTGTTTTCCGATGCAACTGTTGCTCCGGAAGCTGCTGCGGTTCCGGATTTTTGGGTTGATTTTTTTGCGGCTGCCATACACGTAGTTAAACATGATTTCCAAAAAAGAGTTTACACTTTGCCGCAGAATATTTCGTTAAATTTCCCGGCATGAGAGCGCTCCTGACCCTAACGATTCTAGTCCTGTCAACGTATTCCTGGGCACAGGAAAAGAAATCAACGACGCGTCAACGTTTTGAGCAGGCGGTCGCCGCTTACGACGCGGGGAAGTTTGCCGAAGCCCTACCCCTCTTCGACAAAACGCTGCAGGAAACTCCCGGCAATATGGACGCCTACCTGCTCCGCGCCGCCACGCGCGAACAACTGAACGACCTGGCCGGCGCCAACACCGACTACAGCATTTACCTCGAACACTATCCGGACCGTGCCGACGCCCTCTACAGCCGCGCCCAGGTGCTGTTCCGCCTCGGATTGTTTGCCCAAGCCAAAGACGACTTCACGAAGCTGCTCACACTGCACCCCGGTGAAACCACAACGGTATACTTCAACACTTCGGCATCCGTTGCGGGCAAGAACCAGGTCATGACCATGCAGGGCCCTATGCAGGCCCCCCTCTACAACTATCTCGGCCTGACCGAAACCAAACTAAAAAACTACAAGACCGCCATCCATTGGATCGACTCCGCCATTCAGCTTCAAAACAAAGACGCGGACTATTACGTGAACCGCGGCATCGCTAAAGAGGGACTGAAGGATTCCACGGCCATCCTGGACTATCAAAAAGCCTTGAAGATCAATCCCCAGCACGCCGTTGCGCTACACAACATCGCCATCCTGAAGCGAAATGAAGGCAACAAAGACGCCTCGCGCGACCAACTGGAAGCCGCCATCGAGAGCGACTCCAGCATGCTCTACCCCTACCTGGAACGCGCCAACCAACGCCTCGAAGGTGGCTATTACAAAGGTGCACTCGACGACTATGACAAAGCGCTTACCATAAACGACAAAGACCCGCGCATCTGGACGAACCGCGGCATCGTGAAGGAGCGGCTTAATGATCTGAAGGGCGCCTTCAGCGATTATACGCAGGCCATTGAATTGGATGAAAAATTTGATAAGGCCTGGCTCAATCGGGGAAATGTGCTCATTAAACAAAGCCGGTATAAGGAAGCTATCGAGGATTATTCGATCGTACTGCTCTACAATGCCGAATCCGCAACGGCATATTACAACCGCGCTATCGCGAAGCAGAAGCTGAAATTGCTGCCGGAAGCTTGCGATGATTTGAAAAAGGCAGAGGCACTCGGGCAGGCGGTGGCAGAGAAGATGAAGAAGGAGTTTTGTAAGGAATAAGTCAGTGCTTTTTTCCTTTGGCCGTCCGTTACAGGTCCGGGCGCAACCTTATGAATACGGGTTCACGAAACATTTTGTCCGGCGTCAGTTTTGAATAGCTCACCTCCGCTACCGTGACGGGTTCCAACCACGTGGATATTTTTTCATCCAGCAATTTGCCTGTGACGTCCGGCTTGGGGGTGGTTTCTACCTTTTTAAGCACATCGAATATTTCCTTCATCGTCGCGTCGTCGAAACCGGTGCCTACTTTGCCGCGGTAGTGCAACGCGTTCCCTATGCGCTCGGCGATGTGGAGGGCGCCGAAGGTCTGGCCGCGGTTGCCCTTGCCGGGGGTGTAGCCGATGATGACGGCTTCTGCAGATTCGCGGATCTTTACTTTCAGCCAGAGGTCGGTGCGGCGGCCGGGCATGTACTTGCTGTCGGCACGCTTGGCCATGATGCCCTCCAGGTTGTGCTCGCGGGCAGCTTCCAGGAGTGACGGTCCATCGTCGACGTGTTCGCTGACGCGGTAGGGCGTTTCGGGACGGATGGTGTCAGCCAGCCATTCCTTGCGACGAAGGAGGGGTTCGTTTACCAGCGACCGGCCATCGAGATAGAGACAGTCGAAGATGTAGCAGAAGGCGGGGTTGGATTTGGTCAGCTTTTGGATGTTGGTTTCGCCGGTGCTCATGAGGCGGTTGATCACGCGCTTGAACACAGGTTTGCCGGCCGGATCCAGGCACACGATCTCGGCGTCGAACAGGGCATTGGTGGCGCGGAAAGCTTTCTCGCCGATCTGGAGTTCGGGAAACTGCGCGGTGACGTCGCGCTGGTTGCGTGTTTTGATTTTGATGTGACCATCTTCCAGCGTGATGAGGGCGCGGATGCCGTCCCACTTGATCTCATAGAGGTAGCCCTCCCCTTTGGGGACGACGGCGTCCTGGTCGGCCAGCATGGGCTCGATGTCCTGATGGAGATAGTCCACCTGGGGTTGGTCTACGCGTTCGAGCAGCCACTCTTTTTCCTTCATTTTGTGGATGCGGTATTCGCCGTTCACTTCCTTGCTGTTCAGCCTGAAATAAAAGCCGTCTTTTTTGTCTTTGGTGATCTGGTATTTACCCAGCGCATAGATCCACATGTCGCCGGCGCCGTATTGGCCCTTGGGGATGGCGCCATCGAAGGTGAGGTATTCCAGCGGGTGGTCTTCGGTTTGCACGGCCAGGCGTTTCACTCCCGGGTAGGGTGGCAATCCTTTTGGAACAGCCCACGATTTGAGTACGCCGTCTTTTTCCAGCCGCAAGTCGTAATGCAATCGCGATGCGTGGTGGCGGTGTACCACGAATTTACTCCCCGTCACATCGGGCGCGACGCCGGCGGGTTCTGGCGTTTTGGTGAAGTCGCGCTTTTTTGTGTAGGCCTCCAGTTGTTCCGGCGACTTGTGTTTTGTTCCGGCGGGATTGATGTTTTTCTTTTTGACGGTAGGCTTGGGGCGGTGCGTGTGGATCGGCACGGCATAGGCATCGAAGCCTTGCCAGGCATCGCCATCGCGCACCACTTTTTCCACCGCCGTGCGGATGTTGAATTCCTGTGGACTTTTCACGTGCTCCAGCTCATCCCATGTCAACGGCATGGATACCGGCGCGCCGTTACGTCCCCGCAAACTATAGGCCGACACAATGCTTTGGCCGGAGCGGATGCGGAAGATGTCGACGAGCACGCGGCCTTTGCGGGCGTCTTTCTTGATCTGGAGGGTGACGTCGTTGGGGTATTTCTCCACGAAGGGTTTGGCGATGTCTTGCGCGGCTTCAAACACCGTGTGGAAATCATGCGTGGCTTCGATGGGACAACAAATGTGCAGCCCTTTCCCGCCGGTGGTTTTCACAAACGGTGTGTAGCCGTAACGCTCCAGCACCGTTCTCAACGAAAGTGCTATGGGAATTACGTTTGGAAAGGAATAGCCTTCCGGCGGATCGAGGTCGAACACCATGTAGTCGGGCAAATCATAATTGGGCTTGCGACTGTGCAACTGGTGGAGCTCCAGCGATGCCAGGTTGGCCAGCCACACCAGCAACGCCGGCTCGGTGGCGATGATGTAGTCTTTCTTTTCTTTTCCCAGTGTCACAAACTCGATCCACTGTGGTGCCCACTCGGGGCGGTTCTTTTGGTAGAAGCTTTCGCCCGTGATGCCGTCGGGATAGCGGATGAGGGTGAGCGCGCGGCCGTTGGCGTAGTTGAGCAATGTGGGCGCGATCTTGAGATAGTATTCGATCACCTCCGCTTTCACGATATGGTCTTCCGGGAAAAGGACTTTCTCCAGGTTGGAGAGTTCCACCTCGTGTTTGCCTACTTGTGCCCATTGTGATTTCCGTTTTGCCACCGGATTCGTTGGTTTAGGATGATGCCTGGTTCTTAAAGTTAATCCATCCGCACAACACCAGCGCCACCAGCAAGCCGGAAACGGTCGTCACCACAGCATTGCCGAGATCATAGTCGGAAGACTTGATCGAAAACCGCAAGGCGACCACGGCTAACATAATGGCTGCCAGCAGTATCCAATAGACCAGGCTTGGCCTGTACATTATTGCGCCGGCGTTGTCTGTCGGCTTTTTCACCAGCACGTACAGCAGTACGATGGCCAGGCCAACGCCGCTGCTGATGTTTTGCAGAGCATAGAAAAGCGGGTAGTTCACGCCGTCGTAGGGGACGAAGATCTTATTATAGGCGGGTATGGCGTTGGCAAAATATCCATAGCGATGCGTGAAGCCGTCCCATAAAAGATGGGATGCTGTACCGGCAAGTGCCGAAAAGAAAAAGACAGCAGGGTGTGATTTAAAATACTTCCGGAAATCAAGCGCCAGCGTGTCCTGGAACTTCCGTTGGAGAAAAACCGGCAGATTGTGGATGGCATTGCGTTTTACTACGGCATGAAACAGCCAGGCCAACAGGAACGTAACGGGCAGATCGAAATACAGCATTCCCCACAGGGTGTGGCCATGTTCACCGTTCACGCTCATTTTGAAAAAATACTCAAAGTCGGGCGCCATGCTGCCGATGATGAGGGCGGTGGCCGAAATGTAGCGCCAGCGGATAAGGGGGAGTACAAGGGCCGGATGCGCGGGTGTGAATGGCATTTTTCCTACGACAATTTTGGTGAAAGTAGGAAAAATAAAATTAACCGCACGGCACCGGGACGTTTGGGGGGAGACGCAGAGAGGGTTTGCGTTTCCTTTTATCACCGGGCCGTTGCGGTCAAACTTCACGCTCTAACCCATAGGCGGAAATAAGATCATTTATACAAATCGAAATTCACATAGCCATCTGCTGCGCGTTGGGGGCCGCGCTTCACATAGATCTCGCGATCCTGTGGTGCCCAGGTATCCAATCCATCGACGTACCGGTTGAACATACAAAAGGCGGCGGCGATGAGCACCGTGTCGTGTATTTCACGATCGGTGGCGCCGGTGCTGCGGGCCTTCTCCACTTGCTGGGGCGTCACGTTCTTCCCTCCTTTTTGAACACTGCCGGCGATGTCCAGCAGCGCTTTCAACTTGTCGGAGAGCGGCATCGACCGATAGTCTTTTTTGACGTTGTCGATGAACGCCATGTCGCACTGCAGGTAATGCTGCGCGATGCCGCCGTGGGCATTCTGGCAAAAGAAGCAATCGTTCAACGACGATACGTAGGTGGCGATCAATTCTCGGTCGCCACGCGACAAGGAGTTTTCGCTGCGCAGCAACACCTCCGCCAATTCGTTTAGTGGTTTGGCGGTCTCCGGCCGGAAGGCCATGGGGCCGCGTATGCCGGGCAGTTGCGCATCCAGGGTGATGTGTGGCATCTTAGTTTGCGGGTTGTGGATGAGGTAAAACATATCCCATGGTAGCCATGCGCTTACCCATGGGGACATACTCTTCAAAGTTTGTCGGCGTGTAGCTGGCGAGTCCGTCCACGTAGCGGTTGAACATGCAGAAGGCGGCGGCAATGAGCACGGTGTCGTGAATGTCGCGATCGGTAGCGCCGTGTTTGCGGGCTTCGGCAACATCATCGGCCGTGACCGCCTTGCCGCTGATCTGCACTTTGCCGGCGATATTCAACAGGGCTGTCATCTTTTCGGTGACCGGTGCAGTGGCCACGTTCTGGAGAACACAATCCACCACTTCGCTTTCGGAACCGTAAAGTTCGCGGGCGGCCGCCGCGTGGCTGCTCATGCAGAACATGCAATTGTTGCGCGACGATACGTGCGTGGCGATGAGTTCGCGTTCGGCCGGGGTTAGCGGCGATGGATCGCGCAGCAGCACTTGCGCCAATTCATAAAGGGGCTTGCCGGTTTCCGGCCGGAACATCACCAGGCTCCGGATGCCGGGTACACCTTCAGGTACTTTTATGTGTGCCATGTTTTAAAAGATTTAAGGTTTAGGATCCGGGGACGATTCTTCTTTTGTCAAAGACAGCGTCACCAATCCAATTAAAAATACGACAGAGAATGTAAGGATGGCATTGCCATAGCCATTCAGCGAAGTGACCAGCGCCCCGATGAAGAATACAGCAACCGCCGTCACAATGCGGCCAATGTTAAAGCAAAAACCGGTGGCCGTCGCGCGGATGGCCGGCGGAAAAAGCTGCGGCACATAGGCCGACAACAATCCCTGGCTGATGCCAAAGAACAACGCCAGGCATGCAATCTCAACATAGACCACAGCGGAGAACGAGGTATTCAGTTTGAAGAGCAGTATCGACAAGATGAAGCATCCGCCAAAGCAAAGCATCATCGCTCTTCGCACACCCAAGGCACGCGCGACCCAACCGGAAAAGAATCCGCCGGTCAGACCGCCTGCGCCCAGCAGCATCATGGCCAGACCGCGTTGGGTTTGCCCGTCGGCTCCCGTGAGCAGGCTTTGCACCCAGGTAGGCAGCCATGAAAAGATGGCCCACAGGCCAATGAGCATGGATCCGAATATGAGCGAACCCCGCACCAGGTTTCCACTGTGAAGTTGTGCTTTCTTGAACAAGCCATCTCCTGTAGGATTCGCGCGCGAGGCTTTCCATTTTTCCGACTCCTGTACGACCCAAAACGAAAGCAACGCCAGCCCTAGGGGAAGCGCGCCCATCAGGAATCCCTCACGCCAATCGGAAACCACCAGGTTCACCAGGCCGGCGGAAAATATACCGACCGGGAAGCCGATGGAAAGAATGCCGATGGCAATGGCACGTGTGCGCTCCGGCCACACTTCCGATAGCAGGGTGGCCGACACTACCAGCACCCCTCCTACTCCAAAGCCTGCCAGCAAGCGGCAGGCTACTACCATTTCCCACGAAGAAGCAAAGCCCGTGGCGATGGTGAAGGCCCCGTATAAACCTACGGCCAGCACCAGGGCTTTCGCTCTTCCAATGTGATCGCTGATCAGGCCCCAGGTGAAGCCGCCAAACGCCCAGCCCAGAATATAGAGGGCATTGATGTAGGCGCTCACTTCGCTAAGGCGTGCTGCGTCTACGGTACCCAACAAGTCGCGCACCACCACGGGCAGGTATACGGACATGAGGGTGGACACCGTGCCTCCGAAAATGTTGCTTAGCAAACATATTCCGAACGTGAACCATAGCCCTACACTCACATTTTCCGTAGCCTGCAAGGATGCTGCCGGCAATTCTATATCGGTTTTCATAAGATCGTTTTCCACTGTTGCGTTTAAACTATTTCATGAGTTGATCAAACACAATGCTCACATAATACACCGCGCCGATCGAAGGCGAACCGTACGCCTGGTACACCTGGTTGTTGAACACGTTGTTGGCGCCGAGCTTCACAATGGATTTGATGGGCGACATCTTGTAGCTCACCTGTGCATCTACGATGGAGTAGGCATCGATGGTGCCGGGGCGCAACTGGTTGAATGTGCTGGTCCACTCGAAGGTGTCCTGCCAGCGCCAGGCTACGTTGAAGCCGATGTTCTTGGCGATCTCCGTGTTTCCAAAGGTTACCGTGGTTCTGTATTTCGGTGTGTTGAAGGCTGGAATGTCGTTGGGATTGGCATTGCGCAGGTTGAAGTCGGCCCATGTGCCGTTGGCGCCCAGGGTATAGTTGCGGGGAAGCAGGTAGGTGAAGCCCACCGTTGCGCCCTGCGACGTTACGCGCTCGCTGGCGTTGGTGTAGAGCTGGAACAAGTGGCTGTCGCCGTTGAGCAAATCCATGGCCGCTTGAGGATTGATCTTGCCATCGGGGCCCAATACCGGGCTGTTGGGCTGCATCACCACTTGGTTCAGGATGAAGTCGTTGTAGCTGCTGAAATAATAGTTGGCGTCGATGAGGAGGTTGTTGTTGAGCAATCCTTTGTAACCAATTTCGAAGGTTTGTACGCGCTCGGGTTTGATGTAGGGCACGTTCGATTTCACGAGCAGATCTTTGGTTTGCATGACGGCTTGTTGGGGCGGGGTGCCCGAACCCACGGCTGCGCCAAACGCACCGAAGAAGGGACCGAGCGATGTGGACGTGAAGGAGTTCTCATACACGTTCATGCCCTTGCTGTTATCCGGCACACCTCCCAGGATGGTGATGGGGCCTGCGTTCAGCTTGATGTATTGATCGCCGGGTGTGGGGTTGCGGAAGCCGGTCTGATACGAGGTGCGGAAATGGTGATTGGTGGCCACGGTATATACCGCAGAGGCACGCGGCGTGAACCGGCCTTCGAAGTTCTGGTTCTTGTCGTAACGCAGGGAGGCGGTGAGTTTCAACTTTTCGCTGAGGACGCGCTTGGAGGCTTGCACAAATGCGCCACCTTCTTTGATGGTGATCTT
>Ga0209050_1002512_pt1 | contig 15434 bp, 12 predicted proteins | sample Araplavi_mTSA_r2_FD_184276 | JGI IMG/M metagenome (GOLD analysis project Ga0209050, IMG submission 184276) | Arabidopsis root microbial communities from North Carolina, USA - plate scrape MF_Cvi_mTSA_r2 (SPAdes) (version 2) | ecosystem: Host-associated > Plants > Roots > Endosphere | place: USA... | reverse complement strand
CGCACTGCGAGATCTCCGGTGTTACCGACAACAAATTCCCCAACGACCAGGCCTGTCTCGACTACATCCGCTCCCTGTTCGACAAGATGGGCGCCACCGAAAAAGCAGGCTTTGATCGCGCAGACGCTAAGCCACCCAAAGAAAAACCGGAGGAGATCTTCGGCCTCATGCCGACGGATCGCGTGAAGCCCTATGACGTGCTGGAGATCATTAAACGGTTGGTAGACGATTCCGATTTTTTGGAATACAAAGCTTCCTACGGAAAAACATTGGTTTGTGGTACCGCGCGCATTGAAGGTTGGTCGGTGGGCATCGTGGCAAACCAACGCAAAGTGGTGAAGACAAAAAAGGGAGAGATGCAAATGGGCGGCGTCATCTATTCCGACTCTGCCGACAAAGCCGCGCGCTTTATCATGAATTGTAACCAGCGAAAAATACCCCTGCTTTTTTTACAGGACGTCAGCGGGTTCATGGTGGGCAGCAAGGCAGAGCACGGAGGCATCATCAAAGACGGCGCGAAAATGGTCAATGCCATGGCCAACAGCACCGTGCCCAAGTTCACCATCATCACCGGCAATTCGTATGGCGCGGGCAACTATGCCATGTGTGGAAAAGCCTATGATCCGAGGCTCATTTTTGCCTGGCCCACGGCACAGATTGCCGTGATGAGCGGGGCGGCTGCGGCCAAGACCTTGTTACAAATACGGGTGAATGCCTTAAAGGGGCAGGGTCAACAAATCACAAAAGAGGAGGAGGACAAGCTGCTGAAAGAGATCGTGGATCGCTATAATGATCAGCTCAGCCCTTACTATGCCGCGTCGCGTTTGTGGGTGGATGGCGTGATCGATCCCCTGGAAACGCGTAAAATTATCTCCATGGGCATAGAGGCGGCCAACCATGGTATCGTGGAGAAATTTAATGCGGGTGTCATTCAAACTTGAACCGAGGTTTAGGCAATGGTTATTTTTTGGTAAAGGAACTGAATTTTTGAAGTGGACGCGTGGTTTTCGTTTGGAAGCGTCTGAAGTTTTTCAGAAGTTGCCGAAAACCGAATACCCACTTGCGCTGTTTTTAGATTGCACTTCGGGATGCCGGGAGGGAATCGCAAATTTATTTTTTTGAAGCCTATGAATGATGCTGAATTGAAAGCCTTGGTTTCGCTCTTGGACGACGAAGATGCAAAGATCGTTAGCCACGTCGAGGAAAAGATACTGTCGCTGGGCACCACCATCATTCCTTTCCTGGAAGAAGAATGGGAAAGCAACTTCAACCCCATGGTGCAGCGACGCATCGAAGAGCTTATCCACACCCTGCAATATGAGTTGCTGAAAGAACGTATCCACGAATGGTATGACAGCCCCGAACAGGATCTGCTCACGGGCATGTGGCTGGTAGCTACCTACCAGTATCCGGACATCGAGCTTATCAAACTCCGGCAAGATCTGGAACAACTGTACTACGAAACATGGCTTGAATTCAAGCCCGACCTCTATCCCTTCGACCAGGTGAAGGTGATCAACAGCGTGTTGTTTAATAAATTGAAATTCGGTGCCAACACCAAGAATTTTCATTCACCGGGCAACTCCATGATCAACGTGGTGCTGGAAACCCGCAAGGGCAACCCCATCACACTTTGCATTCTGTACATGCTGGTCGCACAAAAGCTGAAGCTGCCCGTGCATGGTGTGAACCTTCCTAATTTGTTTGTGCTCACCTACAAGGATCCGAAGCACACCCAGTTTTATATCAATGCTTTCAACAAAGGCTTGATCTTTTCCAAGCAAGACATCGAAAACTATATCAACGAGCTGCACTTGCCACACCAGGAATCGTTCTTCGAGCCTTGCACAAGCCTGGAGATCATTCGGCGTGTATTCCGGAACCTCATCATGTCGTTTGATAAGATGGGCGAACATGCGAAGGCAGAAGAGGTAAAAGAATTGCTGCTGATCATTGCCGACGGCGCCGACTTGGGCGTATAGCTTTTCCTTTATTTCGCATCCAAACCCTACATGCCTTTGAACCGGGCGTTCTTTCCCGCCGTTGGACGCTGGCGGCGTGCCTCCTATTCCTTAAATTCGCTGATTATCTTTACCTTGGTATCTTCAAATACGCACGCATGAGAATAGCTTTACCGCTTGTTTTAGTTGCCGCAAGCCTTACCCTCCACGCTCAACAATTTTCCACGCGCTACGAACTTGTCAAGATGGACAAGAATGTGAACACCTTCCGGCACGAGGCCGCGCCGGTGATCTCACCCGATGGCAACACGCTCTATTTCTTTGTTCAAAATCACCCCGACAATACCTTTGGCAAGGAAGACACTCAGGACATCTGGATGTCGAAGAAGGACGCGAACGGTGCGTGGAGTTTGGCGCAACACTTGTCGTCACCTTTCAATTTGCATCGCTCCAACCAAGTGTTCACCGTATTCCCCGATGGGAGCCTGTTCATAAAAGGCGGCCGCACAAAGGGCGAGAAAGGATTTTCCGTGGTGAACGGTGGCTCACTGCGTGAATTGGATGTAAAAGATTTCAAGAACCTGAACAAAGGCCGTTTCTATGGCGCATCGATGTCGGGCGACGGCAAGCATATCATCATGTACTTTAGCGAAGTAGAGAACAGCCCGAACAGCGATCTCTACGCCAGCCACCAGCAACCGGATGGCACCTTCTCCAAGCCGGAGAAACTCAAGTTAAGCACCAACACCGACGATGTCGGTCCGTTCATCAGCCCCGATCAGAAATCGCTTTATTTTGCGAGTGCTCGCCAGTCGCCGGGTCGCCAAGGTGGCGTGGATATTTACCAATCGCGGCGTGTAGACGATACCTGGACAAGCTGGGGAGAGCCCGTGAACATGGGCAAGCCCATCAACACCAGCGCGCTCGACTACTACTTCACTATCGATAATGCCGGCAACATCTTCACCAGCCGCGCCAACAAGGCCCTCGACGGCGCGCAACTCGACCTCTATGCGGTGGTTCCCAAAACGTTTAAGATAAACCTCGTGGGCATGGTCTACAACGAGAAAACAAAAGACCCGCTGCAGGCCAATGTGGAGGTGCGTGTGAAAGACAAGGAGCCCTTGAAACTAAAATCGAACACCACGGGTAAATTCGAAACGAAGATGCCGGAAGTGCTGGCCTATTCCGTGGCCACAACCTTGGAAGGGTTTTTGCCAAACGATCAAAGCTTTAAACTCCCGGTGCTGAACAGCGACACCACCATCAACATGGAAGTGTTGCTTCGCCCCGTGGCCAAGAAATTGCTGATCACCGGAAATGTCTATGACAAAAAAACCGAGCAACGCATCACGGCAAACCTGGACGTAGTGCTGAAAGGCGACCGGAAGTCGGCCTTCAAATTGGCGGCAACGGATGGACGTTTTGAAAAGGAAATCCCTAAACTGGGATGGTATATGATCACGGCATCCGCCAACGGCTATCTGAACGCCGTCGATAGCGTGGAGGCCGACGATGATGGACATTCACCTTTCTCGCGGGACATTTACCTGCAACAAATTGAAGTGGGAGTGACGGTGCGGTTGAAAAATATCTATTTCGATTTTGACAAGACCACGCTGAAGAAGGAATCCTATCCCGAATTGAATAAGGTGGTTGATTTCTTAAAGCAAAACGCCTCCGTGGAGATCGAGATCTCGGGACATACCGATAGCAAAGGTTCGGACGACTACAACCTGAACCTTTCGCAGGGACGCTCCCAGGCGGTGGTGGATTATATCATCAGCCAGGGCATCGAAAGTTTCCGGTTGACGGCGCATGGATATGGAGAGACGAAGCCCATTGATACGAACGATACGGATGCTGGGCGGGCGAATAACCGACGGGTGGAATTTACGGTGGTAAAAAAATAGCGCCTCTGCGTTCATGATTTGCCGCAAAGGCGCTCTCAAAGGTTACTCCACAGGGACAAGGCGTACGATCTTCCCGGGGTTTTCCATCGCGATATAGATGTAGCCGTCGGGACTTTGGGTTACGCAGCGGACGCGGCCGATCTTTTCAAGCAAGCGTTCTTCTTTCACGAATTTTTTGTCGGCAATTTCTACACGGGCTACCAATTGGTGCGACAGGGCGCCTACAAGCAGGTTGCCTTTCCAGTTGGGGTATTTATCGGAAGTCACCATCGTCAAGCCACACGGAGCAATTGAAGGTACCCAGTAGCGCACGGGTTGTTCCATGCCGGCTTTTTCTTTCAGGAGCACGGCCCCCGTGCTGTCATAGTTGATGCCATAGGTGATGACTGGCCAGCCGTAGTTCTTTCCTTTCTCTACGATGTTCAACTCGTCGCCACCACGGGGGCCGTGCTCGTGTTCCCACAGCGTCCCGGTTTCTTTGTCGTAATACAATCCCTGGAGACTTCTGTGGCCATAGGACCAGATCTCGGAACGGGCGCCGATCGTGCTTACAAACGGGTTGTCGCTGGGCACCTTGCCGTCGTCGTGGAGGCGCAGTACTTTGCCGAGATGGTTGGTGAGGTCCTGGGCATTCTCTTTTTTGCCGCGTTCGCCAACGGTGAAGAACATGTAACCCTTATCATCGAAAGCGATGCGCGAACCAAAGTGTACTTCGGAGGGTGTGAGGGGCAAGGCTTGAAACAATTCTTCCAGGTTGGTGAGTTTGTTGCCTTCCAGTTTGGCGCGTGCGATCACGGTGCCGCCGCTGTCGGCCACTTGTTTGGCGTAGCTGAGATAGATCCAGCCGTTCTTGGCAAAGTCAGGGTGAAGCTGGATGTCGAGCAGACCGCCTTGGCCATGTACATAGACCGGGGGAACACCTTCGATTTTTTCTTTTAAAAGCTTGCCGTCCTTTACGATGCGAATATTGCCATCGCGTTCCGTCACCAGTAGGCGGCCGTCGGGCAGGAAGGCCATGCCCCAGGGATTTTTCAGCGCACCCACCACGGTGTCGGTGGCGGAGGTGATGGTATCGACCATGAATTTTTGTTTTTCGGATTGAACGATGGCGCCGGCCGGTTTCCGCTCTGACGTCCCACAGGAAACAAGGGCGATGGCCATCACCAGACAAAAAGGATACAGTAATTTGTTGATCATTTGGTATTGGTTTTTTTAAAGCGCGCTAAGATAGAGAAAGAAATCCTATCCGGGCGTCGCGCTCGGACGAACGGCGCGATCCTTTTGTCATGCGAAAGGTGTTGAATGTAGGATCAGCCGTCTGCAGCGACACGGCTTTGCTGACGGGACAAAAAAAGAGGCGGCCGGGGGATCGGACCGCCTCTGTGTATAGAAACTAAGCCAACTCAACTTCCGGTTTGCACGGGTTCAGCATTTTTACCCACATCTCCTTCGGCGACGGGAGTGGTGTCAAGAAAAATGCTGACGTGTCCATCGAGATCATCCAGCGATTCATAAAATTCTTTTTTGCCCACCACGAAATATTTATAGGGCGAAAATTCACCAGCCGTTCCATCCACGGGAGTTAACACCGAAACGGTGGTGGCGGAGCCGTCGGCCACAGTGCCCGCATAGATCCCGGAAGGATACGCGCTGCCAGTTTTGGTGTTATAGAGTGAGATCTGCACAAGCGTATTGCCCCCGTTATCCAGCCAGAACACCACGCGGCCATACACGCGGCCCGTGCCGGGAATGGAATCGAGGGAATAGGCTTTGAACGTGGTGATCGTGCCGCCCCCAGGCGCTACGGTGAGGATGGGTGCCACCCCGGTTTGTTCGCAGGCCGTGAGCAACAGCAGGCTGGTGCAGGTGGCGATGAGCCAAGAGGTTATTTTGGTGTTGAATGTATTTTTCATGATCAATGGAAGGTTAGAATGAAAACAGAACACGACCGTAGTAATAAGCACCGTTGCTACCCTGCTGGTTGTTGGAGTATAAATAGAACCCACGGTTCTCCTCGCGCAACAAGTCAGGATATTTGTCGAAGATGTTGTTGCCTCCGACAGAGAACTTCAGGTTCTTCGTGATGTCGTAGCTCACACTGAGATCGAATACCGTTTGGGCAGAGAAGGTTTGATCCCAGTATTCCCCGTTTGCACTGGTGGATGTGGAAAGCTCGGTAACTTTGCCATAGTAAGTTCCCCGGAACAACGTCGAGAACTTGCCGAGTTTGTATTGCACAAAGCCGATGAACTTGGTGCGCGGCGTGCCGGTTTCAAACTGCCCGATCACCTGGCGGTTGAGGTATTTGTTCACGAGGTCTTCGTTGCTAAGATTTTCCACGTTCAGAGCGAGTGTGTTCTTGTGGATGACCTGGTTTCGGCTGAAGATGGCGGAGGCGTTGAAGGTGAGAATGGACTTTTCAAACGCGGTGGTGTAGTTTCCCACGATCTCAATGCCTTTCGAACGGATGTCGCCACCGTTCACAAAAAACTGCGCCTCGCCCTGGCTGCCGATCACCTGGTCGTAGTTATTGCCCACTTCCGCGGCGTTGAATGCGCCGGTAAGGAAGATGCGGTCGTCCACGTCGATCTGGTAGGCGTCGACACTAAACTCCAATTTGTGCGACAGTTGATAGGCCAGTCCAAAGCCATAACTTTTCGATCGTTCTTCCGAAAGCTGTTTGATGCCCAGCACGCGAGCGGCGGTGCTGTTGGAGGGATAGGTAGTGTAGTCCACGGGTTGTGGGACGCCATTTTGATCGGTGATAAACACCGTCGCTGTCGTGGTATAATTGAGTTCCTGCAGCGAGGGTGCGCGGAAGCCGGAGGAGATGGAGCCGCGCAGGGATAGGTTGCTCAATACAGAGTAGCGCGCGGCTACTTTGCCGGTGACCACGTCGCCAAAGTCGGAATAATTTTCAACGCGGGCTGCACCTTCGATCATGAAATTCTCTGTCAGGTTCAATTCGGCATCCACGTAGGCGGCCAGGTCGGTGCGGTATTCATCGCGCTCGTTCTTGGGGCCAAAGCCGGCAAAACATTGGCAATTGGCCGACAAGGATTTCACCGTCACCTGCTCGCCGCGTTGCACCGCCAAGGGATTGCCGTCGGCATCCACAAGGGGCTGACTGCCGGCGTCTTCCAGTGGTTTGCCATCGGGGCCCAGCAGCAAGCCATCCTTGGCCACGGTGAGCACACCGGCATCGCCGTATTGATAGCTCTCCTCTTGTCCTTTGATGATCTTATAATTTTCAACACGCATCTCTGCGCCAAACGCGATGTTCAATCCGTGCAACACATCCGAAAAATATTTGGAGAAGTCCAGGTTGGTCGTGTTTTGTGTGAAGGAGTGTGTGCCGATGTTCATGTTGATCGGCGAATTCGACCCGAGCGAGGCATTCATCGTGTTGAGCATGCCGATGCGGGTTTTGTTGCGTCCAAACGTATTGCTGAAGTCCACGTTGAATATGCCCACCTTGCTTCGCAGGCCCACGGTGGTGGAGATGTCCGAAGTATTGGACGTCATCTGCGGGCGAAAACCATTGGGATAGAGCAGGTAGTTGAACCGGTCGGTTTGTTCCGGCCGGCGCGTATAGCAGGAATAGCTTTGCAAGAATTTATATCCCATTCCTCCAAACGCGTACAGCGTTGTGGTTTCATTCAAAGGAATCTCGGCATTGTAATACATCGTCCCCAATGTGATGGCCGGCGATCCGGCATATACAGCGAAGTCGCTTTGCTGTAAACCCCTGGCCGCCATCAAGCCTTCTGGTGTTGACAAGGTTGCCTGGAGGGTTGTATTACCCGACGCTTGAGCGGCCACCAACTCGGGATTGGTGATCACCGGGTTGCCATATTTGTCGGTGCGCTGATTGGTGAGATAGGTCGCATCGTAGGTGCCCCAGTCATTCACGAACGGGCGCAACGTGGGACGGCGTTGGGTGAGTTCGCCGGAGATGTTAATGAATCCTTTTTTGGCCAGGCTGAAACCATAGTTTGCTGCCAACTGATAGTTATAGCCATCGGGTTTTCCATCGATGGTGTATTTGCCGCCGTCGCCGCCCGAATTCAAATACCCACCACCGGTAAAGCTGCCGGTTAGTTTGTCGGTGCCCTTTTTCAAAACAATATTGATCACACCGGCCACGGCGTCGGACCCGTATTGCGCGGCCGCACCATCGCGCAATATTTCAATGTGATCGACCGAGATCGACGGGATCAGCATCATGTCCACGGACGTGGAGGGACTTCCCACCGCGGTGGAGATGATGAGTTGGGCCGAAGTATGCCGCCGTTTTCCGTTGATGAGTACCAGGGTTTGGTTGGGCGCGAGGTTGCGGAGTTGGATGGGGTCGACGTGTGAATCCAGGTCGCCCCCCTGACTGCGCACAGCGTTGAAACTGGGAGCGAGCATAGTGAGCATTTGCGCCAGGTCGATCTGTGGCAAGTCGCCCATAATATCTTTTAAGGATATGATGTCGACCGGCACGGCCGTCTCTAACGCCGTGCGACCCACGCCGCGGCTTCCAGTGACGATGAGCTCACCAAGCTCCTTCATGGATTCCTCCAGCACAATGTCCAGGCCGCCGCTGTGGGCGGCCACCTCTTTCGAACCAAAGCCGATAAAGGAAAACACAAGGATCGAATTGGCCGGTGCCGCGATGGTGTACTTGCCATTCGAATCGGTGAGTGTTCCTTTGCCTGGCGCGTCTTTCAGAATAACGCTGACGCCGGCGAGCGGACTGCCGTCGCCCAGGGCTGTGACGGTGCCCGTAATGTTCAGCTCTTGCCCGAAGGAGTATAGGGTTAACACCGTGGCCAGCAGGGTGAGATAGAATTTATATTTCATGGAGTTTAGGTTAAAAGTTGACAATACAAGTCTGAGACCCTGCGGTTGGCAGGGTCGGGGAAAGACAAAAACGAACCTGTCGCTATCGTTTAATGTCTCCCGGGATCAAAGGATTGCGGGAGACCGATAGCGCATAAAGCGTCTAAGTATTTTCTCGTGAAGGGAATCCACACGGTGGTCGTGTGGTCAGATTCGCAAATAGTAAGGGATGATTCTCATAGGTATTGGGTTTAGGGTTAAAAGGTTCACTTTTCCGGAGCAAACACAGACATCAACACCACCGCCCTTTCATTGTGTCTACTACACGTAACGTCACGCAATCCTTCACCCGGGCCTTCATGTGCTAACGCAGGGCGTATACGCTGAGCACGGCTCACAGGTGATGCATGGTTTGATCTGTTTGTCTCTTTACTGGCGTTAATGAAATAACAGATCGTTTATCAATTCAGCAGGTTGTATAGTGAATATAAGATATAATCAACACCGGATGAAGTATTGGTTCGTAAAAAAAATATACGATCCAATCAAACGGTTGCGCAATCGGAAGGCGGTGAGAAAAAAATTTAGAAGTCGATAAATAAAATGTACCGTGTTTAAACAGCAATCTATACAGATGATGCGGGCGCTGTTTCAAAAATGAAAACAACGTGCCTCAAAAGGCTATTCCTGAAATTACAACGGTATGTATACTGCAAATGGGATGAGCATTTCAATTCGTGTTCAGCTTTGATCACTCGTCCCGCAGCGCCTTCACCGGATTTGCCGATGCAGCCCGCGTTACGTGATAGCCTACCGTTACCAAGGTAATGATCGCCGCCAGCAGAGCCGACAGAATAAATGTGAGCCACTCGTTGCTCAGGTCGATTTTGTAGGCAAAGCTTTGCAGCCACGTGCTCGTAAAATACCATGCGAACGGGAACGACACCAGCGTGCCGATACCGACCAGCACAAAGAATTCCCGTGCCACCAACAAGACCAGCCCGCCGACGCTTGCGCCGATAACTTTTCGCACGCCAATTTCCTTGGTGCGTTGCTCGGTGGTGAAGGCTGCGAGCCCCAGCAAACCAAGACAGGCAATGAGGATCGTAAGTCCCGAGAACGCCGTGAAGATCTGGCTTCGTTTTTCGTCGGACTTGTATTGAGAATTGAAATCCTGGTCGAGGAATTGGTAATCGAACGGGTAGTTGGGATACAGCTCTTTCCAGGTCTTCTCCACGGCGGCCAGCGATTCGCGAACATCACCGGATTCGGTTTTGATAAAGAGGAAACTGTTTTTTGGATCGAGGTTGATCATGAGGGGCTCGATGACATCGTACAGAGAATTCTGGTGGTAGTCTTTCACCACACCAATTACTTTTTTCTCGATGTCGGTTCCGTTGGGCCCGTTGCCTTTGAAGACGAATTTCTTACCAATGGGATCTTTCCACGACATGCGTCTCACCATGGCCTCGTTTACCAATGCGCCATATAACGTATCCGCGGCTACGTCGCGCGAAAAATCCCTGCCTTGTAAAATGGTCATCCCTAACGTCTTCACAAAGTCATAGTCGACCGAAAACAAATCCACTCCGCGTTCCGACAGTTTGCCTTCGTTGTCTTCCACCTGTATCAATAATTTACCGATGCCAAACCCGGGCGACGAATTGGACGAAGCTGCGGCCGTCACGCCTTTGGTCTGGCGCATGCGCTCTTCGATCGCGGGAACGTGCAGGATCTGGTCGTCGGTGGCAAGCTGCATGCGGATCACGCGTTCTTTTGTGAAGCCCAGGTCTTTGTTGCGCAGGTATTGCAATTGATCGAACACAATTAATGTAGAGATAAGCATGAAGATGGAGATCGCAAACTGCGCCACCACCAGCACTTTTCTGAAAATGGCGTTGCCACCCTTGGCCGACAGTTTGCCCTTGAGCACGCTGACCGGATTGAAACCCGACAAGTACAACGCCGGATAACTGCCGCCGGCAATACCGATCACCAACACGATGCCGATCAGGCTCAGCAACACCGGCGCCTGCAAAATATAACTGAACGGAAGCTGTTTATTGGAGAGCTCGTTGAAGAGCGGGAGCAGCGCATAGATCAATATCAAACTGGCCCCCAAAGCAATGAACGTGATCACCACGGACTCGGTGATGAACTGCGCAATGAGTTGCCGGCGCATTGACCCCATCACTTTCCGGATGCCTACTTCTTTTGCGCGGCTGGCAGAACGCGCCGTGGCCAGGTTCATGTAGTTGATGGAGGCGATGATGAGCATGAAGGCGGCCACGGCGGCGAAGATGTAGATGTATGAAATATCCCCACCACCCTCAGCCTCGTCCTGTATCTTGGAATGAAGATGAATGTCAGTGATGGGCTGCAGTTCGTACTTGATGCTGATGTTGTATTGCGCGAAGATGATATCGACTTTTTCTTTCAGGATCTTATCGAGGCTGGCGTACATCTTGTTGATGTCGTAGCCTTCCGGTAATTGGATGTATGTATACACGCCGAAGTTTCCCCACGACAAGTTTTCTTTTCGCGTATTTGCCGATACAAGGGCATCGAAAATAAAATGCGAGTTCAGGGGAACGTCTTTCATGACGCCCGTTACTTTGAATGTTTCGTTGTTCTGGTTCACCAGCGTTTGGCCGATGGCATTGTCGGTGCCGAAGTATTTTGTGGCAATTTTTTCGGTGAGTACAATCGAGAAAGGCTGGTCCAGGGCCGTGTTGGGGTCGCCGGCGACGAAGGGATAGGTGAACATGTCGAACACGGTGGAGTCGGCCAGATAGAAATTGTTTTCATAGAACGACTTGTCGCCGCTTTTGAACATCGGCTTTGGTCCGAGTCCATCGAAGCGTACGGCATTTTTTACTTCGGGATAATTGTCGCGCAACTCCGGCGCCAGGGGCTGCTGTGCCACGGCCCAGGTAAATGCATTGTCAGGTTCTTTGATGTTGGAGACCACGCGGTAGATGTTCCCTGCGTTGGCATGATACCGGTCGAAGCTCAACTCATCCAGGATGTACATCAACAGGAACATGCTGCAGGTGATGCCGATCGTGAGACCCAGAATGTTGATGGCGCTATACGTTTTGTCTTTGCGGATGTTGCGCCAGGCGATGAGGATGAGGTTTTTCAGCATAGGAGATGGGTTTGCCAGAGGATGCTAAAGATCGCAAAAAAGTTGTATAAACAATGAATGTTAAGTTGCTCGCGACTTGCTTGGAATAAACTGATCTGGTCAAAATTCACGAAACTGAAACTGTTTTTTTTGCGTATTTATAGGAAGTTTTGAGTTCGGCGTACACCCGTATTCAAGACGCAACCTTATTCAACTTTTAACCCATCATCACTTGAAAAAAGATCTACTGGCTTACATCGCACTGGGCGCCATCTGCATCATCTGGGGAACAACCTACCTGGCGTTGCGCGTGGCGGTTGTCCATTTTCCGGCCTTCCTGTTTGTGGTGCTGCGTCAGATCTCCGCCGGATTGCTGCTGGGCGGGTTTTTGCTTTTTGTGATGAAGGAAAGCTGGCCTTCGCTCGAACAGTTGAAGCGCCAGGCCGTGGCCGGGTTCTTCATGATCTCCCTGGGCAATGGCCTTGTGGCCTGGGCAGAAGTGCTCATCCCGAGTGGCGTGGCCGCGATTCTTTGCTCGCTCATGCCCGTGATGGTGATCCTCATCAACCTGACCATCAACCGCGAAGAGAAGCCAACGGTGCCCATTATTCTCGGTGTGCTCGTAGGCCTGGTGGGCATTGTCATGATCTTTGGAGAGCATGTGCAGTTCTCGCGACTGGAATACCAGATCGGCATCTTTGCCATCTTTGTCGCCGTGGTGAGTTGGGCCGGTGGCGCCGTATGGTTGAAGAAACGTGGCGCCGTGGGCAACCTCTTTCTCAACGCTGCCCTTCAAATGCTTTTTGGCGGTCTGTGGCTCGTGCCCGCTTCACTTTTGTTCGACGATCTCAGCGCGGTGTCGTGGTCGGCCGAAGCGGTGTATTCACTCATTTATCTGATCATTTTCGGGTCGATCGTGGCGTATGCCTGTTTCTCTTACGCCCTGCGCAACCTGCCCATGACCATCGTGTCGCTTTATGCGTATGTCAACCCCGTGGTGGCGGTGTTGCTCGGCTGGTTGTTTTTGGATGAGAAGTTGAACATGAAGATCGGTATGGCCATTTTGATCACGGTGGCAGGCATCTACATCGTGAACAAGGGATACCAGCTTCGCGATCTTTGGAAAGCCCAATTCACCCGCTAAAAAAATGAATCCGATATTATTTCATACAACACAATGGGACGCCGTGCCCATAACTGAACACCACGGCGAATCGGGCGTGGCTTTATGGCGAACGTTGCAGTTTGGAACGTTTCGCGTGCGGCTGGTAGAGTATTCTAAAAATTATAAAGCCGACCATTGGTGCAAGACAGGACACATCCTGTTTTGCCTGGAAGGCGAAATGGAGTCCGAACTTTCGGATGGACGCACGTTCCGGTTGTCGGCCGGCATGAGCTACCAGGTGTCCGACAACGTGAGCTTACACCGGTCTTCATCACGTGACGGCGTGAAGTTGTTTATCGTAGACGGAAAATTTTTGGACCATCAGCAACCGCGCAACCCATGGAGAATCTAACCCTTGCCATCGAAACCTACCGGCCCGAGCATCAGCCTGCCTTCGAAGCGTTGAACCGCGAATGGATCGAAAAGTATTTTTGGATGGAGCCCATCGACGAAGCCGTGTTGCAGCATCCCGACCTGCACATCCTGGGCAAAGGCGGCGAGATCCTCATGGCGGTATACGAAGGCCGGGTGGTGGGAACGGCAGCATTGAAATTTGTCGAGCCAGGAGTTTACGAGTTTACGAAGATGGCGGTTGACAATAAGCACCGAGGTTTGGGTTTGGGTCGGGCGTTGGCCGAAGCGGCGCGGGACAAAGCACGCGCACGGGGTGCGCAAAAGATCATCTTGTATTCCAACACGATCCTGACCACGGCGATCGAACTTTACCGGAAACTGGGGTTTGAGGAGATCCCCGTCGATGGGCCGTACAAGCGGAGCAATATAAAAATGCAACTGGTGTTGACGGAAGAATCCTGACACGTAAATTCGATGGAAAAGATCATGAATGCGCCCATCACGATACGAAACGCCAATCCCGGCGATGCCGCCCTTTTAGCAGAACTGGGATGGAAGACCTTCTATGAAACGTTTGCACCCCTGAACAACGAAGCCGACGTGAAGCTGTATGTCGATAAAAACTTCACGACCGAACAACTCACACAAGAACTGGAAGACCCGCATGCCATCTTCCTGATCGCACAGGCCGGCGACACCGTGGCAGGCTATGCGAAGCTCCGAACACAACTCAACCCCGAAGCGCCGCCCGGCACCGTGAGCATCGAACTGGAGCGCATCTATTCCGATCGCGATTTCCTCGGAAAGAGCGTGGGCAAAACCCTGATGCAAGCCAGCATCGATCTGGCCAAACAAAAAGGCTACGACACGCTGTGGCTGGGCGTCTGGGAATTCAACCCGCGCGCGATCGCTTTTTATGAAAAATGGGGGTTTCAAAAATTCAGCGCACATCCTTTTTTGCTGGGCAACGATTTGCAAACCGACCTACTCTACAAAAAGAAATTAACCTGACCACATGACAACCCACCACTACAACACGACCCTCTCCTGGACCGGCAACAAGGGCACGGGCACCTCCGACTATAAAGCCTATGAGCGCAGCCACCTCCTGGCCGTCGCGGGCAAACCGGAGATCCCCGCATCGTCCGACCCGAAGTTCAGAGGCGACAAGACGCGCTATAACCCGGAAGAATTGTTGGTGGCTTCGTTATCGAGTTGTCATATGCTGTGGTATTTGCATCTGTGCGCCGTGAACGGTGTAGTGGTGATCGAATATACCGACCATGCCGCCGGCACCATGTCGGAAAACGAAAACGGCAGCGGACAATTTATAGAGGTGACGCTACGCCCCACGGTGACGGTAAAAGAAAAATCCATGATCGAGAAAGCCAATGCCTTGCATGAGGAAGCGCATAGCCTGTGCTTTATTGCGCGCTCGGTAAACTTCCCTGTGCATCATCTCCCCCAGGCGTTGGTGATGGAAAACACGGTCGCCTGAAATTTTTGCAGGCACATCCTTCGAAAGCATTTCCCGTAAACGAATTTCATCATGAAAAAATCAGAATGGCTTACCCGCACATTTCCTTTCGGCCTGGCCGGCGGACTGCTTCCCTTTCAACTCGACCGGCTGGAAGGCACGGTGGCACGGATGGAGATGAAAACGAAAGGTCTTCCCGAGGAGCTGCTTTCCCAGAAGCTCGATATGAAATGGTCGGTCAAGGAAAACATCGCGCACTTGGGTGAAGTGGATGAGGTGGCGTTGAAACGCATCGATGAAATTGTGAATCAACTGCCCACGATGTCGCCGACTGTATTTGGATTGAAGCAGGATTATAATGCTTGGCCGGTACAAGAGGTGATCGCGTTTTTTTACGAACGCCGGAAAAAGAATATAGCGCGCTACCAAATGCTGGTGGATGATGAACTGACCCGGACCTCGGTTCATCCCCGGCTCAACGTGGCCATGACCCCCGTGGACCTGGCCTTCTTCGATGCCGAGCACGACGACCATCACCTGGTGCGCATTTCTGAAATTATTTCTACTCTAAAAAAATAGCCATGCACCCCTTATTGAAAAAAGACCGCGA
>Ga0209050_1002511_pt1 | contig 15447 bp, 9 predicted proteins | sample Araplavi_mTSA_r2_FD_184276 | JGI IMG/M metagenome (GOLD analysis project Ga0209050, IMG submission 184276) | Arabidopsis root microbial communities from North Carolina, USA - plate scrape MF_Cvi_mTSA_r2 (SPAdes) (version 2) | ecosystem: Host-associated > Plants > Roots > Endosphere | place: USA... | reverse complement strand
GAGCCCAGGCGGTGCACGCTCATCCGCTCCATCAGGCTCAGCGCCTGGTTCTGGCGGTAGTTGTCGGTGAGCACCAGCTGCGCGACCTCGTCGGTCATCTGCGCCAGCAGCTTGTTGCGCTCGGGCAACGTCAGCTTCTTCTTCTGCACTTCGCCGTTGAGCAGGATCTTGATGTTCACCTCATGGTCGGAGGTGTCCACGCCGGCGGAGTTGTCGATGAAGTCGGTGTTGAGCAGCACGCCGTGCTGCGCGGCCTCGATGCGGCCCAGCTGGGTCATGCCCAGGTTGCCGCCCTCGCCCACCACCTTGCAGCGAAGCTCGCGACCGTTGACGCGCAGCGCGTTGTTGGCGCGATCGCCGACGTCCGCGTTGGTCTCGCTGGAGGCCTTCACGTAGGTGCCGATGCCGCCATTCCACAACAGGTCGACAGGCGCCTTCAGGATCGCGCTGAGCAGGTCCGTCGGGCTCATCGCCGTGACGCTCGGATCGATGCCCAGCGCCGTCTTCGCTTCGGCCGTCAACGGAATCGACTTCGCCGAACGCGGGTAGATGCCGCCGCCCTTGCTGATCAGCGAACGGTCGTAGTCGTCCCAGCTCGAACGCGGCAGCTTGAACATGCGCGCGCGTTCCTTGAACGTCGTCGCCGCATCCGGGTTCGGATCGATGAACACATGGCGGTGGTCGAACGCCGCGACCAGGCGGATGTGCTTGCTCAGCAGCATGCCGTTACCGAACACGTCGCCGGACATGTCGCCGACGCCGACGACGGTGAAGTCCTGCTTCTGGCTGTCGCGACCCATCGCGCGGAAATGGCGCTTGACCGATTCCCAGGCGCCGCGCGCGGTGATGCCCATGCCCTTGTGGTCGTAACCGACCGAACCGCCCGAGGCGAACGCGTCGTCCAGCCAGAAGCCGTGTGCGCGCGCGATGCCGTTGGCGATGTCGGAGAACGTCGCGGTGCCCTTGTCGGCAGCGACGACCAGGTACGGATCGTCGCCGTCATGGCGAACGACATTCTCCGGCGGAACGACCTTGCCACCGGCGAGGTTGTCGGTGATGTCCAGCAGGCCGTTGATGAAACGCTTGTAGCAGGCGACGCCTTCGTTGAACCACGCATCGCGGTTCACCGCCGGATCCGGCAGCTGCTTGGCGATGAAGCCGCCCTTGGAACCGACCGGCACGATGACGGTGTTCTTCACCATCTGCGCCTTCACCAGGCCGAGCACTTCCGTGCGGAAGTCCTCGCGGCGATCCGACCAGCGCAGGCCGCCGCGGGCGACCGGGCCGAAGCGCAGGTGCACGCCTTCCACGCGCGGACCGTAGACGAAGATCTCGCGGTACGGACGCGGCTTGGGCAGGTCCGGCACCTTGGAGGAGTCGAACTTGAAGCTGATGTAGTCGGCCGGGCCGCCGTCGGCGCGCAGGCCATCCTTGTACTGGATGTAGTAGCTGGTGCGCAGAGTGGCGTCGATCACGCCGATGAAGCTGCGCAGGATGCGGTCCTCGTCCAGGCTGGCGACGCGGTCGAACAGGCCCTTGAGCGCTTCGCGCGTGGCTTCCACCTGCGCGTCGCGCTTGCCGGCGCGCGCGTCCAGCATCGGCTCCAGCGCGGCGAGCGTGGCTTCATCGCCGTTCGCCAGCGTCGACAGCTGCGCACGGAAGGATTCCACGCCGGCCTTGATCTGCGCCTTGGACTCGCTGCCGGTGACCGGATCGAACTTGGCTTCGAACAGTTCCACCAGCAGGCGCGCGAGCAGCGGATAGCGGTTGAGCGTCTCTTCCACGTAGCTCTGCGAGAACGGCACGCCCACCTGCAGCAGATACTTGCAGTAGCCGCGCAGCATCGCCACCTGGCGCCAGGAGAGGTTGCCGGTGAGGATCAGGCGGTTGAAGCCGTCGTTCTCGGCGTTGCCGCGCCAGATCTGCGCGAAGGCCTGTTCGAAGTTCTCGTCAAGGCTCGACACGTCGAGGTTCGGGTTCGAGGTTTCGACCTCGAAGTCCTGCACGAACAGCGTCTGCCCGTTCGCGCACAGGCGGTACGGATGCTCGGAGATGACCCGCAGGCCCATGTTCTCCATCATCGGCAGCGCATCCGACAGCGGGATGTCGTCGTTCTGGCGATAGAACTTGAAGCGCAGGCCGCCGTCGCCGTTGTGGGCGCGGTACAGGCTCAGGCGCAGGTCGTCCGGGCCGGTCAGCGCGGCCAGGTGCTCGACGTCGTCGGCGGCCACGTCGGCGCTGACGTCTTCGATGTAACCCGCCGGCAGCGCACGGCCGTAGGTGTTGGCCAGCGTGAGGCCGCGCTGTTCGCCGTGGCGCACGACCAGGCGTTCACGCAGGTCGTCCTGCCAGTTGCGCACGAGCTTGGACAGCTCGGCTTCGATCTTCGTGCTGTCGGTTTCGATCGCTTCGCCCGACTTCGGACGCACGATCAGGTGCACCTGCGCCAGCGGCGATTCGCCGCCCAGCGTGACGGACGAATCGACATGCTCGCCGTGCAGTTCGCGCTTGAGCATCGCCTCGATGCGCAGGCGGACGTCGGTGTTGAAGCGGTCGCGCGGGATGTAGACCAGCACCGAGAAGAAGCGGCCGTAGCGGTCGCGGCGCAGGAACAGCTTGCTGCGCACGCGCTCCTGCAGGCCGAGGATGCCGGTCGCGGTGCGCAGCAGTTCCTCTTCGCTGGACTGGAACATCTCGTCGCGCGGCAGCGATTCCAGGATGTGGCGCAGCGCCTTGCCGCTGTGGCTGTCGGGCTTCAGGCCGGACTGCTGCATCACGTAGTTGTGGCGCTCGCGCACCAGCGGGATGTCCCACGGGCGGCGGTTGTACGCGCTGGAGGTGTACAGGCCGAGGAAGCGTTCCTCGCGCACCGGCTTGCCCTTCGCGTCGAAGCTGAGCACGCCGATGTAATCCATGTAACCCGGACGATGCACCGTCGCGCGCGAATTGGTCTTGGTGAGGATCAGCGCGTCCACCGCACCGGACTGCGGCATGTAGTGCGCCGCGAGCGAAGTCAGCAGGCGCGGCTTGCCCACGTCCTTGCCGCGCAGCAGGCCCAGGCCGCTGGCCTTGATCGCGCTGAGCACTTCCTCGCCGCCCTTCTGGACGACTTCGTATTCGCGGTAGCCCAGGAAGGTGAAGTGGTTGTCGGCCGCCCAGCGCAGGAACTCCTGCGCCTCGCGCTTGCCGGCTTCGTTCACCGGCAGGTTGCGCTGGCCCAGCTCATCGGCGACGGCGAGCATCTTGGCCTGCATCTGCGGCCAGTCGCGCACGGAGGCGCGTACGTCGGCGAGCACCGATTCCAGCGCCTTCTGGATCTTCGGCATCGCCTCGGCCGGCTGGCGGTCGATCTCCAGATGCATCAGCGATTCGGGCTGGCCTTCGCCGATGGCGAGGATCTTGCCCGTCTTGTCGCGGTTGAACGGCACGACCGGATGGCCCAGCACGTGCACGCCGATGCCCTGCTCGGCCAGCGCCATCGTCACCGAGTCGACCAGGAACGGCATGTCGTCGTTGGCGATCTGGATGACGGTATGGGTCGATTCCCAGCCCTCGCCCTTGATCGTCGGATTGAACAGGCGCACCAGCGCCGAACCCGGCTTGCGCGCACGGGCGAAGTCGAGGAAGTCGATGGCCAGTTCGGCCCAGCCCTGCGCGTTGTGCTGCGGCAGCTCGTCGCTGCTCATGCGCTTGTAGAAGGCGTTGATGAACGCTTCGGTCTCGGCATGGCGCGACTTGGGCAGTCGCGTGCGCATCGCCTCGACGATGGGTTCCAGGGACACGGTCTCGTCCTTCTGGCCGTTCTTCGCGGTCTTCTTCGACGGTGCGCGTTTGGCCGGTTCGACCTTGGCGGCGGGCTTGGCGGAAGCGTTACGTTTGGTGCTCATGGCAACGGGAGTTCCAGATGAAAGAAGGCCCACGCTCTTCGCATGGGCCGGGGGATACGGTTCAGTACGGGCTGTTCGCGGACACGATCTGGCGCGAAGCCGCTTTTACGGCGTTCTCGCGCGGGCGACGATCGCGGCCGCGATCGACAGGACAGGCGTTGGGGCGTGACGATCCGAAGCGTTTCATGTCGGGTTCGTGCAGGTTCTGAGCAGGACTTCTTGTCGAAGCGGCCTGTCAGCGCAGGCCGGTTTCGTTGCGTGCGATCACCAGGCGCTGGATCTCGCTGGTGCCTTCGTAGATCTCGGTGATCTTCGCGTCGCGGAAGTAGCGCTCCAGCGGCATTTCCTTCGAATAACCCATGCCGCCGTGGATCTGCACCGCCTGGTGGGTGATCCACATCGCCGCTTCCGACGCGGTGAGCTTGGCGATGGCCGCCTCGTTGCTGAAGCGCGCGCCACCCTTCTCGAATTCGCCCTTCTGCCATGCCGCGCGCAGCGTGAGCAGCGTGGCCGCGTCGAGCTTGCACTTCATGTCGGCGATCTTGGCCTGGGTCATCTGGAAGGTGCCGATCGCGGCGCCGAACGCCTTGCGCTCGCGCACGTATTCCAGCGTCTTCTCGTAGGCGGCGCGGGCGATGCCGATGGCCTGGCTGGCGATGCCGATGCGGCCGGCATCCAGCACGCTCATGGCGATCTTGAAACCGTGGCCTTCATCGCCCAGCACGTCCTCGGGCTGGGCGACGTAATTGTCGAACTCGATTTCGCACGTGGCCGAAGCGCGGATGCCGAGCTTGGGCTCGGTCTTGCCGCGATGGAAACCGGCGCGATCGCCGTCGATCATGAACGCGGTGATGCCGCGCGCGCCCTTGTCGGGGTCGGTCATCGCGAACAGCACGAAATACTTCGCGACCGGGCCGGAGGTGATCCAGCTCTTCTTGCCGCTGATGACGTAGGTGCCGTCGGCCTGCTTCGTGGCCTTGCAGCGCATGGCGGTGGCGTCGGAGCCGGACTGCGGCTCGGTCAGCGCGAAGGCGCCGATCTCGCGGCCTTCGGCGATCGCGCGCACGTACTTCTGCTTCTGCTCCTCGGTGCCGAACTTGAGGATGCCGTTGCAGAACAGCGAGTTGTTCACCGACACGATGGTCGAATGCGCGGCGTCGCCGGCGGCGATCTCGATCATCGCCAGCACGTAGCTGATCGGGTCCATGCCCGCGCCGCCGTATTCGGCCGGCACCTCGATGCCCATCAGGCCGTTCTCGCCGAGGGTGCGGATGTTCTCGAGGGGGAATTCGCCGGTCTTGTCGTGGTGCTCGGCGCTGGGAGCAATCTTTTCCTGGGCGATGCGGCGGGCCACATCCTGGATCATCAACTGCTCTTCGGTGAAGCGGAAATCCACGTCGGCTACCTCGTATCGGAGTCTTTTGGTTCGTTTGGCGAAACAGCCCGCGAATTGTAGCCGGCCCGCTCAAAATTCGCAGGTGCGAGCTATTGCGCAGCGCAATACGAGCCGGTTTTCGCCCGTGGTGGAAAACCGCGGCCGCGCTGCCATGGCGCCGCAGCGCGGGATTCCCGACGAATCCCGTCGCGGCTTGCATCTCTCGCTTGACCCTGCGGGGCGCACCAACGACACTTATCGCTATATCGCGATAGGTTGATGAAGCATGGATCTGGAAGGCTGGTCTTCACGGCTCAAGGTGTTCGCCGACGCGACCCGGGTGCGCCTGCTGGCGCTGCTGGAGCGCGAGGAGCTGACCGTGGCCGAACTGTCGGGCATCACGCGCCTGGCCCAGCCGCGCGTGTCCACGCACCTGGCCAAACTGAAGGAGGCCGGGCTGGTGCGCGACCGCCGCTCCGGCGTGTCGGCGTATTACCGCTTCGACGACGCCGCACTCGACAACGCGCAGCGCGCCCTGTGGACCACGCTGCGCGAAGGCAGCGACGACCCGCTGCTGCGGCAGGACGCCGAACGCGTCGCCGACGTGCTGGCCTCGCGCGCGGCCGACCAGAACTGGGCCGACACGGTGGCCGGCGACATGGAGCGGCATTACTCGCCCGGCCGCACCTGGGAAGCGATGGCGCGTTCGGCGCTGCCGCTGCTGGAGCCCGGCGACGTGCTCGACGTCGCCTCCGGCGACGGCGTGCTCGCCGAACTGCTCGCCCCGCATTCGCATCGCTACGTGTGTCTGGACTCAAGCACCAAGGTCGTGCTCGCCGCATCCGAACGCCTGCGCAAGCTGAAGAACGTCGAGGTACGCGAGGGCGACATGCACGCCCTGCCCTTCGAGGACGCGCATTTCGACCTGGTCGTGCTCATGCACGCGCTGACCTACGCCGAGCACCCGGCGCAGGCCGTGGCCGAAGCCGCGCGCGTGCTGCGTCCAGGCGGCCGCCTGCTGCTCACCAGCCTGGCGCGCCATGAACATCGCAACGTGGTCGAAGCCTACGGCCACGTGAACCTGGGGTTCAGCGAGAAGGACCTGCTGAAATTCGCCACCAGGGCCGGCCTGGACGTGGGCAGTTGCGAAACCGTCACGCGTGAACGCCGCCCGCCGCATTTCGAAGTGATCGCGCTCATCGGCCGCAAGCCTGCCGATGCACGCAAGACGACGAGGAAGTCGTGATGGATACCCTGCCCTGGCTCAACCCCGAACGCGCGCAGGCGCTGCAGCAGCTGCTTCGCGAACGCATCCTCGTGATCGACGGCGCGATGGGCACGATGATCCAGCGACATGAGCTGGACGAAGCGGCGTATCGCGGCGAGCGCTTCGCCAACGGATACGACCACGCGTACGACCACGTCGAACACGTGCATGGCGACAACTGCGGCTGTTCCCGCGACCAGCGCGGCAACAACGACCTGCTGAGCCTGACGCAGCCCCACATCATCCGCGACATCCACGCGCAATACCTCGATGCGGGCGCGGACCTGATCGAAACCAACACCTTCAATTCGACCACGATCTCGCTGGCCGACTACGGGCTGGAACACCTCGCGCGCGAGCTCAACGAAGTCGGCGCGCGCTTGGCGCGCGACGCCTGCGACGACGCCGAAGCGCGCGATCCTTCGCGCCCGCGCTACGTGATCGGCGTGCTCGGCCCGACCAGTCGCACCGCGTCGCTGAGTCCGGACGTGAACCGCCCCGGTTTCCGCGCGATCAGCTTCGACGAACTGCGCGTGGCCTATCGCGAAGCCGCCGATGGCCTGATCGACGGCGGTGCGGACGTGCTGATGGTCGAAACCGTGTTCGACACGCTCAACGCGAAGGCCGCGCTTTTCGCGATCGAGGAAGCGTTCGACGCGCGCGGCGTGCGCCTGCCGGTGATGGTGTCGGGCACGATCACCGACGCGTCCGGCCGCACGCTGTCCGGCCAGACCGCCGAGGCGTTCTGGTATTCGCTGCGTCACGCGCAGCCGCTGGCGATCGGACTGAACTGCGCGCTCGGCGCGAAGGACCTTCGTCCGCATGTCGACGTGCTCGCGCAGGTCGCCGATGCGTACGTCAGCACGCATCCGAACGCCGGCCTGCCCAACGCGTTCGGCGGGTACGACGAGACGCCGGAAGACATGGCCCACGTACTGGGCGAGTTCGCGCGCTCGGGCCTGCTCAACCTCGTGGGCGGTTGCTGCGGCACCACGCCGGCGCATATCGCGGCGATCGCGAAGGTCGTGGAAGGCATCGCGCCGCGTGCGCTGCCGTCGCTGGTGGCGGCGGCCTGATGACCATGCCCCTCCCCCGACAGACGCGCCTGTCCGGCCTCGAGCCGCTGCAGATCACGCCCGAATCCAACTTCATCAACGTCGGCGAACGCACCAACGTCACCGGCAGCGCGCAGTTCAAGAAACTGATCCTGGAAGGCCGCCTCGACGAAGCCGTCGTGGTCGCGCGCCAGCAGGTCGAGAACGGCGCGCAGGTGATCGACGTCAACATGGACGAAGGCCTGCTCGATTCCGAGCGCGCGATGGTCGAGTTCCTCAACCTCATCGCCGCCGAGCCCGACATCGCGCGCGTACCGGTGATGGTGGACAGCTCCAAGTTCAGCGTGATCGAAGCCGGCCTGCGCTGCCTGCAGGGTAAGGGCATCGTCAATTCGATCTCGATGAAGGAAGGCGAAGCCGAGTTCCTGCGCCAGGCGCGACTGGTGCGCCGCTATGGCGCCGCCGTCGTGGTGATGGCCTTCGACGAGGCCGGCCAGGCGGACACGATCGAGCGCAAGGTCGAGATCAGCTCGCGCGCCTACAGGCTGCTGACGGAGAAGATCGGCTTCCCGCCGGAAGACATCATCTTCGACCCGAACGTGTTCGCCATCGCCACCGGCATCGATGAACACAACGATTACGCCGTGGCCTTCATCGAAGCCACGCGCGAACTCAAGCGTCGCTTCCCCTTCAGCCACATTTCCGGTGGCGTGTCGAACGTGTCGTTCTCCTTCCGCGGCAACGAGCCGGTGCGGCAGGCGATCCACGTCGTGTTCCTGTACCACGCCATCAAGGCGGGCATGGACATGGGCATCGTCAACGCCGGCGCCCTGCCGCTGTACGACGACCTCGACGCCGAACTGCGCGAGCGCGTCGAGGACGTCGTGCTCAACCGCCGCAGCGATGCGACCGAACGCCTGCTGGAAATCGCCGACCGCTACAAGGGCAGGAAGGGCGAGAAGAAGGTCGAAGACCTCGTCTGGCGCGAGAAGCCGGTACGCGAACGCCTGTCGCATTCGCTGGTACACGGCATCGACCAGTACATCGAAGCCGACACCGAGGAAGCCCGCGCGCAGGCGACGCGTCCGCTCGACGTGATCGAAGGTGCGCTGATGGACGGCATGAACGTCGTCGGCGACCTGTTCGGCGCCGGCAAGATGTTCCTGCCGCAGGTGGTGAAATCCGCGCGCGTGATGAAGAAGGCGGTCGCGTACCTGCTGCCCTTCATCGAGGCCGAAAAGCTGCGCACGGGCGATGTCGGCAAGTCCAACGGCAAGATCGTGATGGCGACCGTCAAGGGCGACGTGCACGACATCGGCAAGAACATCGTCGGCGTCGTGCTGGCGTGCAACAACTTCGACGTGATCGACCTGGGCGTGATGGTACCGGCGCAGGTGATCCTGGACCGCGCGAAGGCGGAGAACGCCGACCTGATCGGCCTGTCCGGCCTGATCACGCCTTCGCTGGAGGAAATGAGCCACGTTGCGCGCGAAATGCAGCGGCAGGGGTTCCAGATGCCGCTGCTGATCGGCGGCGCGACGACCTCGCGCGCGCATACCGCGCTGAAGATCGACCCGCATTACAAGGCGCCGACGGTGTGGGTGAAGGACGCCTCGCGTGCGGTCGGTGTGGCGCAATCGCTGATCAGCCCCGACCTTCGCGTCAACTTCGTCGCCGCCAACGACACCGACTACGCCGAGATCCGCCAGCGCCACAAGCAGCGCGGCGACGGCAAGCGCCTGGTGTCGCTGGAGAAGGCGCGCGGCCAGCGATTCGACGGCGGTTGGGGCGAGCATGCCCCGCCCGCGCCGAACCGGCCCGGCCTGCATGTGTTCGACGATTATCCGCTGGCCGAACTCGTCGACTACATCGACTGGACGCCGTTCTTCAACACATGGGAACTGGCGGGCAAGTACCCCGCGATCCTCACCGATGAGGTGGTCGGCGCGCAGGCGAGCGAGCTGTATCGCGATGCGCGCGCGATGCTCAGGCGCATCGTCGACGAGAAGTGGCTCACCGCGAAGGCGGTGTTCGCGCTATGGCCGGCGAACTCGACTGGCGATGACGTCGTCGTCGAAGCGGACGGCAGGCAGACCACCCTGCACTTCCTGCGCCAGCAGGTCGACAAGCCGGCCGATCGCCCGGATTTCTGCCTCGCCGATTTCATTGCGCCGAAGGACAGCGGCCGCCAGGACTGGATCGGCGGATTCGCGGTGACGGCGGGCATCGGCATCGAGGAACACGTCGCGCGTTTCGAGGCCGATCACGACGACTACAACGCGATCATGCTCAAGGCGCTGGCCGACCGCTTCGCCGAGGCGCTGGCAGAACGACTGCACGAACGCGTGCGCAAGGATTTCTGGGGCTACGCAGCCAGCGAAACGCTCGACAACGATGCGCTGATAGATGAAGCCTACGCCGGCATCCGCCCCGCGCCCGGCTATCCCGCGTGCCCGGAACACAGCGAGAAGGCGACGCTGTTCCGCCTGCTCGATGCGGAGAACAACGCCGGCGTGCGCCTGACCGAGAGCTTCGCGATGTATCCGGCCGCGGCGGTGTCCGGCTACTACTTCAGCCATCCGCGCAGCCAGTACTTCGTCGTGGGTCGCGTGTCGAAGGAACAGGTCGAGGATTACGCGCGCCGCAAGGGTGTGAGCCTCGCGCAGGCCGAGCGCTGGCTGGCGTCGAACCTGGATTACGACCCGGAGTGACCCGCACTTCGGATTGTTGCTGCGGACGCCGCCCGGCGTCCGTGTTTGGATGCCCAGGTTCCGGACGGATTGCCCCATGAACTTCGACATCCCCGCCCCGCCAGCGACCGCGCCTGCCACCGGCAACGCCGCCTTCATCCAGAAACACGCCGGCCCGGGCCGCATCGGCCTGGTCGGCGGTCGCGACTGGATGACCAAACTGATCCGCAAGGCGCAGGCGCCGCTCACGCGCGACGGGCATCGCAGCCTGTGGTCGCACGCGTTCGTTTTCAGCGAACGGCGACTGGATGGTCACTGGTGGGTGATCGAGTCCGACCTGGACCTGCGTTATCGCCAGATCCGGCTGGGCGTGCAGGAGAACCGCGTCGACCGTTACTTCGACGACAAGGCGTTCCCGAACCTCGCCATTCTCGATTTCGGCCTGGACGATGCGCAGGTGCTGCAGGTGCAGCGCGCCGGCCTGGACCTGTTGTCGGGGCTGGTCACCTATTCGATCACCGAACTGATGGGCACCATGCTGGCGATGCACAGCCGTCGCCTGCGCCGTCGAGAGAACCTGCTGGCGAAGGAAGGCGCGCTGTACTGCTCGGCGATGGTGCAGCACTGCTACGCAGCGGCGGGCATCGAATTCCTGCCCGGCGTGCAGGGCAAGAACATCGCGCCGCACGACCTGGACGAATCACCGATTCCGCACCAGACGCACCGCTTGATCCGCGACCTGGGCATCTCGACGTTGCGCGAGGTCGGACACGAATCCAGCGAGTGGATTCGTTCGCTTACGGTCGACTGACGCCCCGTCGGGCGATCACCACACCAGGTCGTCCGGCACCTGGTACTGCGGATCGGCGTACGGATCTTCTTCGGCCGTGGCGTTCGGATCGACCTTCAGCGCGACGGCCGGCGGGAAGATCGCTTCGGCCTGCGCCAGCATCTCCGCGCTGACCAGCAGGTAGCGGCCGTCCATCTGCAGCACGCCCAGTTCGCCCGCGTTGAGCTGCTTGAGCTGCGCGTCGTTGACGTAGATGCGCTTGATCTTGCCGCCGTACGGGAAATGGCGGGCGATCTCGGCCGCTGCGTCGTTCAGCGCCTTGTCCTTGACCAGTTCGGCGAGCTTCGCGCGCGCCTCGCGGCGCAGGCGCGCTTCTTCCTGCTTGGCGGCTTCGGCGGCGATGCGCTCGTCCTTCTCGCGCTGGGCGCGGATGGCGTAGGCCTTGGCCAGGTCGATGTCCTCACGCGTCTGCGGCTTTCCGCCATGACGCGGACCGCCCGGCTTGCGCGCATCGGGCTTGCGTCCGTCCGGCTTTCGTCCGTCCGGGCGACCCTGCGGCTGCGCACCCTGCGGTTTGCCACCCTGCCGATGTTCCGGCTTGCCGCTCCTGGCGTGCGGGCCCTTGGCGTGCGGGCCTTTGTCATGCGGGCCCTTACCCTGCACGGGGCGCTCGGGCTTGGGCGCGGGCTTGAAGCCCAGGCCCATCAACTGGTCACGGAGGCTGTTGCTCATGATGCTGCTGCGAAAGGGTGGGGATTGCAGGGCCGAAGTATAGGCAGCCCGGGGCGGCTGCGCGCGGTCATGCGTCCCAGCCGCGCGGGACGCCAGTGCGCCGTCAGTAATGCGGCGGGGGCGGTTCCTGGGACGGATCGGCCGCGAACGGGTTGGACGCGAGCGCCGCCCTCATCTGCCGCAGCTCCTCCAGCACGCGGTGCATCGCCAGTGCGCTGCGCGCTTCCTCGCTGCGCACGGCGGCGAGCGCATCGCTCAATTCCGACAACGCCTGTTCCTGGAACGCAACACGCGTTTCCAGGTCGATCAGGCGCTGCTCGAGTTCGTCGCGTTCGTTGGCCATGCGTTCGCCGGTCATGCTCGGTGCGTCTGGATCGAGCGACCACGCCCGATCCCGTAATACGCCAGCCCCGCCGATTCGACCTCGTCAGGGTGGTACAGATTGCGGCCATCGAAGATCACCGCATCGCCAACCGATTGCTTCAGTCGCGCGAAGTCCGGGCTGCGGAACTGTTTCCATTCGGTGACCACGACCAGCGCATCGGCGTCGGCCAGCGCTGCGCGCGCGGAGTCGCACAGCACCAGGTCGTCGCGGTCGCCGAAGATGCGATGCGCTTCCTCGGTCGCTTCCGGATCGTAGGCGCGCACTTTCGCGCCGGCGTCCCACAGCTGCTGCAGCAGGCGGCGGCTGGAGGCTTCGCGCATGTCGTCGGTGTTCGGCTTGAACGCCAGGCCCCACACGGCGAAGGTCTTGCCGGCGATCTGCCCGTCGTAATGCCGCTGGATCAGTTCGAACAGGTGGCCCTTCTGCTGCTCGTTGACGCCTTCAACCGCGCCCAGCAACTGCGCCTTGTAGCCGTGCTGCTGCGCGGTGCGGTGCAGCGCCTGCACGTCCTTCGGGAAGCACGAGCCGCCGTAACCTGCGCCGGGGTAGATGAAGTGCCAGCCGATGCGCGGATCCGAACCGATGCCCTGCCGCACCATTTCCACGTCCGCGCCCACGCGCTCGGCGATGTTCGCGATCTCGTTCATGAAACTGATCTTCGTCGCCAGCATCGCATTGGCGGCGTACTTGGTCAGTTCGGCCGAACGCACGTCCATCACCACGATGCGCTCGTGGTTGCGGTTGAACGGCGCGTACAGGCGCTTGAGGCGCTCCACCGCCATCGCGCTGGACGAACCGATGACGATGCGGTCCGGACGCATGCAGTCGTTGACCGCATCGCCTTCCTTGAGGAATTCCGGATTCGACGCGACTTCGAACGCGATGTCCGCGCCGCGTGCGCGCAGTTCGTCCGCGATGGCGGCACGCACCTTGTCGGCAGTGCCCACTGGCACCGTCGACTTGTTCACCACCACCGACGTGCGTTCCAGGTGCTTGCCGATCGTGCGTGCGACCGCGAGCACGTACTTCAGGTCGGCGCTGCCGTCTTCGTCCGGCGGCGTGCCCACGGCGATGAAGATGACATCGCCGTGCGCGATGGCCGCGGCCGCGTCGGTGGTGAAATTCAACCGGCCGGCGGCGTGGTTGGCCTTCACCATCGGCTCCAGGCCGGGCTCGTAGATCGGGATCACACCGCGGTTGAGGCCTTCGACCTTGGCCTGGTCGATGTCGACGCAGACCACGTCGTGGCCGACGTCCGCAAGGCAGGTGCCGGTGACCAGGCCTACGTAGCCCGTTCCGAAGATGGTGACGCGCATGCAGTTACTCCGAACTTGGCGAGGGATGCACGGTAACCAGTCGCGAGTGAAGAGCCCGCTCGCTTCCGGTGAAGCTCATCCCGATTACTGCTTGCCCTGCCCCGCCTTCGCGACATCGAGCAGTTCGACTTCGAACACGAGCGTCTGGTTCGGACCGATGGGACCCGCGCCCTGTTCGCCGTACGCGAGCTTGCTCGGAATCCAGAAGCGGAACTTGCTGCCGACCGGCATCAGCGTCAGGCCTTCCTGCCAGCCCGGCACCATCTGCGACAGCACGAACGTCGCCGGCTCGCCGCGATCGTAGGAACTGTCGAAGGTCTTGCCGTCCAGCAGCGTGCCCTTGTAGTGCGCACGAACCATGTCGGTCGACGTGGGCTTGGGTCCCTTGCCTTCGGTGATCACCTGGTACTGCAGGCCCGAGGCGGTGGTGATCACACCCGGCTTCTTGGCGTTCTCGGCGAGGAACTTCGCGCCGTCCTCGGCGTTCTTCTTCGCATCGGCTTCGAGCTTGGCGATCTGCTGCGCGCGGATCTTCTGCGCGAAGGCTTCGCGGATCTCGGCGGCCTGCTTCTCGTCGAGCAGCGGCTTGCCGCCTTCCAGCGAGGTCTTGAGCGCCTTGTGCAGCGTGTCCAGGTCGACCTCGCCCTTCACCGGCTCAAGCGAACGCGCCATGTCCATGCCGATCATGTAGCTGACCTGTTCCTTCTCGGTCGCCAGACCCGGGATCACCTTCGCGCCGTCCTTGCCGGCTTCGGCGGTGGCGGCGTCCTTCTTGGCGTCGGCGGTATCGGCGGGCTTGTTGCACGCGGCGGTCAGCGCGGCGAGCGAAGCGACGGCCAGTGCGAGGCCGGTGTGGCGCGGAGTGAACTTCATCGGGGGGCTCCAGGAAGGAAGGATCGCCGGAGCGCGAATGCGCCCCGGCGTTTGCGGCCTGACAAACTGCCAGCGGCGAACTGAACGCAGGACGTACCGCGCGGGCTGCGCGGCACGCCTTGCGTCACTCGACGCGTGGCTGCGCGCTGTTCGACAGCGCACAGTCGAACAAGTTGCCTTAGAGGATGCCCATCAGTTCGACATCGAACACCAGCGTGGCGTTCGGGCCGATCGGGCCGCCCGGCGTGCCGTGCGCGCCGTAGGCGAGATCGCCCGGAATCCAGAAGCGGAACTTGCTGCCCACCGGCATCATGCCGACGCCTTCGGTCCAGCCCGCGATGACCTGGTTCAGCGCGAACTCGGCCGGCTGGTTGCGCGCGTAGGAGCTGTCAAACACGGTGCCGTCGAGCAGCTTGCCTTCGTAGTTGACGCGCACGCGGTCGGTGGCGGACGGACGCGGGCCCGAGCCCTGGCGCAGCACCATGTACTGCAGGCCCGAACCGGTGGTGATCACGCCCTTCTGCGTCTTGTTCCCGGCGAGGAACTTGGCGCCTTCGGCCTTGTTCTTGTCGCCCAGCTGCGAGGCCTGCGCCTGCATCTTGGCCTGCACCTTCTGCTGGAACGATTCGCGCATCGCGCCCAGCTCGGCCTCGCTCATCAGCGGCTGGCCCTTGTCGAACGAGGTGCGGATGGCCTGGATCACCACCGGCAGTTCGAGTTCGTCCTTGATCGGAGCGAGCGAGCGACCGACGTCGGCACCAACGAGATAGGCGACCTTGTCCTTCGGCACGTCCGGCGCCTTGGTGCCGGCCGGCGCCTGGCCGGTGCGCACGGCGATGCGCTGCATCAGCGCCGGGCCGACGCTCTGCGCTTCGGCTTCGGTGATCAGCGGCTTGCCGCCGTCGAAGGCGTTCTGGATGGCGCGCTGGAACGCCGCCAGGTCGATGTCAGGCGACAGCGGGGTGATGGACTGGGCGATGTCGGTGCCCACCATGTAGCTGGTCTTTTCGCGTTCGGTCGTCAGCACGTTCTTTTCCTGAGCATAGGCTGCCGCGCCGATCAGCGTGGCCGCAGTGG
>Ga0209050_1002510_pt1 | contig 15448 bp, 14 predicted proteins | sample Araplavi_mTSA_r2_FD_184276 | JGI IMG/M metagenome (GOLD analysis project Ga0209050, IMG submission 184276) | Arabidopsis root microbial communities from North Carolina, USA - plate scrape MF_Cvi_mTSA_r2 (SPAdes) (version 2) | ecosystem: Host-associated > Plants > Roots > Endosphere | place: USA... | reverse complement strand
GTCTTCACCACCGGGTCTTCCGGCCCCGTCGCGACGGGGTGCGCGGCAGGCAGGCGGCTGAGCGTCTCGTTGATGCCGGGCACCAGCAGCAGGAAGAAGCTGAAGGAGAGGCCGAAGGTCTTCAGGTACGGCCCCAGCCTGCCCAGGAAGCGCAGCCGCGGCACGAGCAGCGTGCCGCCGAAGGCCGCGAGCAGCGCCAGCACGCCCAGTACATGGCCGGGATTGACGCCCACGACGCTGGAAAGTCCGAAGGACGTGAAGACCGACAGCGCGAGCCCGGCGAGATAGACCCGCCCGGCCCGCGAGCCGGTCTCGATGCGGCCGAAGCGGGCGAAGCCATACAGCCCCGCCACCACCGGCGCGAGACTGATCAGCGTGTGGGCAATGCCCAGCGGAGAAAGTGGATGAGGCATGAGGTGAGTCGCTTTCTATCTACTACTTGGTAGATATCGAGGTTCAAAGAATGGGCGGCATGGCCGCCCTCGTGATGAGCCTGGGTCAGGCGGGCTGTGTCAGCTTGAGGATCGCTGGCTGCACGATGGTGGCGAAAGACTTCGGGTCATCGAGCGCGCGGGCCATCAGCATCGCGCCATGCACCACCGCCATGAAGGCGCGCGCGGATACCGCCGGGCTGTTGAGCAGGTGGAACTGGCCGCGTGCGGCACCCCGCTTGAGCACCGAGGTCAGCCAGGCATTCAGGTCGTGGAAATGGCCTCGAACCTCGACCGCGACCTCCTCGGGGATGGTCGGCAGCTCGGTCGCCAGCATCGCGCAGATGCAGAAGGGATGCTCGCCGCTGCGGATGCAGCTGGCCCAGTAGTCGGCGTAGGCGTTGAGCTCGGACAAGGGATCGTCGAACTGCGCCTCCAGCGATCCCAGGCCCGCTTTCGCCTCCTGCCGGTACAGCGTCACCACCGTCGTCACCAGCGCGGCCTTGCTCGGGAAGTGGTGATGGATGCTGGCCTTGGTGATGCTCACCCGCTCGGCCAGATCGGCGTAGCTGAAGCTGTTGTAGCCCCCGGCGACCAGCAGCGAGCGCGTGTGCGCGACGATCTCGGCGGCCTTGGGGGAGAGCTCGGTGGTCATGAAGGCGAGGGCAACTGAGTGAAACTGGTTAGCACTCTACTAGTTGGTAGAGTGCTTGTCAAAGGAGCTGCTGCCCTTCGTGGCGCCCCTCTCCCGCGCCCGCTCCCCGTGGGGGCGAGGGAGTTCATGCCGAAAGCGCGCCTGCTTCACGCGTCACATCGACTCGTCCAGCATCCGCCGGTAGTCGCTGGCCGAGGCTTCGCGGGGATTCGTCTTGTGGCAGTGGTCGTGCAGCGCGCGCTCGATGATCTGCTCGTACAGGTCGGGCGTCACGCCCATTTCGCCCAGCCCCGACGGCAGGCCCAGCCGCTGGTTCAGCGCCTTGACCGCGCCGGCGAGTTCGTCGGCCGGCATGCCTTCCTGCAGGTTCATCGCGTGGCCCAGGCGCGCGATCTTGTCGTCGCGCCGCATCGAGTCATGCATCCCGTTGAAACGGATCACCGCCGGCAGGAACACCGCGTTCAACGTCCCATGGTGCAGCTGCGGCATCAGCCCGCCGAGCGCATGGCTCAGCGAATGCACGCAGCCCAGTCCCTTCTGGAACGCGAGCGCGCCCATCGTGCTCGCCGCCATCATGTCCAGCCGCGCGTCGATGTCGTCGGGATGCGTGGTCGCGCGCTCGATCTGCCGCCAGCCGCGGCGCAGGCCCTCCAGCGCGATGCCGTCCGCCGGCGGGTTGAACGCCGACGACATGAAGGTCTCCATGCAGTGCGCGATCGCGTCCATGCCGGTCGCCGCAGTGAGCGCCGCGGGCAGCTTGCGCGTCAGTTCCGGATCGCAGACCGCCGACTTCGGCATCAGCTCCCAGTTGTGGAAGCCCAGCTTGCGGCCGTCGTCCACGATGATGATCGCGCCGCGCGCGACCTCCGAGCCGGTGCCCGCCGTCGTCGGCACCGCGATCACCGGCGCGGCCTTGGCCGTGATGTTCCCCGCGCCGCCCAGGATCGTCGCGTAGTGCGTCAGCGGTCCGTCGTGCGTGGCCGCGATCGCGACGCCCTTGGCCAGGTCGATGCTCGATCCGCCGCCGATGGCGATCAGACCGTCGCAGCCACTGGCGCGGTACAGCCCGGCGGCGTCGCGCACGGCTGCCTCGGTGGGGTTGGGCGGGGTGCCGTCGTAGACGGGCAGGGCGGCCGGATCGATCGGCGAGGCCGTCCAGGCGTCGACGACCAGATCGAGCACGCCCGCCGCGCGCACGCCCTTGTCGGTGACGATCAGCGGCCGCGTGATGCCGGCGCGGGCGCATTCCGCGCCGATGACGCGGCGGGCGCCGGCTTCCAGGTGGATGTGGGTCAGATACTGGATCAGTGCCATCTCGAGTCCTCTGCGAAAATCCCGCGATTGCGGCTCGGCGAACGGCTGAGCCTACGCCCTGGAGTTCCCGTTGAGTAGCACCTTGTTGACACCGCGGATGGCCGCGGTGCTCGAGCGCATCCATCGCGCCAACCGCCCGTCCTTCCCCAGCCTCTCGCCCAAGCAGGCGCGCATCGCCTACCTGATGGGCGCCGAGATCCTGGACCTGCCGCGGGCGCCGCTGCCGCGTGTCGAGAATCGGGCAATCCCCGGTCCCGGCGGCGACATCGCGATCCGCCTCTACGCGCCGGTGACGCGCGAGGAAGCCGCTGCCAGCGACCCGCGCGGCCTGCCGGTGCTGCTGTACTTCCATGGCGGCGGCTTCGTGATCGGCAACCTGGAAACCCACGACAGCCTGTGCCGCCAGTTGGCCCTGCGCACCGGCTGCGCGGTGATCGCGGTGGACTACCGGCTCGCGCCGGACCATCCGTTCCCCGCTGCGGTCGACGATTGCTGGGCCGCGCTGGCCTGGCTGGCGAAGGCGGCGCCCGAGCTCGGCCTCGATCGCGAGCGCATCGCGGTCGGCGGCGACAGCGCCGGCGGCACGCTCGCCGCGGTGACGGCGCTGCATGCGCGGGACATCCGCGATCAGCTCGGCGTCCCGCTGGCGATGCAGTTGCTCATCACGCCCGGCGCGACCGCGCACGCGGACACCGATTCCCATCGCCGCTTCGCCAAGGGGCATCTGCTCGATGCCGAGACCATCGCGTGGTTCTTCAACCAGTACATCCCGGTCGAGCGCCGCGAAGACTGGCGCTTCGCGCCGCTGCGGGCCGAAGACCACGAAGGGCTCGCGCCCGCCTGCCTGATCCTGGCCGAGGCCGATCCGTTGATCGACGAGGGCATCGCCTACGCCGACCTGCTGCGCGCCAACGGCAACGCGGTGCGGCTGGAGCTCTTCCGCGGCGTGACACACGACTTCATCAAGATGGGCCGTAGCATTCCCGAGGCCAGCCTCGCGCTGGACGCCTGCGCCGACGCGCTGCGCGAGGCCTTCGGCCTGCCCGCGCCGACGGCGTCGGCGTCGACCCCATTGGCCCCTTCGACTTCTTCCGGCGAGTCCGCATGACCACCACCGCGCTTTCCCGCGATCGCTTCCGCTTCTTCGAACGCCTGCGCGTGCGCTGGGCCGAGGTCGATGCGCAGCAGATCGTCTTCAACGGCCACTACCTGACCTACTTCGACACGGCGGTCGGCGGCTACTGGCGCGCGCTGGCGCTGCCTTACGGGCCGACGATGCAGGCGCTGGAGGGCGACCTGTTCGTGCGGAAGTCGACGCTGGAGTACCTGGGCTCGGCGCTGTACGACGAGCTGCTGGACATCGGCGTGCGCACGGAGCGCGTGGGCACGACCTCGCTGACGGTGGGCTGCGCGGTCTTCCGCGGCGACGAGTGTCTGGTGCATGGCGAACTGGTCTATGTTTTCGCCGATCCGGTGGCGCGCATGCCCAAGGCGGTGCCGCAGGCGCTGCGCGAGCTGCTGCTGGGCTTCGAGCGCGGTGAGCCGATGACCGAGGCGCGCGTGGGCAACTGGGCGACGCTCGGGGGCGACGCGCACAAGATCCGCCAGGCTGTCTTCGTCGAGGAGCAGAAGATCCCCGCCGACATGGAATGGGACGCCGCCGACGAGAGCTGCACGCACGCGGTGGCGTACAACCGGCTGGGCCGGCCGCTCGCGACGGGCCGGTTGCTGGAGCATGTGCCGGGCGTGGCGAAGATCGGGCGGATGGCGGTGCTGTCGCCGATGCGCGGCAGCCGGGTCGGGCGCCAGGTGCTGGACGCGCTGATGCAGGCGGGCCGGGAGCAGGGCTACCGCGAGGTGCTGCTGCACGCGCAGCTCAGCGCCGAGGGCTTCTACACGCGGGCCGGATTCCAGCGCCGCGGCCCGGTGTTCGAGGAGGCCGGGATCGCGCACGTGGAGATGGTGCGGGGCCTCTGACGCGAGCTCAAGCACAAAGGGCCCGGATGCTTTCGCCTCCGGGCCCTTTGCTTTGGGGCAGGGGACTCAAGATCCCCGCCGCTCACTTGCTCAGGCGACCGACTTGGCCGTCTCCGCGTATTCCTCGATCTGGTCGAAGTTCATGTAGCGGTAGACGCTGGCCTTGTCGGCGTCGATGACACCCATCTCCTTCAGGTATTCCTCCTTGGTCGGCAGGCGGCCCAGGCGGGACGCGATCGCGGCCAGCTCGGCCGAGCCCAGGAACACGTTCGTGTTCTTGCCCAGACGGTTGGGGAAGTTCCGCGTCGAGGTCGAGATCACCGTCGCGCCTTCACGGACCTGCGCCTGGTTGCCCATGCACAGCGAGCAGCCCGGCATCTCGGTGCGCGCACCCGCCGTGCCGAAGGCCGCGTAATGGCCTTCCTTGATCAGCTCGCTCTGGTCCATCTTCGTCGGCGGCGCCACCCACAGCTTCACCGGGATGTCACGCTGGCCGCCCAGCAGCTTCGCCGCCGCGCGGAAGTGGCCGATGTTGGTCATGCACGAACCGATGAAGGCCTCGTCGATCTTCGTGCCGGCGACCTCGGACAGCACCTTCGCGTCGTCCGGGTCGTTCGGGCAGCAGACGATGGGCTCGGTGATGTCGGCCAGGTCGATCTCGATCACCGCCGCGTACTCGGCGTCCTTGTCCGCCTCCAGCAGCGTCGGGTTGGCCAGCCAGGCCTCGACCTTCTCGATGCGGCGCTGCAGCGTCTTCGCGTCCGCGTAGCCGTCGGCGATCATGTTCTTCATCAGCACGACGTTGGAGCTCAGGTACTCCTTGATCGGCGCCGGATTCAGCTTGATCGTGCAGCCGGCGGCCGAGCGCTCGGCCGAGGCGTCGGACAGCTCGAAAGCCTGTTCGACCTTCAGGTCCGGCAGACCTTCGATCTCCAGGATGCGGCCCGAGAAGATGTTCTTCTTGCCAGCCTTGGCCACGGTCAGCAGACCGGCCTTGATCGCGTACAGCGGAATCGCGTGCACCAGGTCGCGCAGGGTCACGCCCGGCTGCATCTCACCCTTGAAACGCACCAGCACCGATTCCGGCATGTCCAGCGGCATCACGCCAGTCGCGGCGCCGAAGGCCACCAGGCCCGAACCGGCCGGGAAGGAGATGCCGATCGGGAAACGCGTGTGCGAGTCGCCGCCCGTGCCCACGGTGTCAGGCAGCAGCAGGCGGTTCAGCCAGCTGTGGATCACGCCGTCGCCCGGACGCAGCGACACGCCGCCGCGGTTGGAGATGAAGGCGGGCAGCTCGCGGTGCGTCTTGACGTCCACCGGCTTCGGATACGCCGCGGTGTGGCAGAAGGACTGCATCACCAGGTCGGCCGAGAAGCCCAGGCAGGCCAGGTCCTTCAGCTCGTCGCGGGTCATCGGGCCGGTCGTGTCCTGCGAACCGACCGTCGTCATCTTCGGCTCGCAGTAAGTGCCCGGACGCACGCCCTGGCCTTCCGGCAGGCCGACCGCGCGGCCCACCATCTTCTGCGCCAGCGTGAAGCCGGCCTTGGATGCGGCCGGCGCCTGCGGCAGGCGGAACTGCGTCGAGGCCGGCAGGCCCAGGAACTCGCGCGCCTTGGCGGTCAGCGAGCGGCCGATGATCAGGTTGATCCGGCCGCCGGCGCGCACTTCGTCGAACAGCACGTCGCTCTTGAGCTTGAACTCGGCCACCGTCTCGCCGTTCTTCACCAGCTTGCCCTCATAGGGCAGCACGTCGATGACGTCGCCCATCTCGAGCTTGGACACGTCCACCTCGATCGGCAGCGAGCCCGAGTCTTCCTGCGTGTTGAAGAAGATCGGCGCGATCTTGCCGCCCAGCGTCACGCCGCCGAAACGCTTGTTCGGGACGAACGGGATGTCCTGGCCGGTGGCCCAGATCACCGAGTTGGTCGCCGACTTGCGCGACGAGCCCGTGCCCACCACGTCGCCGACGTAGGCCACGATGTGGCCCTTCTTCTTCAGGTCCTCGATGAACTGCATCGGGCCGCGCTTGCCGTCCTCTTCCGGCTTGAAGGCCGCGTCGGGGCGGGTGTTCTTCAGCATCGCCAGGTAATGCAGCGGGATGTCCGGACGGCTCCACGCGTCCGGCGCGGGGGACAGGTCGTCGGTGTTGGTCTCGCCCGGCACCTTGAAGACAGTGACGGTGATCTTCTTCTCGACCTCGGGACGCGAGGTGAACCACTCCGCGTCGGCCCAGCTCTGCATCACTTCCTTGGCCTTGGCGTTGCCCGCCTTGGCCTTGGCGGCGACGTCATTGAAGTAGTCGAACATCAGCAGGGTCTTCTTCAGACCGTCGGCGGCGACGCCCGCCACTTCGGCGTCGTCCAGCAGCTCGATCAGCGGATGCACGTTGTAGCCGCCCACCATGGTGCCCAGCAGTTCGGTGGCCTTGGCCTTGGAGATCAGGCCCACCTTCAGGTCGCCGTGCGCGACGGCGGCCAGGAAGCTGGCCTTGACCTTGGCGGCATCGTCCACGCCCGGCGGCACGCGGTGCGTCAGCAGATCCAGCAGGAAGGCCTCCTCGCCGGCCGGCGGGGTCTTGATGAGCTCGATCAGCTCGGCGACTTGCTTCGCGTCGAGCGGCAGCGGCGGGATGCCGAGCGCGGCGCGTTCGGCTTCATGTTGGCGATAGGCTTGCAGCATGCGAACTCCAGTGTGGTCTGTGCTTGGGTCGAAAGAGCGGGGAGAGAGCGGGTATCGGCGATCACGGCGCGCTGGGCACGATGACCTTGAGGCCCTTGAAATAGTCTCGGAAGAAGCCCTGGTCCCGGGTGATCAGGCCGTCGCACTGCAACATCGCGTGCGCGCCCACCAGGAAGTCGGGCATCGCCCGCGTGGCGGCGGCCTCGGGCGCGCCGGAAGGCGCCCCCTTGTCGGCCAGCCGTTGCTTGAACTTGCGTTGCATCTCGCCGGCGCGGATCGCCGCGCGCTGGTCGATGGCCAGGAAGCGCAGGCCCATCTCCTCGAGCGCGTCCATCACCTCCGAGCCGTGCCCGAGGCCGGCCGTGACTTCGGCCAGCACCACGTCGCACAGCACCACCGGGCCGCTGGACAGCGCCAGGCGCAGCGCGGCCTCGGCCGCGTCGGCGCCGGGCGCGTCGCCCAGGAGGTCGATGAGAACGGAGCTGTCGACGGCGATCATGGGTTCAGGCCTCCGAGGCCTCATCCGGTGCACGGCCGCGCAGCTCGCGCATGACATCGTCCGTGGAGGTGCCCTCGGGCAGCTTGAAGCGGCCGCGGGCGCGGGAGATGGCGTCGTCGACGTTCTTGCGCAGGATGATGCGCGCGCCGTCGAGCTCCACCTTGAGCGTCGTGCCCTTGGTCAGTCCGAGCGCGTCGCGCACGGCCTTGGGCAGGGTGATCTGACCTCTTTCGGCGACGGTGGCTTCCATGCGGGCTCCTGGCGGTGCTGGGAGATTAGGCGACGCTTCTGGCGAATTCATGACCGGTCCGGCGGGAGCGGTATGACGCAGAAAGTATGCACGAATTGTACGTACTTTCGGCTCGTGAAAGCCAGTCGCGGCTCGCGAACCCGATCGCGCCGCTGCGGAAAGCCGGCCGAGCCCCGTGGAGGCGGGCGTGAAAAAGCCGCCTCGAGGGCGGCTTCACGGTCACGCGCGCGCGGCGTTTACTGCTGGCTCGGTGCGATGCCCAGGCCTTCGCCGGCGGGGGCCGACGAGGCGCGGGCGGCCTCGATGGCGGCGCGCTGCTCGGGGTGGATGCAGTCGTCGACCAGGCGCTGACCGGCCTTGACGTCCAGTAGCATCGACTTGTTGGCGATCTGGACCATCAGCGTGCGGCCCGTGATGTCTTCCAGGCGCAGCGCGCCCGTGGACGACAGCACCGGCTTCATCGTGAAGGTGTCCTTCTTGTAGGCCACGTCGATGTAGCCGGCGTGCTTGGCGTTGGGCTGGATGTTGATCGACTGCTTGAACTCGCAGTCGTACTGGCCCAGGTAGGCGCGCTTGGCGGCGGCCAGTTGTTCCTCGTCGGCTTCCGGCAGCGGGGGAGGCGGCGGCGGGGTCTTGACGGCCGGCTTCTTGGCGGTCTTGGCGGGCGTCTTGGCCTTCGCCGCGGCGGGCTTGCCGCCAGCGTTCGGATCGGGTTGAGCGGCGGCCATGCCGGCGGTCAGCGTCAGCGCGGCGGCGGTGGCGCCGGACAGGAGGAGGGCGGTCAGTCGCATTCGGAGTGGGGAGGAGTGGACCTGGAAAACCACCCGCCTGCGCGAGTGGCCGAAAAACGAAACGCCGCGAGGCGGCGATGCGCAATTGTTACCGCAGGCCGACGTTCCCCCGCGTCGAATTAATGTGTCAATCGGTTGATTTCGACTAGGGGAACCCCCGCTTGTGCGCGCCGCGGAAGGCGGCGGCCCTCCGCGCGTCAGCATGGCGTGAAGCGGCCGTTGGCGCGCTGCGCGCGGGCGGTTCTCGATGGGGGATCAGAGCGGCGAAGGGCGCGGCGCGAACCAGGCCTGCTCGACCTCCTCGGGCAGCTTCTGGCCCGTGCCGTGCGCGCGTTGCAGCAGGTGCCAGAAGAGGCGGTAGCTCGCGCGGTCGTGCAGCATGTCGCGGTGCTGGATCGGCGCCCACTGGGCGGCCTGCGCCGCCTGCAGGATGTCGATCGCCTCGTCGATCTCGGCCACGCTCGGCGCGAAGGCATCGATGATGGGTTGGATCTGGTTCGGATGGATGCTCCACATCCGCGTGTAGCCGAAGTCGCGCGCCGCGCGCTCGGCGGCGGACTGGATCGCGCGCTCGCTCTTGAACTCGGTGACCACGCAGTGCGAGGGTGTCTTGCCGTGGCAGTGCGCAGCGGCGGCGATCTCAAGCTTGGCGCGCTGCACCAGCGGGTGCGTGAACTGGCCTTCGACCGTCAGCGCCGAGCGCGGGATCGCCCCGCGATGCGCCGACACGAAGTCCATCAGGCCAAAGGACAGCGATTCGATGCGCGGATGCGCCGCGATCGCCATCACGTCGCGCAATGCGCCGTGGGTCTCGATCAGCGTGTGCAAGGGCAGCGGCTTGCGGATGCCGTGGCGCTTCAGGGCGTCGTCGATGAAGGTGGTCGCGCGGCTCAGATCGTCGAAGCTCTCGGGCTTGGGGATCATCAGGTAGGCCAGTTTCTCGCCACCGCCGGCGATCACGGCCTCGACGTCGGCCTCGAAGGCCGGATGGCTGAACGGATGCACGCGCACGCCGACCCGGCCATGCGCGTTCAACGCGCCGTTGAGCAGATGCAGCACCAGCAGCATGTGCTCGGCCTCGCCGCCGACCGGCGCGCCGTCCTCGCAATCGAGCGTGATGTCGAAGACCGGACCCAGCCGCGCCTGCAGCTCCAGGCTCTTGATCATGCGGGCCTCGACGCCGCAGTAGTGGTCGACGACCGGCAGGACGACGGGCGCCTGGCCCTCTTCGAACAGGGCGTCGGCGGGATGAGGCGGCAGGGTCATGTGGCGCGGTGGGATGAAAGGGAAAAGAAAAAGGGCCGGGTCCTTTTGAAGAACCCGGCCCAACGATACGGCCTTGACGACGGACCGGCGAAGCCGTGTCCCCATCAAGCCGGGCACGAGGATCCGGCTTTGCCGGGCCTCGGAGCCGCCCCTTGAGGGGCCGCCGAAGGCGGTAGGGGTGGTCCCGGTTACAGCAGATGCTTGACGCCGTTCTGCTCTTCCAGCAGCTCGTTCAGCGTCTTGTTGATGCACTCTTGCGAGAAGGCGTCGATCTCCAGGCCCTGGACGATCTTGTACTCGCCGTTCTCGACGGTCACCGGGAAGCCGAACATGACTTCCTTCGGAATGCCGTACGAACCGTCCGACGGAATGCCCATCGTGACCCACTTGCCGTTCGTGCCCAGGGCCCAGTCGCGCATGTGATCGATGGCGGCGTTGGCGGCCGAGGCCGCCGACGACAGGCCGCGCGCGGCAATGATCGCAGCGCCGCGCTTGCCCACGGTCGGCAGGAAGGTGGTGCGGTTCCACTCTTCATCGTTGATCAGCGCCTTGACTGGCTGGCCGTCGATGGTGGCGAAGCGGTAGTCGGCGTACATCGTCGGCGAGTGGTTGCCCCACACGGCCAGCTTCTCGATGCCGGCGACCGGCTTGCCGGTCTTGGCGGCGATCTGCGAGGCGGCGCGGTTGTGGTCCAGGCGCAGCATGGCGGTGAAATTCTTGGCCGGCAGGTCCGGGGCCGACTTCATCGCGATGTAGGCGTTGGTGTTGGCGGGGTTGCCCACCACCAGCACCTTCACGTTGCGCGAAGCCACGGCGTTCAGCGCCTTGCCCTGCACCGTGAAGATCTGGGCGTTGGCGGCCAGCAGGTCCGAACGCTCCATGCCCGGGCCGCGCGGACGGGCGCCGACCAGCAGCGCGTAGTCGGTGTCCTTGAAGGCGGTCATCGGATCGCTGTGGGCCTCGATGCCGGCCAGCAGCGGGAAAGCGCAGTCTTCCAGCTCCATGATCACGCCCTTGAGCGCGTTCTGGGCCTTCTCGTCGGGGATTTCCAGCAGCTGCAGGATGACGGGCTGGTCCTTGCCCAGCATCTCGCCGCTGGCGATGCGGAACAGCAGGGCATAGCCGATCTGGCCGGCGGCGCCGGTGACGGCGACGCGAACGGGTTTCTTGCTCATCAGAAGTCTCCGAAAAGTGCGAGTGAACGATCTAGGGAACCTAGGAGGCGCAGGCCGCGCCAGCGGCGGCAAGTGTAGGCCAGCACCGCGGCGGCACGGATCGCGAAAGGGTCTTCTTCGCCCATCCGGATGGGGCGCCTCCCCCAATTGCCGGGCCTCCATGGCGCTGAACCGACACTCTTTCCGACACTCTTGTGTCTTATATAAGACTAAATGCCTCGGACTCCCCTCGAAGGATGGACGCTGGCGCGGCGTTTGTGCTCGAATCGCGCCCCATGTCGCCCCCCGCCGCCCCGGTCCACCCCGTGACGCCGCTCAATGAGCTGGCGCGCGCGGAGGCCGCGCCGTCGTTCAGCCCGCTGTATCGGCAGATCAAGGGCTTGATCCTCAAGGGCCTGCAGGCCGGCGAGTGGAAGGCGGGCGAGACCATCCCCAGCGAGATGGAGTTGGCCTCCCGCTTCGGGGTGAGTCAGGGGACGGTGCGCAAGGCCATCGACGAGCTCTCGGCCGACAACCTGCTGGTGCGCAAGCAAGGGAAGGGCACCTTCGTCGCCACCCATGCCGAACAGCAGCAGCAATACCGCTTCCTGCGCCTGACGCCCGACGGCGACGCGTCGGCGACGCTGGGCCGTCAACTGCTCGACTGCAAGCGCCAGCGCGCGCCGGCCTGGATCGCCAAGCTGATGCAGTTGCGCGCCGGCGATCCGGTCATCGAGATCCGCCGCCTGCTGCACAGCGGCGGGCATCCGGTGGTGCTCGACGACATCTGGCTGCCGGGCGCGCTCTTCAAGGGCCTGACGACGGAGCGGCTGCTCGAGCATCGCGGCCCGTTCTACGGTCTGCTCGAAACCGAATTCGGCGTGCACATGATCCGCGCGCAGGAAAAGATCCGGGCGGTCGCGGCGGAGGAGGACTCCGCCGCGCTGCTGCAGGTGACGCGAGGCAGTCCGCTGCTGAGCGTGGAGCGGCTCTCCTTCACCTACGGCGACAAGCCGGTGGAGTTGCGCCGCGGTCTCTACAACACCACCCACCACTTCTATCGCAACGACCTGAACTGATGCTTTCATGTTGTGGCGATGACGTTTCCATGGCACGGCATGGAAACGACAAGCGCCCAGGACACCCTTCCGGGGTGTTGCGTTGCAATAAAATCTTCGGGTTTCACACTGATTACAAGGTCGGACATGACGGACGCCAACCAAGCCACCACCAAGAAACGACCGGTCTACACCAACATCCATGTGACGCAGATCGTGTCGTACCGCCTGCCGCCGGCGGGCATCGTCTCGATCCTGCACCGCATCAGCGGTCTGCTGATGTTCTTCCTGCTGCCGTTCGTGATCTGGATGTTCGACAACAGCCTCACGTCGGAGATCTCGTACGAAACCTTCACCGCGGCGTTCGTCTCGGGCATCGGCTTCCTGCCGGGCTGGTTCATCAAGCTGGTGACGCTGGCCCTGATCTGGGGCTACCTCCATCACTTCATCGCCGGCGTGCGCCATCTGTGGATGGATGCGACCCACAGCGTCAGCAAGCAGCAAGGCAAGAGCAGCGCCATCGTGACGCTGGTGCTGAGCATCGTGCTGACCCTGGCGCTCGGCGCGAAGCTGTTCGGCCTGTATTGATCCGCGCCGCGGACCCGATACCGCCTGATCTCCGATCACTCCCAAGGCAACTTAAAAAATGACAACCTACGGAAGCAAGCGCACCGTTGTCGGTGCGCATTACGGCTTGCGCGACTGGATGGCCCAGCGCGCCACCGCGCTGCTCATGGCGCTGTTCACCCTCGTGCTGCTGGCGCAGGTGCTGCTGACCAGCCAGCCCATCGGCTACGACCTGTGGGCCGGGATCTTCAGCAAGCAATGGATGAAGTTCCTGACCTTCGCGCTCATCGTCTCGCTGGCGTACCACGCCTGGGTCGGCGTGCGCGACATCTGGATGGATTACGTGAAGCCGGTGGGCGTGCGGCTGGCGCTGCATGTGTTCACGCTGGTGTGGTTGACGGGTTGCGCGGGTTGGGCGATCCAAGTGCTCTGGAGGCTGTAAGAAATGCAAATCGGAACCTCGCTGCCCAAGCGCAAATTCGACGTCGTCATCGTGGGAGCCGGCGGCTCCGGCATGCGCGCGTCGCTGCAGCTGTCGCTCGCCGGCCTGAACGTGGCCGTGCTGTCCAAGGTCTTCCCGACCCGCTCGCACACCGTGGCCGCTCAAGGCGGCATCGGCGCCAGCCTGGGCAACATGTCGGAAGACAACTGGCACTACCACTTCTACGACACCGTGAAGGGCTCGGACTGGCTGGGTGACCAGGACGCCATCGAGTTCATGTGCCGTGAAGCGCCGAAGGTGGTCTACGAGCTCGAGCACTTCGGCATGCCGTTCGACCGCAACCCGGACGGCACGATCTATCAGCGTCCGTTCGGCGGCCACACCGCCAACTACGGCGAGAAGCCGGTCCAGCGCGCCTGCGCCGCCGCCGACCGCACCGGCCACGCGCTGCTGCACACGCTGTACCAGCAGAACGTCAAGGCCCGCACCAACTTCTTCGTCGAGTGGATGGCGCTGGACCTGATCCGCGACGCCGACGGCGACGTGGTCGGCGTGACCGCGCTGGAGATGGAGACGGGCGAGATCCACATCCTCGAAGCCAAGACCGTGCTGCTGGCCACCGGCGGCGCGGGACGCATCTTCGCGGCCTCGACCAACGCCTTCATCAACACCGGTGACGGTCTGGGCATGGCGGCGCGCGCCGACATCCCGCTGCAGGACATGGAGTTCTGGCAGTTCCATCCGACCGGCGTGGCCGGCGCCGGCGTGCTGCTGACCGAAGGCTGCCGCGGCGAGGGCGCGATCCTGCGCAACGCCAACGGCGAGCGCTTCATGGAGCGCTACGCCCCGACGCTGAAGGATCTGGCGCCGCGCGACTTCGTCTCGCGCTGCATGGACCAGGAGATCAAGGAAGGTCGCGGCTGCGGTCCCAACAAGGACTACGTCGTGCTGGACATGACCCACCTGGGCGGCGACACCATCCTCAAGCGGCTCCCGTCCGTGTTCGAGATCGGCCACAACTTCGCCAACGTCGACATCACCAAGGAGCCGATCCCGGTGGTGCCGACCATCCATTACCAGATGGGTGGCATCCCGACCAACGTCCACGGCCAGGTCGTCGTCCCCAAGGGCGACGATCACAAGTCGGTGGTCAACGGCCTGTACGCGGTGGGCGAGTGCTCCTGCGTGTCGGTGCACGGCGCCAACCGCCTGGGCACGAACTCGCTGCTGGACCTGGTGGTCTTCGGCCGCGCCGCGGGCAACCACATCGTCGAGGCGCACAAGGGCTTCAAGGCCGCGGGCAAGGCCCACAAGCCGCTGCCCAAGGACGCCGCCGACCAGACGCTGGCGCGCCTGGCCCGCCTGGAGTCCAACACCGGCGGCGAGTACGCCCAGAACGTCGCCAACGACCTGCGCGCCGCGATGCAGTCGCATGCCGGCGTGTTCCGCACCCAGGCGCTGCTGGACGAGGGCGTCACCGCCGTCGCCGCCATCCGCGAGCGGGTCAGGAACATCACGCTGAAGGACAAGTCCAAGGTCTTCAACACCGCCCGCGTCGAGGCGCTGGAAGTGGACAACCTGATCGAGGCCGCCCAGGCCACCATCGTGTCCGCCGCCGCCCGCAAGGAATGCCGCGGCGCCCACACCGTCAACGACTACGAGCGTGGTCCGGACGATGCGGAATTCCCGCTGGGCCGCAACGACAAGGAATGGATGAAGCACACCCTGTGGCATTCCAAGTCCAACAGCCTGACCTACAAGCCGGTCAACCTCCAACCGCTGACCGTCGAGAGCGTCCCGCCGAAGGTCCGTACCTTCTGAGCGCCGCAGGAGCATTCAAATGATCAAGCGCACCTTCAAGATCTACCGCTACGACCCGGACAAGGACGCCAAGCCCTACATGCAGACCATCGAGCTGGAGCTCGCCGGCAACGAACGCATGCTGCTGGACGCCCTGCTCAAGCTCAAGGAAGTGGATCCGTCGCTGTCGTTCCGCCGCTCGTGCCGCGAAGGCGTGTGCGGTTCCGACGCGATGAACATCAACGGCAAGAACGGCCTGGCCTGCCTGACCAACCTGCGCTCGCTGCCGGACGTCATCGTGCTCAAGCCGCTGCCGGGCCTGCCCGTCGTCCGCGACCTGATCGTGGACATGACGCAGTTCTTCAAGCAGTACAACTCGATCCGTCCGTTCCTGGTGAACGAGGAGGCGCCGCCCGAGAAGGAGCGCCTGCAGTCGCCCGAGGAGCGCGAGGAGCTCAACGGCCTGTACGAGTGCATCCTGTGCGCCAGCTGCTCGACGAGCTGCCCCAGCTTCTGGTGGAACCCCGACAAGTTCGTCGGTCCCGCCGGCCTGCTGCAGGCCTAC
>Ga0209050_1002506_pt1 | contig 15458 bp, 7 predicted proteins | sample Araplavi_mTSA_r2_FD_184276 | JGI IMG/M metagenome (GOLD analysis project Ga0209050, IMG submission 184276) | Arabidopsis root microbial communities from North Carolina, USA - plate scrape MF_Cvi_mTSA_r2 (SPAdes) (version 2) | ecosystem: Host-associated > Plants > Roots > Endosphere | place: USA... | reverse complement strand
ACCGACACCCGCTGCGCTTCGACGCGCAGCACGCCGCTGACCGTGGCTGCCCGCTGCAGCAGTTGCGGCGGCAGCGTCACCACGTCGTTGCCGCCCGCGCCGGTCGCCGCGCGCAAATAGAGGTCGGCCGGCAGCACGGTGTCCAGCCAGTGCGTGACGGCATCGCGGAAGCTCGCGACCATCACCGTCAGCGCGACCGCGAGGCTCAGGCTCGCGACCACGCCCGCCACCGCGATCGTCGCGGTGTTGCGCTGGTGGCGAGCCCGTTCGATCGCCAGCAGCGCGAGCGGCCGGGTCGACGGCTTCAACAGCGACAGCAGTGCTGCGACACCGGCCGGCACGCAGGCGATGCCGCCGAGCAGCAGGCAGGCGACCGAGACATACGCGGCGAGCGGGATCTCGGCGATCGGCGGCATCAGCGCCAGCCCGACCCCCGCGACGAGCAAGACCGGCCCCGGCCAGCGCGCCGCGCGGCCTTGCTGCGTGCCCAGTCCCTTCAGCGCCAGCGCGGGCGCCAGCTGCTGCGCCGCCCGCGCCGGCAGCCAGCCGCCGACCAGCGCGGCCGCGACGCCCAGCCCGCCATATGCGCAGGCCGCGAGCGCACTGAACTGCAGCTGCGGTGCGACGCCGGGAAAGTACCCGCCGCCCAGGTCGCCCGCCAGCAGCCGCAGCGCCAGCGCTGCGAGTCCCGTGCCGAGCGCGAGTCCGAGCAGGCTGCCGACCAGCCCCAGCAGCGCCGACTCCGCCAGCACCAGCTGCAGCCGCTCGCGCCCGCCCAGCCCGAGCACACCGAGCAGCGCCAGCTGCGGCTGCCGCTTCGCGACCGACAGCGACAGGATCGAGAACACCAGGAACGCGCCGGTGAACAGCGCGACCAGCGCCAGCACCGTCAGGTTCACGCGGTAGGCGCGCGACACGTTCGACACGCGCTGCGCCGCCTCGTCCGGCGATGCGGCACGCACGCCGTCGGGCAGCGCCAGCGCACGCAGCACAGCGGCGCGGTCGGCACCGGGCGCGAGCCGCACGTCGATGCGGCTGAGCCGGCCGCTCCAGCCGAAGGTGGATTGCGCGCCGGCGATGTCCATCACCGCGAGCGCCGGCCCGTTCGCGCCGACGCTGCCGCGCACCTGCAGCTCGACGCTGCCGGCCGTCGTCTGCAGCCGCACCCGGCGCGGGTGCCCGAGTTGGCGTTGCGCCTGTGCGTTCAGGAAGATCGAGTCGGCCGCCAGCACCGCGAAGCGATCGTCATCCTCCGCGGCATCGCTGGCACCGGCGGCGGCGCTCGCCGGCGCCACAGGCCGCGGCATCAAGGCCGGCGACAGCGGCCCGGCCACCAGCGCATCGACGCCGACCACATGCAGCGGCACGCGCTGCCCCTGCGCATCGAACGCATAGGTGTCGAGCTCGACGATCGGGCTGGCGATGGCCACCTGCGGCTGCGTCGCGACGCGGCCGTACAGCCCTTCGTCGAAACCGCCGCGCTGGCTGCGCAGCTCGAAATCCGGCTCGCCGTTGACCGCCCGCACCGCCGAGCTGAACTCGCCCAATGCCGACTGGTTGATCAGCTGCACCGAGAACGCCAGCGCCACCCCGAGCATCACCGCCAGCAGCGCGGCCAGGTTGCGCCACGGGTGGTGCCGCAGCTCGGGCCAGGACAGGTGGCGCAGCAGCGACAGCATGGACTCAGGCGCTCATGCCGGTCGGCGTCAGCGTCAGCACCCGGTCGGCGCGCGCGGCCGCGGTGCGCGAGTGCGTCACCAGCACGCAAGCCGCGCCTTGCTCGCGCACCTGGGCCGACAGCAGGTCCATCACCCGCTCCGCGGTCGCCGGGTCGAGGTTGCCGGTCGGCTCGTCGGCCAGGATCAGCTGCGGCCGGTGCACCAGCGCGCGGGCGATCGCGACGCGCTGCAACTGCCCACCGGACAGGGTCTGCGGCAGCCGCGGCCCGAGGCCGTCGAGCCCGACCGCCGCCAGCAGCGCGTCCACGCGGGCTTCATCGGGCCGGTGCTGCAGCAGCAAGGGCAGCCCGACGTTCTGCGCCACGCTGAGGTGCGGCAGCACGTGGAAGGCCTGGAACACGAAGCCGAGGTGGGCGCGGCGGAACAGCGCCTGCTGCGTATCGTCGAGCGCGGTGATCTCGGTGCCGGCGATGCGCACCGAGCCGGCGTCCACCGTGTCGAGGCCGGCCAGGCAGTTCAGGAAGCTCGATTTGCCGACGCCCGATTCGCCGAGCACCGCGACAAACTCGCCGGCCGCGAGCGCCAGGTCGACGCCGGCGAACACCGGCGTGTCGCCGTAGCGCTTCGCCAGGTCCCGCACCTCGAGCAGCGGGGTCATGCGACCAGCCGCAGCGCGCACTCGACTGCGCGTTCCCGCGCGTCCGGCGCATCGCAGACGATCACCTGCCGCTGCGGCATGCCGCGCAACCAGGTGATCTGTCGCTTCGCGAGCTGGCGCGTCGCGGCGATGCCGCGCTCCGGCAGCTCGCTGAGGTCGTCCTCGACCAGCGCCTCCCAGGTCTGCCGGTAGCCGACGCAGCGCATCGACGGCATGTCGGCATCCAGGTCGCCGCGCGCCTCCAGCGTGCGCACCTCGTCGACCAGGCCGTCGTCGAGCATCCGGTGGAAGCGCGCCTCGATGCGCTGGTGCAGCCATGCGCGATCGGCCGGCTCCAGCGAGATCAGCGGCGGCAGCTCGCGCGCCGGCTTCTCGGTGTGGAACGACGAGATCGGCTGGCCGCTGACGCGGTACACCTCCAGCGCGCGCTGGATGCGCTGCTGGTCGCCCGGCTGCAGCCGCTTCGCGGTGACCGGGTCGACGCGTTGCAGCTCGCGGTACAGCGCATGCAGCCCATCGCGCTCGCACTGCGCCTCGAGCGCGGCGCGCACCGCGCGGTCGGCGGCCGGCATCGCGTCCAGCCCTTCGAACAGCGCCTTGAAGTACAGCATCGTGCCGCCGACCAGCAGCGGCAACGCACCGCGCGCGCCGATCTCGGCGATCAGCCGCTCGGCATCGCCGACGAAGCGCGCGGCCGAATAGGCCTCGCTCGGCTCGATGATGTCGATCAGGTGGTGCGGCACCACGGCGCGCTCTTCGGCACTCGGTTTCGCGGTGCCGATGTCCATGCCGCGGTAGACCAGCGCCGAGTCGACGCTGACGATCTCGACCGGCCTGCCGCGGTCGGCCAGGGCTTGCGCGATCGCGAGCGAGGCGGCGGTCTTGCCGGAAGCGGTGGGGCCGGCGAGGCAGAGGTAGTTCAGGGATGCGGTCATCGGGAAAGGAGAGTTGTCTTGATCAGGCGGCTTGCGTCGTGCCGGCAGCCGGCCGCGGCGGTTCGCCGTGCCGTTGCACCAGTGTCCACGCGACCGCTGCCACGCCGACGCTGCACAGCCCGATGCCGAGCGTCAGCGGGTAGACGGTGCCGTCGAGGTGCTTGCCGAGCCACAGGCCGACGGCCAGCGCGCTGAGCGTCATGCCGAAGCCCGACAGCGACGCCGCGGTGCCGGCCTTTTCGGGGAACGGGCCGACCGCGCCGGCCTGCCCGCAGGGTTGGTGGATGCCGTGGCCGAGCGCATACGACCACTGCGGCAGCACGATCGCCCACACGGCGTGCACGCCGGCCAGGCTCAGCGCGGCCATCGTCAGGCCGCCGCCGAGCGTGAAGCCGCCGCCGACTGCCACCGTGCGGCGCAGCCCGTGCGAGGCCAGCAGCCGCCGGCACAGCAGCGTGCCCAGCGTGTAGGCCAGCGAGTTGCTCAGCATGATCACGCCATAGCCGACGCGCGAGGTGCCGAGCACCTCGATGAACACGAATGACGAACCGGCCAGCAGGAAGAACAACCCGCCATAAGTGAAGGCCGACAGCGCGGCCCAGGCCTGGAAGGTCGGGTGGCGCAGCACGCTGCCCCAGTTGCGCAGCAGCGGGCCGAGTTGCGTCGCGCCGGCATTCAGCGCCGGCACCGTCTCCTCGAAGCGCCACGCGATGAAGGCCAGCGTCAGCGCGCCGAACACCGCCGGCGCCATCAGCGCGGCATGCCAGCCCAGGTGCTGCGCCAGCAGGCCGCCGATCACCGGGCTCGCCATCGCGATCACGCCCAGGCCGCTCAAGGCGCGCGACATCACGCGCGCGCCTTCGTGCGGCGCATACAGGTCGCGGATGATCGAGCGGCCGCAGGTCACCGCCGCCGCCATCGCCGCACCCTGCAGCGCGCGCCACCAGACCAGCCAGCCAATCGACGGCGCGAGCGCGCTCAGCACGCTGGCCACGGTGTACAGCGCCAGGCCGGCCAGCAGCACCGGCCGGCGGCCGAAGCGGTCGGCCAGCGGCCCGCAGACCAGCTGCGCGAGGCCGAAGCAGATGATCAGCGCCGACAGCGTCAGTTGGGCAGCCGACACCGGCGCGTCGAGCGCGCGCGTCAGCATCGGCAGCGCCGGCAGGTACAGGTCGGTCGTGACCGGCTGGATCCCGAGCAGCAGGATCAGCGAGAGCACCACGACGGCGGGGCTCATCGAATGGCGGGAAGGGGTCACGGCGGCATGAAGGGGAGGGGGCGTGCGGCACGACAGGCCGCGGCGCAGACCCGGAGCCTATCAGGCTCGCGCCATGGAGTCGCAGACCGTCGGCCGGCTTGCTACGATGGCCCGTCGCGCCCACCCGCGCCGTCCCGACCCGCCGGAGATCCCCGCATGCGCCCTGCCACCCGCGTTCCATCCTTCGCGTTGTCCGTCGTGTTGTCCGCGAGCCTCGCGCTGGCCGGCGCGCCGGCGCATGCGCTGACGATCGGCACCGAGCAGGTCGCCGAAAGCGAAGGCATCGTCAGCGGTGCCGCGCAGCGCGAGCGCCTGCTGGCGGCGCTGCAGCGCGACGACGTCGCCCGCGCGCTCGCCGAACGCGGTGTCGACCTCGACCAGGCGCGCCTGCGCGTCGCGGCGCTGAGCGATGCCGAGGCGGCGCGGCTCGGCGACGAGATCGATCGCGCGCCGGCGGGCGCCAACGACGTCGTCGGCTCGCTGATCTTCGTGCTGGTGCTGCTGCTGATCACCGACATCCTCGGCTACACGAAGGTGTTCCCGTTCACGCGGCCGATCCGCTAGGACAGGCGATGCGCACCGCATGGCTGGCGCTGGGCCTCTTCCTCAGCGGCTGCGCGGTGCAGACCGCCGCGCTGCGCGCGCACCCGCCCGCCGACCTGCCTCCGGTCGTCGAGTTGCGCGCGACGCCGTTCTTCCCGCAGACCGACCACCAGTGCGGCCCGGCAGCACTGGCCACCGCGCTCGGCGCGGCCGGCATCGCGATCGATCCGGTCGCGCTGGCTGACGAGGTCTTCGTGCCGGCGCGTGCCGGCAGCCTGCAGGCCGAGATGCTGGCCGGCGCGCGCCGCCACGGCGCGGTCGCGACGCGCATCCCCGGCGAGCTCGACGCGCTGCTGCGCGAGCTGGCCGCCGGCCACCCGGTCGTCGTGCTGCAGAACCTCGGGCTGTCGTTCGTGCCGCTGTGGCATTACGCGGTCGTCGTCGGGCACGACCTGCCGCGCGGCGAACTGCTGCTGCGCTCCGGCCGCACCGAGCGCGAGCGCCTGCCGCTGTCGACCTTCGAGCACACCTGGGGTCGCTCCGGCTTCTGGGCCTTCGTCGCGCTGCCGCCGGGCGACTGGCCGTCCACCGCGCACGCAGAATCTGCCATCGAAGCAGCCGTCGGCTTCGAGCGCAGCGCACCGCCGGCGGTCGCGGCCGGCGTGTATGCGTCGGCGCTGCAGCGTTGGCCGGGTGTGCTGAGCCTGCAGGTCGGCCAGGGCAACAGCCTGCGCGCTGCCGGCGAGCCGGCGCAGGCGGCTGAGGTGTTCCGCGCCGCGGCCGAACAGCACCGCAGCGCCGCGGCGTGGATCAACCTGTCCGACACGCTGCTTGCGCTCGGCCGCCGCGACGACGCGGTGCAGGCCGCGCGGGCCGCGCTCGCGTTGCACGACCGCTGGCAGCCGCAGGCGCAACAGGCGCTCGACGAAGCGTTGAATCGCTCACGCTGACCCGCATTCCAGGGGGCGTCGCTTCACTCAGATGGGGGGTCGTCACCAGGGTGTCGCGGCGCTTTTTGACTTTACATTGCTTCACTGGAAAGACACGGTGGATCACAGGCCGCACTCGGGCGGGCTCGACCCCGTTGTCGACGGCGTCCTGCGATGAGCGCAAATTCCTGGCTGCAACGCTTCACTCCCCGCACCGAGGCGCGAGCCCGGCTGTACTGCTTCCACCATGCCGGTGTCGGCGCGGCCGTGTACCGGCCGTGGTTGGCCGGCCTGCCGGCCGAACTGGAGCTGGTCGCGGTGCAGCTGCCGGGCCGCGCGAACCGGCTCGACGAGCCGCCGATCGACCGCATGGCCGCGCTGGTCGACGCACTGCTGCCGGCGTTGCGTGCGGACTTCGACGGCAAGCCGTTCGCGTTCTTCGGCCACAGCATGGGCGCGGTGCTCGCCGCCGAAATGGCGCGGGCGTTGCAACAGCACGGCGCGCCGGGGCCGCAGCAGCTGGTCGTGTCGGGCCGCCGCCCGCCGCACTGGCCGTCGAGCAACGCCCCGCTGCACCGCCTGCCGGACGACGCCTTCGTCGCCGAGATCCAGCGCCGCTACGGCGGCATCCCGGCCGAGCTGCTGCAGCATGCCGACGTGATGGCGCTGCTGCTGCCCAGCCTGCGCGCCGACATCGCCGCGCTCGAGACGCACCAGCCGCCGGCCGGCCGCGCGCCGCTCGACTGCGCGTTGTCGGTGTTCGGCGGCAGCGACGACCCGCTGACGCCGCGCGCCCACCTCGACGGCTGGCGCGGCGAGACGCGCGGCCCGTTCCGCGTGCGGGTGTTCCCCGGCGACCACTTCTACCTGGCCGGCCGGCGCGATGCGCTGCTGGCCGACCTGTCGGTGACGCTGGCGCCGCTCTGGGCAACGTCTCCCACCTTCGCCTGACGCCGAGGCCCCGATGCACGCCGACGACAACGACACGCCAGCCGCTGCTGCTGTCGCCATCGTCGGCATAGGCTGCCGCTTCCCCGGCGGCGTCAACGACCCGGCCGGCTTCTGGTCGCTGCTGAGCGAAGGCCGCGACGCGATCACCGAGATCCCGGCGAGCCGCATCGACCTCGGCCACTACCACGACCCGCGCCCCGCGACGCCGGGCCGCATCATGACGCGCTGGGGCGGCTTCCTGGACGGCATCGAGGACTTCGACGCCGAGTTCTTCGGCATCTCGCCGCGCGAGGCCGAGCGGCTCGATCCGCAGCAGCGGCTGCTGCTCGAAACCGCCTGGGAGGCGCTGGAAGACGCCGGCCAGGACCTGGACCGCGTCGATGCCGACCGCGCCGGCGTCTACGTCGGCCAGTGGCTCGGCGATTTCGAGGCCCGGCTGTTCAGCGACCCGGAGGCGGTCGATTTCTACATGACCACCGGCAGCGGGCGCTATGCGTCGTCCGGACGGCTGTCGTATGCGCTCGGGCTGCGCGGCCCGAGCCTGACACTCGACACCGCGTGCTCGTCGTCGCTCGCGGCGATCCACCTCGCGGCGCGTGCGGTGCGGCATGGCGAATGCACGCTGGCGATCGCCGGCGGCGTCAACATCATCCTGCAGCCGCACATCAGCATCGCGTACTCGCAGAGCCGCATGATGGCGCCCGACGGCCGCTGCAAGTTCGGCGATGCGCGCGGCGACGGCTATGTGCGCAGCGAAGGCGCGGGCCTGGTGGTGCTGAAGCCGCTGGCGCGGGCGCAGGCCGACGGCGACCGCATCTACGCGCTGGTCCGCGGCAGCGCGGTCAACAACGACGGCCACGGCAGCGGCTCGATGGGCACGCCCAGCCGCAGTGGGCAGCAGGCCTTGCTGCGCGCCGCCTACCGCGATGCCGGGCGCCCGGCGGCCGAGGTCGGCTATGTCGAAGCGCACGGCACCGGCACGCGGGCCGGCGATCCGGTCGAGCTGGGCGCGCTGTCCGATGTGCTCGGCGAAGGCCGGGCGAGCGGCGCGCGCGCGGCGGTCGGTTCGGTGAAGACCAACGTCGGCCACACCGAAGGCGCGGCCGGCGTGGCCGGCTTCATCAAGGCGGCGCTCGCGCTGCAGCACCGGCAGATCCCGGCGAGCCTGCATTGCGTTGAGCCGAACCCGGCGATCCCGTGGGCGCAGATGCCGGTCGAGGTCGCCCGCGCGGCGCGGCCGTGGCCAGCGGACGCACCGCTGGCCGGCGTCAGCGCGTTCGGCATCGCGGGGACCAATGCGCACGTCGTGCTCGAAGGGGCACCGCCACACGACACCCGCAGCGCCGAGACCACCGTGCCGCTGTTGCTGCTGTCGGCCCGCAGCGATGCGGCCTTGCGCGCGCTCGCGTCGCGCTACGCCGCCTTGCTGACCCATGGCGCACCGCTCGCCGATGTCTGCTGGAACGCCGCGACCCGCCGCACCGCGCTGGAACGGCGTGCCGCCTTCGTCGCCGATGACGGCTTGGCAATGGCCGCCGCATTGAAGCGGTTCGCCGATGGCGAGGCGGCGGCGGCCGAGGGTGTCGCGCCGTCGGAGCGCCCGAAGGTCGCCTTCGTCTGCCCCGGCCAGGGCGCGCAGTGGGCCGGCATGGCGCGCGAGCTGATGGCGCGGGAGCCGGTCTTCCGTGCCGCGCTCGACGCCTGCGACGACGCGGCCCGGCCGTTCGTCGATGGGTCGATCGTCGCGCAGCTCGCCGCCGAGCCGGGCAGTGCCGCGTACCGCCTCGACCAGATCGACGTGATCCAGCCGGTTCTCGTCGCCCTCGCATGGGCCTATGCCGCGCTGTGGCGCTCGCTCGGCGTCGAGCCGGATGCGGTGGTCGGCCACAGCATGGGCGAGGTCGCTGCCGCCGCGGTGGCCGGCGCGCTGAGCCTGCCGCAGGCGATGCGCATCGTCTGCCGCCGCAGCGCGCTGATGCGCCGCACCAGCGGGCAGGGCGCGATGGCGCTGGTCGAGCTCGGCATGGCCGACGCGCAGGCCCGCATCGCCGGCCACGAAGCCCAGGTCGCGGTGGCCGTCAGCAACAGCCCGCGTTCCAGCGTGATCTCCGGCGATCCGGCGGTCGTGCAGGCGGTGATCGCGCAGCTGGAATCCGAAGGCGTGTTCTGCCGGCTGGTCAAGGTCGACGTCGCCTCGCACAGCCCGCAGATGGAGCCGCTCGCGGCCGAACTCGCGACCGAGCTGCACGACCTGCAGCCTCGAACGACCCACGCCGCGCTGTACTCGACGGTGCTGGCGCGCCGGGCCGACGGTGCCGAGTTGACCGGCCGCTACTGGGCCGACAACCTGCGCCAGCCGGTGCGCTTCGGCGCGACGGTGCAGCAGATGCTGGCCGATGGCATCACGGTGTTCGTCGAGCTCGGCCCGCACCCGGTGCTGCTGCCGTCGGTGCAGCAGACGGCGCAGGCGGGCGGGCACGAGTCGACGACGATCGCCTGCGCGCGGCGCGACGAGCCCGAGCTGCCGGCCATCCGCAGCGCGCTGGGCGCGCTGTATTGCGCCGGGGTGCCGCTCGACGGGCCGCGCGTGCTGCCGCGCGGCCGCACGCTGACGCTGCCGACCTACCCGTGGCAGCGCGAGCGCCACTGGATCGCCGCGGCCGACATCGCGCCGGCCGGCGTGCAAGGCCATGGCCCGGTGGTCGACAGCCGGCATCCGGTGCTCGGCGCCGGCATCGCGCTGGCGGGCACGCCGGTCGGTGCGCTGTGGAACGTCGCGATCGATCCGTTGCGCGTGCCGGCCTGGTTTGCGCATGCGCTGCACGGCAGCGCGGTGCTGCCGGCGTCGGCTTGGCTGGAGCTGTCGCTCGCCGCGGTGCAGACGCTGGCGCCCGGCTCCGGCGTTCAGGGGCTGCGGTTCGAGCGCGCGCTGCATCTGCAGGCCGATGCCGCGAGCGCGTTGCAGCTGCAGGCGGCGGCCGGCGCCGACGGCGCGCTGGCGCTGAGCTTCCTGACGTGTGGCGAGTCCGCGTGGATGCTGCATGCACAAGCCCACGCCGCGCCGCTCGCCGCGATCTCACACGACACGACGGCGCTGACACGGCTGCGCATACAACCCGCGGTGAGCGGCGAGCAGCTGTATGCGCGGCTCGACGCGATCGGCGCGAAATTCGGCCCCGCGCTGCACGGCATCGCACAAGCCTGGTTCGCGCCGGCCGAAGCGCTGGCGCAACTCGCGCCGATGGCCGATGAGCGCTTCGGCATCGCCCCCGCCGCGCTCGACGCCTGCTTCCAGCTGACGGTCACGCTGGCGCCGCCCGGGGAGCTCTGGCTGCCGACGCGGCTCGATGGTGCGCGTCGATTGCGTCCGCTGTCAGGCCCCGGCTGGATCCACGCTCGCGCGACTGCACCGCAGCGCGATGGCGAGCCGGTGCGTGTCGATGCGGTGCTGTTCGACGAGCAAGGTCCGGTGCTGCAGCTCGACGGCCTGCTGCTCGAACGCCTGGGCGCTGCGGCGCGCGCCGAGGCGGCCGATGCCTTCTACGTTCTCGACGCGGCCGAAGCCACGCTGGTCGCACGCCCGCAAGCGCGCGAATGGGCGGTGATCGGCGACCGCGGTGGCCTGGCGCAGGCGCTGCAGCAGCGTGGCGAAACGGTGCACCGTCTCGCCGATGCCGCGGCGCTGTCGGCGCTCGCGACCACGCAGCGCGTCGACGTCATCGACCTGCGCCCGCTGGACCTGCAGGCCGTCGGCGATGTGCTGGCGCTGCACGCCATCGTGCAGGACGCGCAGGCGGTGATCCGTGTGCCGGCCGGCCGCGAGCTGCGGCTGTGGCTCGTCAGCGCCGGCTCGCTCGCGCAGGCGCCGCTGGCTGGCCTGGCCGCGACGCTGGCGGCCGAGCACGGCGACCGTTTCGGCGGCCTGATCGAACTCGGCGGCGCGTTGGAATCGGTGATCGATGCGGTGCAGGCCGATGCCGGCTCGTGCACGCTGCGCGGCGGCCGCTGGGCGCGCCCGGTGCTGCGCCGCCTCGCAACGCAGCCGACGCTCGCGCCGCCGTGGCGCCCCGATGCGAGCTGCCTGGTGACCGGCGGGCTCGGCGGCGTTGGACGGCATGTCGCCGGCTGGCTGGCCGCGCAAGGCGTGCGCCACCTCGTCGTGCTGGGCCGCACGCCGCTGCCGCCGCGCGAGCAGTGGGCCGCGTCGCCGACACCGGCGGTGCAGGCGGTGCGCGAGCTCGAAGCGCTGGGCGCCAGCGTCGACGTCGCCGCGGTCGACGTGGCCGACGAGGCCGCGCTGTCGGCCTTCGTCGCGCGCCACCGCGCCGAGGGCCGCCCGCCGATCCGCAGCGTGATCCACGCCGCCGGCATCACCGACGACGTGCTGCTGCACGAGCTCGATGCCACGTCGCTCGCCGCGGTGCTGGCGCCGAAGCTGCAGGGCGCGTGGAACCTGCACCGCGCGCTGCCCGAGCTCGACCGGCTGGTGTTCTTCTCGTCGATGGCGGCGCTGATGCCGCAGGCCGGCCAGGCGAGCTATGCGGCGGCCAACGCTTTCCTCGACGCGCTGGCACGCGAGCGCCGCGCGCAGGGCCGGCATGCGCAGAGCATCGGCTGGGGCGTGTGGTCGCAGACCGGCGTGATGCGCGGCGACGGCGGCCGGCGCCAGCTCGACGAGCTGCAGCGCCAGGGCATCGGCGGCTTTGCGCCGTCGCAGGCGCTGGCCCTGCTCGGCGATGCGCTGCGCCAGGATGTGCCGCACCTGCTGGTGATGCCGGTCGACTGGCGCGCAATGCGGCGCAGCCTGGGCGCGCGCGATGTGCCGTTGCTGCGCGAGTTGCTGGACGACGCGAGCGAGCCGGTGGCCGATGCACCGATCACCGACAGCACCGACCCCGCCGAGCGCCGCCGCGCGCTCGACCGCGCGGTGCGCGACATCATCGGCCGGGTGCTGAAGCTGACGACGTCGAAGATCGACGCCCGCAAGCCGCTCGGCACGATGGGCCTGACCTCGCTGATGGCGCTGGAGCTGCGCAACCGGCTGGAGCCGCTGCACGGCAAGCCGCTGTCGGCGACGCTCGCATGGAACTACCCGACGGTGGACGCGCTGGTGGGTTTCCTGGCGGGCGACCAGGCGCCCGCGGCTGCTGTTGCGCCTGCACCCGAGGCCGCGGCCCCGGTGCTGGCGGCCGTCGCCGACCTGTCCGACGAAGACGCGGCGCGCCTGCTGCGCAAGAGGCGCTGACGATGAGCGACAAGCCGACCGTGCCGCTGACCCAACTGTCCGCCGTCAAGCTTGCGCTGATGGCGCAGCAGATGCGCACACAGAGCGAAGCGCTGCTGCGCGCCGACCCGATCGCGATCGTCGGCATGGGCTGCCGCTTCCCCGGTGGTGCCGACAGCCCCGAGCAGTTCTGGCAACTGCTGGTCGACGGTGTCGACGCGGTGCGCGAGGTGCCGGCCGACCGCTGGGATGCCGACGCGCTGTACGACCCCGACCCGTCGGTGCCCGGCAAGTCGGCCACCAAGTGGGGCGGCTTCCTCGACCGCATCGACGGCTTCGATGCCGCGTACTTCGGGATCCTGCCGCGCGAGGCCGAGCGCATGGACCCGCAGCAGCGGCTGTTCCTCGAGGTCGCGATGGAGTCGCTCGACGACGCCGGGCTGACGCGCGAGCGCCTGCGCGGCAGCCGCACCGGCGTCTTCATCGCGAGCTACCACAACGACTACCAACTGCTCGAATACCGCGACCCCGACGCGATCGACGCCCGCACGCTGACCGGCACGGTGCACAGCGTGCTGGCCAACCGGCTGTCTTTCCTGCTCGACCTGCGCGGCCCGAGCATCTCGGTCGACACCGCCTGCTCGTCGTCACTGGTCGCGATCCACCTCGCCTGCCAGAGCCTGCGCCACGGCGAGAGCGACATTGCGCTGGCCGGCGGCGTCTCGCTGATGGTCACGCCCGACCTGATGATCTCGCTCAGCAAGGTCGGCTTCATGGCGCCGGACGGCCGCTGCAAGACCTTCGACGACAGCGCCGACGGTTTCGGCCGCGGCGAGGGCTGCGGCGTGATCGTGCTGAAGCGCCTGGCCGATGCCATCGCCGACGGCGACCGCGTGCTCGGCGTGGTGCGCGGCTCGGCCGTCAACCAGGACGGCCACTCGACGCTGCTGGCCGCGCCGAACGGCTTGGCGCAGCAGGCACTGATCCGCGAGGCGCTGGCCTCGGCGCAGCTCGCGCCGGGGCGCATCGGCTTCATCGAGGCGCACGGCACCGGCACGCCGCTCGGCGACCCGATCGAGGTCGAGGCACTGGCCGCCACCGTCGGCCGCGCCGATGCCGGCGGCGGCACCTGCTGGCTCGGGGCCGCGAAGGCCAACCTCGGCCACATGGAAGCGGCGGCCGGCGTCGGCGGGCTGATCAAGACGGTGCTGGCGTTGCGCCATGAGCTGATCCCCCGGCAACTGCATTTCACGCAGCTCAACAAGCACCTGTCGCTCGATGGCACGCGGCTGCAGGTGGCGGCGCAACCGGTGCCGTGGCCGGCCGGGCCGCAGACGCGTTGCGCCGGCACCAGCTCGTTCGGCGTCGGCGGCACCAATGCGCATGTGATCGTCGAAGAGGCGCCGCGCCTTCCAGCCGATGCGCCCTTGGCCGACGGCGAGCCGCGGCTGCTGCACCTGTCGGCGCAGAGCGAGCCTGCATTGCGCGCGCTGGCGCACGCCTGGGCCGGGTTCCTGCCACGCAGCCCGGCGAGCCTGGCCGACCTGTGCCACACCGCCGGCGCGCGCCGCTCGGCGCTCGACCACCGGCTCGCGCTGGTCGGCCGCACGCGCGAAGAGCTGTCGGCGCGGCTGTCGGACTACCTGCGCAACGAGGTGTCGCCCGGCGCGGTGTCCGGCCGCGTGCCGGCCGAAGGCGTGCCGCGCCTCGCGTTCGTGTTCAGCGGCCAGGGCCCGCAGTGGTTCGCGATGGGCCGCGAGCTGATCGCCGCCGAACCGGTGTTCCGCGAGCGCATCGACGCCTGCGATGCGCTGCTGCAGGCGCTGGCCGGGTGGTCGCTGCGCGACGAGCTGGCGAAGGATGAAGCGCGGTCGCGGCTCGCCGACACCGAGGTCGCACAGCCGGCGCTGTTCGCGATCCAGGTCGCGCTGGCTGCGCTGTGGCAGCACTGGGGCATCGTGCCCGACGGCGTCGTCGGCCACAGCGTCGGCGAGATCGCCGCGTTGCATGTGGCCGGCGTGCTGGGCCTGGCCGATGCGGTGCGCGTCGTCTGCCAGCGCGGCCGCGTGATGCAGCAGGCCACCGGCAGCGGGCGCATGGCACAGGCGAGCCTGGCCGAAGACGAAGCGCTGCAGCTGCTGAAGCCGTATGGCAACCGGCTGGCGCTCGGCGCGGTCAACGGGCCGCGCAGCATCGTGCTGTCCGGCGAGCCGGCGGCGTTGGACGAGGTGCTGGCGGTGCTGACGCGGCGCGGCATCGCGCACCGCATGCTGCCGGTGCAGTACGCCTTCCACAGCGCGCAGATGGCGCCGTTCCAGCAGGCGCTGGCCGGGCTGCTGGCCGACGTGCCGTCGCAGCCGATGGCGCTGCCGGTGTATTCGACGGTGCTGGGCGGGCTCGCGACCGGGCAGCGTTTCGACGGTGCGTACTTCGGCCGCAACGTGCGCGAGCCGGTGCGCCTGCATGCGGCGATCACCGCGATGGCCGGCGACGGCTTCGGCAGCTTCCTCGAGATCGGACCGCACCCGGTGCTGAGCGCGTCGATGGCCGAGAGCCTGGCCGCGGCGGGTGCCTCAGGCGCAAGCGGGCAGGTGCTCGCGTCATTGCGGCGTGGTCGGCCGGAGCGCGAATCGCTGCTGCTGGCCGCGGCGGCGCTGCATGTGCACGGCCATACGCTGGATGCCGAGGCGGTGGCGGGCGAGGGCGGCGAGGTGGTCGACCTGCCGCGCTACCCGTGGCAGCGCAAGCGCTACTGGCTGCGGCTGACGCCGGTGGCCGCGCAGCCGATGCGGCGTGGCGCGCACCCGTTGCTCGGCGAGCGGCTGTCGACGCCGGCCACGTCGGCCACCGTGTTCGACGCGCTGTGGACGGCGCAGGAGCCCGGCGCGTTGCACGAGCACCGGATCGGCGGGCGGCTGCTGATGCCGGCCGCGGCGATGGTCGAGGCCTGCCGCGCGGCGGGCGGTTGCGCGCTGTCGTCGTTCGCGCTCGAGCGGCCGCTGTTCCTGCCGGAAAGCGGCGCGGCGCACTGGCAGGTGATCGTGCGCGACGGGGCGGTCGAGTTGCACCAGGCGGTGGACGATGCGTCGGGCGATGGCGAGACGTGGCAGCGGGTGTGCACCGCGGCCGTGGGCGATGCGCCGGCGCCGGAGCCGCTGCAAGCGAGCGGGCCGGCCGTGGCGCTGTCGTCCGCCGAGGTCTACGCCGGCTTCGATGCGCTCGGCGTCGCCTTCGGTCCGGCGTTCCGCAACCTGCAGGCGGTGCAGCGTGGCAGCGGCTGG
>Ga0209050_1002504_pt1 | contig 15481 bp, 11 predicted proteins | sample Araplavi_mTSA_r2_FD_184276 | JGI IMG/M metagenome (GOLD analysis project Ga0209050, IMG submission 184276) | Arabidopsis root microbial communities from North Carolina, USA - plate scrape MF_Cvi_mTSA_r2 (SPAdes) (version 2) | ecosystem: Host-associated > Plants > Roots > Endosphere | place: USA... | reverse complement strand
CTGCGCCGCATCGGCGAGGTCACCGCGCGCGAAGTGACGCACACCGGCATCGACTGGGTCTTCGGCCCGACGCTCGCCGTCGTGCGCGACGACCGCTGGGGTCGCACCTACGAAGGCTATTCGGAGGATCCGCTGGTCGTGCAGTCGTACGGCGGCGAGGTCATCAAGGGCCTGCAGGGCGCGCTCGCGAAAGACGCGAAGGCCAGCGAGAAGGTGGTCGCGACCGCGAAGCACTTCCTGGGCGACGGCGGCACCACCGACGGCAAGGACCAGGGCGTCACCGCGGTGACCGAAGCCGACCTGATCAACATCCACGGCCGCGGCTACTACACCGCGCTGCAGGCCGGCGCGCAATCGGTGATGGCGTCGTTCAGCAGCTGGAAGGATGCGGCCAAGGGCGACACCGCGCGGGCCGACAAGATGCACGGCCACAAGTATTTGCTGACCGACGTGCTGAAGACCAAGATGGGCTTCGACGGCTTCGTCGTCTCGGACTGGAACGGCCTCGGCCAGGTCAACGCGACCAACAGCGATTCGACGCGGGCCTGCACCAATGCCGACTGTCCGCAGGCCATCAACGCCGGCATCGACATGGTGATGGTGCCGTACGTCGACGACTGGAAGGCCTTCATCGCCAACACGATCGCCAGCGTGCAGAACGGCGAGATCCCGCAGGCGCGCGTCGACGACGCGGTGCGCCGCATCCTGCGCGTCAAGCTGCGCGCGGGCTTGTTCAACAAGCCGAAGCCGTCGGCACGCAATGCGAACAGCGAGGTCGGCACGGCCGAGAACCGCGCGGTGGCGCGCGAGGCGGTGCGCAAGTCGCTGGTGCTGCTGAAGAACAACGGCGGCGTGCTGCCGCTGGCGCGCAGCGCCAAGGTGCTGGTGGCCGGCAAGAGCGCCGACAGCCTGTCGAACCAGAGCGGCGGCTGGTCGCTGACCTGGCAGGGCACCGACAACGTCAATGCCGATTTCGGCGGCGGCACCACGCTGTGGGCGGCGATCCAGAAGATCGCGCCGAACGCGGTGATCGACACCAGCGCCACCGGCGCGCTGGGCAGCGCGGACTACGACGCGGCCATCGTCGTAATCGGCGAGACGCCGTATGCCGAAGGCGTCGGCGACATCGGCAAGAACAAGACGCTGGAGCATGCGAAGCTGCATCCGGAAGACGTCGCGCTGATCGATGCGTTGAAGGCCAAGGGCGTCAAGAAGATCGTCACGGTGATGTACTCCGGCCGGCCGCTGTACACCAGCCGCGAGATCAACCGTTCGGATGCCTTCGTCGCCGCCTGGCTGCCGGGCACCGAGGGCGACGGCCTGGCCGACGTGCTGTTCAAGAAGGACGACGGGTCGGTCAATGCCGACTTCAGCGGCAAGCTGTCGTACTCGTGGCCGAAGGCGGCCTGCCAGGTCGCGCTGAACAAGGGCGATGCCGGCTACGACCCGTTGTATGCGTTCGGCTACGGACTGACGTATGCCGCACCCGGCACCGACCAGGGCGCGTACGACGAGACCACGGTGGCGCAGGGCTGCGGCGTGCCGGCCGGGGGCGGCGGCACCACCGACCAGACGCTGGCGGTGTTCGACGGCGCGAACCAGGGCGGCTTCACGATGCGCATCGGCGCGCCGTCGAGCTGGGCGGTGACGGTGGGCTTGTCGACCGCGACGAGCACGTCGACGCCGCAGGGCGAGATCACTGCGGTGCCGGTCGACGACAAGGACGGCAAGCAGTGGGCCGCGATGAAGGCGAAGTGGAATGGCGCGGCCGGCCAGATCTACATGCAGAGCACCAACGACGCCGACAAGCAGGACCTGCAGTCGTACCTGAACTCGCAGGGGTCGCTGGTGTTCGATGCGCGCGTCAGCGTGGCACCGACCGCGGCGATCAAGATGCGGGTGGATTGCGGCTACCCCTGCATGGGCGAGATCGACGCGACCACCACCTTCGGCACGCTGCCGGCCAACACCTGGGCGGAGCTCGCGGTGCCGCTGCACTGCTTTGCCGACCAGGGCACCGACTTCACCGCGGTGAACACGCCGTTCCTGCTGTACAGCGCGGGGCAGTTCGAGCTGTCGGTGGCCAACATCCGCTGGGACCCGAAGAACACCGGCAACGTGCCGTGCGCAGGCGGGCCGCCGGTCAACGTGATCGCGGTGACGGCCGACAAGGACCTGTACGTCAACGGCATCAGCGATGCGGCGGCGCTGGCGGCGCCGGGGGCGTGGTCGACCGGTGGCACGGGCAGCGTGACGCTGACGAACGACGTGGTCGACGGCGCCGACAAGCTGATCGACGTGGTGTTCAACGGCGTGGGCGACGGCGGTGGCAACGGCGGCATCTTCATGTCGGTGCCGGACAACACGCTGATCGACGCGTCGGCGATCGCGGCGACCGGCGGCGTGCAGTTCGAGATCCGGGTGCTCGACTACGGCAACACCACGCAGGACTTCTGGACCAAGCTGGTGTGCGACCGCAAGAGCGACACCTGCCGCACCGGCGACCTGAAGGACAAGATCGGCCACCCGGCGGTCAACACCTGGCAGACGGTGAAGATCCCGTTCAGCTCGCCGGACTACGTGGCGAACGGGTTCGATCCGTCGAAGTTGACGTCACCGCTGGAGATGCTGCCGGCGTGGGGCGACCAGAACGGAACCATCCATTTCCAGATCCGCAACCTGCGGATCGTGAAGAACCTCTGAGCGAGGTTCTCGATTGCGGCGGTCGCGCGGGCCTGGCGGTCAGCGCGTGACCCTTCAGGGGCGCGACGAGAGTTGCGCCCCCTTTTTTTGTTTCCCCGGTGCGGCAAATGCGTGTGCCTGTGGCTCGCCGCACGCGTCTTTGCGAAACCCCTGCCTCTTCGAGAATTGCCAAGTTTGAAATGTGGTCGTCGTGGACGCCTGCATCAGCGGGGTCATGGACAGGCTCTGTGTCGCACGGCGCGAATGACGGCCGCTTGCCGTCTGCAGAGTCGGGCCCGTGCAACATCTGTCGCCGATTAGGGTCAACCGCTCGTTGATTTCCTAGGTGACGGCCTACACTTCAAGATGAAACGGCGACCAGCAGAGATGCACCTCTACTGGCCGCCGAGTGAACGACTGGTTCTGCTGGCTCGCTACTTAGCGGTCAACAGGCACGATGAGCGGGAATGCCCGCTTACCAACCTGCGCCGCAAAGAGCTTCTTGCCATTCTTGAGGGTGATCCAAGGGCGGAACACCAGCTTGAATCCCTCAGGGATCGGCAGCGGCAGCTTCAGTTGCTTCACGCATATGCCTCCTTTCTGCCGGCCTACCGGCGGTCGGGTTGACTAGGGTCCAGTCGTTCGATTGGTGCCCGCCTGGGCCCTGATGACGTCGTTTCTTCGCGGGAGCAAACGTCATCGGGGCCTTCCTCTTTGCCCCCCGGTAGCGACGGGCTGCGACTACCGGGTTCGACTCATCTCCTCATGCGGCACCTCCGGGTTTGAAGCCCTTCCAACGCTTGATATAGACGGTGATCATCGACTGGAGCATTTCCCAGTCGTCGGCGTCCAAGTCCTTCGGCACGATCACTCGGACGCTGACCTTGCCCGGGATCGGGATCTCGAAGCGCTCCACGTCTTCGTCCACCAACTCTTCGTAAACCTGCTCTTCGGCTTCCGGCTCGGCGTCGCGTTTCGGCACGGCCTTGGATGACTTCTTGCCGTTGGCGCGCGGGGCCGGCGGGGCCTTGAGGTGCGGCGATACCTTAACGTCGGCCATCTTGGCGAGAGTCAGAAAGAACGCGATGCCCTTGGTCACGGTGCTGCCGCTCATACCCTGCTCGCGAAACTTTTGCGAAAGCTGAGCGGTGGTTGCCGTCGCGAGATGGAAATCTTGGTCGCTGTGGACAAACAAGTACGCGTGCTCGAACATCTCCCTGTAAATCGGCTGCCGCGCTTCATCGGCAGCGGCAACGAGCCGCTTCATCGTTTCGGTAGGTCGCTGGCTGTCGTCTATCAGATTCAGCGCTTTCAGACCAGCAATCAAAGCCGAGATCAACGACCCCGACTGGCTTGCCATGAGGCTGCGGTCAATCCGCTGCGGAACACCGGTGTCACGTAAGCGGTTGATAAAGCTGAGAAAAGCCCCCCATGACACATAGACTGGCGGGGCAGTTTTTGCAGCGGAATCGTTCACGGCGAGCTCCTGTTGGATTTGCGCGAAGACAGTGTATCCGGTCAATCCGTCTGCAGTCCAGAGATTTGCACAGAATGCACAGAGATAGCACAGAGACGATTTGTGATTTATGTGCAACCGCAGCATGGCGGTCCGGCGCGGTAGGGCCCGTCGAGGTGGATCTGGGCCATGCTTCCGACTCCGGCACCAGTCAATCGCCCGAGTATTGGACGGGTGCGAGTCTGCGTAGGGGTTGTACCGACTGCTGCCCGCATCGACGGTCATTCGTCGTGGGTACACGAGTCGCCGTGTCCGCGCAAAGACAGGCGCAGTAAAGAGATCGCGCTGCGGTCACCAGCGGGAGCTTCATGCCTGAACTTCGACGAACAGATTCTCTCGTGGGATGGAGCCCGTGCCTCACGGTTGCGAGGGCCGTTTCGGTTAGCAAAGCCGGAGGATCTCGAGTCCAGTCCTGTGGCTCGATAGCCGCATGGCGCTTACCGGTGGGTGGACTACCCGCTCGGTGGCAGCACCTGCTGAAGACCTATTGGCTGAGCCCGATGCTGGATTGACGAACTGACCCACCTGCCTGTCGGCGGTGGGAGAAACTGGTCCGCAGTGGGCATCGCTTGCCAGTGCAGAAGCAATGCAGCCCTTAGCATCGAAGCTGTTCGCTCTCGCCAGATGCGATGGGCAGTTCGCGAGTAACACTGCTCGTGCGCGACACGCGCATGTTCGGGGACTGCAATCTAGGCAACCCCACAAACACAAACCGCCAGCGTGCCGCGCGTCCCCGGCCGCAGCACGCTCGCCGGAGGCACGGAAAACCCGTGCCCCCAGCAAGAGAGAAAGCTCAGCGAACCTTCCCCGCCTTCCACGCATTCAACAGCGTGTCATACGCGATCGTCTCGCCCTTCGGCTTCTCGTTCGCCAGCTTCTTCCACGGCGCGCCCTTGTCGCTCAGCCACTTGTTGGGGTCGCCCTTCGGGTTCAGCTTCGGTGCGCAGCGTGCCATCCCGGCGCGCTCCAGCCGGCCCATCACCTGGTCCATTTCCTCGGCCAGGTTGTCCATGGCGGCCTGCGGCGTCTTCTCGCCGGTCACCGCCACCGCCACGTTCTTCCACCACAGCTGCGCCAGCTTCGGGTAGTCGGGCACGTTGGTGCCGGTCGGCGTCCACGCCACGCGCGCCGGGCTGCGGTAGAACTCGATCAGGCCGCCGTACTTGTTCGCGTTCTGCGTGAAGTAGTCGCTGCGGATGTCGCTGTCGCGGATGAAGGTCAGCCCGGTGATCGACTTCTTCAGCGAGGTCGTCTTCGCCGTCACGAACTGCGCATACAGCCACGCAGCCGCCACCTTGTTCGCGTCATGCCCTTCGAAGAAGGTCCACGAACCCACGTCCTGGTAGCCGTTCTGCATGCCCTGCTTCCAGTACGGACCGTTCGGGCCAGGCGCCATGCGCCACTTCGGCGTGCCGTCGGCATTCACCACCGGCAGCCCCGGCTTCACCATGTCGGCGGTGAACGCGGTGTACCAGAAGATCTGCTGCGCGATCTGCCCCTGCGCCGGCACCGGGCCGGCTTCGCCGAAGGTCATGCCGGTGGCTTCCTTCGGGGCGTACTTCTTCATCCAGTCGACGTACTTCGTCAGCGCATACACAGCCGCCGGCGAGTTGGTCGCACCACCACGCGAGACGCTCGCCCCCAGCGGCGTGCAGCCGTCGGCCGACGCGCGAATGCCCCACTCGTCCACCGGCATGCCGTTCGGGATGCCGATGTCGGCGGTGCCGGCCATCGACAGCCATGCGTCGGTGAAGCGCCAGCCCAGCGACGGATCCTTTTTGCCGTAGTCCATGTGCCCGTAGATCGGCTTGCCGTCGATCGTCTTCACGTCTTCGCTGAAGAACGCGGCGATGTCTTCGTACGCGCTCCAGTTCAGCGGCACGCCCAGGTCGTAGCCGTACTTGGCCTTGAACTTGTCCTTCAGGTCCTGGCGCGCAAACAGGTCGGCGCGGAACCAGTACAGGTTCGCGAACTGCTGGTCGGGCAGCTGGTACAGCTTCTTGTCCGGCGCGGTCGTGAAGCTCGTGCCGATGAAGTCCTTCAGGTCGATGCCCGGGTTCGTGAACTCCTTGCCCTTGCCCGACATGTAGTCGGTCAGGTTCATGATCTTGCCGTAGCGGTAGTGCGTGCCGATCAGGTCCGAGTCCGAAATCCAGCCGTCATAGATCGACTTGCCCGACTGCATCGAGGTCTGCAGCTTCTCGACCACGTCGCCTTCCTGGATCAGGTCGTGCTTCACCTTGATGCCGGTGATCTCCTCGAAGGCCTTGGCCAGCGTCTTCGATTCGTACTCGTGCGTCGTCAGCGTCTCGGACACCACCGAGACCTCCTTGACACCCTTGGCCTGCAGCTTCTTCGCGGCGTCGATGAACCACTTCATCTCGGCCATCTGCTGGTCCTTGTTCAGCGTCGACGGCTGGAACTCGGAATCGATCCATTTCTTCGCCTCGGCCTCGCCGGCCCAGGCGCTGTGGCCCAGTGCCAGCGCAACGGCGGCAAACGCCACGGCGTTCAAGCGCAACTTCATGTCTGTCTCCTCTGGTACTTCCCGGGGTTCACTCGACACGCCGGCTGGGAAGAATCACCGGCGGCCTTTTCAAACCAATGCGATGTCGCTCTCGGTGCCGCTCAACCCTTGCGCATGACCAGCGCCAGCAAGGCCATCGACACGCCGAAGCTGATCCAGATCGACGGCTCCTCCGCCAGCCCGAACCAGCCGACCATCTTCTCGCTCAGCGCGACGAAGGCCAGGTTCACGTACGCCGCGCTCAGCAGCCCGATGAAGAGCCGGTCGCCGCGCGTCGTCGCCATCGGCAGGAAGCCGCGGCGCAGCGTGGTGGGCGACTTCAGCTCCCACACCGTCATGCCGGCCAGCATCAGCACGATGCAGACGAAGAACACCGCCACCGGTGTCGTCCATGCCATCCAGTCGAACATCAGACTCTCCCCATCGCGAAACCCTTGGCGATGTAATGCCGCACGAACCAGATCACGATCGCGCCCGGCACGATGGTCAGCACGCCGGCCGCGGCCAGCACGCCCCAGTCCATGCCCGATGCGCTGACGGTGCGCGTCATCACGGCGACGATCGGCTTCGCGTTGACGCTGGTCAGCGTGCGCGCCATCAGCAGCTCGACCCAGCTGAACATGAAGCAGAAGAACGCCGCCACACCGACACCGGCCTTGATCAGCGGGATGTAGATCGTCAGGAAGAAGCGCGGGAACGAATAGCCGTCGATGTAGGCCGTCTCGTCGATCTCGCGCGGGATGCCGCTCATGAAGCCCTCGAGGATCCACACCGCCAGCGGCACGTTGAACAGCAGGTGGGCCAGCGCCACCGCGATGTGCGTGTCCATCAGCCCGAGCGTCGTGTACAGCTGGAAGAACGGCAGCAAAAACACCGCCGGCGGCGTCATGCGGTTGGTCAGCAGCCAGAAGAACACATGCTTGTCGCCGAGAAAGCTGTAGCGCGAGAACGCATACGCCGCCGGCAGCGCCACCAGCAGCGAGATCACCGTGTTGATGGCCACGTAGATCATCGAGTTGATGTAGCCCGAGTACCAGGACTCGTCGGTGAAGATCGTGACGTAGTGGTCGATCGTGAAATGCTGCGGCCACAGGCTGAACGAGGACAGGATCTCCTCGTTCGTCTTGAACGACATGTTCACCATCCAGTACACCGGCAGGATCGCGAACACCAGGTACAGCAGCAGGAAGACCACCCGCTTCTTGAAACGGCGCTCATCCATGGGCGGCTCCCTCGGTCGTCGCTGCATCCTGGCCCACGCGCTGCATCCAGTTGTAGAGGATGAAGCACAGCAGCAGGATGATCAGGAAGTAGATCAGCGAGAAGGCCGCGGCCGGGCCGAGGTCGAACTGGCCGACCGCCTTCTGCGTCAGGTACTGGCTCAGGAAGGTGGTCGCGTTGCCGGGCCCGCCGCCGGTCAGCACGAAGGGTTCGGTGTAGATCATGAAGCTGTCCATGAAGCGCAGCAGCACCGCGATCATCAGCACGCCGCGCAGCTTGGGCAGCTGGATGAAGCGGAACACCGCCAGCTTGCTCGCGCCGTCGATGCGCGCGGCCTGGTAGTAGGCGTCGGGGATTGCGCGCAGCCCGGCAAAGCACAGCAGCGCGACCAGCGGCGTCCAGTGCCACACGTCCATCAGCAGCACGGTGAACCAGGCGTCGGTCGCGTTGCCGGTGTAGCTGTAGTCGATGCCGAGCTTCGCGAGCGCGGCGCCCATCAACCCGATGTCGGTGCGGCCGTAGATCTGCCAGATGGTGCCGACCACGTTCCACGGGATCAGCAGCGAGATCGCCACCAGCACCAGCACGGCGGACGAACGCGCACCCTTGGCCGGCATCGACAGCGCCAGGCCGATGCCCAGCGGGATCTCCACCAGCAGCACCGCCAGCGAGAAGCCGATCTGGCGCAGCAGCGCGCCCTGCAGGTCTTCGTCGCGCATCACCGACTTGAACCATTCGGTGCCGACGAACACGCGCCGCTCGGGCGAGATGATGTCCTGCACCGAGTAGTTGACGACCGTCATCAGCGGCAGCACCGCCGAGAAGGCCACGCACAGCACCACCGGCAGGATCAGCAGCCAGGCTTTCTGGTTGACCGGCTTCATGCCGCCACCTCCACGGAAGAATCGATCAGTACGTCGTCGCGGTAGTAGCAGGTGTGCGAGCCGACGAGCGACAGCCACACCGAATCGCCGACGCGCGGAAGGCGCTGGTCGGGCGACAGGCGCACGCGGATCGCCTGTTCACTCTCACCGGTGCCGATGCGCGCACCGAGCAGCCAGTAGGTGCCGATGTCCTGCGCCTGCGTCACGGTGCCCGGCACGGCGCCGGCGGCGTCGGGCGCGGCCAGCGTCACGTACTCCGGCCGCACGCCGAGCGCGAAGCTGCCCTCGCCGTGCAGCGGGTTGCGGGCCATCGGCAGCACGCGGCCAGCCACGTCGAGGCCCTGCCCGGCCCAGCGCACCGGCAGGAAGTTCATCCCCGGCGAGCCGATGAAGTGGCCGACGAAGCGGTGCTGCGGCCGCTCGAACAGCGCCGACGCGCTGCCCACCTGTACCGCGCGGCCGCGCGTCATCACGACCACCTGGTCGGCGAAGGTCAGCGCCTCGACCTGGTCGTGCGTCACGTAGACCAGCGTCAGCTTCAGCTCGTGGTGGATCTGCTTCAGCTTGCGGCGCAGCTGCCACTTCAGGTGCGGGTCGATCACGGTCAGCGGTTCGTCGAACAGCACCGCCGACACGTCCTCGCGCACCAGCCCGCGGCCGAGCGAGATCTTCTGCTTCGCATCGGCTGACAGCCCGGCGGCGCGCGTGTTCAGCTGGCCGCTCATCTCCAGCATCTCGGCGATCTGGCCGACGCGCTGGCGGATGCGGTCCGGCGCGACACCCCGGTTGCGCAACGGGAACGCCAGGTTCTCGGCGACGGTCATCGTGTCGTAGATGACCGGGAACTGGAACACCTGCGCGATGTTGCGCTGCTGCGGCGTCTGGCCGGTGACGTCCTGCCCGCCGAACTTCACCGTGCCCTGCGACGGCGTCACCAGGCCCGAGATGATGTTCAGCAGCGTCGTCTTGCCGCAGCCCGACGGGCCGAGCAGCGCGTACGCGCCGCCGTCGTCGAACGTCATCTTCAGCGGCAGCAGCGCGTAGTCTTCATCGCGCAGCGGGTTCGGTTTGTAGGCGTGCGCCAGGTCGAGATCGATGCGGGCCATGTCAGACGCCTTCCCGATGTGGAGCGACGAGCAGCTTGCCCGCCGAATCGAACACATGCACCTGCGCCGCGTTGAGGTACAGCGTCACCGCCTCGCCGAGCGTGAACTGGTGCACCCCGGTCAGTTGCGCCACCAGCTCGCCGATCGGCGTGTCGACGTGCACGAAGGTGTCCGAGCCGGAGATCTCGGCCAGCTCGACCTTGCCGCTCAGCGCGATGTCGCCGTCGCGCTGGCGCACGCGCAGTGCACTGGCGCGGATGCCGATCGTCAGCGCAGGCGTGCTCGACGCCGGCATCGGCACCGACAGGTTGACGCCCGCCTGCAGGCTGATGCCGATGCTGGCGTGCGTGCCCTCGACCAGGTTCATCGGCGGGTCGCTGAACGCACGCGCGACGCGGATCGACTGCGGGCGGTGGAACACCTCGGCGGTCGGGCCGTACTGCAGCAGCTCGCCGGCATCCATCACCGCGGTGTAGCCGCCGAGCAGCAAGGCCTCGGTCGGCTCGGTGGTCGCGTAGACGACGGTCGATTCGCCGGCCGCGAACAGCTGCGACAGCTCGTCGCGCAGTTCTTCGCGCAGCTTGTAGTCCAGGTTCACCAGCGGCTCGTCGAGCAGCATCAGCGGCGCCTTCTTCGCCAGCGCCCGCGCCAGGGCCACGCGCTGCTGCTGGCCGCCCGACAGCTCGGCCGGCAGCCGCTTCAGGAAGGGTTCGATGTGCAGCCGCTTCGCCAGTTCCTGCACCCGTTCGGCAATCCCTTTTTCGCCGCGCAGCTTCAGCGGCGACGCGATGTTGTCGGCCACCGTCATCGACGGGTAGTTGATGAACTGCTGGTAGACCATCGACACATTGCGCTCGCGCACCGGCAGGCCGGTCACGTCGCGGCCGTCGGCCAGCACGCGGCCCTGCGTCGGCGTGTCCAGCCCCGCCATCACGCGCATCAGCGAGGTCTTGCCGGCCTGCGTCGCGCCGAGCAGTACGGTCACCGCGCGCGGGACCAGGGTCAGGTCCAGCGGGTAGAGGTGGGTCTGCGCACCGACCTGCTTGCCGATGCGCTCCAGCGTCAATTCCATGAGGTCTCCGAAGGTCTCGTCTGCGGCGCTGCGCCGGGCGTGCCACGCCAGTGTTGTGCGCACCAGCGGGCCACCTGTTCGCGCTGGGCCGGTGTCAGGTGCAGGCCGAGCTTGGTGCGCCGCCACAACACGTCGTCGGGCTCGCGCGCCCATTCGTGGTCGTGCAGGTAGTTCAGTTCGGCCTCGTGCAGCCCGGGCACCACCTCGGCGCCGGCACCATTGGCCAGCAGCTCCTGCACGCGCGAGCCATAGCAGCGCGCGAGCCGGTGCCGCATCGCCGCCGGCAACTGCGGATGGCGCAGCGCGAAGGCCTGCTCGAAGCGCGCGAAGTCGGTGTCGGGCCGCTGCGGGTCGCCGATCCACACGCTGAGGTCGCCGCCGGGCAGGAAGGCGCCGGCGGTCCACGCGCCGCGGGTGGTGCCGAGCGGCGCGGCCAGCAGGTCGGCGGCTTCCTCGGCCAGCTTGCGGAAGGTGGTGATCTTGCCGCCCCACACGGAAAGCAGCGCGGCCTTCGAGGTGTCGAGCTCCAGCGAGTAGTCGCGCGTGACAGCCGACGGATCGCCCGACTCGTCGTCCAGCAGCGGCCGCACGCCGGAATACGTCCACACCACGTCGGCCGGCGCCACCGGCTTCGAGAAATACCGGCTCGCCTGCTCGCACAGGTAGGCGATCTCGCTGTCGTCGATGCGGGCGTCGCCGATCGCGCCGTTGTGCTCGACGTCGGTGGTGCCGATCAGCGTGAACTCGCCGTCCTGGTACGGGATCGCGAAGATGATGCGGCGGTCCGGGTTCTGGAAGATGTAGGCGTGGTCGTGGTCGAACAGCTTGCGCACGACGATGTGGCTGCCCTTCACCAGGCGAAGCGAGCGGGCGCGCGGCGCATGCGTGCCTTCGGCGAGGAACTGCGCCGCCCACGGGCCGGCCGCGTTCACCAGCGCGCGCGCCGTCAGCGTGTGCGTGCTGCCGTCGCTCGACTGCAGCGTGACGCGCCAGCTGTTGCTGCCGCGCTGCGCATCGATGCAGCGCCAGCGCGTCAGCACCGTCGCGCCGCGGTCGGCGGCGTCGCGGGCGTTCAGCACCACCAGCCGCGCGTCGTCGACCCAGCCGTCGGAGTAGACGAAGCCGCGGGTGTACTGCGGCTTCAGCGGCGCGCCGGCCGGGTGCGCGCGCAGCGACACCGTGCGCGAACCGGCCAGCACCTCGCGCTTGGCCAGGTGGTCGTACAGGAACAGCCCGGCGCGGATCATCCACACCGGCCGCATGCTGGCGTCGTGCGGCATCACGAAGCGCAGCGGCCACATGATGTGCGGGGCACCCTTCAGCAGCACCTCGCGCTCGGCCAGCGCCTTGCGCACCAGCGAGAACTCGTAGTACTCCAGGTAGCGCAGGCCGCCGTGGATCAGCTTGGTCGACGCCGACGAGGTGTGCTGCGCCAGGTCGTCCTTCTCGCACATCAGCACCCGCACGCCGCGGCCTGCCAGGTCGCGCGCAATGCCGGCGCCATTGATGCCGCCGCCCACGACGAGCACGTCCACTTCACCCGGCAACGCTTGGTTCAACACTCTGTCTCCTGGCCCATCGACGTTTGGCCGACCGCAAAGGGGCGGTCGGCGTTGTTGTTCGACGATCTGTTCGATTCGGTTCGTTTCTGATCTTCTTTTTTCGTTTTATGCGAAAAACGAAAGCAATGCAACCCAGGGAATCCAGCATCTGTTTTCGTTCGGGCTTTCGGTACCCTCCGCCGCCATGACCCCGAACCCGCGCCAATCGCTGCTGCTCGACGAGGTGCGCGCGCGCGGCACGGCGACGGTGGAGGCGCTGTCGGAGCAGTTCGGCGTGACGCTGCAGACGGTGCGGCGCGACGTGAAGCTGCTGTCCGATGCCGGTCTGCTGTCGCGCTTCCATGGCGGCGTGCGGCTGCCGAGTTCGACCACCGAGAACATCGCGTACCGGCAGCGCCAGCAGCTCAACGAGCAGGCCAAGCAGCGCATTGCGCGCAGCGTGGCGCAGGGCGTGCCGGAGGGCTGCTCGCTGATCCTGAACATCGGCACCACCACCGAGGCCATCGCGCGCGAGCTGATGCGGCACAAGGGGCTGCGGGTGATCACGAACAACCTGAACGTCGCGGCGATCCTGTCGGACAACCCCGACTGCGAGGTGATCGTCGCCGGCGGCGTCGTGCGTTCGCGCGACCGCGGCATCGTCGGCGAGGCGACGGTCGATTTCATCAAGCAGTTCAAGGTCGACATCGGGCTGATCGGCATCTCGGGCATCGAGAGCGACGGCACGCTGCGCGACTTCGACTTCCGCGAGGTCAAGGTGGCGCGCGCGATCATCGAGCAGTCGCGCCAGGTGTGGGTGGCCGCCGACCACAGCAAGTTCAACCGGCCGGCGATGGTGCAGGTGGCCGGCTTCGCCGAGATCGATGCGCTGTTCACCGACCAGGCGCCGCCGGAGCCGTTCCCTTCCCTGTTGGCCGATGCAGGCGTCCAATGCGAGGTCGCCGCCTGACCCACCTTCCGCCATGAGCACTCCGAAATTCCTGCTGGCCCTCGACCAGGGCACCTCCAGTTCGCGCAGCATCGTGTTCGACCGCGCCGGCGGCATCGTCGCGATGGCGCAGCGCGAGTTCCGCCAGATCTACCCGCAGCCGGGCTGGGTCGAGCACGACCCGATGGAGATCTGGCGCTCGCAGCTCGCGACCGCGAAGGAGGTGCTGGCGAAGGCCGGCATCGCCGCGAGCGACATCGCATCGATAGGCATCACCAACCAGCGCGAGACCACGGTGGTGTGGAACCGCCGCACCGGCGAGCCGCTGTACAACGCGATCGTCTGGCAGGACCGCCGCGCCGAGCCGACCTGCGCCGCGCTGCGCGAGCGCGGGCTCGAGGCCACCTTCCGCGAGAAGACCGGGCTGATCATCGATGCCTACTTCTCGGGCACCAAGCTGAAGTGGATCCTCGACCACGTGGGCGGCGCGCGCGAGGCGGCGTCGCGCGGCGAGCTGGCCTTCGGCACCGTCGACTCGTGGCTGATGTGGCACCTGACCGGCGGCGCGGTGCATGCCACCGACGTCAGCAACGCGTCGCGCACGCTGTTGCTGGACGTGCGCCGCAATGCGTGGGACGACGAGCTGCTGCAACTGCTCGACGTGCCGCGCGAGGTGCTGCCGCAGGTGTTTCCGTCCAGCCATGTGTACGGCCACACGAAGGCCGAGCTGCTGGGCGCCTCGCTGCCGATCGGCGGTGTGGCCGGCGACCAGCAGAGCGCGCTGTTCGGCCAGGCGTGCTTTCGCGCCGGGCTCGCGAAGAACACCTACGGCACCGGCTGCTTCATGCTGACGCACACCGGCGCGCAATTCCAGACCTCGACCAACGGGCTGATCACCACCAGCGCGGCGCAACCGACGGCGCAGACCGAGTTCGCGCTCGAAGGCAGCGTCTTCATCGGCGGCGCGGTGGTGCAGTGGCTGCGCGACGGGTTGAACGCGATCAAGGCGAGCAGCGAAGTGCAGTCGCTCGCCGAGAGCGTGCCCGATGCCGGCGGCGTGATGTTCGTGCCGGCCTTCACCGGCCTCGGCGCGCCGTACTGGAAGGCCGATGCGCGCGGCGCGATCGTCGGGCTGACGCGCGGTACCACGGTGGCGCACATCGCGCGCGCGGCGCTGGAGAGCATCGCGTTCCAGAGCGCGGCGCTGCTGCAGGCGATGGGGCGCGATGCGGTGGCCGCGGGCGGTGCGCCGGTCAGCGAGTTGCGCGTCGACGGTGGCGCCTGCGTCAACAACCTGCTGATGCAGTTCCAGGCCGACCTGCTGGGCATTCCGGTGGTGCGGCCGAAGGTGATCGAGACGACGGCACTCGGCGCGGCCTCGCTGGCCGGGCTGTCGTGCGGCGTCTACAGCGGGCTCGGCGAGCTGGAACGCCAGTGGCAGGTCGAGCGCACGTTCCACCCGACGATGTCGCGCGACCGCGCGCATGCCTTGATGGGCGAGTGGGAGCACGCGGTGCGGCAGACGGTGGCGGGGTGAGTTGGCAGGACATTGTGGAGATTGAATGCAGCGAATGGCCCGTTCGCTGATTCGCAACACCCCCATCGGAGTGTCTTGACGAAGCTCTGCGCCGTTCATAACGTGCACCCCCACTGCTGACGCACCGACGGTTGCGCGGCACAGCCAAAGTCGCACGATCGATGCGCATGGCGTGGTGCTTGAAGCTCATTGGGGGAAATCCTTGAATCATTCACGTCATGTGGCCGTGGCGCGGCCACGCACGGCCGTCGCAGTGGCGGCCTCGGTGCTCGCTCTCGTCTGCATTCCGACGTTGTCGCTCGCGCAGACCGCCGTCACGATCCAGCCGCCGAACCTGTCGGGCGCGGTGTCCGGCAGCCTGGCCGGGCGAGCGTCGGTGAGCGCCGGTGCGGCGACCTATTCGGTGTCGATCGCGGTGCCGCCGGGCACGGCGGGCATGGCGCCTG
>Ga0209050_1002501_pt1 | contig 15519 bp, 14 predicted proteins | sample Araplavi_mTSA_r2_FD_184276 | JGI IMG/M metagenome (GOLD analysis project Ga0209050, IMG submission 184276) | Arabidopsis root microbial communities from North Carolina, USA - plate scrape MF_Cvi_mTSA_r2 (SPAdes) (version 2) | ecosystem: Host-associated > Plants > Roots > Endosphere | place: USA... | reverse complement strand
ACGCCGGCGACAACACGCAGATCAGGGGCACCAACTTATCGCGTACTACCCGCTTCGTAAAAATTCCAAATGTGAAAAGCCCCAGTAACGGGCCATACGTATATCCTGCCACATTCAATACCGCATCGATCACCGAGCGTTTATTGATTTCCTTGAACACCACAATGATCAACAAGAACAAAAGCGAAAACCCCAAATGAACTAAAAACTTCTGCCGCTTCTTCGTCTTCTCATCCTTGTGTTTGAAATCCAGGAAATCGATACAAAAAGATGTCGTCAATCCCGTCAACGCCGAATCTGCGCTGGCGTATGACGATGCCGTTATCCCTAACAAAAAGAAGACACCCACAGCCAATCCCAACTCGTGCACGGCCAGCGAAGGGAACAATTCGTCGGTGGCCGCGGGGATGGCCAGGTGGTTTGCCGAGCTATACAAATAGAGCAGCGCGCCCAGCGCCAGGAACAAAACATTCACGATCACCAGGGTCAGGCTAAACCAGAACATATTTTTCTGTGCTTCGCCTAAATTTTTACACGTCAGGTTTTTTTGCATGATCTCCTGGTCCATCCCGGTCATGGTGATGGCAATGAATGCCCCGCCAAGAAATTGCTTCCAGAAAAACATCGTCGAGTTAACATCGTCAAAATAAAATACACGCGTATAGGGGCCGTTCTTCAACGTCGTTACCATTTCTGACAGCGACCATCCCATCCGCGCGGTGATCTGCCACACGGCGATGCAGACGGCTGTGATCAAAAAGATAGTTTGGAAAGAATCGGTCCACACGATGGTCTTTACTCCACCTTTAAAGGTATATACCCAAATGAGCACAATGGTTGTTGCCACCGTCACCACAAAGGGCACATGCCACGCATCGAACAAAAACAATTGCAGCACGGTAGCCGCCAGATATAGTCGCAACGACGAGCCTATCGTGCGCGAGATCAGAAAAAAGAAGGCGCCTGTCTTATACGACCAAAAACTAAACCGCTGCTCCAGGTAAGTATAAATGGAGATCAGGTTCAGCCGGTAATACAACGGCATCAAAACACCGATGATCACCCAATAGCCCACCAGGTACCCCAACACCACCTGAAAATATCCAAACCCGATCTTCCCCACATTCCCCGGTACCGAAATGAAGGTCACCCCCGACAGCGACGAACCGATCATCCCAAACGCCACCAGGTACCATGGCGACTGCCGGTTGGCCGTAAAAAAAGTAGTCGTGTCCGCCCCCCGCGAGGTGATCACCGAGATCAAAATAAGCACCCCGAAATACACGATCATGATCGTAACCACCAGCCCAGGAGTCATACTGTAAAGCGTTTTTTCCGACACCAAGCAATCAGTAAATCCCCTAAAATCCAAATCCCTCTCTCCAACGCGCACTCAAACAACCCTCCCACCGCCCGCCCCCGTATGACTAAGCCCGCAATTTTGATGTACCCAATGGTACCTTCGAGCCTGGCGGCCATCCGAAACCCGCACCCGATCGTAAACCCAGGCCAACCCACACAACAAACAGCGCCAATATTTCATAAAAAGCAGCACGTTTATAAAGGGCTCTTCTGGCAGTTCCGCGCTGTGCCCGGTCGGGGCAACCCGTTCCAGGTTCCCCACCCACGCCCTTGCCCGTACATTCCAAACCCAGATGCCCATTTTGTTGGTGTGCAACCAACAAATCACCTTCAGCATCCCGCCCATTCCAATCGTTTCCACGCCGAAAACGCCCCATTTCCCGACCACCCTACCTGGCCAAAACCCCAAAAAATAGCTACCTTTGTATCCTTGAAAATTTCCAGAAAGCCATGAAGCCCGCTTACCAGGAAGAAGTACTCGTTGAGGTAATGGAAGCCACCGAAACCATCGACCAGATGGATCTTGTGGTCTTCAACGACGACGTAAACACATTCGAACACGTTATCGCCACGCTCATCCGCGTATGCGAGCACACGCCCGAACAGGCGGAGCAGTGCACGCTGCTCATCCACCACAAGGGCAAGTGTGCGGTGAAGATGGGTACGTTCGATTTCCTCAAACCCATGCGCGAGGCCATTTGTGAAGCCGGCATCGACGCCAGGATCTTGTAATTTTTGTAAACGCAAACAACCCGGGTGGAATATCCTTCAAAACTCATTGAGAACGCCGTCAACCAGATCGCAAAACTTCCGGGCATCGGCAAAAAGACAGCCCTGCGGTTGGTGCTTCACCTCATAAAGGACAAGGAAGAGAACACCCTGGCCCTCGCCGAGGCCCTCACCACGCTGCGCACGCAGATCAAGTTCTGCGCCACTTGCCACAACATTTCCGACCACGATGTCTGCTCCATCTGCCAAAGCCACCGCCGCGACCGCGCTTTGCTGTGCGTGGTGGAGGATTCCAAGGATGTGATGGCCATCGAAAACACCGCCCAGTACAACGGCACCTACCACGTTCTTGGCGGCGTCATCTCGCCCATGAACGGTGTGGGCCCGGCCGACCTCAACATCGAGAGCCTGGTGCAGCGGCTGCACCAGGGCCAGACCGAGATCAAGGAAGTGATCCTCGCCCTCAGTCCCACCATGGAAGGCGACACCACCGCATTCTACATCAACCGCCGCATCAAGGACCTTTCCCTCAAGATCAGCGTCATTGCCCGCGGCGTACCCGTGGGAGGCGACCTCGAGTATGCCGACGAGATCACGCTGGGACGTAGCATCATCGGCCGTACACTCTTCGGCTGAAAAAGACCGTGCAGAATTTCTCGCCGCATTAACTACCTTTCGTTAGCAGAAACCTCTTCGAAAATTTCTCCGTTAACACCCGCGGATATTTTCCAACTTCCGATTTTAATTATTTTCTTTGCCCGCTTTCATTTGAACAACTATGACAACAAAACTTTCCAACCGCATCGAAGCCATCCAGGAGTCAGCCACGCTGGCCATGGCGGCAAAGACTCGTGAATTCAAAACCAAGGGCATCGACGTGATCGGCCTCAGCCTGGGCGAGCCTGATTTCAAGACGCCTCAACACATTTGCGAAGCCGCGAAGAAAGCGATCGACGAAGGAAAGTATTTCGCCTATCCTCCCGTGCCCGGCTACCAGGATCTGCGCGAAGCCATTGCGGCCAAATATCAGAAAGAAAACAACGTACCCTATAAAGCCGAAAACATCGTCGTTTCCAACGGCGCCAAGCAATCCATCGCCAACGCCATGCTGGCGCTGCTCAATCCTGGCGACGAATGCGTGGTGTTCTCACCCTATTGGGTAAGCTACGACGCCCTTGTGCGGTTGTCGGAAGGCACGCCCGTCATCGTGAACGGCAAACTCGAAAACGACTTCAAGGTAACGGCCGCCCAACTGGAAGCTGCCATCACCCCTAAGACCAAACTCATCATCTTCTCGTCGCCATGCAACCCCACAGGTTCGGTGTTCTCGCGTCAGGAGCTGCAGGATATTGCCAACGTGGTGCTCAAACATAAAGACATCATCATCATTGCTGACGAGATCTACGAACATATCAACTTCACGGGCGAGCAGGTGAGCATTGCTTCGTTCCCCGGCATGTTCGATCGCACCATCACCGTCAACGGCTTTGCCAAAGGCTATGCCATGACCGGCTGGAGAGTAGGCTACATTGCCGCTCCCAAATGGATCGCCGACGGCTGCAACAAAGTGCAGGGCCAGGTAACGTCCGCCAACTGCTCCATCGCCCAGCGCGCCGCCCTCGCGGCCATCACCGGCGACATCGAGCCCACCAACAAGATGGTGGCCGAATACCGCAACCGTCGCGAGATCGTCTATAAATTATTGAAAGAGCTCCCCGGCGTGAAAACCAACTACCCCGAAGGAGCCTTCTACTTCTTCCCGGATGTGAGCTCCTACTTCGGCAAATCCGACGGCACCACCACGATCAAAAACGGTGACGACTTCTGCATGTGGATGCTCGAAAAAGGCCACGTAGCCCTCGTTCCCGGCGGCGCCTTCGGCGACGACAACTGCGTCCGCCTTTCCTATGCTGCATCGGAAAAAGACCTCAAAGAAGCCCTCAAGCGCATGAAAGAAACCCTGGCTACCCTGAAGTAAAACAGAAAGCCCACGCGCAATAGAAGAGCGCTGTGAAAGGATGTTCCAAAAAAAATAAGCCAACTGAATTCCTCAGAACGAGGAACATTCAGTTGGCTTAATAATTTATAGCCATACTAAAATTCAACACACGATTAAAAACGTGACAGTGGATTTCTTTGCGGTTTAACCTTTCACACCACACCTGACGACTCAACTCACTCGACTCTTCACCTGCAAAATCTTCTGCTCCATCTGATTAAAAAACTTCGCCCGCTCCTTTTCCCCGGTCGTGCTGATCAATACCGATTTATTAATAAGATTAATAAGATAGTCCTCCGTCTGCTGACAAAACGGCTCCTGCGTCGTCGTCAGGATGTTCATCGTGTTATAAGGAATAAACGTCACCCGCTTATCGCCCATGCGAAACAAGATCGTATTGTCTGCGATCAGCAAATCGTTCTTATATAAATGAAATTTATTCTCAACACTCGCCTTAAACCCCACACTCGCCCACGACCTTATTTCCTGCACCAGTGCGATATACTCATCACAAAGCTGTGCTCCATATTTGGGATCAGCAAAGAATCCACACTCATGATAAAATTCGATCTGTCGCAACGTCACGTTCAACGTTTCTTCACTCCATATTTCAATGCGCGGTGTTTCGGTATAACGCTTCCAAATCTTTTCCCCCAGCGCGATCAACTCCTTCGGGATCAGGTCGGGCGAGAAGCGCACATTCTGATAGCCCTCTTCTTTCAACACCGAGTTCATCCAAAAGAACATCTTGAACGGTCCCATCACCGGCGAGTTGAAATAATAAAATACAGGAATGTCTTTCGCGAAATAAATAAGCTGTTTGTCAGCAAAGGGCACCAGCATTTCCAGGTTGTTCAACACGGACTTCAGCCATTTGTCAAACGTGAAATGCTGCGAGTCCACCACGCGATAATGGAACGACACCATTTCACTGGAGGGTGACAGCAGGGCGTCCACCGAAACACCAAAGCGGTTGCAAAGTGTTTTTACTTCATCCAGCGAGAGAATGGTTTCGCCCCGGATCCGGCGGTAGGCGCTGTCGCGGCTAATGTTCAGGATCTCGGAGAGTTCATCGGCCATGGAAAGATTGGGAGGAAGGCGCTTCTTAACCTGGTCTAAAAAGGCCGATTGGATGTTATCTGTGAGGATCATTTGCAAATAATACTACTAAAGTTTGCGGCCATTTGCAAAAAATGCAACTCATAACGCGTTTCGGTCCGGTGTCCGGCGATCGGCAGGTCAGTTTCCATTAATATTATTTTGGCGCTAGGAGAATATGCCACCGCCCTGCCCAGGTCACCCATTACTTTCGAAGCGAAGTTTCTCGCGGCCTTGGAGCGGTCGCCACCTGCACCGGGCAGGTACATCTTAAAACATGAAGCAGGGATAAGCGGAATGAGGAGAGGAGCGGGATGAAGTGTGGGGAATGTTTTTGGATCGGTCTTCACCAAGCAAGAACAAACACCCTTATGAAACCTTATATCTTTCCCACCTTCAGCGAACCGGAGATCTTCCTGTCGCTATCCGCCGAGCCGCGATCGAACAACCGTTGCACACTGCTCATCGTCGACACCGATGAATGCCTGGTCGCCTCGCTGGCCATGGCTTTCCAAAACAACTATAATGTGCACGTGGCCACCACCAGCGAACATGGCCTCGCCCTCGCCCAGCGGGTCGCGCCCGACCTCATCCTCACCGAATTGATGATGCTCACCGAAGAAGGCATGCCGCTCTGTGCCCAACTCAAACAACAGAACAGCACCTGTCATATTCCTGTCATTCTCTTGTCGGAACAAACCGACCACTACAGCAAAATGAAAGGCCTCTACCTGGGCGCCGACGATTTTGTGGTCCGTCCCTTTCATTTCCTGGAATTGCAAATGCGGATTCAAAACCTCATTCAATCGCGCAAGATGCTCCAGCAAAAATACAGCAAGACGGCCGCGCCGGCGACTGCCGTGGCCAACATGCTCTCGGAAGACGAGCGTTTTTTGCAACAGGTGATGGCCGTAGCCGAAAAAAATCTCGAAAACAGCAACTTCAACATTGCCGCCTTCGCCCGCGAAATGGGGCTGAGCCGCGCGCAACTCTACCGCCGCCTCATTGCCGTCACGGGTTATTCCGCCAACGACTTCATGCGCCGTCTCCGCCTGCAGCGCGCCGCCGAAATGCTTCACAAAAAAGTGGGCAACGTCAGCGAAGTCGCCTATCGCGTAGGCTTCACCAGCCTATCTTACTTTGCCCGCTGCTTCAAAGAGCACCACCACGCTTCCCCTAGTGACTACTCCCGCCAGCCCCAAAGACCTGAAATAGGAGTAGATTATCTGATCAGAAGAAAAGCAGAAATCGGGGGCCTTGCATGAGTGGGTTATAAATCGAAATAACTTGTCGATATCGATATCAAATCATTTCCGGTTTAATCGGTTGAATAGTTTTGCTTTCCATTAAGGGTAACTAGTCATTGCCTTTTGATCAGCAACTAAATTTGTCTGATGAACGAGTCTCGCACGTGCCACCCGAATATTATAGGATCAGGTGGACCTGGAACTATGCCAGCCTCTGCTTTTTGGGTTCAATAGCCTTCTGAGATTATGGGCTACTTTCGTAATGGCAGGTCCGGTGCGACGCTGCTATAAGAACCCATCTTTGCAAAATCAATTCAAATTCATGTCAGCGCCCTTGTTTATGGAAGTAAAAAAAATCGTCGGGCTGTGGATGTTGGACATTTGTCATAAAAATAATCATGCTTTATTTTCTCCTGACATAGGGTTGACAGTGATCGTAGTTTGTTTTGCGCCCAAGAAAAGCAGAAACAATCACCAATTTGTTCCAATTTAAACGATCAAGACCATGCAAAACCAGACCTTGAATTTTACATCCATCAGAATCATTACCGCTGATATCAAACGGTTAGTCCAATTTTTTGAAAACACCATGATGTTAACGGCCAGGTGGTCGACCGAAGACTTTGCGGAGATAGCTTCAAATTCTTTCGCCATTGCGATAGGGAGCACGCGGACGGTAAGCCTGTTCGGCCAGGGGGTTGCTCAGGCCGCCGGGAACACGAGCGTGATCATCGAGTTTCTCGTCGAAAACGTAGATGAAGAATACGAGCGGATTAAAGATCTGGCAAGTGAGGTTGTGCAAAAGCCGACGACAATGCCCTGGGGAAACAGGTCACTGCTCTTTCGCGACCCTGATGGTAATTTGATAAATTTCTTCACACCGGTCAGTCCCGAGGCAATGAAGAAGTTCGGTGTAGAAAAGCGTGCATCTTGAACGCAAGCATCATCAATTATTCTCAAACTGTTTCTCCAACGGTGCGATCTTCTCCAAATCATCCAACACTTTCCGGTCGATCGGCGTCTCCTTGATCACGTTATAGTCGTCCCAAAACTTTTTATTATACGGATAGTCCTGATACTGCAGCCCATAGTTCCGCATCTTCTCCGTTGTCCCGATCCGTGACAACGGATTGGGCAGCACGTGGTTGATGAGCAAATGCTGCACCAGCTCCGTCTCAAATTTGAATTGATCGGTAGAGGCTTCATACCAACGCTCCTTCGAGGTTACCGTGATATAGTTGAGGTACATCTTTCCATCATACCGCTTAAAATCGATGGACTTCTTAAATGACACAAACTTGCTCACGAGGTTCTTCCGTTTCTCCTGGCTGTCGCCGCTGATCTCAAACTCCAGGTGAAGGATCGAATAGTCCGCTTTGTTGATATACACCTGTAAGAAAAAGTCTTTCGTGTTCGACACCACATAAATTTCCTGATCGTTGTAGAACGAATCCTTTTCCCGCACGATGTTGTTCAGAAATTCCTCGTCGGCATCGATCTGCCGGTACCGGATATTGTTGTGCAGCAACAGGTCTTCCAGCAGGTTCCGCTGTCCGAAATAGGTGGTAAACTTATTGTCGTATCCCAGGCTCTTGCGTACCTCCACCAGCTTGACGCGCTCGCGCAGTTTGGATTTGTTGCGGGGCTCCGCATAGTTCTCGTCAAATATTTTGACGGCCGCTTCCAGCAAACTGATGTAGGTGCCGCCCACTTTTTTCACGTCTCGGTAGAAGCCGTCGAGCATGAAGGGTTGCATGGGGAAATTTTGTTCCACGCGACTCAGGGCGATCTGCAGGATCTCGCCGCCGGTGAGGGAGTCGGTCACCACGATTTCCGGCAGCACGGTGGTGGACTTCGACATCAGGATCACCCGGCTGTCGTTTTCCAGCAACGACCAGATCGGGGCCTCAAAATTCTCATAGCCGATCATGCTGATAATGAGCAGCTCGTTGCGGTATTCCGATGGAAAGTGAAAGTCGAATTCCCCATTCAGGTTGGAAATGGTCCCGATAGGTTTGCCCTTAATGCCAATAGAGGCATAGGTTAGAGGCTCCTGCGTTTCGTTGTCAAGCACCCGGGCGGAGAGGGTCAATTTCTGCCCGTAGGCGCCAAAAAACAGGAGACTTGCCGCGAAAAGGAGTAGTACCCTCATGAAAAGTCCTGAAAGACGAAAGATGGCTATTTGCCCCCGTCTTTCAAACTCCCTGTAGGATATTCCCCGAAAATGAAGATTTACCCCCGTTAATCTTTCTTTGAACGGGTTTACGTTTCATTCCGTAACTTTAATGTACAATTTGTACCCCTTGAAATTTTTAGAGGACATACCGCGCATTTGGAAGAAAGCCTATCTGTGGCTCTGTTTTTGGTATGCCATAAATTATGGTGTTGGAACCTTTATTGAATGGGAGCTTAACACACCGCACACCTATATTTTTTGGAACGCGCTCTACCTGTTTGAGGCCCTTTGCCTGCTCATCATCGGCATCTTTTTCTATTCCAACTGGCTGTTCCAGTTTAGCATCTATGTCCAGGTGGCCGGCCACGCCATTGGGGCGACCATGCACTTTCTCATCATGGGGTCGTTGTCGTACTACCTGGAGAATTATGTGGAAGGCTACATCGGGTGGGATGTGTGGCTGGCACATTTGCAAGGGTTGCTGCGCTGGGAAGGACTGCATTTTCACGATCAGTACATCATTACCGTGGGGGTATATTATGTGATCAGCTACTTCAAGGGCTTGCAGAAGCGGGAGGCCGAAAAAAGCGAACTGTCGTTGAAGAACCGCGAAATGCAGATCTCGCTGCTGAAGTCGCAGATCAATCCCCATTTTTTATTTAACACCCTGAACTCCATCAACACCCTGATCGGCTCCAGCAAGGAGCAGGCCCGCAAAGTGATCACCCAGCTATCCGACATCTTCCGCTATGCCCTGGATTCGCACGGCGATCAGATGGTGAAGCTCATCCATGAATTGGATTTTATCGACAACTATATCCGCATCCAGCAGGTCCGCTTCGGCGACCGCATGAAATTTGTGAAGCAGGTGGATTTCACCTGTCTGGGGGTGGAAATCCCACCCATGATCCTCCAGCCGCTGGTGGAGAACTCCGTAAAATACGGTATCGCCCCCAAGGACGACGGCGGCACCATCATCCTCACCGTGAAGCGCTTTAACAATATGATCTTTTTTGAAGTTAAAGACGACGGGCTGGGCTCCAATGCCAAGAAGGTTATGGATGGCAGCTCCAGTGGCGTGGGTCTGAACAACACCGATCTGCGATTAAAGAGTATCTTCGGGCCGGGTTCCGGACTCCGCATACGGTCGAACGAGTGGGGATATTCCGTGAGCTTCTTCATTCCGTTTGAAGATGCCGAACAGCAAAACCAAGTATCATCAACCATAGACGAATTAAATAGCAAAGCAGTATGAACATAACCTGTGTTATAGTAGACGACGAAAAGTTAGCACGTGATCTTCTCCAAGAATATTTGCAACAGATGCCCAACATCCAGGTGTTGGCCGAAGCCAGCAAGGGAAAGGACGCCGTGGAAACCATCGACAAGTTGAAGCCGGACCTCGTGTTCCTCGACGTACAAATGCCCGGCATGACCGGCTTCGACGTGCTGGACGAGATCACGCACGATCCCTACGTTATTTTCTGCACGGCCTACGACCAGTACGCCATCAAAGCCTTCGAAAAAAATGCAGTCGATTATATTCTGAAGCCTCTGGACCAGGAGCGCTTCAAGCTGGGCGTAGAGCGGGCCATCAACCGCATGAAGGTGGAACAAAACAACGTGGGCGAACTGCTGCGCAACCTCAAGACCGAAAACAAGACCAGCTACGATTCGCACATCTTCGTGCAGAAATCAGAGAAGCTGCTCAATCTTCCCGTGGAGGAGATCGTCTACCTGGAAGCTTCCGGCGACTACACCATCCTCACGACAAAGAACGACCAGTTTGTAAGCTCTTCGGGTATCGGCAAGCTGGAGGAGATCCTGAATCCAGAAACATTTATCCGCGTCCACCGCAGCACCATCATCAACATCAACAGCCTGAAGGAAATTGAAAAGCATTTCAACGGCGGCATGGTGGTGAAGATGCTGAACGGAAAGAGTTTCCCGGTGAGCCGGACGTATGCGAAATTGATACGCAAGAAAGTCGTATAGGATTTTTTATTCAACCCAGATTGGAAGGGCTGCGCTGAGAAGGGCAGTCCTTTTTTTATGGTTTACAATTTTTCGATCCGGGCACTTTCCACGTAATGGATCTCCACATCTTTGCCATGTCCTTTTAGAATGGCCCGCAGTTTCGTTTCCATTTCGGTCTGGGCTTTGCTCACAAAGGCACCCCGCTCGGCATACGCGCGGGCGTCGCGCGTAAAAGCATTCATGGCTTGCGACCGGTCATCTGCGTGCACCCAGTTCCATAAACCGTGTTCGTCTTCAAACTTCACGTCGTGCATCGGCTCCAGCGACAACAATTGCGCATGGGGAAGCGTGACGATGGCTTTGGTGTCGTCGACGGTGATGCTGAACCGCTTGTTGAGATCGAAGCCGGCTTTGGCTTCGAAGGTGCCCGTGATGTCGATCTTCTTGGTGCTGCCCAGCGTCGTGTTTGTCCAGGCATAGTGGTGTTGAAATTTTTGCGAGAGGGTGGCTACCTCCAGGATGGGTGTTTGTTGTTGCAGCACGACGGTGTTGTTCACCGTGACTTCCGGGGTCACATGAAAGGCGGCGGCAATGTCACGACCGATTTGTTTTGCGCCGGCGTAGCTCTTCTCCGCTAGGCGCGAGGGGATCACCACCACGATCACATAGGCGGTGATGGCCAAGGTGATGAGCAACACGATGAGCAATATGATCTTTCGGTTGGAGAACATGGGTGGGGTTTGGGTGGAGGATTATTTTTTGGGTAACACAAATTTCATTCTCACTTTCACCCGGTCGCGCACGGCCTCGTTGCTGCGTTTGGTGGGAAACCATTTGGGACCTTGGCGCACGAGGCGGATCACCTCTTCGTCGCAGCCATAGCCGATTCCTTTTAAAACAGAGAAGCCCGAAAGCAACCCGGTCGATTCGACGGTGAACTGGATGGTCACGCGTCCTTCCACTTTGTTTTCGATGGCCTGCTGCGGGTAGAGCAGATTTTTTTCAAGGTATTGTTTAAATGCGCGGCGGCCGCCTTCGGGGCTGGCGAGTTCGAGGGCTTCGGCGCGTTCTTCGTCTTTGTCGAAGGCGGGTTCATAGCCCACTACCACTACTTCGCTGAGCTGAGAGGCGTCCACGTCCATTTGTACGTCTACTTTGTCTTTTTGGGTATCGGCTTCCCGTCCGGTGTAGCCAATGTAGGTGAATAAGAGTTTGTCGTTTTCCTGGAGCGTGATCTGGTAGTCGCCCGTGGCGTCGGTAACGGTGCCAATGCTGGAGCCTTTGATCATCACGTTCACACCGGGCAGTCCCTCACCATCTTCGCCCGTTACTCTCCCGGTCACCACTTTTGGTTTGCTGACGCCCACTCCGGCGACAATGCCCGGCGTAGGCTTGAATAGGGTGACCGTTGAATCGGCGAAAGACTGTTTGGCGTTGTTAGTGGAATTGCTATAAAACTGTCCATCCGTGTTAGCGGGAGCAACTCCTCCAATTTTCGAGGCTCTTTTCCTTTTGACGTCAGATTGCACCAGGGCATCATCGGCTTGTTCCTTCAGAATAAATTGGTCTGCTTTTTCCTCTGATGCTGCAGCAGGTGCAGACGGCGATGCCGATTCTGTTTTTGCTACTTGCGACTGCTCCTCAAGCTCATCTGTCCTATACTCAGCTCCACTGACGTCGCCAGTTGCGGGCGCTTCCGAAACAACCGGGGCAGGGGTCTCATCTGTTCCGGAGGCTGTGGAGTTTGGCACTGCTTGTCGCGTGGGGCCTTGCGAGGGTGCTCGTTTCTCATCAATAACAGGTGTAGAAGGCGATTCCTCTTTCGGTGGAGCGGGGATTGTTTCTTTGTACCGATCCTGGACCATCGACAGGTCTTCTGTTTTATTCCGCAGCGAAAGTTGAAAAATAATAACCGAGGCAACTGCGATAATGGCGAGTCCCGCGGCAATACGCGCACTCCATACCCAAAGCGAAACGACTTTCTTTTCTTCATTTCTGCCGATGCGTTGTTGGAGCGCGTGCTGCAGATCGCGCAGGTCAGCCTCGAATTGTGGAGGATCGATTTCACCAGCGCCTTCCAGGGCGTCGGCTAAAAACGGATCGCTCAGCGCCTTTTTTTCGAGTGCGTGCATTTCTGCCGGGCTAAGTTCGCCCTTGAGGTATTTGTCGATATCGTTTTTCAAGTCAGCCATGTTGCTCCATGCAGAGCTTCAGGTTGCGTTTTCCGTTTTGAATATAACTCTTCACTTTGTTTGCATCGTAACCCGTCAGGTCACCGATGTCTTTATAGCACTTCTGCTGGAGATAAAACAACTCCACGCACCGTTTCTGTTCGGCCGTCAGCGTGCCGATGCACTTTTCCAGCTGCGAAAGGTTGGCCTCCAGGTCCGGTTCATCCTCCAGATGCACCGCCGGACTATCTTCCATAAGAAAAGGCGAAATTTCTTCGAATTTCTTGCCTTTTCGGGCCCTGAGCTGCATCAGGCAATGGTTTCGGGCCGTCACATAGAGCCAGCTCTTGAAATGAGCAACGTCGTGCTCCTTTAAACTGTTTACCAGCTTCTCGAAGATCTGCATCACCGCATCGCGGCTTTCCTCCCTGTCTTTCAGGTACTTCAGACACACCCCGTAGGTGAGCGACATGTAGCGGTTGTACAATTCCCCCAAAATATCCAGCGCGCCCGACACCTTATAGTGTTGGATCAGCTCAGCGTCGGTCGACGCCTTATATTCTTTGGGAGAAAGCATTTTTGAAAAATAGTAAAAAAATACTTGGATGCTTTATGGAATCGGAAGACCGGCATCATCTCACCAGCAAACAAAATTATTTTGCTATGAAAAAGTCAATCTGGATGCTCGTCGCGCTGTTCGTGGTCTCGGCCGGCTTTATGGCCCCACCCCAAACCCGCACCATCACCGGCAAAGTCACCGCCGCCACCGGGGGCACGCCGATCATGGGCGCCACCGTCATATTGAAAGGTTCGGCCACCGCGACCACGACGGATGTGGAGGGGAAATATAGTATAGGCGTGCCGGTAAAGGGCGGAACGTTGGTGTTTTCATTTTTGGGCTACAAAGCCAAAGAGGTGAAAATCGGTTCGGACAACGTTATGAATATAACGCTCGACGAAGACGTCACCGAGTTGCAGGAGATCGTGGTGATCAAAGAAAAACCAGCGATAGCGCCCATGGAGGTTGAACGCAAGCTGCAAGGCAAGACGGCCGGCATCCAGATCAGGGGCATACGTTCGACCAATACATACAATAACGCGGCACCCTCGTCCGGCCTCATGTCGGCAGACTATGAAGAGCAACAACCCCAATGGAACACCGAAGAATACGATGCCATAAACGAAAATATTTTTCACGACGCGTTGAAGAATCCTCTGTCCACATTTTCCATCGACGTGGATGCGGCTTCTTACAGTAACGTGCGCCGCTTCATCAACAACGGTCAACGTCCTCCGAAAGATGCCGTGCGCATCGAAGAATTGATCAATTATTTTGACTATGACTATGCGCAACCAAAAGGCGACGACCCTTTCGCTGTGATCACCGAAATATCGACCGCGCCCTGGAATGCCAAACACAAACTGGTACACGTCGGCCTGCAAGGAAAGAAAATTGCCACCGACAATCTGCCGCCCTCCAACCTCGTGTTCCTCATCGACGTGTCGGGCTCCATGGACGAACCCAACAAACTCCCCTTGCTGAAGACGTCTTTCAAAATGTTGGTGGAACAATTACGCGAACAAGATCACGTGGCCATTGTAGTGTATGCCGGTGCAGCCGGATTAGTATTGGAGCCTACTTCAGGTGCCAACAAGAAAACGATCATCGAAGCCCTGGACAATCTCCAGGCCGGCGGCTCAACGGCTGGGGGTGCTGGCATCCAATTGGCCTATGCCACCGCTAAAAAACATTTCAAAGCCGGGGGCAACAACCGCGTGATCCTCGCCACCGACGGCGACTTTAACATCGGCGAATCGAGCAACGCCTCCATGGAACGCTTGATCGAAGAAAAAAGAAAAGACGGCGTGTTCCTCACCGTGCTGGGCTTTGGAATGGGCAACTACAAAGACTCCAAAATGGAGATCCTGTCCGACAAAGGCAATGGCAACTATGCCTACATCGACAACATCACCGAAGCGCGCAAGGTGCTGGTGAATGAATTTGGCGGCACGTTGTTTACCATCGCTAAAGATGTGAAGCTTCAACTCGAGTTCAACCCTGCAAAAGTGAAAGCCTACCGTCTCATCGGCTATGAGAACCGCATGCTGAAAAGCGAAGACTTCAACAACGATAAAAAAGATGCCGGCGAATTGGGCTCAGGCCATACGGTCACTGCTCTTTATGAGATCATCCCCGTGGGCGTGGAGAGCGAGTTCTACAAAATAGACGATCTGAAATACCAAACTGCGCAGGTAAACAAGTCGGCCAACACTTCCAAAGAATTGCTGACCATCAAACTTCGCTATAAAAAACCTGACGAAGACGTGAGCAAGCTCATCGTACACCCCCTGGTGGACGACAACACGCCACTGGCAAAGACCACTGACAATTTCCGCTGGTCGGCTTCGGTGGCTTCCTTCGGCATGCTGCTGCGCGAATCGGAATATGTCAATCATTTCACCTACGACCAAGTGGTACAAATGGCACAGGGTGCCAGGGGCGAGGATAAGGAAGGGTACCGTATCGAGTTTATCAACATGGTGAAAGCCTTCGGATCAACGGCAAGCTCTGGCCGGCATTAGAAGGCGCCATGTTGATTAAATAACTTACCGTTGCCCTAGCCTATCGTTGCCTGTAACACCCGGGCCTGTCTCAAAAGCGCGAGTTTTTTGGACAGGCTTTTTTTATGACGCTTGTTTTAATTGCCGTCAACGCGGACCTTTGCAGGCATTACTACACCCAATGGTCAACATCAGCGC
>Ga0209050_1002500_pt1 | contig 15546 bp, 13 predicted proteins | sample Araplavi_mTSA_r2_FD_184276 | JGI IMG/M metagenome (GOLD analysis project Ga0209050, IMG submission 184276) | Arabidopsis root microbial communities from North Carolina, USA - plate scrape MF_Cvi_mTSA_r2 (SPAdes) (version 2) | ecosystem: Host-associated > Plants > Roots > Endosphere | place: USA... | reverse complement strand
CCCCCAAGCAGATCATCTGTGCGGCGATGCGCAAGCTGCTGCACTTCGTTTACGGCGTGCTCAAGTCGGGCCAACCCTACGACCCGAAAATTGCGCTTGCCCGGTGAGGTTCAAGACGGTATCTACAAGGGTCCGTGTGTGGGTTCAAAGTCGATCCAGCGCCTCCCCACTGCGCTTGAACCATCCGATCAAATAATCCGCCAGCACCTGCGTGCGCTTGGGCAAACCACCCTGATACGGATGCACCAGGTACATCGGCATGCTGCGGGTCTGATAATCGCGCAGCAGCCATCGTAAACGTCCGTCGGCCAGTTCTGTTGGCAAACAGTAGGACGGCAGGCGCGCAATACCGGCGCCGACCAGTGCGGCTTTCTTCAACAGGTTGTAGTGGTTGCTGGCGAACGGCCCCGACACCCGCACCCGCAACAACTCATGCTGCTGGTGATACAGCCATTCTTCGCGGCCGCTGTAATGGCTGTTGAGCAGGCAGCGATGTTCGGTCAGCGCCTGGGGTGTTTGCGGTTCACCGTATTGCTCCAGATAAGCCGGGCTGGCACAGGTCAGTTCCTGCCACGCCAGCAATGGGCGCGCGACCAGCCTCTGGTCAAGGGCCACGTCAGAGCGAATCGCCAGGTCGAATCCGTCCCGGGACAATTCTCGGTAGCTGTTGTTGAGTTCCAGCTCGATCTGCACCTGGGGATACTTTGTCGAGAACTCCAGCAACAGACCATCGAAGAAGGTTTCCCCGAGCGACACCGGCACCGTCATCCGCACCGGCCCGGCCATATCGTCCTTCAGTCGCGCCAGGGCCTGGCGCGCCCGCTCGACTTGCACCACCAGCGCCTGTGCCTGGGGCAACAACGCAGCGCCAGCGGCGGTCAGGCTCAAGCGGCGAGTGGTACGTTGCAACAGCACCACGGAAAACTGCGCTTCCAGCTGGCTGATGCGCTTGGACAGCTGGCCTTTGCTGCAACCGAGCTGCTGCGCCGCCAGGGTGAAACTTCCCGCTTCGATCAATACGGCGAACGCGGCCAGGTCATCCATCTCGCTCATGGATTGTTTCCATTTGAAAACCAAAGGTTGCCTATTAGCGCGCTTATCTCCAGAAAAAACCACCCTAAACTGATTCCTCGTTCAACCCATACGAGGATCAACCCCCATGAAAATTCTTTTGATCGGCGCAAACGGCACCATCGGTTCGGCAGTCGACAAGGAACTGTCGCAACGCCACGAAATCATCCGGATTGGCCGCAACAGCGGCGATTTTCAGGTGGACATCAGCGACAGCGCCTCGATTCGCAAACTGTTCGAGCAGACCGGCAAGTTTGATGCGCTGATCTGCGCCGCCGGCAACGTGACCTTCGCACCGCTCAGCGAGATGACCGAAGAAAGCTTTGCCCTGGGCCTGAAAGACAAGCTCATGGGCCAGGTCAATTTGCTGTTGATCGGCCGCGACTTCGCCAATGACGGTGCGTCGTTCACCTTCACTACCGGCGTACTCAGCCACGACCCGATTCGCAGTGGCGCCTCGGCGGCGCTGGTCAACGGTGCACTGGACAGCTTCGTACGCGCCGCCGCCATCGAACTGCCGCGGGGCCTGCGGGTGAACTCGATCAGCCCCAACGTCCTCGTCGAAGCCATGGGCAAATACGCGCCGTACTTCCGTGGCTTCAAGCCGGTGCCTGCAGTAGACGTGGCCTTAGCCTACGCCAAAAGCGTAGAAGGCCTGCAAACGGGTCAGACCCTTCACGTAGGCTGAGTCGGTTCAAGCTCAATCAACCAACGTGGGCAATAGGTCTTTGGCGATGGCTTTCGGGATGGACACCTGGAACTGCGCGCCCAAGGCCGATTGCACTGTCGCCGTAGAAATCTTCCAGCCATTGATCGACAGCGTCAATTTCTGGCCTATCGACTCATGGGTAATGCGCTGCATACGCTCAGCTGCTTCAGGACTGAGCGTGACATTCATTTCAAATGCCGAATGAAGTCTGTCGTGGTCCTTCAACAGCAACTCCATCCGGGTGAAGTCGGTCGCCGAAGACAAATTGATCTCGGCAGCGTGACTGCCCGTGGCTCCCGTCATCACCATCAGAAACAACCCGATCTTCCAGCCCATTGCCTGTTTCATATCCGCCTCCTGCAAAAAAGCGGCAGCTTACCTTTGGCTTCCTGGCACTCGGCATTGGAATAATTCACAAGATGTTGCCGCAAATCGCCCTTCCCTTTGCCAGAGCCCCACTCCAGCCTTGTGATGAACGGTCAGCCTGAGTAACGTGGCAGCACTTGTCAGGAGACCCCAAGATGCGTGTTGCCCGTTCCTTAGTCCTCGTTGCCCTGCTTCCGCTGTTCGCCGCTTGCCAGTTGTTCGAAAGTGAGCGGCAGAACGCCTCCCATGTCGGCCAGACACGCATGCAAGGCCAGTTGACCGCGGCGGACGGCAAACTGCTGTTCCAGCCGTGCAACCAGTCTGCGCGCTACGTGGTCAACGACACTGGCGGTACCAGCGTCCTGCAGCAGGCCGCCAGCCTGGCGGACAAGCAAGGCAAGCTGTTCGCCGACGTGCGCGGGCGGGTTGTGGCCGGCAGCGGTGGTGACGGCCAGCTCGATCTGGAGCAGTTGTACCGCGTCGAGCGCTCGGGCAACGCGTGTGAGGATCCGAATTTCAAGCTGCTGATCCTGCGCGCCGCCGGCCATACCCCGGAGTGGAGCGTGAAAGTCAGCGGCAAAGGCATGGTCCTCGACCGGGCCGGCCAGCCGCCGTTGGCCGTACCTTACGTCGAAGAGCAACTGGGCGATGGCCGTTTCAACCTCAGCACCGAAGCCAACAACCAGCACATTGAACTGTGGGTTGCACCGCAACGCTGCGTCGACAGCAGCACCGGCAGCATCCAGCACATGAGCGCCGAGCTGCGCATCGACGGCCAGGTACAGCGCGGCTGCGGGTATTTCGGCGGATCGCGCGACGACTGATCGTTTAAGCCTCACGGGCCTGGGCCTTTGCGGCTTATAATCGCGGGTTTCAAACGCCCTGGCGCAGTTGTGCGCCCCGCGAACCGGATCCCGCCATGTTACGAATCACCGAACTCAAGTTGCCGATCGACCATCCCGATGAAGACCTGCGCCCTGCCATCGTGCAGCGCTTAGGGCTTGCCAGCGATGATCTGCTCGACTTCACCTTGTTCAAGCGCAGCTACGATGCGCGTAAAAAGTCCTCCGAGCTGTGCTTCATCTACACCATCGACCTTGAAGTTCGCGACGAGGCGGCGGTGCTGCACAGGTTCGCCGATGACCGTAACGTCAACGTGGCGCCGGATGTCAGCTATAAAATGGTTGGCCAGGCACCGGCCGACCTGAGCGCACGTCCGATCGTCGTCGGCTTCGGTCCGTGCGGGATTTTCGCCGGGCTGCTGCTGGCGCAAATGGGTTTCAAGCCGATCATCCTCGAACGTGGCACCGAAGTCCGCCAGCGCACCAAGGACACCTGGGGCCTGTGGCGCAAAAGCGTGCTCAACCCGGAATCCAACGTGCAATTCGGCGAAGGCGGCGCGGGGACATTCTCCGACGGCAAGCTGTACAGCCAGATCAAGGATCCGAAGTTCCTCGGTCGCAAGGTCCTGCACGAGTTCGTCAAGGCCGGCGCACCGGAAGAAATCCTCTACGTCAGCAAGCCGCATATCGGTACGTTCCGCCTGACCGGCGTGGTGGAAAACATGCGTGAGCAGATTCGCGCCCTGGGCGGCGAAGTGCGCTTCCAGCAGCGTGTCACCGACGTGCTGATCGAGGACGGCCAACTGGTCGGCGTCGAACTCAATGGCGGCGAACAGATCCATTCGAAGCATGTGATTCTGGCCCTCGGCCACAGTGCCCGCGACACCTTCCGCATGCTCCACGGCCGTGGTGTGTACATGGAGGCCAAGCCTTTCTCGGTGGGTTTCCGCATCGAGCACCCGCAGTCGCTGATCGACCGCGCGCGGCTGGGCAAGTACGCCGGGCACCCGAAACTCGGCGCCGCCGACTACAAACTGGTGCACCACGCCAAGAACGGCCGTTCGGTCTACAGCTTCTGCATGTGCCCAGGCGGCACCGTGGTGGCGGCGACGTCCGAGCCGAACCGCGTGGTGACCAATGGCATGAGCCAGTACTCGCGTAACGAGCGCAATGCCAACTCCGGGATCGTTGTCGGCATTACCCCGGAAGTCGATTATCCGGGCGGCCCGCTGGCCGGTATCGAACTGCAGGAACGCCTGGAGTCCCACGCCTTTGTGCTGGGCGGCAGCAACTACGAAGCCCCGGCACAACTGGTCGGCGATTTTATCGCGGGCAAACCGTCCACCGAATTGGGCAGCGTCGAGCCGTCCTACAAGCCTGGCGTTGCCCTGGGTGATCTGGCGCTGGCACTGCCGGCGTTCGCCATCGAAGCGATTCGCGAAGCCTTGCCGGCGTTCGAGAAGCAGATTCGCGGTTACTCGCTGCACGACGCGGTGTTGACCGGCATCGAGACTCGCACCTCCTCGCCGCTGCGTATTACCCGCAATGAGACGATGCAGAGCCTGAACGTCAAAGGCTTGTTCCCGGCCGGTGAAGGTGCCGGTTATGCGGGCGGGATTCTGTCGGCGGGTGTGGACGGGATTCGGATTGCCGAGGCTGTGGCTCGGGATATCCTCGGTCTCGACGCCTGATACCAGCCTAATGTGGGAGCGGGCTTGCTCGCGAAGGCGGTTTCACATCCAACATATGTGTTGGCTGATCCACCGCTTTCGCGAGCAAGCCCGCTCCCACATTTGATCGTCTGTGTGTCAGATATTGGCGCGCAGCACGCTCGCCGGCAGCGGCTCACCCCGCTCCACCGTCGCCGCGACCGCAGCCATCAAACCACTCAACTCATAGCCCTGGGCCTTGAGCCACTGCGGATCGTAATAGGTCGTGGCATAACGTTCGCCGCTGTCACACAGAATCGCCACCATCGACCCCGTCTCCCCTGCCGCTTTCATGTGCTGAGCGGCCATCAGGGCGCCGATCAGGTTGGTCCCGCTCGACCCGCCCACATGGCGTCCCAGGCGTTCCGCCAAGTAGTGCATGGCCGCCAGTGACAGGGCATCCGGCACCTTGACCATGGCGTCGATCACCTTGGGCAGAAACGATGCTTCCACACGCGGCCGGCCGATGCCCTCGATGCGCGAACCGTGGTCCAGTCGCAGGCTCGCATCGCCGGTCTGGTAGTAATCGAAGAACACCGAGCGCTCAGCATCGGCACACAGCACGCGGGTGCAATGCTGGCGATAACGCACGTATCGACCCAGTGTGGCCGTGGTGCCGCCGGTACCGGGGCTGGAAATCAGCCAGCTCGGCTCGGGATGCTGCTCGAATCGCATCTGCTGAAAAATCGACTCGGCAATGTTGTTGTTCGCTCGCCAGTCGGTGGCGCGCTCGGCGTAGGTAAACTGATCGATGAAGTGCCCGTCGTGCTCACGAGCCAGGCGCTCGGATTCGGCGTAGATCTGGGTCGGGTCGTCGACCAGATGACTTTGGCCACCGTAGAAGGCGATCTGCGCGATCTTTTCCTTTGAGGTCGTTGCCGGCATCACCGCAATGAACGGCAAACCCAGCATGCGCGCAAAGTACGCCTCGGAGATCGCCGTGGACCCGCTGGAAGCCTCAATGACCGGCGCACCGGGTTTGAGCCAGCCATTACACAGCGCATACAGGAACAGCGAACGGGCCAGGCGGTGCTTGAGGCTGCCCGTGGGGTGGCTGGACTCATCCTTGAAATACAACTCGATGCCCGGAAAACCCGGGAGCGGCAAGGGGATCAAGTGGGTGTCGGCGCTGCGCTGGAAATCGGCTTCGATGATCCGGATCGCCTCGCGGGACCACTGTCGGTTGTCGCTCATGATGGTTTTCTCGTTGAATCGGGCAGGAGTTGGCCTTTGTACGAGGCCCATCCAACAAGCTTAGGAAAAATCCTGCATCCGGCACAGGTACAGCTGAGATCCAATACGCCAGACAACTGCTAGGCTCAGCTCGCTGGCGACGGATCACCCTGTAACGGGATATAACAAAAAAGAATATAACTTTTGTTTTAACAACTAACGGTACTTGTTAGGGTGTAACACCTTTTGAATTCACAGATGGAGAGCGACCTTGCCTCTGCGTAGCACTTTCACGCGTTTCTTTCAGTTGGAAGCTGCCAGCGGTCTGTTACTGATCGCCGCTGCCGTTCTGGCTCTGATCATCAACAACTCACCGCTGTCGTGGCTGTACAATGGCCTGCTGGACACTCCTGTGGTGGCCCAGATCGGCGCACTGAAAATCGCCAAGCCGTTGCTGCTATGGATCAATGACGGCCTGATGGCGCTGTTCTTCCTGCTGATCGGCCTGGAAGTGAAGCGCGAAGTCCTCGACGGCCAGTTGTCCAAGCCATCGCAAATCGTCCTGCCCGGCGCGGCGGCCATTGGTGGCATGGTGGTGCCGGCGCTGATCTACTGGTACCTCAACCGCGACACGCCACCGGCCCTCAACGGCTGGGCAATCCCGACCGCGACCGACATTGCCTTCGCCCTTGGCGTGCTGGCGTTGCTTGGCAAAGGGGTTCCGGTCTCGCTGAAACTGTTCCTGATGACCCTGGCGATCATCGACGACCTCGGCGCGATCATCATCATTGCGATCTTCTATTCCGGTGCGCTGTCGACCCTGTCCCTGGCGCTGGCCGCCGCCTGTATTGCGGCGCTGATCGGGATGAACCGGCTTGGCGTAGTCAAGCTCGGGCCGTACATGATCATTGGCCTGATCCTCTGGGTCTGCGTACTCAAGAGCGGTGTCCACGCCACACTGGCCGGCGTAACCCTGGCCTTCTGCATTCCGCTGCGCACAAAAAATGCCGAACCGTCGCCACTGCTGACCCTGGAACACGCCCTGCACCCGTGGGTTGCCTATGGCATCCTGCCGCTGTTCGCCTTCGCCAACGCCGGCCTGTCCCTGAGCGGCGTCACCGTCGAAAGCTTCACCCATCACGTTCCCATGGGCATCGCCATCGGGCTGCTGCTGGGCAAGACTGTCGGTGTCTTCGGCCTGACCTGGCTGGCCGTGAAAACCGGTATCGCCGCCCTGCCCCAAGGCGCCAATTGGGGCCAGATACTGGGCGTGGCGATTCTCTGCGGCATTGGTTTCACCATGAGTCTGTTCGTCGGTTCACTGGCCTTCGAGCCGGGCGTGAGTGATTTCGCCGGGATGGACCGCATGGGAATCCTGACCGGTTCGATTCTCGCCGCGCTGATCGGTTATGCGGTGACCGCGATGGCGAGTCGCAAGCACTCCGGCCAGGCCTCCTGATAAACCGCGATATCGCCTGACGCCAAGCAAGACTCACCTGCGCTGAAAAACAAAAAACCCGATCAGTCACCTGATCGGGTTTTTTGTTTATCCGGTGTTTGCGCTTAGTGCGAAACGCGGCTGGTGCCATTCACGCTGGCAATGCGCACACGCTCGCCAACACGGAACACTTCGTTCGGCTGAACTTCCTGAACGTAGGCACGCATGCTGCCATCGTCCTCGCGCACGGTGATTTCCACGCCCTGGGTGCGGGTCATGCCCTCTTCTGCGGCCGAACCGATCAGGCCGCCGGCGACTGCGCCGATGACCGCAGCAACGATACTGCCTTTGCCGCCACCGATGGCGCTGCCGCCAACGCCGCCAACCACTGCGCCTGCAGCGCCGCCGATCGGGGTTTTGGTGCCTTCGATTTTCACCGGACGCAATGCTTCGATGGTGCCCATGCGAACGGTCTGCACGCGACGCGCCTCGTCACGGGAGTAGGAGTCACCGGTCAAGCTCGATTGGCAACCAGTGAGCAACATCGCCATCGTGGAAAAGGAAGCAACCAGCAGAACAGACTTACGCATAGCATCAACTCCAAAGAAACAGATGTTCATTAAACTCCGCAGCTTGACGCCTGTCACGGCACCGCCCGGGTAAAATTGTTTTGATTCAGGCTCCGTTAAGGCGCCTGCACGAACTCACACAGTAGCGGCAAATTCGGAAAACCGCCCACAGGCCAAGGATTTCAATGGACTACTTTATCATCGTCGTCACGACGGTTGCCGGTTTGTACTTCCACTGGTGGCTGTACGTACGGATCAAACGCTGGATGGACCGCGATCTGGCGCTAGCGCTGGCTGGCAAGGATGAGCAGAAAAAAGCCTTTATGCTCGAACAGTTGGCGAATGCCCAAGCGCAGAAGATCAAGCGTCGAGACCTGCCGAAGTGGCTGGAGGCCGCTGCGGCAGGCTATCCCGATCGGTAGACTGTTCAGGGTGCCAGACGTTCAAGAATCCAGTCGGCGCCCTGCTGGCGGTAATTGAGGCGATCGTGCAGGCGACTCGGGCGGCCCTGCCAGAACTCGATGCGCTCCGGCAACAGGCGATAACCGCCCCAGTGTTCCGGGCAATGCGGCTGGGTGTCGCTGAATCGTTGCTCGGTGTCCTTGAGCAGCGCTTCGAGCTCGCCACGATCGGCGATCACGCGGCTTTGCGGCGATGCCCAGGCCCCCAGGCGACTGCCCAGTGGACGGACCTGATAATAGGCGTCGGACTCCTCAGGCGTCACTTTCACCACCCGCCCTTCGATGCGCACCTGGCGCTCCAGCGCCGGCCAGAAAAACGTCATGGCCGCGAACGGGTTCGCGGCAAGATGCTGGCCTTTGGCGCTTTCGTAGTTGGTGAAAAAAGTGAAGCCCTGCTCGTCCAGGCCCTTGAGCAACAGAATGCGACAGTGCGGTCGACCGTCCTGGTCGACGGTGGCCAGGGTCATGGCGTTGGCTTCCACCGGTGCCTGCTCGGTTTTCACCGCGTCGGCGAACCACTGGTGGAACAACGCAAATGGCTCGGCCGGGGCTTGCGCCTCGGTCAGGCCGTCACGGGTGTAGTCACGACGCATATCAGCCAGGCCCTGGGTCATGGCGCATTCCTTTTGGTTAACGGATCACTGCTTTGCAGTATCAGTGGCGGCGACTTTCTTGTCAGCCGTGGAGGCTTTGGCTGGTGTGGTTTTCTTCGCCGGCGTTGCGGTTTTCGCAGGTGCTTTCTTGGCCGCAGCTTTTTTCGCCGGGGCTTTTTTCGTCGCTGGAACAGCAGCCTTTTTAGTCGCCGGGGCCGGTGTCACAGGCTTGGCGACCGGCTTGACGTCAGCGGCTGCAACTATGTTCACAGGGGCCGGGGCCGGCATGTTGTACTTGCTCAGCAGCGCGACCATGGTGTTTTGCGGGGTCACCAGCAGTTCCACACGGCGGTTCAACGCACGGCCTTGCGCACTGTCGTTGGCGGCACGCGGCGCATCACCGCCCAGGCCACGCAGCATCAGGCGATCACGCTGCAAGCCACTGAGACGGAAAATCGCCGCAACGGACTGGGCACGCTCCTGGCTCAGTTTGACGTTGGCAGGCGCCGCGCCGGACGTATCGCTGTGGCCGAGGATCAAGACAGCGGTCTTTGGATCGGCTTCAAGGATCTTGGCAACGCGGGTAAACGGACCGAGCGTGACCGGCAGCAGCATGGCCGGACGATCAGGGTTGAACGAGCCTTCGACCGGTGCAGTTACTACCAGCACGTTTTCGCGGCGTTCGAGTTGCAGGTTGCTGCCCTTGACCGCCTCGCGCAGACGCGGCTCGTAGTCGTCAAGCCAGGCCTGGGTGACTTTCGGGTCGGGCATCGGCACGGCCTTGGCGGCACTCTTCTCGTTACCGCCAAACGGCCACCACCACTTGCTGCCGCTATCGGTTTCGGCCTTGGCCACCGCCACGGGTTTGACCTCAGGTTTCACCTCCGGCTTGGCCACGGGCTTGCCGGCGCTGTCGTCGGAACCGAACGGCCAGTACCAGTGGCTGGCGCTTTCAGTCTTCGCGACAGGTGCCGTCGCGTCTTTCTGTGGAGTCTGTGCACAACCGGTAATGGCGAAACACAGGGCCAAAGCGAGGGTTTTATTGGATGACATTGGATATCCACAAAAATGAAGTCAAAAAATCAGGCCACGTCGGCCCGTACAAACTGACGATTTGAAACTGAAAAGGCTATCGGGTTCCAGCCCTGGAGACCGATAGCCGCTTTTACAGACAAGTGGCCAGAACCCGCACCAGCTTTTGCGCACGCGGGTCCATCAAGACGTAGGGGCCCAGGGTATTTGTCACAAATCCGAAGGCTACATCGTGTTCCGGGTCGGCAAAGCCGATGGAGCCGCCGGCACCCGGATGACCAAACGCCCGCGGGCCAAGTCCGAAGGTGGCATTGGCAACGTCCGGTTGATCAAGCATGCAACCCAGGCCGAAACGGGTCCGGGTCAGTAAAGTCTTGTCCTCGCCGAGGCTGTGCTCACGAGTCAACTCATCGAGCATTTCGCTTTCCAGCAGGCTGCCATCGAGCAGGCCGGCGTAGAAGCCGGCCAGGCTACGGGCATTGCCATGGCCATTGGCGGCTGGCTGCTGCATGCGTCGCCACTCGGGTTTGTTGGTGCTGGTCATGATCGACGGCGGGTTGGTGAACGCCCGGGTCGTCATGGCCGTTGGCTCACGCATGGTCACTTGCAGCAGGCGCTGGGCGGCGGCATCACCGACATTGCCCTTGCCGCGCGCAATGTGGGCCACGCGATAGAACTCTTCGTCGGCCAGCCCTACATGGAAGTCCAGGCCCAACGGTTTGGCGACCCTCGCGACAATGGATTCCCCCGGCCCACGACCGTCGGCACGACGCAGCAATTCGCCGACCAGCCAGCCATAAGTGATCGCCGCATACCCATGGCCTTCGCCCGGCGTCCACCACGGCGTTTCGGCAGCCAGGGCGTCGATCATGGTTTGCCAGTCGTAGAGGGCTTCGGGGGCCAGTAATTCGCGCAATGCCGGAAGACCGGCCTGATGGCAGAGCAATTGTCGCAGGGTGACGGACGCTTTGCCGGCCGCGGCGAATTCGGGCCAGTAGCGTGCCACCGGCGCATCCAGTTTCAGCTTGCCTTCGGCCACCAGTTGCAGCGCGGCGACGGCGGTAAAGGTCTTGGTGCAAGAGAACAGGTTGGCGATGGTATCACTGTGCCAGGCCTCTGCCCCGTCCTTGTCGGCGGTGCCGGCCCACAGATCAAGGACGGTTTCGCCACCAATCTGAATGCACAATGCTGCGCCACGCTCCTGGGGATCGTCGAACAGCGCCGCGAAAGCCTCTCGCACCGCTTCGAACTTAAGCTCGTAATGACCCTGAATCTGCACCCGCAACTCCCCGGATTAACGCTCTACAAAGTGGCGGGCATTGTTCCAGCCCTTGAGGGTTTTGGGAACAGGGTTGGGCTGGGCGGTCCATTCAAGATCAAAAGATCGCAGCCTTCGGCAGCTCCTACAGTGGCAAGGCGTACCCCCTGTAGGAGCTGCCGAAGGCTGCGATCTTTTTCAGGTGTCAGAGATTAATGGCCCTTCCCCGAATGCCCACCTGCATGTTCAGCGCCCTTCCCCGGCCCCTTGCCGGCCTCGGCCTTGCGACCGCCCTCGGCGTCGTGGCTGGCTTTGTCGGCGTCGGCCGCAGCCTTCCCGGCCTCTTTGCCCAATTGTTCGAGCGTCGCCAGGTTGCTCTTGCGCACGCTGTCGACAAAGCCCTGGAACGGCAGATCCGTGATACCCACCAACCCGAAGTGACCGTTTTCACCATCAAGCAGACGCCCGGTGACCGGTTGATCGAGGTACTGGAACCAATGAACACCGACAATCGACGGCTCGCTCATTGCCTGCTTGAGGAAGTTGGCATATGCCGCACCACGGTCCTCCTCCTTCGCCAACGGCGTGACGCCGCCCCAGAACGGCCCGCGATCAGCCGAACCGACATTGAACTCGGTGATCAGCACCGGTTTGTCGAGACTGCGCAACTTGGCGAAGTCGTAACCATCTTGGGGTTGCAGGGTGTACATGTTGAAGCTCAGCACGTCGCAATACTGGGCGCAGGACTCCACGGCTTCCGGCGTGCTGATGGCGAAACGGCCACCGAGCAGCAACTGGTTTGGCGCGTGCCACTTGAGTGAGTCGGAGATGGTCTTGAAGTAAGTGTCGGCAAAGACCTTCTGGAAGTATTTGAAGTCGGCTTCGATTTCCGGGTGCTCGGCGCTCGGCAGCGGCGGCACGAATCCCGGATCCTCCATCAGTTCCCAGGCGGGCAGATCAATGCCCCAGGCTTTCGACAGGCCCGCCTGATTGCGGTACTTGTCACGCAGTTGCTTGAGGAATGCACGCTTGGCCGGCACGTCGGTGGTCATTTTCAAGGTGCCGTAGGCCAGGGCATAACGGGCTTTCGGGTCATCCCCGGGACCGGCCCAGGCCAGTTCGTTGTCGGCGTAGTAACCGATCAGCCACGGATCGTCACGATGGTCGCGGGCGGCAATCGCCACTGCTCGCTCGGTGGCCATGGCAAAACGCGGGTCGAACGGATCGGGCATGCCGCCCCACCAGTCGGTACCGGTGCTGATGCTGGCATAGTCGCCGACGATCGACAGCGGCAGGGTGTATGGCACGCGATCGGCATTGCCCAGCACCGGGGCGCTCCAGTTGCCGATGGTGTTGAAGCCCCAGGCCAGCAGGCGATCAAGGGTGTGACTGGCCCAGCGTTGCTCGTCGAACAAAGCTTTGCACGGTTCGACCGATGTTGGCTCTGCCGCTGTTGTTATCGTCGCTTCAGTCTTGGCGGCTTCGGCGACGCCGGACTCGGCGGTTGCAGGAGCGACAGGTTGCTCGGCCGCCTTGGCCGCCGCGGCCACGCCCGCTTTGGTTTCGCTGCCCAACGCGCAAGGATCGCCATACAGACGTTGCAGGTTGGCACCATAGAAGTCGTACCAGCGCCCGGCATTGTAGCCACGCCCTTGATCGGCACCATTGCCGCCACGGTTGTTGCCTTCGCCGTAGTGGCTGGCCAGCGCCTCGTCAGCCTTGGGCAGGGACTCGAACATCCACTCGCGACCGGCCACATAGGTCTGGTTGACATCCGGGGCCACGGTATTGACCCCAAGGGAATAGAACGGGTGGCCTTCAGGCGTCACCAGATACCATCGACCGTTGCGCTTTTCGGTGCGGAAAAAGCCGCTGGCCTTGAATGACGGGCCATTGGTCAATCCACCGAACTTGTCCAGGGAAGACTTCTCACGTTCAGCCAGCCAGGTTTTCAGTTGATGCTGTTCCTTGGCGGCGGCGCTTTTCAGCTGCTCGTCGCTGCTGACTTTTTCCGGCCATCTGGCCCGGGTCGACTGGCCGTACGCATCCACCAACCCGCCATACACGGCCTGGCTGACCGACTCACTGTCCTGCACTCCAAAGCGCTCCAGCAGGATGCTTTGCGCGGCTTTGGGCTGGTCCATCGACAATGTCACGGACACCACCTGGCTGCGATCCAGCTCACCGGAGCTGCTGGCCAGCAATACACGCTGACCCTCAACAGTCATCGGCATCGGCGGGCCGGCCTTCATGCCCTGGCTCAGCGGCGATGTCGCTTGCAGCGGCACCAACAGGGTTTGCGCCGGTCCGGCCGGCAGATCGACGCGACTGACCAGGGTCTTGCCGTCATTGCTCTGAATGGTCACGTACAGGGTCAACGCCCAGTTCATCGCGCTCTGGATCCGCAGGCTCATGACGCCCGACTGCGACCAGTCCCAGGCACCGGTTTGCGGGGCCAGACGCAACGTCGGCCGGGCGACCGGGTTGAAGGTCACCCGGCGCAGCACTTCGCCTTCAGGGGTTTGCTCGGCGTTGGATTGCGGCAGGCTGGCGTCCTGTGTCGCCACCTGGACCACGTCGGCGGGGCGTACAAAGTTGAACAGCGTCTGCTGGCTGGCAGGTGCAGCCAACAGCGGTGTTGCGAACAACAGGGCAAATACGGCAGGCAACGAACGGCAAATCATGAGAACGAAATTCTCCCTAACGACCTTCAATGGGCCAGTGAAAAAGCGGTGGCAGAGAGATAGACAACGCGGTGGGCAAAACTGCCCACCGGTGCTTCAGGAAATTTCTCGACGGAACGGCGGCAACGCGTTGAGGATGGCTTTGCCATAGCGCTGGGTCACCAGGCGCCGGTCGAGCAAGGTGATGGTGCCGCGGTCTTCTTCGGTGCGCAGCAAGCGACCGCAGGCCTGGACCAGTTTCAGCGAGGCGTCCGGTACGGAGATTTCCATGAACGGGTTACCGCCCCGGGCTTCGATCCATTCCGACAGCGCCGCTTCGACGGGATCATCGGGTACCGAGAATGGAATCTTGGCAATGACCACGTGCTCGCAATAGGCACCGGGCAAGTCGACCCCTTCGGCGAAGCTGGCCAGGCCGAACAGCACGCTGGAATCCCCGCCATCGACCCGCGCCTTGTGCTTGTTCAGAGTTTCCTGCTTCGACAGGTTGCCCTGAATGAACACTTGCTTGCGCCAGTCGCGGTCCAGGCCATCGAACACGTCCTGCATCTGTTTGCGCGAGGAAAACAGTACCAGCGTGCCCCGCGAGCCCTCGACCAGTTCCGGCAGATCACGAATGATCGCGGCGGTATGTGCCGCTGCATCACGGGGATCGGCGTTCAGGTTCGGCACCCGCAGCACACCGGCGTCGGCATGATGGAAGGGGCTCGGCACCACCGCCGTCACGGCTTTTTTCGGCAGCCCGGCGCGCATGCGGAAGCGGTCGAAGGTACCGAGGGCGGTCAAGGTCGCCGATGTCACCAGGCAGCCATACGCCACGTTCCACAGATTGCGCCGGAGCATTTCCGCCGCGAGGATGGGACTGGCGTTGACCTCGATATCGAACAGCGAACCGCTTTCGGCCAGGGTCAGCCAGCGAGCCATGGGCGGGTTGTCTTCCGGGTCTTCGACGGTAAAGGCGGTCCACAGCTCCCAGTTGCCGGAAGAGCGCGACAGCAGGCTGCCGAACAGTGGGTACCACTCTTCAGCCTGGTTGCTGGCGATGCCAATGTTGACCTCGCCGTCCATGCCTTCCTTGAGCAGGTCGGTCAGGCGGGTGAACAAGTCGGTCAGCCGTGCGAAGCCTTTCTTCAGTTCGATGCCCATTTCACGCATGTGCTCGGGAATCACCCCGCCGACGAATCGGTGACGCGGGCGCTCGCGGCCTTCGACGTCTTCGCCGGGTTTGAAATCGGCGATCTGCTCGCACGCGGTGAACATGAACTGCTGCTGGGTCTTGATCTCCCGCGCCAGCTCCGGCACCTGCTCGATCAACTTGCCCAGGTCGCCCGGCAACGGGTGCTGGGCGAGCAATTTGGTGAGGTTCTTGGCGGTGGTTTCCAGCCAGTCGGCGGTGGAGCGCAGGCGCGTGTAATGGGCGAAGTGGCCGATGGCCTTGTCCGGCAGGTGATGGCCTTCGTCGAACACGTAGATGGTGTCGCGCGGGTCCGGCAGTACGGCGCCGCCGCCCAGGGCCAGGTCAGCCAGGACCATGTCGTGGTTGGTGACGATCACGTCGACCTTGCCCATGCCTTCGCGGGCCTTGTAGAAGGCGCACTGGCCGAAGTTCGGGCAATGACGGTTGGTGCACTGGCTGTGATC
>Ga0209050_1002498_pt1 | contig 15553 bp, 13 predicted proteins | sample Araplavi_mTSA_r2_FD_184276 | JGI IMG/M metagenome (GOLD analysis project Ga0209050, IMG submission 184276) | Arabidopsis root microbial communities from North Carolina, USA - plate scrape MF_Cvi_mTSA_r2 (SPAdes) (version 2) | ecosystem: Host-associated > Plants > Roots > Endosphere | place: USA... | reverse complement strand
GCTGCAGGTCAGCGCATCGGCGTCGAACCTGCTCGACGAGACCTATTACCAGTACAGCTCGGATCCGAAGTTCCCGACCGCGGTGTACAAGAACGGCCGCGTCTACTCGCTGAGCGCGTCGTTCCGCATGTGAGTTCGTTTCCGGGCGCGGCGGCGTACCTGCCGCGCCCGGCCCCTCTTTCGCGGTGCCGGGGTCTCTCCAAAGTCTGGCACCATTTCCTTGCCGCCCGCGCGCTGTCGCGGGCGGCGTTTTTGTGCCCGGGTCAGAGGGTTTCCAGCAGCGTGATCGCCTGATCGACCAGCTGCTCGATCCGCCGGCGATCGAGTTCCCGGCGCAGCAACGCGACATGGTAGATCACGCTGCCGACCAGCGTGTGGATGATGAAGTCGAGGTCCGCCGGTTGGGTCTGCGGCCGCAGGCGCAGCATTTCGCGCCGGTAGAAATCGAGCTCGTTCTCGATCTGCCCGGCGGTCGCCTTGCCCAGCGCGTCATTGTCGCGAAGGACCGCGTCCAGCTTTAGCAGCGCTCGCCCGTAATTGCCGGCCATCAGCGTATGGCACGCGCTGGTATGGGCGATCAGCGCGTCGCGCGGCGTCATCTCCGGCAGGATCACCGGCTCCACCGCGCGGGAGGATTCATTGAGGATCGTCGCCACCAGCGCGTCCTTGGAGGCGAAGCGGCGGTACAGGGTCGCGCGGCCGCACCCCACCGCCTCGGCCAGCGCCTCGAAGGTCAGTCCTTCATAGCCATGATCGGCGAGCAGCGCCCAGGCGGCCTCGCGGATATTGGCGTCGATCCCACCGTCGCGCGGTCTTCCCCTGCCGCGCAGCACTTCATTCCCGGCGTTCAAGATTCTTCTCGCTCCTGCAGCAATTCTGTCACGGAATATCGATACGTGACCGTCTCATAAATAGTCGGGGGTTGGAAGTATGTATAAATTTCTACTCTGTTCCAGCATGTTGGTCCTTTGTGCGGCGCAGGCGCATGCCCAGACTGCCGGCGAATCCGCACGCGTCGATGCGCCGGCCAAGCTGGCACAGGATCGCGCCGCGACCCAGTCGCCGAGCGATGGGGATGACACCGTAATGGGGGACGACATCGTCGTTACCGCCCAGAAGCGCGAGCAGCGGATCACCGATGTTCCGATGGCGATCAGCGCGTACAGCGCCGATGCGCTCGAGCGGATCGGCGGCACCGAGCTGAGCAAGGTCTCGGCGATCACGCCAGGCTTCGTGATCCAGCTGCAGGATAAGTTCGCGCCGGGCTTCTCGGTGCGCGGCATTACCTCGAACGACTTCCAGCCCCAGGCCGAGCTGCGCGTCGCGGTGTTCCAGGACGGCATGCCGGTCACCCAGGCGACGGCGTCCTATACCGAGATCTTCGACGTCGACCGGATCGAAGTGGAGCGCGGCCCGCAATCGACGCTGCACGGCCGCTCGGCGCTGAATGGCGGCGTGTCGATCTACCAGAAGCGGGCGGCCGACACGTTCGGAGTCGAGGCCAAGGTGGCCGGCGGCAACTATAGCTACTGGTCGGCCCAGGCAGTGGTGAACCTGCCGGTGAGCGATACCCTGGCGGTCCGCATCGGCGGGCTTGCCCGGCAGCGCGACGGCTTCGTCTCGGACACCCAGTCGGACCGTACCTATAATGCAGTGAACGCCCAGGCGCTCCGCTTCGCCGCGCGCTGGACGCCGAGCGCCGATTTCGAGATGAACCTGATCGCCACCTATGACCGCGACGACACGCGCGGCGGCGTGCCGTTCAAGTCGCGTACCTTCCTGCCGCTCGACCAGAAGACGGGTGCGATCGTCGGCGACCTGAACTTCTGGACGCCCACGCATCTGGATACGTTCGGCAGCTTCCGCGAACCGATGTTCAAGCGCGACATCGTCAACATCAGCAGCACGCTGGACTGGCAGCTGAGCGACCGGCTGAGCCTCACTTCGATCACCGGCTTCCGCTGGGCCGACGCGTTCCAGTCGGGCGACAATGATGGCACGCCGACCAACATCATCGCCTATGAGCAGCGCAACTACGGCTATCAGGTGTCGCAGGAGCTGCGGCTGAATTTCAAGGATGTCGGGCCGTTCCAGGGCTTTGTCGGCGCCAGCGCGTTCCGTGCCGACAACGGCATGGACTTCAGCCTGGGCTATGACGAGCGGGCGATGGCGCTGCTGCTGGGCGGCCAGCTTCAGGCGCTCGCGCCGCGCGGGCTGACCAATGCGCAGATCAACGCGCTGCTCGGGCCGACGGCGGCGGCGCTCAAGCCCTTCCATATCGACCAGCAGGTCTCGCACGCGAAGATCATGACCTATGACGTCTTCGCCGACGTCACTGCCGATCTCGCGCCCGGGCTGCAGCTGTTCGGCGGCGGCCGCGTGACCTTCGACAAGAAGGAAGCATCGCTCCAGGGCCTGACGCCGCTGGGGGTGAGCCGGCTCACCGGGCGCGGCCTGCTGCTGCAGCCGACGCCGGGCGGCGCGGTGGTCGCGGGCGAGAACCGCTCGAACACGCTGACCGGTCGCGCCGGCCTGCGCTATTCGGTCACGCCCGACGTCAACCTCTATGCCGTCTACGGCATCGGCAAGCGGCCCGAAGTGGTGCAGGTGCTCAACACCGGTGTGGTCCAGATCATCCCGGCGGAATCGCTGCAATCGGCCGAGGCGGGGATCAAGACCCGGGCGCTGGGCGGGCGGCTGACCGGCGACCTGTCGATCTATCACTACCGCTACAGCAACTTCCAGACGCTGGGCACGGTCAACGGCACGATCGGCACGATCAACGCCGGCAAGGCGGACGCGACCGGCATCGAGGCGCAGCTGAGCTATACGCCGGTCAACGGCATCCGGCTGTTCGGTAGCTATGGCTGGAACAAGGCGCGCTTCAAGAACGGCGTCTATGACGGCAACCGCTTCCGCAACAGCCCCGACAACAAATACGCGATCGGTGCGGACTTCTATGCCGATGTCGCGGGCGGGCGGTTCAGCTTCGCGCCGCTCTACAGCTGGCAATCGAAGATGTTCTTCGACGACAATAACGACCGTTCGGACCTGCAGGTGCGCACGCCGGCGGCCTATAGCGACCGCGTCGTCGACGAATATCAGGGTTCCTTCGGCCTGCTGAGCGCGCGGCTGTCGTTTACCGGCACGGGCGAGCGCTGGAGCTTCGCGCTGGTGGGCGACAACCTGACCGACGAGAAGTTCATCGTCGATGCCGGCAATACCGGCGACAATTTCGGCATCCCGACCTTCATCGCCGGCACCCGCCGCACCTATCGCGCCGAATTCGGCGTGAAGTTCTGACCCCGCATCTCAGGAGCAAGACCATGCGCAAGACCGCAGCACTTCTCGCCGCCGTTGCCGCCCTTTCCGGTGCGGCGGTGCCCGCTTTGGCCCAGGACCGCAGCTTCACGATCGCGGCGATCCCGGACACGCAGAACTATACCGATTACACCCACCAGACCGCCGAGGGCTTCAAGTTCGACGCGGACCGGATGTTCCTCGACCAGATGGCGTACATCGCCGCCAATCTGCGCTCCAACGGCGGCGACATCGATTTCGTCACTGCGCTGGGCGATGTGTGGCAGCACCAGACGCTGACGATCGATCCGGGCCATGCCGCGCGCGGGTTCAAGCGCGTCGCCAACCCGATCCTCGACGCGCATTTCGCACCCACGCCGAAGGTGACGACGGTCGAGATCGCGACGGCGCGCAAGGGGTACGAGATGATCGCCGGCAAGGTGCCGTTCTCGGTGGTGCCGGGCAATCACGACTATGACGCGATGTGGACCGACTCCAGCCATCCGCCGGCGGCGAAGTTCACCGACATGTCGAGCCTGGGCATGCTGCATCCGGGCGGGCTCGACAACTTCCGCTCGCTGTTCGGCGCGGACAAGCCGTTCTTCAAGAACAAAAGCTGGTACGTCGCCAGCCATGACGGCGGCGCCGACAGCGCCCAGATCTTCAAGGCGGGCGGCTATACCTTCCTGCACATCGGCCTGCAGTTCGACGCGCCCAACGCCTCGCTCGAATGGGCGGCCAAGGTGATCGCCGAGCATCCCGGCCTGCCGACCATCGTCTCGACGCATGATTACATGACCAAGGAAGGCGAGCGCGTTCCCAATCCGATCATCGACGGCCATGCCGTGGACGCGGACGACAACAGCCCGCAGATGGTGTGGGACAAGTTCATCAGCCAGCACGACCAGATCTTCCTGGTGCTGTGCGGCCACGAGCATGGCCAAGCGATGCGCATCGACAACAACCGCGCCGGCCACCCGGTGTGGCAGGTGCTCGCCGACTATCAGGACCGCCGCCAGAGCGCGATCGACGCCGGCGCGAAGATGGGCCCGGGCGAGGGCATCGGCGATGGCTGGCTGCGCCTGATGCGCTTCGACATGGGCAGCGCGACCCCGACGATCCAGGTGCGCACCTATTCGACGCACTACAAGAAGCAGAGCCGGGACACCGCCGAATATGCCGCCTGGTACAAGGCGGCGGAGAAGCCGAAGCTGAGCGACGAAGCCTTCCACGGCGAGGACGATTTCAGGATTGACCTGACCGGCTTCCGCAAGCGCTTCGGCAATCCGCGCTGATCCGAGCGAAGAAGATCGGGCCCGATCCTCCCGGGTCGGGCCCTCAGCGCCGCGCGGCCCAGCGGATCGCGCCCGAGATCAGCGTGCGGTGCAGCGGCTCGGCATAGGTCTCCGCCTTGTGCCCCAGCGCCGAGAAGAACACCCGGCCTTTGCCGACGCACCGCGTCCAGATCAGCGGATGCTCCTTGCCCATCCGCACGCGCTCGGGGAACGGCTCGTAACTGGTCTCGTCGAGCGTCGCGAGAATGCGGGTGCAGTTGCCCGTCGGCACCTTGTCGAACGAATACCATTCCTCGGTCCGCACCCACTTCGCCGGAAGGTCGCGAGTGGCGGGATTGCTGCGGTCGATCACGTCGATGCTGCCCTGCTGGAACTGCTTGGGCCGCCCGGTATGGCCGATGAACTGGGCACCGATCAGCACCTCGGGATACCATTTCCAGTCATAGGTCGGGTCGCCGCCGGCGCCGTGGAGCAGCACCACGCCGCCGCCCTTTTCGACCCAGCTCCTGAACGCCGCGCGCTGGCTGTCGTCGAAGATGTTGCCCGAGGTGCTGTTGAGCACGATCGTCGAGAATTTGGCGAGATCGCGCGGGTTCATCACCGCGGCGTTCTCGGTCTCGAACACGTCGCGGCCCTGCTTGCGGATGATCTCGGCCAAGGTGGCGTTGGCGGCGTCGATCTGCTCGGGATCGCGGAAGCCGTTGGTCTTGGACAGGACGAGCACCGCGCCGCGCCGGAGCGGCGGCAGCTTGGGGGCTACCGTGTCCATCACCGGCGTCGGCCAGTTGCGCGGATCTCGCGGCGGGGGCGGGGCGGGCGGGGGCATGGTCGGGACGGTCTGTGCGAGGAGGGCGAGGGCGAACAGGCTAAGCGGCATCCAGGTCTCTCCTATCAATCCCGATCGAGGCCGAATTCGGCGACGATCGCTTCGTTATGCTCCCCGACGCGCGGGGCGCCGGTGGGATTGCCGGCACGCGCACCATCGATGCGCAACGGGCTCCGTGTGGTCGTTACACCGCGCCCGATTTGCTGGAGCATTTCCAGCCGCTGAAAAGCGTCTTCGGCAAGGAGGCGGGGCCAGTCATTGACCGGCGCACACCAGACGTCGTGCGGGCGCAGCCGGTCGATCCAGCTCTGGGTGCTCGCCTCGGCGAGGCGGCCGGCGATCAGCGCCTTGATCGCATCGCGCTCGGTAAAGGCGTTGCGGCCGGCAAGGGGCAGGTCGAGCAGGGGCGCGAGTGTGTCGAGCGGCGTCATCGCCAGGGCGAGCCAGCCGTCCGCCGTGCGATAGCTGCCATAGGGCGCGGCGAGATAGGCATGGGCATTGTCGATCGCTGCGCGCCGGGGCAGGCGCCCGCCATCGTTCAGATGGGTGGTGAGCACTTCGAACTGCAGGTCGATCAGCGCCTCGAGCAGGCTCGTCTCGACATGCGCGCCCTCACCCGAAATCCCGCGCCGGACCAGCGCGGCGAGGACGCCCTCCACCAGCACATGCCCGGCGAGCATGTCCGCCACCGACAGGCCGAAGGGCACCGGGCCGTCGGCGGCGTCGCCATTCAGCCACATCGCGCCGGACAGGGCCTGGGCGAGCAGGTCCTGTCCGGGCAGTGCCGCCCAGGGGCCATCCTCGCCATAGCCCGAGATGCTGCCGACGATCAGCCGCGGGTTCCGCGCGCGCAGTGCCGCCGGGCCGAAACCAAGCCGTTCGGCGACGCCGGGGCGGAAGTTCTGGATGACCACGTCGGCGCGAGCGATCAGCCGGTGGATGCGTGCCGCGTCGCGCGGGGCCTTGAGATCGGCGGCGAGGCTCTGCTTGTTGCGGTTGATCGCGTGGAACAGGGTAGAGTCCCCGGCGATGTCGGTGTCGCTCAGGTAGAGCGAGCGGCAGATGTCGCCGCTCTCCGGCCGCTCGACCTTGATCACCCGCGCGCCGAGATCGCCGAGCCGCAAGGCTGCCGAAGGTCCGGACAGGAACTGGGCCATGTCGATGACCAGCAGGCCTTTGAGCGGGGCGTCGCTCATTTCGATGCCGCGTAGAGCTGGTTGAGCGCGGCGATGACGCTCGGTCCGTCCTCACCGGTGCGCAGCCCCTGGTTCAAGCGTTCCGAGGCGGCATGCTGGAAAGCCATGTAGCCGGCATGGCGCGGGCGAACCCAGGCATTGTCGAGGGTCGCACGGGTTGCGCGGTAGAAGTCGTGCGTGGCGGCGTTGGCGCCGGGGTCGATCCAGGCGTCGGCGTGGCCGGCCTGTCCGCCATGGGTGGCGATCAGGTCGCGTTGCGCCGCGCCGCCGGCAACCCAGGCGGCGAATGCAGCGGCGCCCGCCGGGTCCTGGGCATAGGCGGAGACCGCGATGCCGGTGCCGCCCAGCGCCGATCCGCGCGGGCCATGGTCCAGCACCGGGATGTCGGCGAAGCGGATGGGCGTGTCGCGGTAGCCGGTGAGCGCGTAGTTCACATAGCCGTAGATCAGCGGGACGACCGCAAGGCGGCTCTCCCGGTCGGACATCGCCTCGAACATCGCGATCGGATCCATCTCGAACGCGGCGGGATCGGCCAGTGCGGCGAGAAGATCATAGGCCCGCGCTGCTTCCGCCGGGAAGAGGCCGTCGTCGGTGTCGCGCAGCGGGATGCCGGCCAGCCCGCACAGGGTGAACAGGCTCATCAGGCTGTGCGGTGGCCGCAACGGAAGCGATGCGCGACCCTCGGCAGCCAGCGCGGCAAGATCGCTCCAGCGCGTCAGCGGCGTGGTGATCCGCCCGGGCACCCAGGCCTGGACCTGTGCCGCGGCATCGATCGGCAGGGCCCATTGATGGTCGGCCCAGGCATAGCTCGCATAGGACCCGCCGACCGATCCTGCGGCAATCTCCGCCAGCGTTGCCGTGTCGATCGCCGTGTCCAGCGGTAGCAGGCAGCCACTGTCGGCGACCTGGCCGACATGCGGATGATCGATCACGATCAGATCATAGCGCCGGGCAAGCTCTTCTACCGGATAGCTCTCGAAATCCTGCAGCGAACGGCGGTCCCAGGCGATCGCCTGTCCGGTCCGCGCCTCCCAGGCGGAGGCTGCCGCCACCAGCGGATCAGCCCCACGCGAATGGTCCCAGGTCATGCCGCGCACGGCGCTCTCTCCCGTTTGTCCCGCTTCCCGGGAAATCGTTTGACTCGGCATAGCCGCGACAATAGCGTCAGGGCAATAATCATATTAGAATATTATATGGAGCGAATGTGGGAGAGGGTGACCACAGCGGGATCGTAGCGGCCGAGGCGCCGCTGACCGGGGTGACGGTGCTGGATTTCAGCCAGTTCCTCGCCGGTCCTTCCTGCGCGCTGCGCCTGAGCGACCTCGGTGCGCGGGTGATCAAGGTCGAGCGTCGCGAGGGTGGCGACTCCAGTCGCAGCCTTTTCCTGGCGGGCATGGCGTTCGACCAGGACAGTACGCTGTTCCACGCGATCAATCGTGGCAAGCAGAGCTATGCGGCGAATCTCAAGGACCCTGGCGACCTCGAGGCGGTTCGGAGGCTGATCGCCCGCGCAGATGTGCTGATCCACAATTTCCGTCCCGGCATCATGGAACGGCTCGGGCTCGGCTGGTATCAGGTCTCGGCGCTCAACCCGCGGCTGATCTATGCCGGCGTCAGCGGCTATGGCCCCGAGGGCCCGTGGCGGGACAGGCCGGGGCAGGATCTGCTCGTCCAGTCGCTCTCCGGCATCGCCTGGCTGTCGGGCGAAGGCAGCGGCCCGCCGGTGCCCGCCGGCCTCTCGATCACCGACATGATGGCCGGCGCGCAGCTCTGCCAGGGCATCCTCGCGCTGCTGGTGCGGCGGGGTATCTCGGGGAAGGGCGGCCGCGTCGATGTCAGCCTCATCGAGACGGCGATCGACCTCCAGTTCGAGCATCTCTCGGTCCATCTCAACCGGGCCGAGGCGATGCCCCCGCGCAGCGCGGTGTCGAACGGCAATGTCTATCTCGCCGCGCCTTATGGCATCTACCGGACCGCGGATGGCTGGCTCGCCCTAGCGATGGCGCCGGTCGACAGGCTCGGCAGCATCCTCGGCCTCGACGCGCTCGCCCGCTTCGCGCCGACCAGCTGGTTCGCCGAGCGCGACGCGATCAAGGCGCTGATCCGCGACCACCTCGCCACCCGTCCCACCGCCGACTGGCTTGCCCTGCTCGAGCCCGCCGGCATCTGGGCCGCGCCGGTGCTCGACTGGCCGGCGCTGCGGGCCGAGCCTGCCTTCGCCGCGCTCCACGCCACCCAGACCGTGCGTTCCCCCGACGGCGCGGAACTAACGCTCACCCGCTGCCCGATCCGCATCGACGGCAGCATCCTCACATCCCCGCGTGCCGCGCCCCGTCTCGGCGCCGACCGCACCGCCATCGACCGGGAGTTCGCCGCATGATCATCGAGCAATATTTCGAGGACTATGAGATCGGCGCCACCCGGACGAGCTTCGGCCGCACGATCACCGAGACCGATTTCGTCGTCCATGCCGGCCATACCGGCGATTTCTTCCCGCATCACATGGACGCCGAATGGTGCAGCACGCAGGAGATCGGCCAGCGGATCGCGCACGGCACGATGATCTTCGCGATCGGCATCGGGCTCACCGCCACGGTGATCAATCCGCATGCCATGTCCTATGGCTATGACCGGCTGCGCTTCATCCGCCCGGTCCATATCGGCGACACGATCACGACGATCACCCGCATTGCCGACAAGCGCGACCATGCCAAGCGCATCAGCCACGGCGTGGTGACCGAGGCAGTCGATATCCGCAACCAGCGCGGCGAGACGGTGCTGGCCTGCGAGCATCTCTATCTCGTCGCCCGGCGCGACCTGGCCTGAGCACGATGCGGCTGCGCCCGATCCCCTTGCTGCTGGCGCTCTGCGTCGTCGCGGTCTCGGCGGCGTCGCTGGTCGGCGTGCGCAACGCTGCGCGTGCGGCCAATGGCGCGGTTGCAAGCAAGACGGGCAGCGGCCCGCGCTACGGCCTGTCCACCGTCGGGCTCAGCTATCCCTTCGCCGCCGCCATCGCCAAGGGCTTCAGCGACGCGGCTGCGCGGGTAGGTGCCCGTGCCGTGGTGCTCGACGCCAAGGGCGATGTGCAGAAGCAGGCCAACGATATCGATGACCTGATCGCTCAGAAGGTCGCCGGCGTCGCGGTGATGCCGATCGACTCGGTCGTCGCCCAGGGCTGGGTCCGCCGCGCCAATGCCCAGCACGTGCCGATCGCCGCGGTGGCAGCGCTGGTCGGGGATCCGCGGACACGGGCGATCGACGATGTCTATCCGGGGCTCGTCGCATTGGCATCGCAGGACGAAGTCGCCGCCGGTCGTGCGGCGGGCACGCTCGCCGCAACCTGGCTGCCGCGCGACCGGGTGGCGCGGATCGCGATCATCGAAGGTGCTGCGGGCTTCCCCGAAGTCGAGCAACGCGCCCGCGGCTTCCGCCTCGCGCTTGATGCCGCCGGCCTGCGCTACCGCATCGTTGCCTCGCAGCCGGGCAACTGGACCAGCCAGGGCGGGGAGGCTGCCTGCCAGAACATCCTCGCCGCCCAGCCCGATATCGACCTGTTCTACAACGAGGCCGATGACATGGTGATCGGCTGCGCCCGCGCCGTGCGCGCGGCGGGTTCCTCCGCCCGGCTGATAGGCGTCGGCGGTTCCAAGCTCGCCATCGCCTCGATCAAGGCCGGCGCGGTGGACGGCACCGTTTGCTTCAAGCCCGAGGCGCTGGGCGCGCTCGCCTTCGAGGCGCTGCATGCCAAGGCCGAGGGTGGATCGCGCTTCCGCACCTATCCGATCCCGGCGGTGACCCGGGCGACGGTCGGCGAGTGCGTCGGCCAATGGTAGGCGCGCCGCTCCTCCAGCTGGCCGGCGTCGAGAAGACCTGGCCGAACGGCACCGCCGCGCTGCGCGGGGTCGATCTCACTTTGCGTGCCGGCCGTGTCCACGGACTGCTCGGCGCCAATGGCGCGGGCAAGTCCACCCTGATCAAGGTGCTGGCCGGCGCGATCCCGGCGAGCGGCGGCACCGTCGCCTGGCGCGGCGAGCCGGTACGCTGGGCCAGCCCGCGCTCGGCCCGGGCTGCGGGCGTGGCGACAATCTACCAGCATATCCCGCTGGTGCCGACGCTGTCGGTGGTCGAAAACATGCTGCTCGAGCGCGCCGGCGGCTGGCGCGTGGATCGGGCGGGGCGCGCCCGCGCTGAGGAAGTGGCCAGCCTGCTCGACAATCCGTTCGACCTCGACGCGCTGGTCGGCGATCTGCCGATCGGCACGCGCCAGATGGTCGCGATCGCCCAGGGGCTGATGGCCGATCCGGCGCTGCTCATCATGGACGAACCGACCGCCTCGCTCGCCGGGCACGAGCGCGAGCGGGTCTATGCCGTGGTCCGTCTGCTCGCCGCGCAGGGCCATGCGGTGCTGTTCGTCTCGCATTTCCTCGACGAGATCCTGTCGCTCACCGACGAAGTCACCGTGCTGCGCGATGGCCGCGCGGTGCTGCATGCGCAGACCGCCGATCTCGACGAAGCCGCGATCGCGGCAGCGATTGCCGGGCGTTCGGTGGCTGTGCTGGAACGGCGCAAACGCCCGAAAAATCCTCCCACCGAGGGGGAGGGGGGCCAGCCGCAGGCTGGTGGAGGGGGAACGCCACAAGCGATATCGCCTGCGGCAAGCCCCCTCCACCACCAGCTTCGCTGGCGGTCCCCCTCCCCCTGCGGGGGAGGATTGGTTCTCGAACTCCGCGACCTCGGCTCGCCGGGCAAGCTCGCCCCAACCAGCCTCACCGTCGCGGCGGGCGAGATCGTTGGGATCGCCGGCATGCTGGGTTCGGGGCGGAGCGAATTGCTCCATGCAATCTTCGGCGCCGATCCCGCCGCGCGCGGTTCGGTGCTGCTTCACGGCAAGCCGGTCGGGCGCACGCCGGAGGACGCGGTGGCGGCGGGCATCGCGCTGGTGCCGGAGGACCGGGCGACCCAGGGGTTCGTCGCCGGCATGAGCGTCGCCGAGAATATCGCGCTGCCGCGCACCGGCCTGTTCCAGTCGCCGGTGCAGGAGCGCGAAGCCGCATTGGCGGCGATCGAACGGCTGGCGATCAAGGTACAGGGCCCGGATGCCCCGGTCGGCGAGCTTTCGGGCGGCAATGCCCAGAAGGTGGTGATCGCCAAATGGCTCACTCCCGACACGCGGTTGCTGCTGCTCGATGAGCCCACCGCCGGCATCGATATCGGAGCGCGTACCGACATCCTTCGGCTGATCCGCGCGCTCGCCGATGAAGGCCTGGCGGCGCTGCTGGTCAGTTCCGAATTCGAGGAGCTGATCGGCATCTGCGATCGCATCCTGGTGATGCGCGACGGGTTGGTGATCGCCGAAGTCGATCCCGAAACCACCGACGAGGCGGCGCTGATCCAGCGCGCCAGTGGCAATTTTCCAAGCACAGGAATGGCTGCATGATGCAGACGACAGACTGGCGCGCCGGCCTCGGGCTGCGCAAGGCCGGCATTTACTACGCGCTGCTGATCCTGCTCGCGCTGCTTGCCGGCATCGCCCATTCGCGCGGGCTCCCGGCGTACCTGTCGGCGCAGAATCTCGGCAACATCGCCTATCAGGCCTCGCTCGTCGGGATCATGGGCGTCGCGATGACGGTGATGTTGATCACCGGCGCCTTCGATCTTTCGGTTGCCTCGGTCGCGGCGCTGGCGGCGGCGGTGCTGGTCGGGCTTGCCCCGAGCATCGGCTTTCCGCTGGCGGCGCTTGCCGCGATCGTCACGGCAGTGTCGGTCGGCCTGTTCAACGGGGTGATCGTCCAGTTCGTCGGCATCAACGCCTTCATCGTCACGCTCGGCACGCTGACGGCGGTGCGCGGGCTGGTGCTGGTGCTCACCGATGGCCGCTCGCTGATGGTAGAGCAGCCCGAAGTGCTCCAGCAGATGCTGGCTTTCGAGAGCACCCGCGTGCCGCTGTTCTGGCCGCTGCTCGCGCTCGCCGCCGCGTTGCTCGCCTTTGCCGGGTTCCGTCGCCGGATCGCGCCGGGGCTGAGCGGTATCGTTCTCGCGGGCCTGGCCCTGCTGGCGGGGCAGGGCTTCGCGGTCGCGGCACCCGTCGTCTATCTCGCCTTGTTTACGGCCCTGGTCTGGGCCGTGCTGCGCTTCACTGTGGTCGGCCGCCGCATTTACGCCGTGGGCGGCAATGCCGAGGCCGCGCGGCTCTCCGGCGTCAATGTCCATGCCTACAAGCTTGGCGCCTTCATCCTGTCGAGCGCGGCGGCCGGCTTTGCCGGCGTGCTGTTCGGCTGCCGGCTCGGCGCGATCAACCCCACTGCATTGCAGGGGGCCGAGCTTACCGTCATCGCCTCGGCAATCCTGGGCGGCACCTCGCTGTTCGGCGGGGCGGGGAGCGTGCTCAAGACGGTGGCCGGCGCGCTGCTGCTGTTCACGCTCACCAATGGCTTCAACGTGCTCGATCTCGGCGCCAGCTATCAGGGGCTGATCGAGGGCGTGGTGGTGATCGCCGCCGCTGCGATCTACACCGTCGGCGGCGACCGCCGGCGCAAGGCGGTCGCACAATGACCCGGCTGCGCATCGCCGTCCGCCGCTTCGGCCCGTTCGAAAGCGCGATCCGCAAGCAGTTCGACGATTTCCTGCGGGTGAGCGGGCGCGATGCCACGCTCGAAGCCGTGGCGATGGACCTCAATCCGCTCCACGAAAGCGCGATTGCCGGGCGCGGGCTGGCCAGCGGCGAATGGGACATCGCCTTCCTCAACACCGATTGGCTGGCCGAAGCGGTGGCCGATGATCTGCTCGAAGATCTGGCGCCGCATCAGGCGCGCGCACCGATCCCGGACTGGCCCGATGCCTGGAGCCCGTCGCTCACCGGCCTGCAGCAATTCGGCGGCGGGCTGTGGGCGATGCCCTATCATGACGGGCCCGAATGCCTGGTCTATCGCAAGGATCTGATCGCCGAGCCGCCTGGGACCTGGGAGGAATTCCATGCGCTGGCCCGCCAACATCATGTGCCGGCGGAGGAACGCTACGGCACGGTGCTTGCGCTCTATCCGGACGGGCACAACAGCTTCTACGATTTCTGCATCCATGTGTGGTCGCGCGGCGGCGAGGTGTTCGACAGCCTCGGACGGCCCGATCTCGCGTCGCCTCAGGCGCAGGACGCGCTCGATTTCCTGCGGATGCTGGCGCGCGATACCGGCGCGATCGCGCCCGATTGCCGGTCGCTGGACAGTGTCGCTTCGGGCGGGTTGTTTGCCGAGGGCAAGGTCGCGCTGATGGCCAACTGGTTCGGCTTCGCTGCCTATGCCGATACCGCGCCGGAGAGTTTGGTGCGCGGGCTGGTCGATGTGGCGCCTTTGCCCGGAAACGTGTCGCTCAACGTCTTCTGGGTGCTGGCGATCGGTTCGGGTGCGCGGGACAAGCCGCTGGCCTGGGATTTCCTGCGCCACTGCGCGACCGCGCCGATGGACCGGCTGACCACCAGCGAAGGCGCGATCGGCGTGCGCCGTTCGACCTGGATCGATTCCGAGATCAACGCCCGGCTGCCCTATTATCACCGGCTCGGATGGCTGCACGAACATGCCCGTTCGATGCCGATCACGCCTGACCTGGCGCGGATCAGCCATATCGTCGACGACCTGATGACCGAGGCGGTCACCGGGGATCGCGCGACGACCGCTTTGCTGGCCGAAGCCCAGGCCCGCGCAATCCGATGAATGCTCCGATGAACCACAAGCTCCAGCAAAGCTGGCCGATGCCCTCGGCGCCGCGCTCGATCGTCATCCTCGGTACCGGCGGGATCGTCGCCGATGCCCATCTGCCCGCCTATCGCAAGGCTGGTTTCACCGTCGCCGGGCTGTACGATCTCGATCGCTCGCGGGCCGAGACGCTGGCGGCGCAATGGGGTGTGCCGCAGGTCTTCGATACCGTTGAGGAAGCCGTGGCTGCCGATGCGGTGTTCGACATTGCCGCGCCGGCAGCTGCGCACCGGGAGATCCTCGAAAAGCTGCCCGAGGGTTCGGCGGTATTGCTCCAGAAGCCGATGGGGCTCGACCTCGCTGCCGCGACGGCGATCCGCGACATTTGCCGGACGCGGAAGCTGACCGCCTCGGTCAATTTCCAGCTGCGCTATTCGGCGATGATGCTGGCGATCCGCGACGCGGTTCGGCAGGGCAGGCTGGGTACGCTCACCGAGATCGAGGTGCGTATCAACCTGGCGACGCCCTGGCATCTTTTCCCGCACCTGAAGAGCAACAAGCGGGTCGAGATCGTCAGCCATTCGATCCATTATCTCGACGCGATCCGTGCGCTGGTCGGCGAGCCGGAGAGCGTGTTCGCGCGCAGCTTCGATCATCCGTCGGGCGAGCTGGCCGATACGCGGACCTCGATGATCCTCGATTATGGACCGACGCTGCGCTGCCTGCTGTCGATCAACCATCAGCATGATTTCGGCCGCCGCTTCCAGGATGCGAGCTTCCGGGTGGAAGGCCTGGAGGGTGCTGCGGTCGCCAAGCTGGGCGTGCTGCTCGATTATCCCGTGGGCGAGCCTGATGCACTGTGGCTGACCGAGCGCGGCAAGGACTGGGAGCAGGTGCCGCTGACCGGCGCCTGGTTCCCCGATGCGTTCATCGGCCCGATGGCCAATCTCCAGCGCTTCGCCGCGGGCGAGGACACGGTGCTTTCCACCCATGTCGAGGATGCGTGGCGCACCATGGCGCTCGTCGAGGCGGCTTATCGCTCGGGCGACCAGTCCGGCATGTCCATTCCCAGACCTTGAAGGACCGTATTGTGACCGACCTTACCGGAAAGACCGCGCTCGTGACTGCCGCCGCGCAGGGCATCGGCCGTGCCTCGGTGCTTGCCCTTGCCGCGGCCGGCGCGCGCGTGATCGCGACCGATATTGACGTGACGGCGCTCGAGGGGCTTGCGAGCGACCGCATCGAGACGCG
>Ga0209050_1002497_pt1 | contig 15559 bp, 14 predicted proteins | sample Araplavi_mTSA_r2_FD_184276 | JGI IMG/M metagenome (GOLD analysis project Ga0209050, IMG submission 184276) | Arabidopsis root microbial communities from North Carolina, USA - plate scrape MF_Cvi_mTSA_r2 (SPAdes) (version 2) | ecosystem: Host-associated > Plants > Roots > Endosphere | place: USA... | reverse complement strand
TGGACATGTTTGCCGCCACGGAAGAGTGACCACAGCTGGATGACCACGCCGGTTCCCCGGCCAATGCTGGTGGCGATCGCAGCGCCCTGTATGCCGAGGGCCGGAAAAGGCCCCAGGCCGTTGATGAGGACGGGCACCAGGATAATATTGATACCGTTGGCGATCCAAAGCACCCGCATGGCGATCGCGGCATCTCCACCACCGCGAAAGATGGCGTTGATCACAAACAGCAAAACGATGATGGCGTTGCCCCCCAGCATCCATTGTGTGTAGCGATAGCCTTGTTCAATGGCCCACGCATCGGCTCCCATGAGTCTCAACAGATCTTTGGAAAAGAAAATGCCTGCGATCGAAAAAGGCACCGAGCACAACACGGCCAGAAAGATGGATTGCACGGCAGCTTTTCCCGCTTCTTCTTTATTCTTCTCTCCGATTCTCCGCGCAACAATGGCGGTGACCGCCGTGGCCAGCCCCATCGCAATGGAATACAACAAAAACAAATACGTCTCCGTGAGGCCAACGGTGGCGACGGCCGACGCTCCCAGCTTGCCGACAAAATAGATGTCCACCACAGCGAACGTAGATTCCATCACCAGCTCCAGGATCATGGGAACGGCCAGCAACAGGATGGCCCGCTTGAGGGGTATGGATGTATAGTCCGCCTCCGATCCTGCAACGGCATCTTTGAGTGCAGCCCAGAAAGACTGCGCGGGGGGGTGCGGCAATTCTGCGCTGATGTCCTTTTGCATTTCCATGGTCGCTCGAAATTAAGTGTGTAGGGATATACAAACATAGCTTCAAAAAACGGTTTGATAATGGGACGAATGCGACATTATGTGGGGCAATTGCGTCTGCAATCTATTCGTCCTCCAATCCCTTTCCTTTGAGAATTCGCGGCATATATTTTTCAATCCGTGACTCCCGGGTTTTCGCTTGCTTGGCGGAGGAAAAATAAAGAAGGTATCCTCTTTGCCGTCCGGGTGTCAGCGCATAAAATGCTTTCTTCAAGGCCGGGGTTTCCTCCAAGACATTTTTAAATTCTTCAGGCATCTTAAATTCCGACGTCTTCTTCAGGGGCGCTTTCACACCGGTTTTTTCCAATTTGATGGCTTCCTTGATGTAGCTTTTCAGAACAGGTTCCAGGTGCGCTATTTCTTCAACCTCCGTGAACCGGATCTGGCGAGCCACCTGTACGTTCTCGGTTTGTTGTATGAGGATACCCTTTGCGTCCTTTAACAAGGCGCCTTTCATAAACAGCAGGGCACAGTATTCCTTAAATCCATGAATAAGAACAACGTTACTATCCTCGAAGGTGTAGCAAGGGCAACCCCACTTCAATTCTTCGGTGAGCCCACAGTCGAGAACGATCGCTCTTAGTTTATCATATTCTTCCTGCCATTTTTTGGCTTTGTTAAAGAACCAATCCACCTTAGGATTCATGATGCCTTTTGCCATAGGATGTTTTTTTGTTGTATGAATTTTAAACTTTTAATGCGCCGCGGAATCCCCTGGCGGCATAGTAGGACTCGGCGCCATTGTGATACAGGAATATCGTGTCGTAGCGGCGATCACAAAAGACCGCACCGCCGAGTTTCCTGATCTCGGCCGGGGTTTTTATCCAGCTCGAGGTCTTCGTATCGAACTCGCCAAGTTTTTGCAAATCCCGGTATTGTTCTTCGGTCAAAATCTCAATGCCCATGTCGGCCGCCATCTGAATGGCACTATTGCCCGGTTTATGTTCTTTTCTTGACTCCAGGGCTTCATGATCGTAGCAAACACTCCGCCGGCCTTTCGGACTTTCGGCTGCGCAATCGTAAAAAATATATTCGCCCGTTTTTTTATCATAACCCACAACGTCGGGTTCGCCGCCCGTGGTTTCCATTTCGTGGAGTGACCAAAGCTTTCCGGCATCGGCGTCAAGCTTTGCTTCTACTTTGGCCCACTCGACGCCTTTATGACGTTTCATGTTTTTCTCAAAACGGGCTCTCAGTGCCAGGAGTAGCTCCTCCTGTTCCCCGGGTGACAATTTCTTTTTTGTGCTTTTCATTTTGCTCATGCTTTTTATCGTATCGCTGTTGAACAAGTATTCTTCCGGTCGCCTTTTGGCTTTACTTAAATATACATCAATCCCTGAAAACCGATCGTTCGATCACCGGAATGATTTGGCTGCCGGGTAGTCGGTCTCGATCTTGAACCCAAGCTTCTCTGCATAAAAATCTTTGGCGCTGACCATGTCGGACACGGCCATGCTGAACGTCACCAGCTTATCGAATGGCTTCATCTGTTTATATTTTCAGGTGACTACGAATGAGCGGTGGCGAGTTTTCTATCCGCCGGTCTGAAATACCACGACACCACCGTCAGGACGATCAATAATACCGGCCCGAAAAATTCTTTGCCTTCGCTTCCACTGGCGATGTGAGAAAAAACAGCGCCCGACATGGCAAAGAAGAATCCAGCATAGGCCCATTCCTTTACCAAGGGGAATTTGGGTATCAGCACGGCCACAACGCCCAACATTTTCCAGACACCCAGTATGGTCAGAAAATAGATGGGATACCCCAGCGACAGTGTTATCTTATCGACTTCTTCTTTCATTTTTAATAATTGCACTATTCCGGTTGCTACCATTCCTAATGCAAGCCACAGCGTAGCGACCCAGTAGATAATCTTATTTCTTTTTGACATAGCGTGTTAATTTTATTTGCCTGCGATTTTTAATTTGCCGAGAATGTCTTGGATCCGGTTGTGCGCCATATTGACACCTTGCTTAAAGGGCAGCTTCAGCATCTCGTCTCTTTGGGCAACCGATTCATAGACGACATGCATATTGAGTTTGCAGGTGTCGGCGGTGAGTTGTTCAAAATCCAAAACCTCCAGTTGAACACCAAAAGGTGTGTTCTCCATTTCAAACGTCCGGGTGATTCTTTGATTCGGAATAAACGCATGAATGGTGCCGTTGAACAGGTGTTTGTTTCCCTTCGGATCGGTTGTCTCGAATTGGTAACTGCCGTGATGCTTATTTTCGAGTTTCAATACTTTCGTTCCCATCCATTGCTCAACAATTTCGGGCTCTACATACGCCCTGAAAAGCAAGTCCAAGGGCAGATCAAATTCCCGGGTGATCACCAAGTCGTGTTTGCCGTCTTCGGCAGTGACTGTTGTTTTTTTATCCATAGTGTTTTTATTTATTGGGTTTGTATTTTTTCATGATGGCTTCCAACTTGTTAAAACGGTCATCCCACATTTTCCGGAATGGCTCGATGAAATCGGCTACTTCTTTCATTTTTTTTGCGTTGATGAGGTAATAAATTTCTCTGCCGTTGTGCTCTTGTTCAAGCAAGTCACACTCGGTCAGTATTTGAATGTGTTTTGAAATGGTTTGCCGGGATGATTTAAAATTATCGGCAATCGCTCCAGGCGTGAGTGCCTGTACCGCAAGCAGTGTGAGAATGGCCCTTCTGGTAGGGTCTGCAATGGCTTGGAATACGTCTCTTCTCGATTTCATTATGCAGTTATTTGACTGCAAATATATGTGCAGCTACTTGACTGCGCAATATTTTTCTGACTTTTTTATAAGAATCTAAAAGGTCTCACCGGCCTTTTGACGGGGCGGGGAAACAGTAACGAGCCTCCCCAAGAAAAAAATTCAGATACAAATAATTGACAATCAATTTCTTACACTATAGGAAAGAAAAAAAAGCAACGGCATCAGCCTTCGGTGCAACCTGCCGGGCTTCGGCGGCGTCTTATACATAAATCACTTATGTATTGATCTATTATGCATTCACCTGAACTGTTGAAAGGTACCCTTCAGACCATCGTGCTGAAGGTTCTCAAAGACCACGGCAAGATGTACGGCTACGAAATCACCCAGCGGGTGAAGGAGCTTTCCAGCGGACACATCCTTCTCACCGAAGGCGCCCTCTACCCTGCCCTGCACAAACTGGAGGCCGATGGCTTGCTCAACACCGAGGTGGTCAGCATCGGAAAGCGCATCCGGAAATATTATACGCTGACATCCCCCGGCAAAGTCCAGGCGAAAGAACGCGTCGCCGAGTTTGTCGATTTTATTCAAACGATGGGTAGTGTGCTGCAGGTAAAACTGAATTGATATCCTCACCGTATGGCTGAGCTGACAAAGGACCATATCGATTACATCATCAAGGATCTCCATTACCGGGGCATCGTGCTGGAAGGCTTTGAGGACGAGATCATCGATCACGTCTGCGCGGGCGTGGAAGAAGCGATGGGCTCCGGAAAAAAATTCATCGACGCATACGAAGCCACGTTGCGGTCATTCGGCAACACCGACGGACTGCTGGAAACACAAAAAAAAGTCATTCAAGTCCGAACAAAAACAACGTCTATGTTTAAAAACTACTTTCTCCTCGCCCTGCGCAATCACATCCGGAACAAGTTCTACACCACCATCAACGTGGCAGGGCTTGCCGTTGGCATTGCCTCGTGTATCGTCATCATGCTGTTTGTCAAGCATGAGCTCGGCTACGACAACTTCAACGATAAGGCCGACCGCATTTATCGCGTCAACACCGCGTTGCATTTTGGTTCCGTGCAGAAGCGCCTTGCTTTGGGAGGCGCGCAGTTGAACGACCTCTTCCGCCAGAACTACCCGGAAATAGAATCCACCGCGAGGTTGTGGGATTGGGGACCGCGCTATGTCCGCCGGCCGGAACACAACGAACGCGTACAGGAAAAGATGGTGTGGGCCGACAGCACGTTGTTCGCGGTCTTCACCCTTCCGCTGGTGGAAGGCGACGCCCGGACCGCGCTCAAAGAACCGAACACCATCGCCATCAGCCAGACCATGGCTGCCAAATATTTCCCGGAAGGAAATGCTGTAGGAAAGTCCCTGCTCATCGATGATAATGTGAACCATCGCGTCACAGCGGTCTTTAAAGACCTTCCTGAAAACAGCCACTTCCACTTCGACATGTTCCGGTCGATCGTCGAGCTGCCCGAATCGAAGAACATGAGCCTCATCGGCGGGGGTTGGATGAACATCTACCTCCTGCTTCGCGAAGGCGCGGACCCGCAGCAGCTCGAAGCCAAATTTCCGGCCTTTATTGAAAAGTATGTAGGACCACAACTGGCCGACGCCCTTCAGGGAGATTTCAACATGGAGAAATTCAAGTCACAGGGAAATTCGTGGTCCTACTGGCTTACCCCCCTGCGCGACATTCACCTTCACTCCGACCTGGAAGGCGAGTTTGAGGCGAACGGCAATATCACGTATGTCTATTTGTTTTCGGCCATTGCCTTGTTCATCCTCATCGTGGCCTGCATCAACTTCATGAACCTTTCCACGGCGCGTTCGGCCAGCCGTGCGCGGGAAGTGGGCATACGCAAAGTGATGGGATCGCTGCGCACACACCTCGTGCGCCAGTTCCTCACCGAGTCGTTTGTGCTCACCTTTATTTCTTTTGTGCTGGCCCTGGCCATCGTCTGGTTGTCGCTGCCGGTATTCAATGGCCTGGCGCTGAAAACACTCTCGGTGCCGTTTGATCAACCTTCTTTCTACCTGGCATTGGTTGCCGCGATCGTCACGGTCGGCTTTCTCGCCGGATTGTATCCTTCGTTCTTTCTCGCTTCCTTCAAACCGGTCAACGTGCTGAAAGGAAAACTGGCGCTGGGCACCAAAAGCGGTATCGTGCGAAGCAGCCTGGTCGTGTTTCAATTTGTCATCTCCATATTCCTCATCGTGGGGACCATCGCCATACAAAAGCAGCTGCATTATGTGCAGCATAAAAAGATCGGATTTCAAAAAGACCAGGTGATCATTGTCCACCGCGCAGGCTTTCTGAAAAATCACATCCAGGCCTTTAAAGACGAACTCCTTCAAAACACATCCATTACGGCAGGCACGATCACCGGCTATTTACCTGTCACCGGCACGTGGCGCAACGCCAATACCTACTGGCCCGAAGGAAAGATCCCCACCCACGAAGACGTTAAAGATATGGTGTCGATGGAGGGGTGGTTTGTGGACAACGACTACGTGAAGACCTTGGGCATGACCATCAAGCAAGGCAGGGATTTTTCGCGCGAGTTCCCATCCGATTCCACCGAGGCGATTGTGTTGAATGAGTCGGCTGTAGAAAAATTTGAGTTGGGTCCAAACCCGTTGGGCAAAAAGCTCAGCTCGTTTACCGCCAACCGCCCCGATGGATCACCCGATCCCAACTCGATCAAATCGTGGACCGTGATCGGCGTGGTAGAAGATTTTCACTTTGCCAACATGCGCGAAAACATTGCACCGCTCGCCCTGTTCCTGCAGCGCTCCGACGGCTACGTGGCTTTCCGTTTCAAAAGCAAAAGTACCCAGGCTGTGCTGGACAAGATCGAAACCCTTTGGAAAAAGCTTGCTCCTGAAAATGCGTTTGAATACTCCTTCCTCGACGAAGACTATGGAAAAATGTATGACACCGAAAAACGGCTGGCGAGCATCTTCGCGGTGTTTGCCGGTTTGGCCATCGTCATCGCCTGCCTGGGCCTGTTCGCGCTGGCGGCGTTCACGGCAGAACAACGCACCAAAGAAATCGGGATCCGGAAAACACTGGGAGCTTCCGTCAACAGCATCGTATTTCTGCTCTCCAGGGAATATGGCAAGCTCGTGCTGATTGCTTTTGCGTTGAGCACACCGGTGGCGTGGTATGGCGTGCAGTGGTGGATTCAGGGCTATTCCTACCGGGCCACTATTGGCCTTAGCGTGTACATGCTGGCAGGGGGAATTGCTTTGGTGATCGCGTTGCTGACGATTGGGTACCAATGTGTCCGGGCAGCGATGATGAATCCGGCGAAGTCGTTGCGGAGTGAGTAGGTCGGGAGGCAGAAGTTAGTAGCCAGTAGTCAGTACGTGCGGAATGGAATTCGGTGTGGGGCATTCAGGGGTCGCGAGCCGGAAGATCCGTCGTTAGCGGGTGGATCGCTGGGTACCGATGTCAGATTCTGGGGGCCCCGCTCCGAATACTCCCTACTGACTACTGGCTACTGACTATTAATCCTGCCGCACGGCAACCGGCTTCTGAATCCCCATCGGTACCGGTACGACCGAAGCGGGTAGCGTGATCGTGAAGACGGACCCTTCTCCGTAGGTCGAGGTTACATCGATGGACGCTTCAATTCTTCTGGCGGCTTCGCGGGCGATGTACAGGCCGAGGCCGGATCCGTCGGAGCCGTGGTTGCCGCGGAAGAACATGTCGAAGATTTTATGCTTCAGCTCCGGTCTTATTCCCTGGCCGTTATCCTCGATGGCCAACATCAATTTCTCGTCTTTCAGGCGGGTGGATAGCCGGATGAATGATTTCCGCTTTTTGTTTCGGAATTTGATGGCATTGCTCAACAGGTTTTGAAGGATCATTTTCAACCGGCTACGGTCGCTGATCACCCATTCGTGTTGTATCGCCACATCCTCGAAATCAATCTCGTTAAAACCATCTGCGAATTGCAGGTTTTGAAAAACCTCCCGTGACAGGTCTTTCAGGTTTACCTGTTCGTGTGCCGCGTCGGTTCTCCGGTTCCTGGAATAATCCAATACTTCCGACACGAATGCCTCCAGCTTGTAGGCGCTTCTTTCAATAAGATCGAAATGAAGCCGGTGCTCGGCTTCCACGGCCGTCAGCCGGCTGATGGATACTAAACCGAGGATTGACTTCAGGGGGGCGCTCAAATCGTGCGACACGCTATAGACAAATCGGTCCAGTTCGCCGTTCATTTGATTCAGTTCGTTGTTTCGTTCATTCAACCGCGCTTCGCTGAGCCGCATGTCCGAAACCAGCCTGCCGGTGATGATGGTGAACACGTATAGAAGCGTTGTACCCAATTGCGTTTTCAGGGTCTGGCTCTCCGTAAAATGTGGAAGGTAGCCGTGGTGGATGGCCGCGGGAATCATATAGGTAATGACGAGCATGTAAGAATTCATGAGGACCGTCGGGCCAAAACCGAAACGCATCGCGACATAGAGCGACAATATCCCGTTCAAAAACCAGTAGTCAATAAAATCCAGAAACAGGTTGATACACGAAGCCATGACGGCCACCACGAAAAGCTCCAGCCCTTGCGGCTTCGGAAGCGGTGACGGCAATGGCGCAGGTTCGATGCTTTCCGCCCGGAACAGCAGATCACGTTTCCCGATCCACGGTGTGAGAAAGTGGAGCAACGGCAGCGACAGGCAAAATGCGGATACAAAATCGCCGAAGCCCGTCGTGATCAGCAGATTCCAATAGTTCTCCACCGGGGCATCGCCCGCCAGCATGAAAATGCTTTCCAGCATGAACTTGTAGATGACCAACGGGATCAATATTCCCGCCAGCAGGAAGTAAACCATTTGCTTCGTATCGGGCAACGATACTTTTCCGGCACAGACCTTTACAAAAAGTAACCACGAAAGCGCGACAAAAACAAGTTCAGGCAAACCGTATACAGGCCACAGTTCCACGCGGCTCAATCCCCAAAGCCCGGCACAAGCGCTTGCATTCAGATAGAAGGCGGGCAATACTCTCGGTCCCCACCAATACGCCAACGTTAATCCAAAGGCCAAGGGGACGTAAAACAGCGACGTGCCGGTGGTGATCTTCGCTTCCAAGGAGATCAATGTGCCCAGAAAAAAAATTGGCAACGGCACCACCCAGGTCCACCAAGGTAGTCTTCGATAGGAAGTTCCACTTGACACCTCTGTTAGCATACAGCGAGATTGGGAAATATCTTGTAAAATAAGGGATACAAACTACGCTTCCGAGAAATTGCGGGAAACTTTAAAACACCCTGAGGTTTTGACTGCGGCGGCCTATCTCCCATCCCTCCGTCATCTATTTAATATGTTGATAATCAACATAATGCAATTTATTCTGAACGCGTACACTCAATTTTTTATCGCGCTCGTATTTGCCTTCACGACGCCGTAAATTCGCCACCAGGCCGAGCCATTTGAATGAAATAAAACGAGACCAAACCGATCGGATCCATGATCATGACACTGAACGGCTACACGGTAGAAGAGTCAGGCACGTCCCGATGGGGTGTTCAGGATGAAGCGCTACATTCGTCCATCACCCATCCAGCGTTATCGATCGCCGGAAGAAAAGCGGGTTTCGTCAGGGCGCGGTGATTTTTCAAATATGTTATCCTTCGTTGATCTATCTTTCACATCGTATGACCATTGAAGAAAAAGCGCTTAAACACTGGATCGATAATTTTTATGGCTATGGATCATGGCAGGCCCGGTTCTGGTTTATTGGCTACGAAGAAAGTGGCGGGGAGATGCCCGAGGAAGTAGCGGACAAGGTTAATTATTTTAGCAGGGTCCATGCACAAATGGATGGAGCGCTCTGCGACGTCCGCGAGTTGTACCGGCATGTCGCCATTCAGTGGGACGGTCCAAAAAGGAATCTGTTTACCAACCGCTACCAATACCGCTTCGATAGCCATGCCGTACAACACGGCGTCTGGAAAAATCTCATCGCCTTTGTACACGGCTACAACGGCGAGAAATTGCCGGACCTCCTCACCTACCAGCAACAAGCCTTTTTATCGCCAACCGCGCACAACGAAGCGTTGATCCCGTTATATCCGCTACCCAGTCCGCACAACCATGCATGGTATTACAGTTGGCTCGACATGCCGGAACTGGGTTTTCTAAAGCGGCGCGAACTTTATCAGGAACATGTGTATGAACGTCGCATGCACAGCATCCTCTCCAACATCCGCACCTACAAACCTGAAGTGGTCCTGATGTATGGAATGAATAACATCAACACACTCAAAAAAACGATACAGGATTTTTTTCCGAATGCTAAATTCAAAATGATCAAAGCCACCAAACAGCAAATTCCGCAGCATCACCAGGTTGACCTTGATGGCGTCAAGGTGTTGATCACGACACAAATCCCGGCGCTGCGGCACAATCGGATCGAGACCGGTTTTGATTGGGAGGAGTTTGGGAAAAGAGTTAGAGCTGAAACCGGTGGTTGACACTCGGGCGAAAAAGCAACCCCGTCGCTAAACGCAAATGCCCCAACGTCACCCTCCTTCGAAACGATCTTCAGATGTCCATTTCCGTCCGCTTTAAACCTCACGCCACCGGAGCCGATAACCTTTCGTTTCTTCAGGTGAGCTGCTGACTAAAGTGCGGGGATCACGTTGTCCAAATTAGCCCGCGACAATGTCCATTTTACACCCGAGCCAAGGCAATTTGGGAGAATACATTTGTGCTACACTATTCACAACAACATTCGTAAACCACAAGAAAATGAACGGCAAAGAGGATACGACAAGCGTGACGGGAAATGCCACCGCGCAGCAAAATGATTACGAAAAATTTCATGCCTTACACCATCGATCAAAACCCTTGGTGATTGCAAATGTCTGGAATGCTAAAAGCGCCAAACTCGTCGAAAAAAATGGCTATGATGCCCTGGCTACCTCCAGCGGTGCCATTGCCGATTCGTTGGGCTACGAGGATGGTGAAAAGATCCCTTTCGATGAATTGCTCTACATACTGCAGCGTATAAAATCCTGCACCAGCATCCCATTGTCCGTTGACCTGGAGAGAGGATACGCCGATCATGCGGACGACGTGAACGATCATATTCAAAAACTGATCGACACCGGTGTTGCCGGAATAAACCTGGAAGATGCACAGGGAGAGGAAATCTATTTGAAAAAATTAACCGGTATTAAAAACTACCTGGAGAAAACGGGGCAGAAGCTTTTCATCAATGCGAGAAGCGATGCCTTTTTGTTAAAACTTCCTTCACCACTCGAAACAACGTTGAAAAGAGCAAAACTATATCAGGACGCAGGTGCTGATGGAGTATTCGTCACTGCGATCCAGGACCCGAGTCTTATCAAAGAAATCACGTCCGCTACCGCTCTGCCCGTCAATGTCGTGGGCGTGCCCCAGTTGTCATCCATCGAGACACTAACGGAATGTGGGGTTAGAAGAATCAGCATGGCTGTTTTTCTTTACCGTGCCACGTATCATCAACTGGAAAATATGGTTAGGAACATTGAAACGACCCATTCGCTTGCGCCTTTGTTTTAGATGTTTATCGCTCGTCGCGCATAACCGTTTTCCGAAAATTAATAACGTCCGTTCCGCCAGGCCCGTTATATGTAGACCATACCTTTGTCCTTAAACTTTACAAATCAAGCAGCATGAAAATAGGCATTATCGGAGCGGGCGAGATGGGGGGAACATTGATACGCCAATACACACGAGCGGGCCACCGCGTGAAGATGGCAAATGCCAGTGACATCGAAAAGCTGAAAGGCTTAGCGTCGGAAACAGGAGCTTCAGCCGTGGCGTTGACAGACGTTGTTACGGATGTCGATGTGATCGTTATCGCCATTCCCTTGATCGCGATGCTGAAGTTGCCACCACGCCTGTTAAAAAATACTCCCGCCAACACGGCCATTGTTGATACCGGTAACTATTACCCGATCAGAGACGGATCCATTCCAGCCATCGAAGCGGGAATGCCGGAGAGCGTTTGGGTGTCGGATCAGCTCCAGCGACCGGTGGTGAAGGCTTATAACAGCATTCTGTATCGTTCGCTTGTCCATTCCGGTCTTCCCAAGGGAGATGCTTTGCGGGTGGCGCTCCCGGTTTCCGGGGAGGATAAGGCATCAAAAGATGTGGTATCAGCCCTTGTGGAGGCCAGTGGTTTTGACGCCTTGGATTATGGATCGCTTCAAGCGTCCTGGCGACAACAGCCTGGAAGTCCGGCGTATTGCACGGACCTGACCTTGGCTCAGCTTAAAAAATCTCTTGCGAAAGCTGAAAAGGAATTATTGCCAGCGCGTCGCGAGCTTGGGTTGAAGTATATTATGACGCACGATCCGGAACTTTGGAGGGAAAACGTGAAGCATAATAGGGAAATTTACGAAAGTGATTTAGGAGATTAACCGTTACGCCAGGCTATAGCTTGGGGTTGCTGGGTTTTATGGGCTTGTCAAAATTATTGGCGCCTTTCACCTTGACCTTTCGCCGAAACACTTTGTCGTGACAGGTGACGTACAGTATATCAAAATCGGGACCTCCGAAGCAAAGGTTGGAGGCCTGGCCTTTTGATTTCGGAACGGGGAGAATAGCGTTTACACGGCCCAGCTGATCCATCACCTGGATTCCGCTGAGGCTGGTGACATAGATCCGGCCGTCACGGTCGCACTTCAATCCGTCGCTCCACGCATTTTCATCTTCGTCGCGCACGTGTAGCCACCCGTATTTTTGTTTGTGCGACAACGTGCCATCGGGCTGTATCTGGTAGACCCATACCCAGTGCGTTGCCGACTCCGTTACATAGAGTTGCGTTTGATCGGGCGAGAGACAAAGGCCGTTGGCAAATTTAAGTCCTTCATCCACGGTGCTCTTTTCACCCTGGGGCTTGATGAGATACAATTTGCTGGGACGTTCCCTGCCGTCGGGTGACGTGACATAGATGTTGCCGTTGAATGCCAGGGTCACGTCATTGCCCGGTGTTTCGGCCGCCACGACCGTGTAGCTGCCGGCTGTTTTGTATCGATGGACTTCCCTCGTGGGTGGTTCCGACCATCCGCCGGTTATTGTGATCATGTCGCCCGCCGCAGAGAACGTTGTGCCGCTGGCCTTTTTTGAATCGGCGATATACACTTCCGGTTTGCCATTCGGACCGATCTTATACGTCTTTGCGTTGGGGATGTCCTGAAAAAACACCTCGCCCTTGGCGTTCACGGCTATTCCTTCTGTAAATCCATAATTCTCGCCCACCAACTCCCAACCTTTGTCTTCCGCCAGGATATCCATCAGAAATTGATTTTTGCTTTGCCCCGCCCGGATGGGTTTGGGATAATCTCTCCACAGCCACCGCATGGCTTCCGGAAAAACTGACGTGCCCTGAAGCCCATTGTGTCCACCGCCACCCCAGACGTGGTTGACATCGTAGCCCGCAAATGTCAGCGACCGCTCCATGGATTCGTTGGCTTTCCACCAATCGCCTGCGTAGATGTTGAGGTCACCGGATCCATCCTGCATAAAGATGCGTATGGGTTTGGGCTCGTGTTTTCTGACCAAAATATCATAACGGTCGGCCCCACGAAGTCCAACATAGGTGCCGATGGCGCTGAATACTCTTGAAAACTCATCCGGCAAGGACCATGCGGTGGTGAAAGCACAAACGGCCCCGCTACTGGAACCGCCGATGGCCCTATCGTTGCCGCTAGGCGAAAGTCGGACGGGCCGGCCATCGATTGCCTTCTGCCGCTCGACAAAAGGGAAAACCTCGTCCAGGAGAAATCGCCCGTACTTATCTCCCAGCCCGTCGTATTCAAAGCTTCTGTTGAAACGGTCGAGCGCCTCCTTGTTCTGCGCCAATACTTTTCCCGGCGTGATAAAAACGCCGATGGTTACGGGCATTTCGTTTTTTGCAATGAGGTTATCAAAAACGGTGGGCGCTTTCCACTGGATGCCATCCTGGTTAACGTACACACAAGCAGGCTTATCGCCTTTGTATTGTGCCGGTATATACACGCTGATCTCTCGCGACGTGCCGGGAAAGATCTTCGAGTCTTCAAACGTGAACTTCAGGATCTCCCCTTTCGGCACCCCGGCTTGTTCTTCAGACGCAGGGTCGACGGGATACGTTTCCGGATTTGACTGTGCCAAAGCACGTCCGGTAAAAAGCACAAACAGCATGAACAATCTTCCTTTCATGATATAAGCTTTCAAACTTTAGAGAATACACGGCTACAATTTACACAAAAGGGGAACAGGTTCCGCCGAAGGTGAATGGCGGTACGTTTTGATGCTGCGTTGATGCCGCAACGTTCGCCTACCCCCCAGCCTATGGGAATTTTCACGTCCGCGGTAAGATCCGGAATCAAATCGACAGGTTTAAAGAAATGGAACACGTCTAATGTCTTACCTTCATCAACGATCGAACAAACCCTTCCATCGCATGGAAAACTTATCTAAAACTGGTCGCGTCTTCTATGGTACGGTCATCGCGGAGATGGGATTTCACATCCTCTATTATCGCGACTTTCCCTACATGCTGATACCGCCCAAACATGCCGGGATCCCTGGGGTTGTGTTCCTCGCCTATCTCTCGGGAATCCTGCTGGTCCTGGCGGGAGCATGCATCGTGTTTGAAAAGAAAATCCGGTCAGCTTCTCTCCTGCTGGGGAGTGTACTGCTGTTGATCTTTTGCCTTTACTTTGTCCCCTATCAATTGCTGGTCAGCCCGAACGCTTTGCACTTTGGGGATTGGGAAAATGCCGCAAAGGAATTGGCCTTGTGCGGCGGTGCGTTTGTCATTGCCGGCGGTTATCCGGAAAAAGAGGGACATCCCTTGGTCAGAGCATTGGGGAAGCTCGCTCCGTTTGGGGCTATTCTTTTTTCGATAACGATTATCAGTTTTAGCATGGATCATTTTCTGTATGCAAAGGAAGCGGCAGACTATGTTCCGTCGTGGGTGCCCGGCCATTTGTTCTGGATCTATTTCACCGGCATGGCGTTGCTGGCTTCTGGCGTTGCCATCCTTTTAAATATAAAACGCCAACTGGCCGCCACGCTTCTGGGTTCCATGATCCTCGCCTGGTTTGTCATGCTCCATGTCCCCCGGGTGTCGTGTCTCCTTTGCCGTATCTCGGGAGTGAAATCACCAGCGCAGGCATCGCGCTGGCCTATAGCGGCATTGCATTTGTCCTTGCCGGGACTACCCGAAAGACGGTGTAACCGTCGTAGTGAAGTCATCCGTCCGGGGCTTTGTGTCTTTGAGAAAATCTTGTTGCCCGTGGAATTTGCTCTTCCCGCGCATAATCCTCGAAACCGGAGCGCGATGTTACCCCTATATTAAGCTTCATAGATAGAACCTATATGCCGATAAAAACCATCGATTTGATTTATGCCCCCGGGCGTGGTAATATTGATTTTGGATCTTAAACAACCCTATCATAAAGCAATGGAAAACAGAACAGCCACAACATCAAAAGTATTGAATGTTAACGACAGCGAAGCCAAGTGCCCGTTTCACGGTGGTGCACTCCAGAAAACCGCTGGCGGTGGAACGAGAAACCTCGATTGGTGGCCCAACCAGTTGAAGTTGAACATTCTTCGCCAACAGTCTTCGTTGTCCAACCCGATGGACAAGACATTCAATTACGCTAAGGAATTCAAATCGCTCGACCTGGGTGCCGTGAAGAAGGACATCTTTGCGCTGATGACCACCTCACAAGACTGGTGGCCTGCCGACTATGGTCACTATGGTCCCCTCTTCATCCGGATGGCCTGGCACAGCGCGGGCACTTACCGCGTCGGCGACGGTCGTGGTGGCGCGGGCGCAGGACAGCAACGCTTCGCTCCCCTCAACAGCTGGCCCGACAATGCAAACCTCGACAAGGCGCGTTTGCTGCTCTGGCCTGTCAAACAGAAATACGGCAAGAAACTCTCGTGGGCCGACCTGATGGTGCTCGCCGGCAACTGCGCGCTCGAATCCATGGGCTTCAAGACTTTCGGTTTTGCGGGTGGACGCGAAGATGTCTGGGAACCACAAGAGGAAGTGTA
>Ga0209050_1002495_pt1 | contig 15560 bp, 14 predicted proteins | sample Araplavi_mTSA_r2_FD_184276 | JGI IMG/M metagenome (GOLD analysis project Ga0209050, IMG submission 184276) | Arabidopsis root microbial communities from North Carolina, USA - plate scrape MF_Cvi_mTSA_r2 (SPAdes) (version 2) | ecosystem: Host-associated > Plants > Roots > Endosphere | place: USA... | reverse complement strand
AAAGCCAGAAGCCACGGCACCGGGTGGGCATCGCCGATCGCACCGCTGCCGACCCCGCCGCCCAGGACGCTGGCAACCGTCAGCACCGCAAGCCCCGTCAGCATGCTGCGCCGGAGGCCGATGGTGTCGGCCGCCAAGCCGGCGAACAGGCCGAGCGTCATGCTCGCCACCTGCACCAGCGACAGCAGGAAACCGGCCTCGACCAGCCCGATTCCGAGCGAGGCCTGCAGCGCCGGAACCGCTGGCGGCAGCTTGCCCAGGTGCAAGGCCCCGCTCACGCCGCCCAGCAGCACGGCGAAGGCGGCGGCCGGTATGCGCGGCGGCCCGGAACGGACCGGGGTGTTCATGCGATGCCCCGGCGGCCGGTGAGCCGCTCGTGTTCGCGCACGGCGAACCGGTCGGTCATTCCCGCGATGTAGTCGGCCACCGCGCGGTGCCTGTCATTGCGCTGGCCATACGAATCGGGCATCTCGGCGCTGCGCTCGAGGTAGGCCTCGAACAGTTCCCGCACGACCGCCTGGGCCTGGTCGGTCGTCTGCGTGACCTGCGGGTGGCGGTAGAGGTTGCGGAAGAGAAAGCGCTTGAGGTCCTCGGACTGCGCCTGCATGCCCGGGCTGAAAGCGACGACCGGCGCAGCCTTGCGCACGGCGTCGGCATCGGCCGGCGCAAGAACTTCCAGCGCGGCGCGCGTCGCGTCGATCACGTCGTAGACCTGTGCACTGAGCATTCGCCGGATGGTCTCGTAGAGCACGCGGCGACCCGCCAGCTGCGGGTGCTCCGAGAGCGCCTCGCGGCGGTAGCGCTCGAACAGTTCGACTTCCGACAGCTGGTCGACCGTTATGAGTCCCGAGCGCACGCCGTCGTCGATGTCGTGCGCGTTGTAGGCGATGGCGTCGGCCAGGTTGCACAATTGCGCCTCGAGGCCAGGCTGCGTGCGGTCCAGGAAGCGGCGGGCCACGCCGTTCGGCTCCGCCGCCTCGATGCGCTCGGCGTTGGCGCGGGAGCAGTGCTTGAGGATGCCCTCGCGCGTCTCGAAGCTCAGGTTCAGGCCGTCGTACTGGGGATAGCGGTGTTCCAGCGCATCGACCACGCGAAGGCTCTGCAGGTTGTGCTCGAAGCCGCCGTGCCCGGCCATGCAATCGTTGAGCGCATCCTGCCCGGCATGGCCGAAAGGCGTGTGGCCGAGGTCGTGCGCCAGGGCGATCGCCTCGACCAGGTCTTCGTTGATGCGCAGCGCGCGCGCGATGGAACGCCCCAGTTGGGCGACCTCCAGCGAGTGCGTGAGCCGCGTGCGGAACAGGTCTCCCTCGTGGTTCAGGAAGACCTGGGTCTTGTAGACCAGCCGTCGAAAGGCGGTGGAGTGCACGATCCGGTCGCGGTCGCGCTGGAAGGCATCGCGCGTCGGCGCGGGCGGCTCGGCATGCCGGCGGCCGCGCGACCGCGCGGGCTGGCACGCATAGGCCGCGAGGCTCATTCCTTGCAGCATTGCGCGAGCACTTCGCGCACCAGCGCATCGGGCGCGCTGCGGACCACGGCGGACCCGGGCCTGTCGATGACCACGAACCGGATCTCGCCGGCTTCCGACTTCTTGTCGACGCGCATCAGCTCCAGGTAGCGCTCGGCGCCCAGCGCCGGGCCGACGATGGGCAGGCCGGCACGCTCGATCAGCCGCTTGAGCCTCGCGACGAACGCCGTATCGACCCCGCCCAGCTTCTGCGACAGGTGCGCGGCCATGACCATGCCGCATCCGACCGCCTCGCCGTGCAGCCACTCGCCATAGCCGAGGCCCGATTCGATCGCATGGCCGAACGTGTGCCCGAAATTGAGGATGGCGCGCAGGCCGTTCTCGCGCTCGTCCTGCCCGACCACCAGCGCCTTGATCTCGCAACTGCGCTTGACCGCATGGGCCAGCGCGGCCGGTTCGCGCGCCACCAGTGCGTCGATGTTGGTTTCGATCCAGTCGAAGAAGGCCATGTCGTGGATTGGGCCGTACTTGATGACCTCCGCCAGTCCGGCGCTCAGTTCGCGCGGGGGCAGCGTCTGCAGCGTGGACAGGTCGCAGACCACCAGCTGCGGCTGGTAGAACGCGCCGATCATGTTCTTGCCCAGCGGGTGGTTGATGGCCGTCTTGCCGCCGACCGAGGAATCGACCTGCGCCAGCAGCGTGGTCGGCACCTGAACGAACGGCACGCCGCGCATGTAGCTCGCGGCGGCAAAGCCGGTCATGTCGCCCACCACGCCGCCGCCCAGGGCGAACAGCACGGTCTTGCGGTCGCTGCCATGGCCCAGCAAGGTGTCGAAGATCGAGTTCAGCGTCTGCAGGTTCTTGTGCGCCTCGCCGTCCGGCAGCTCGAGCAGGTGCACGGTGCGGTAGCGGCCTGCCAGCGCCGTGCGCAGTGCCTGGGCGTACAAGGGCGCCACCGTGGTGTTGCTGACGATCAGCGCAGAAGCGGCCGCTGATGCGGCTGCGAAGTTTTCAGGGTTTTCCAGCAAGCCGGCGCCGATGAGGATCGGATAACTGCGGTCGCCGAGCTGGATGTCGACGCGTTCTGGCGGAGCGGAAAGTACAGGCAAGGGCATGGCCGCGAGTTTAGGCGCTGCGGCAGGGGCGGACTCAGTCGACGGGATCTTCGGGGTGCGCGCCCGGCTCCACGACGCCGGCCAGCTCCAGCTGCATCACGATGATGTTCACCAGCATGGCGATCGACGGACGGCCGGTGTCGACCACGTCATGCGCGGTTTCCCGGTAGAACGGGTCGCGCGCGTCGTGCAGTTCGCGCAACCGGCCGAGCGGGTCGGCCACCTGAAGCAGCGGCCGCTTGACGTCATGGCGCAGACGACGGAACAGGTCTTCGGGGGAAGAGCGCAGGTAGATCACATGGAAGTGATCGCGCAGTTGCATGCGGTTCGCCTCCCGCAGCACAGCGCCCCCACCGGTCGCCAGCACGCCCTGGGCGCACGCCGCCAGGTCGGCGATCACGTTCTGTTCGAGGTCGCGGAAGGCGGCTTCGCCCTCGCGATCGAAAAAATCACGGATCGTGCAGCCGATTCGCTGCTCGATCACGTGATCCGTATCGATGAATGGAAGATCCAGCCGCATCCCCAGACGCCGGCCCACTGCGGATTTTCCGGCGCCGGGCAAGCCGACGAGTGCGACCGCCACGCGGTGGCTGCTACGCCTGCGCGTCAGCGCGCGGCGTTGCGGTCGGTAATCATCTTCGGGGTGATAAAGACGAGCATTTCAGTCTTGTTGGCAACGCGTTCGCGCTTGCGGAACAGTGCCCCCACATAAGGCACTTCACCCAGCACCGGCACGCGCGATTCGTCATTGGTTTCGGTGAGCTCGAAGATACCACCGATGACAACCGTGCCGCCGTTCTCGACCAGCACCTCGGTTTGCACATGCTTGGTGTTGATGGCCGGGCCCGCCGAAGTGTTCACGCCACGGGCGTCCTTGCTCACGTCCAGCGTCAGGATGATGTTGCCTTCCGGCGTGATCTGCGGCGTCACTTCGAGCTTGAGCACCGCCTTGCGGAACGAGATCGAGGTTGCGCCGCTGGACGTCGCCTGCTGGTACGGAATTTCCTCACCCTGCTCGATCAACGCCTTGGTTTGGTCGGCCGTGATGACGCGGGGACTGGACACCAGCTTGCCCTTGCCGTCGGCTTCGAGCGCGGAGATTTCCAGATTCAGCATCCGCGAGAAGCTGGAATTGAAGAGCGAGATGGCGAAGGTGCCCGCAGCGTTGCCTGTGCCGCCTGCGTCGCCTGCTGGGAGGTTGATGAAGTTGGAGTTGGTCCAGGTGGTGGTGGCGGTGCTGGCACCGCCATTGGTGCCAGGCGTGACGATAGGCATCACGCCAAGGTTCCCATATGCACGATTGCCGGCGGATGAAGCAAAACGCTCACCGGAAATACCGCCACCCAGCTTGACGCCCAGCGACTTGCCGAAGGTGTCTGAGGCTTCCACGATGCGTGCTTCGATCAACACCTGGCGCACCGGGATATCGAGTTTCTGGATCAGATCCGCGACCTGCGCCAAACGAGACGGAATGTCCGAAACGAACAGTTGGTTGGTCCGCGACTCCGCGATCACGCTGCCACGCGGGCTGAGGATACGGGTCGTGGTACCGCTGCCGCCCCCCCCGCCACCGGCCGACGCACCAGTGCCGGTCAGGCCTTGCGCAATCGTGATGGCCTTGGTGTAGTTCAGCTGGAACGACTGGGTCCGCAGCGGCTCGAGGTTCTCGATCGCGGCTTTCGCTTCGAATTCGAGCTTTTCCTTCGCATTGATCTCGTCCTTGGGCGCGATCCACAGCACGCTGCCGTTCTTGCGCATGCCCAGGTTCTTGGCCTGCATGATGATGTCGAGAGCCTGGTCCCAAGGCACGTCCTTCAGGCGAAGAGTCAGGGCACCATTCACCGAGTCGGAGGTCACGATATTGAAGTTCGTGAAGTCGGCAATGACCTGCAGCAGCGAACGGATCTCGATGTTCTGGAAGTTCAGCGAGAGCTTTTCGCCGTTGTAGCCAACGCCCTGCGTGAGCTTGCTCGGATCGACCTTGCGGGCCCGCATTTCCACCACGAACTGGTTCTCGCTCTGGTAGGCGCTGTGCTCCCAATCACCCTTGGCCTCGATCGTCATCCGCACGCGGTCGCCCGATTGTTGCGAAGTGATCAGCTGGACCGGAGTGCCGAAGTCGGAAACGTCGAGCCTGCGGCGAAGTCCTTCCGGCAAGGTCGATTTGGTGAATTCGACGATGAGGTTCTTGCCTTGCTGCTTGACATCGACACCCACCTGGTTGTTCGGAAGGTCGACGATGACGCGCCCAGTGCTGTCGCTGCCGAGACGGAAGTCAAGATCGCGCAGCGGCAGGGTGTCGCGGTTCCGGTTTTCGGCAAAGGTCGTCGCAGCGGATGCGGCAAGGGCCGTACCTGCCACGGGTTCGAGAACGACCAGCAGCGACTTGCCCTGGATCTCGGCCTTGTAGGCTGTAGCTTGCTTGAGGTTCAACACCACGCGGCTGCGTTCACCGGCCTGGACCACGTTGACAGATCGCAGGTTGCCCTGGTTCACTTCAATGGCAGACCGCCCGATCGCATTCGTGACGCCGGGGAAGTCGAGCGCAATGCGCGCCGGCGTCTGGACAGCGAAGCCCGTGGGCACCGCGGTGAGCGGCTGCGCCATGTCGATGCGGATCACTTCCGCGCCCGACTGAGTAGAACTGGTCACCGCCTGGATGGCGTTTTGCGCATGGGCCACAGCCAATGCACCGAAGGCCAGCAGCCCCAGGCCGGCAGCGCGCAGCCACTGTGCCATCGTTGATTTCTTTTGGTTCATTTCTTCGCACCCTCTTGCAGCTGCAGCGTCGCGACGCGTTCGATCCATTCACCGGCGGCGTCCTGCACGATTTCGCGCAAGCCGATTTCGGTTTCGTTGATACGGGTAATGCGCCCGTAGTTGAGTCCCAGGTATTCGCCGACACGCACCTTGTAGAGCAGCTTGTCGACACGGACCAGCGCCACCGGCTGGCCACTGCGATTCATGCTGCCGACCATGGCCATCGAGTCCAGCGGGAAGGCTTCCAGCGGCTCCTTGCGGCGCGCCAGTTCGGGCGCGATCAATTCCGAAGTGCTCGGCTGATTCGACTCGCGGCGCAGCGCCTGCGTGAGCTTTAGAATGTTGAACGGTTCGAACGAGGAGGCCTCGGTATAGGCCTGCGGCGTGAACTTCTTGGGCTCCGTGATCGGCGGCACCGAAGGCTTCACCTGCGCCCGCTGTTCGGCCATCCAGCGTTGCAGATCCTCCTGACCGGAGTCGCACGCGCTCAGCCCTGCCGTGGCCAGTGCAAGCCACAAGATCCTGGCGGCGGCGTTCACTTCTTACCCTTCTTTGGCGCGGCTGCGCGTTTCTGTGCCGCCCGCTCGTCATCGTCGAGATAGCGGAACGTCCGCGCGGTGGTGTCCATCGTCAGCGTGTCCTTGTCCTTCTGCGGTGTGACAGTGATGTTGTTCAGGGTCACGATGCGGGACAGCGCAGCGACATCGGCGACGAAAGCGCCCATGTCGTGATATCGGCCGGTGACGCGCACGGCAATCGGGAGCTCGGCGTAGTAATCCTTGACCGACACCTGGCCGGGACGGAAAAGTTCGAATTGAAGGCTCCGCCCCAGGCCTGCCTGGTTGATGTCGGACAGCAAGGCGTCCATCTCTGCCTTGCTTGGCAACTGCTTCTCGAGCAGCGTCACGTACTGCTGCACCTGCTCGCGCTGCTTCTTCAGGAGCTCGAGGTTGGCCGCCTGCGCGACCTTCTTGGAGTAGTCCGCCCTGAGCGAGACTTCCTTGGAGCGCTCGCTTTCCAATTCGTCGTTCGAATTGGTCAGCCACACGAACCACAGCGCGACCAGGACCAGGGCGGTCACGGCCAGGCAAAGGGCATACCGTGGCACCGCGGGCCACATCGATGGATCGTTCGGATTGAGTCCGCGGAACTGGTCGCCGAAGCGGTTCAGCGCCGCCACGACGTCGACTTTCTGGGAGGGGCGATTGCTTGCCATGATCAACTTACCCCTTGGATTGCGCTGCAGCGGCCTGCGCCTTCTCGGCAGCAGCCTTCTGTGCATCGGTCGGGCGCTTGAGCCCGATGCGCATCGTGAAGCTGGCGACACGCCGCTGGTCGCGAGCACTCAGATTCACATTGGCCGAGGTGATTTCCACGAGTTCAGGCTTCACCAGCCAAGGGCTGTTGTTGCCCAGGTTGCGCAGAAGCTCCGACACACGTTCGTTCGATTGCGCCATCCCCTGCAGGGTGACGGTCTGGTTGTCCTGCTTCATGCTCGTCAGGTAGACGCCATCGGGCAATTGCCGGACCAACTCATTCAGCAGATGCACCGGCAGGTTGCGGTCGCCCTGAAGATCCTCCACCGCCTGCTGGCGCGCGCGCAGTGCCGCGATTTCTTCCTGCAGCGTAGAGATTTCCTTGATCTCGACTTCGAGCTTCTTGATCTCGGCCTGGAGAAAACGGTTCTTCGATTGCTGCGACGAAATCTGGGCTTCGTACCATAGGTACCCAAGTCCGGCGATCAGCAGCCCGAGGACGGCCGCGCCGCCCAAGGTGCCATAGAAGGCCTCGCGCCGCCGCTTGCGTGCTGCTTCGCGGTGCGGGAGCAGGTTGATGAGAATCACTGCAGAAACCTCCGCATGGCCAGACCGCAAGAGGTCAGATAGGACGGCGCCTCGCGCTTTACCTTCTTCTCACGGATGTTCGAACTGAGTTCCATGCCATCGAACGGATTCAGCAGCGAGCATGCAAACGACGTCTGCCGTGTCACTGCATTGGTCAGGCCGGGCAGGGATGCCGAACCGCCAGCCAGGAACACGTAGTCGACGCGGTTGTGCGGCGTGCTTGTGAAGAAGAACTGGAGCGCACGCGCGATTTCCTGCGCGATGCTCTCGACGAATGGCTTGAGCACACCCGAACCGTAGTCGTCGGGGAGGTCGCCGCTGCGCTTCTTGGCTTCCGCCTCTTCGGCGGAAAACCCGTACTGGCGCACGATCAACTGGCTCAACTGGGCGCCGCCGAACGCCTGATCTCGGTCGTACAGCACCTCCTGGTTGCGCAGAACCTGCATGCTGGTGGTGAAGGCGCCCACTTCGAACAACGCAACGATCGCGTCCGTTCCCTTGCCGGGCAACTGCTCGATCAGCCGCGCCGTTGCAAGCCGTGATGCATACGACTCGACGTCGAGGATCATTGCCTTCAGGCCGGCGGCTTCCGCCAGGCCTTCGCGATCCTGGACCTTTTCCTTGCGCGAGGCGGCGATCAGCACTTCCACGTCGCCGGGCGACGACGTACTCGGTCCAGTCACGCAGAAGTCGAGACTCACTTCGTCCAGCGAGAACGGAATGTATTGATTGGCTTCGGACTCGACCTGGATCTCGAGTTCCTGCTCGCTCATGCCGCCTGGAAGAATGATCTTCTTGGTGATCACGGCGGAGGGCGGCAAGGCCAGCGCAACATTGCGCGTGCGAGTGCCGCTCTTGCGGATGACACGCCGAACAGCTTCGGCGACCTCGTCGAATTTCTCGACGTTGCCGTCAGTGATCCAGCCGCGTTCCAGGGGTTCGATGGCACACCGTTCCAGGACCAGCTTGCCGCTGGCCTCACGGCCGAGCTCGACCAGCTTGACGCTGGACGAACTCACGTCCAGCCCCAGCAGGGGGGCGTTCTGACGACGAAACAATGATCCAAGAGCAGCCAAGTTAGGTCCTCTTCCCCTGCATTTGTAACCAATAGAAAAATTTGCGTTCGGTTGCATGCTAGCAGCAGGCACAGCGCCGACCAAGCGAGGCCAGAGGACAAATCCCACAACCGTTGTCAAAACCTGACGTCAATTCCGCATTTTGTAACTTTTGAATTAGGCCAATGCAAGGGTCACAAAGATCGGATCGTGCAAAGGGGCCGGCTTTTTATAATGTCGGGTGACTCTCCGGCCCTCCATGCAAGAAACATCCAGCCCCAAAGGGCCAGCCAAGACCGCCCCCCCCAAACGCCCGACCTGGCTGAAATGGCTGTTGCGCCTTTTCTTCTGGGGATTCGGGATTGCCGCCGCGGGCGCGCTGTCGGTGCTCTGCGTGGTGGCAGTGGCCCTCGCAGTCGCCTATCCGAACCTGCCTGACATTTCGGAACTTTCCGATTACCGGCCCAAGTTGCCACTGCGCGTGTTCTCGGCCGAAGGCATCCAGATCGGCGAATTCGGCGAGGAGCGCCGCAACCTCACGCCGATTTCCGCTATTCCGAAAGTCGTGAAGGATGCCGTGCTCGCCGCGGAAGACGCGCGCTTCTACGATCACGGCGGCGTCGACTACAAGGGCATGGTCCGCGCAGGCCTGGCCAACATGAACCGCGTGAAGAGCCAGGGCGCCTCGACGATCACGATGCAGGTGGCCCGCAACGTCTACCTGAGTTCCGAGAAGACGCTCACCCGCAAGGTCTACGAGGTCCTGCTCACGTTCAAGCTCGAGCACCTGCTGACCAAGGACCAGATCTTCGAGATCTACCTGAACCAGATCTACTTGGGCAATCGTGCCTACGGCTTCGCTGCCGCTTCGGAAGCGTATTTCGGCAAGCCGCTGCAGGATCTCAGCATCGCGCAGGCCGCGATGCTGGCCGGCCTGCCCAAGGCGCCTGGCGCGAACAACCCGGTCAACAACCCGCAACGGGCGCGCGGCCGCCAGTTCTACGTGATCGACCGCATGCAGGAAGCCGGCTTCATCACCGCCGAGCAGGCAGCCGAAGCCAAGAAGGAAGAACTGCACCTGCGCGATGCAGCCGACCCGAACCGGCTCCACGCCGAGTACGTCGCCGAGACCGTGCGCCAGCTCATGTATGCGCAATATGGCGACAGCACCTACACGCGCGGCCTGAAGGTCTATACATCGCTGGTCGCAGCCGACCAAGCGGCGGCCTACAAGGCGCTGCGCAAGGGCATCATGGACTACGAGCGCCGCCAGATCTACCGTGGTCCCGAGAAGTTCGTCGACCTGCCCAGCGACGCCAAGGAGCTCGACGAGGCCGTGGATGACGCGCTCAGCGACCATCCAGACAACGGCGACGTGATGGCGGCCGTGGTGCTCAAGGCCACGGCCAAGCAGATCGATGCGGTCCGCGGCAACGGCGACCCGGTGCAGATCACCGGCGAAGGCCTCAAGCCCGCGCAGTCGGGCCTGTCCGACAAGGCCCCTCCCAACATCAAGATCCGCCGCGGCGCGGTGATCCGCGTGGTGAAGACGCCGAAGAACACCTGGGAAATCACACAACTGCCAGAGGTCGAAGGCGCGTTCGTCGCCATGGATCCGCGAGACGGCGCCATCAAGGCGCTCGTGGGCGGCTTCGACTTCGGCAAGAACAAGTTCAACCACGTCACGCAGGCGTGGCGCCAGCCAGGCTCGAGCTTCAAACCCTTCATCTATTCCGCAGCGCTCGAAAAGGGCTTCACCCCCGCCACCGTCATCAACGACGGCCCGCTGTTCTTCGATGCCGGCACCACCGGCGGCCAGCCCTGGGAGCCCAAGAACTACGGCGGCGGCTATGACGGCCCGATGTCGATGCGCACCGCGCTGATGAAGTCGAAGAACCTCGTGTCGATCCGCATCCTGCAGTCGATCGGCACGCGCTACGCGCAGGACTGGATCACCAACTTCGGCTTCGACAAGGACAAGCACCCCGCCTATCTGCCGATGGCGCTGGGCGCGGGCTCGGTCACGCCGATGCAGATGGCCGTGGGTTACTCGGTCTTCGCCAACGGCGGCTACCGCGTCAATCCGTACCTCGTGACCCGCATCACCGATCACAAGGACAAGGTGCTGGTCGACAAGCAGCCGCCGCTGTTGAACGAATCGGTGCGCGTCATTCCCCAGCGCAACGCATTCATCATGGACACGCTGCTGAACTCGGTGGCCCGCGCCGGCACTGCCGCCAAGGCGCAGGCCACGCTCAAGCGCCCCGACCTCTACGGCAAGACCGGCACCACCAACGACTCGCTGGATGCGTGGTTCGCCGGCTTCCAGCCGACCATGACAGCCATCTCATGGATCGGCTACGACACACCGCGCAACCTGGGTGACCGCGAGACCGGCGGCGGCCTTAGCCTGCCGATCTGGATCACCTACATGGAGACCGCCATCAAGGGCGTGCCCGTCACCGAGCTCTCGGCCAATCCGCCATCGGGCATCGTGAACGTGGGTGGCGAGTGGTACTACGACGACTACGCGCCGGGCCGCGGTGTGGCGAGCCTGGGCGTCGAAGCTGCGCCGGCAGCGCCTGCCGAGGCCTTGACCGGCGCGCCCGTGAGTCCGCCGGCTCCGCCCGAGGAGCGCAACCGCATCCTCGACCTGTTCCGCAACTGACGACGATGAATCAGGCGGCCGCGAACTCGAGCGGCTGCCCGGCTTGCAGGGTCGCTTCGCGCGACAGGTTGCCGAAGAACTCCTCGCCGGTCTTGGTGTCGACCCAGGCCGTGCCGTCGTGGCGATAGTGGTAGCCGCCCGAGCGTGCGGCCAGCCAGATTTCCTGCAGGGGCTTCTGCAGGTTGACGATCAACTGGCTGCCGTTTTGGAATGAAATCGTGATCATCCCGCCCACCCGCTGGTTGTCGAGGTCGGCGTCGCTTGCGTCGTTGATGCGGTCGCAGCCCTGCTCGATGGCCGCGAGCGCAGCTTCGGCGCGGTCCATGTACTCAATGTCGGTCATTACAATTTCGCTATGTTGAACGTTCGCCAAATTCTAGTGAGCACCCGCGCCCGCGCTGTGCTCATGGTCTGCCTCGTTGCGGGCACCACCGCGCTGGTTGCCTGCGGACAGCGCGGTGCGCTGTACCTTCCGACAGATCCGGCAGCCGCCGGGCGCGCCACCTTGCCACAGCTCATGACGCCGGACAGCCTGCGCTCGTCGTCCGCCAGTGCAGCGGCGCCTGCGCCGGCCGCGGCCGCCAGCGCGCCGGCCGGCAACAACAGCAACACCACGGAACCGCGCAAATGAGCGCCGATCTCACCACTTCCCATCTTCCCGGCCAACCGCATGTCGCGCAGCGCGACGGTACGCTGCACATCGAAGGCGTGGCGCTCGACGCTCTGGCCCGAGAGCACGGCACTCCGCTTTTCGTCTATTCGAAGCAGTGGATGCTGGATGCGCTGGCTGCGTACCAGCGCGGCTTCGAAGGGCGCGATGCTCTCATCTGCTATGCAATGAAGGCCAATTCGTCGCTCGGCGTGCTGCGCGTTTTCGCGGACGCCGGCTGCGGCTTCGACATCGTCTCGGGCGGCGAACTGTCGCGCGTGCTGGCCGTGGGCGCCGATCCGAAGAAGATCATCTTCTCGGGCGTCGGCAAGACCCGCGCCGAGATGCGACAGGCACTCGAGGCCGGCATTGCCTGCTTCAACGTCGAGAGCGAAGCCGAACTCGACGTGCTCAACGAAGTGGCACTGGCCGAAGGCCACCGCGCACCGATCAGCATCCGCATCAATCCGAACGTCGATCCGAAGACGCATCCGTACATTTCCACCGGCCTCAAAGGCAACAAGTTCGGCATCGCGCACGACCGCGCCGTCGAGGCCTACCGGCATGCCGCAAGGCTGCCGGGCCTGGAAGTCGTGGGCATCGACTGCCATATCGGTTCGCAGATCACCGAAGCCTCGCCCTACCTCGACGCTTGCGACCGCGTGCTGGACCTGGTGGAGGCCATCGAGGCGGCCGGCGTGCCGATCCATCACCTGGACTTCGGCGGCGGCCTGGGCATCGACTACAACGGCGAAGTGCCGCCCAAGGCCGATGCGCTCTGGCAACAGCTACTCGCCAAGCTCGATGCCCGCGGTTTCGGCCAGCGCAGGCTGGTGATCGAACCCGGCCGCTCGCTGGTCGGCAACGCCGGCGTTTGCGTCACCGAGGTCCTCTACACCAAGCCAGGCGAAGACAAGAACTTCTGCATCGTCGACGCGGCCATGAACGACCTGCCGCGTCCCGCGATGTACCAGGCCTTCCAGCGCATCGTGCCGGTGCGCACGCGTGCCGGCGTTGCGCCGACCTACGACGTAGTGGGCCCGGTCTGCGAAAGCGGTGACTGGATCGGCCGCGATCGCGCGCTCAACGTGGTGGCCGGCGACCTGCTGGCCGTGCTGTCGGCGGGGGCGTATTGCATGAGCATGTCCAGCAACTACAACACGCGCGGGCGTGCCGCCGAAGTGCTGGTGAGCGGCGCCACCGCCAAATTGATCCGCCGTCGAGAGACGATGGAAGACCAGCTGCGCGCCGAGATCGAGGGCTGACAGGCCTTTCGGACGATCAACCGGTGCGCAGCGGCTTGTCGCTGCGGCGCTCCGCAACCGTCGAGGCCGGCGCCTTCGCTTTGCGCTTGCTCGCGAAATTCCAGACGCGCCATGCCAGCAGCACGCCGATGATCGCGGCATAGACGAACACTTCGGCGAAATTGTTCTTGCCCGCGCGCAGCCAGAAGAAGTGCAGCAGGCCGAGCCCCGCGATCACGTAGACCAGCTTGTGCAGCAACTGCCAGCGCTTCGCGCCCATGGCCTTGATCGCCCGATTGAACGAGGTGGCCGCCAGCGGCGTCAGCAGCACGAAGGCGGAGAACCCCACGAGGATGAACGGCCGCTTGGCAATGTCCTTCGCGATCTCGCCCCACTCGAAACCCATGTCGAACCAGCTGTAGCACACCAGGTGCAGCACGACGTAAAAGTACGCGAACAGGCCCAGCATCCGGCGGTAGCGCGCGAGCGCGTTCCACCTGGTCATCACGCGCAGCGGCGTCACCGCCAGCACGATGCAGATGAAGCGCAGCGTCCAGTCGCCGGTGGCGCGAATCAGGAACTCGGCAGGGTTGGCGCCGAGGCCGTCCGTGAACGCGCCGTATGCCAGCCGCGCGAACGGCAGGAGGCACAGCAGAAAGACGACCGGCTTGGTCGCCGGATGCATGAGCAGCTTGTTCATGGGGGCGATGGCAGCGTGCCGCAGCCGGCTCAGTAGTTCTTCTTCAGGTCCATGCCCGCATACAGCTGGCCGACCTGCGCTTCGTAGCCGTTGAAAAGCTCGGTCTTGCGACGCTTGGCGAACAGCCCGCCGCCATCGCCGATGCGGCGCTCAGTGGCCTGGCTCCAGCGGGGATGGTCGACGTTCGGGTTCACGTTGGAATAGAAGCCGTACTCGTTGGCTGCGGCCTTGTTCCAGGCCGTGCCCGGTTCCTTCTCGACGAAGCGGATCTTGACGATCGACTTCGCCGACTTGAAGCCATACTTCCATGGCACCACCAGCCGCACCGGCGCGCCGTTCTGATTGGGCAGCACCTCGCCGTACATGCCGAAGGCCAGCAGCGTGAGCGGGTGCATCGCCTCGTCCATGCGCAGGCCTTCGGTGTAAGGCCAGTCGAGCACGCGCGAGCCCACGAAGGGCATGGTCTTGGGGTCGGCCAGCGTCACGAACTCGACGAACTTGGCGTTGCCCTGCGGCTCGACCTTCTTGATGAGCTCGGCGAGCGAATAGCCGACCCACGGAATCACCATCGACCAGCCCTCGACGCAGCGAAGGCGATAGATGCGCTCTTCCTGTGCGCTGAGCTTGAGCAGGTCCTCGATGCCGTACTTGCCGGGCTTCTTGACCAGGCCTTCGACCTCCACGGTCCACGGGCGCGTCTTCAGCGTGCCGGCATTCCTGGCCGGGTCGGCCTTGTCGGTGCCGAACTCATAGAAGTTGTTGTAGGTCGTCGCGTCCTTGTAGTCGGTGACCTTCTCCATCGACATGGCACCAGGCACAGCTGATTTGGCCCCGGGCAGCGGCGCGAGCTTGTTCGGGCGCTCCGCCTGCGCCCACGCATCGCGCGAGGCAAAGCTCGCCAATGCCGCACCGGCTGCGCCACCCGCGATGAGCTTCAGCACATCGCGGCGGCTTTCGTAATCGGCGCGGGGCGTGATCTCGCTCGGCAGCGGATGGTTGAAGCCGTTGTCGCCCTCGTTGCGGCGGATCGGACGGGAATGGAACGACATGACAGGCCTTTCGCGTGAATCGTTTTGTTCAGGGTAGTTCGTGACTGCCCCCGATCTGGTTACGCGCCTTCGCGGCGCGCGGTTTCAATTCTTCGCGAAAGCCCGTAGGCGTGCGCTCACAGCGTGCCGTAGCTGTGCAACCCGCTCAGGAACATGTTCACGCCGAGAAAGGCGAAGGTCGTGACCGCCAGCCCACCCAGCGCCCACCAGGCTGCCACGGTGCCGCGCAGGCCCTTCACGAGCCTCATATGCAGCCACGCCGCGTAGTTGAGCCAGACGATCAGCGCCCAGGTCTCCTTCGGGTCCCAGCTCCAGTAGCCGCCCCAGGCGTCGGCCGCCCACAGCGCGCCCAGCACGGTGGCGATGGTAAAAAAGGCAAAGCCGACAGTGATCGACTTGTACATGACATCGTCGAGCACATCGTTGGCAGGCAGGCGTGCCGCGATTCGTTTGCGTCCCAGCAGGATGCCGGCCGCTATCAGCGCCGAAATAGCCGCATAGACCACCCAGTAGCTGCCGCCGGCTTCCTGCACCCGCTGCCGGAACGCCACCGGCACGAAGCACAGTGCAACGCCAAGCAGCCAGATCGGCGTGAGCTTGTACCAGCGCGTCTCGCTCGCCTGCTCCTTGATGAGGTAGGCGAAGGCCACCATGGCCGACAGCGCAAAGGTGCCGTAGCCGATGAAGTTGGCCGGCACGTGCAGCTTCATCCACCAGCTCTGCAGCGCGGGCACCAGCGGCTGGATCTCATGCGCCTCGCGCACGATCGTGTACCAGAGCAGGAAGCCCACCGCCGCGCTGACCACCAGCATCACGAAGGCGCCCAGCGCGCGCGTGTTGTAGCGCTCCTCGAAGTAGAGGTAGAACGCGGCCGTCAGCCAGCAGAACAGCACGAACACCTCGTACAGGTTGCTGACCGGAATGTGGCCGATGTCCGGGCCGAGCTGGTGGCTCTCGTACCAGCGCACCATGGTGCCGATCAGCGCCATCGTCACGGCAGCCCAGGCCAGG